>Ga0299912_10002632_pt1 | contig 14720 bp, 20 predicted proteins | sample RVTome_2_FD_207667 | JGI IMG/M metagenome (GOLD analysis project Ga0299912, IMG submission 207667) | Soil microbial communities from uranium-contaminated site in the Upper Colorado River Basin, Wyoming, United States - RVT95D214 (version 2) ... | reverse complement strand
CAAACGCATGAAAAAGCGGGGGAAGAACATGGAGAAGCTTAAGATCATTGTCCGCGCTATCGTCGACGAAGAGCCGATCGATCCTATCCACCGGGATCACAAACTCTTAGGCGACTGGCAAGGCAGGCACGAGTGCCATGTCGAATCCGACTGGCTATTGATCTACAAACAAGAGGAAAACACGGTAATCTTCGAGCGCACAGGAACGCACGCCGACCTATTCCGGTGAAATCTATATCCGGGAGGAACTGTGAGGCAGGGAAAAAATGAGAGTGTTTTATGATAATATTGAGAATTACATTGAGAGGGAAGCGCGATGATTGAAAGGTCAAAAGAAGAATTATTAAAGATAATAAGCGAGCACCAGAATCAAATAAAGGGCTTTGGGGTCAAAAGGTGCGGTATCTTCGGCTCTTTTGTGCATAGGAAGCATACCGCACATAGTGACATTGACGTGCTGGTTGAGTTTGAGCCGAACCAAAAGACCTTTGACAACTTCATGCGCCTTGTCGTATTCCTCGAAGAGCTGTTCGGGCGGAAAGTGGATCTAGTCACCGTTGAGTCATTGAGTCCTTACATCGGGCCGCACATCCTGCAAGAGGTGGAGTATGCAGCGCTCGGCGCATGAGTACTTGCAGCATATCCTGGACGAGGCCGCTTACCTGATTGAACATGTGCAAGGAATGAGCAAGGAGCAGTTTCTCCAGGATGCAACACTAAAAAGGGCATTTGTGCGGAGCATCGAGATCATCGGAGAGGCAGCAAAACAGGTGCCGGATTCGCTCCGGAAGCAGTATCCAGAGGTAGATTGGCGCGCGATAGCTGGGATGAGAGACCGTTTGATACACGCATATTTTGGTGTGGATTATGAGATTGTGTGGGATGCCGTCATTAATAAAGTGCCCGTACTTGCCCAAAAAATCAAGCACATACTCAGGGATGAATTGACTTAGCAACTGTGTGAGGTCAAACGCATAACCGCCATCCACAAGGGGATGTGGAGGTAGAGCATGAAGACTGATCCAATCGTGCAGCAGGTCCGTCAAGTACGCAGACAGATCGAGGACGAAAACCAACGAGATCCAGACCTCTATTACCAATACCTGAGGAACTTGCAGAAAGGTTTAGCCAATCGTCTTGTCTGCCGCGAGCCAAAACCCCTTGCTACCCCAACCAAGAAAGGGGTGGCATGACAAGAGCGTTTTAGCCTTAGCGATATTTTGTGGCGTTCTACGGCCGGATCAGCATCTTTCCCAAGGAGGGTGAGGCAGAAAAACCCGCAGAAGGCAAAGAACAGATGAGCTTGTTTTGATCGCCCCTATACGCAAGTACCTGATAAGAAAGGGTTTATGACCGATTCAGCACTTGTTTCGCAGGTCTCGTATATGGCAAATATAACAATATTTGGGGTATTATAAGGAACCATATAAACGTTGTTGAATGGCAAGGGGGAGTACTATTTCAAACCCTACTGTCAATGTCTGCCACATACTCCAGGGATGAGGTTTCTGAGTTGAAGCAGGCGAGAACATCTAAGTCCATACATGATCTCCCCCCGCTAGAAACGGGTGGAGTTGAGGCACGCCGGGGCTTCAGCATCCAAGATCATGTCGGTGTCCAGTTCTGCCTGGAGCTCCTTTCCGAACTGCGGTTGAAGGAGGTCTGGTTTGAGACCCAAGATGATTTGACTCTCATATGGGACAATAATGGTCATGATGAAGTCGAATTCATTCAAGTGAAGGGTAGTGAGTTCAATCAGCTTTGGTCCGTCGCCAAGCTCTGTGAGCGAAAAGGACGCGACGGCGAAGCCATAGTTGGCACGTCCATTTTGGAGCGATCGCTTGCTTATGATCGTTGCTCTGAGCCATGCTGCTTCCGCGTCGTCACAGCCCGACCGGTGCAAGATGAACTGAGCCCTCTGACTCACAAGCTTGGATCTCAAGGCAGGATTTCCTCACAGCGCGAAATTGACAAGCTTATCGCAGTGGTGGGCGTCAGGGTCGGCGATTTCAAGTCGGAGAACGGGAATGGCCATGATTACTGGCTACGCCACGCAGCCTGGGATGAGATCCATTCTCAGGAGAGTGTGAAGAGCGCCAATCTAATCAAACTGGCAGAACTCGTGGAAGCCCAAGGCGAGTATCTCTTCACGGACCAACGTGAGGAGCTTTATCAGAGACTGCTTACTAGGGTCAACAATGCAGCATTAGCCCGCTGGCATGATGATGCTGAAAAGAAGAAGCTCAGGAAGATTGATTTCCGTGCCTGGTTTACACAGCAACTTGCGAACCTGATTCGTCCAGCAGTGCTTGGGGGCGGTAGGTTGGTGCAAGAAAAGATGGCGCGCGCTCAGATTCCCCAAGATACCATTGAAACCGCCAAGGAACAACGAAGGCGCTACCGGGAGGAGTCTCTCAAGCCACAGTACCTGTTGACCCGAGACTTGCGACTGATCGACGACGAAGTCACTGCGGCTCTTCAGGATTTGCGTTCCCAGCTTGATGCAGGTACTATCACGGACTTGGGGGTTCAGTTTCATGCGCGTTGCCTCCAGCGCCTGACTGAACTGTGTGATCAACTACCGATATCGCCTAAGCCACCACTGGTCTTTCTCCATGGGTGCATGTATAACATCGTCGACCGATGTCTACACCGCTTCGTGAGGGCCGAGTCATGAAGTCACTTGCCAATCTCGTCAATCAACCTGCTGGTACTCCACTCATGGCGGATGATGTCTTAGAGTTTCATGCAGCCCGTCTGCTTATGTTGTTCAAGCTATGTGGCAAATCCGGCAGTGTCGATGGCCTCACCAAGATGGCAAAACTCGATTTCTTTGTACGGTACCCGCAGTTCTTCAGCATCGCCTGTAAGAAACTGGGTGTACCCGCTTCCAGTCCCGTCCAGCATGTCGAGTCCAGCATGATCAGATTTCACTATGGACCCTGGGATAGCAGGTATTACCACATCTTGGGCTACCTGGTGGCGAAGCAGCTTCTCAAGATCTCAACCAAAGGCAATATGTATGAGCTAAGACTCACGCCATCCGGAAATGAGGTTGCTGGCCACTTGATCAGGGACCCAGCATTCACCGATATTGCGGAACACATGATACAGGTCAAGAATGTCCTGGGCGCCAAGGCTGGCTCGACTCTCAAGAAATTGGTGTATGAACTTTTTGAAGACGAAGTCAAAAAGCGGCCTCTCGGGGAGGTGATAGACTGATGGCAAAGACCATGCTCATCCGGGAACTGACACGTGTCCCAGCCCAGAACCCCAATGACACGCTGTGTTTCGAGCCTGGCGTCAACGTCATTGTCGGGCCACCAAATGCGGGCAAGACACAATGGCTCAAGATACTTGACTATCTCTTGGGTGATGACAAGCCAGCAGAGGAAAGTCTTGCAGCAGAAGTAATCGAAAAGTACCAAGCCGCTATACTGACCATGTCAATTGCCGGGAAAGAATTTGTCGTAGAACGACGTTGGAAAGAGCCTGGATTCAAGGCAAAGGTTATCGTTGACGGTAGTTCCATGAACAGACTTGATTTCTGCCATGAGCTAATGACACTTCTCGATATTCCGACCGTCCACTATCCCCAAGGCGATCCATATGGGCCACGTTCCTGGCCAGAACTCAGTTGGAGAAGCCTGATGCGGCATATCTACCGTCAACAGCGCTTTTGGACCGACCTAGCAGATCGTCAACCAGAGAGCGAGCAGCACGCGTGTCTCTCGCAGTTCTTGGGAATGGCAAAGGATCTGTTCTCCGATGAATACGGGAAGCTTGTTCAAGGCAATAAGAACATTCAAGAGCTGAAGCAAAAAAAGGAGAATTTCCTGTCAATGCTCCAAGAAGTGTCCCTGGAACTGATTGATGCTGAGGATCTTGGGATAGCCCTGACGCCACAGTCAATTGACACAGCATCCAACCGCCTGCAGAAAGAGATAGTCGAGCTGCAAGAGAAGCGGGACACTCTGTTGAAAGCTGTCCTCGATTCTTTCTCCGGTGAAGCCAAATCAACCCACAAAGAGACAATTCAGTGCTTGGGTGAAGACTTGGCGAGATTGCAGACTGAAAGGGAGGCATTGCTTGCAAGCTTGCAAAAGGCAGACGAGCGCCTGGCTGAGCTGGAGGCGTATCGCCGTCTGGTTCAGGACGAACTATCCCGGATTCAACGCGCGGGACATGCAAGCCAAATCCTGACGGCAATTAGAATCACGCATTGTCCCGCATGTGATCGCGAAATACCACAACCCTCCTCCGAAACGAGTAAGTGCAATGTCTGCCATCGACCCATGCAGACGCATTCCGATATTATGGTAGACCCACAACAACGGTTGGAGTTCGAACGTCGCCAGCTGTCAGCCGAAATCGAAGAGGCGAAAGAGCTTGTTGCGGCACTAGGTCGGGAACGAGATGAGGCCCGTTCGCGAATCGAGAGGATCAATGAGAGAATCCGCCAAATCCAGACAGATCTCCGACCCACACGGACAGCCGCAGCCGCAATAATGCCTCCAGAGATTGCTGTTTGCGATATCCAAATAGGCAGGCTTGAGGAACGGCTCCAACAGTTGAAACGGATTGCATCAAGCCTCAATAAGCGAGAGGAAATCTCAACTGAGATCGCTGAAATACAGAAGCAGGTGGCTACACTCGAAGCCAAAGTCTCAGAGCAGAATGCAAATATAGACTTTGACAGGAAATCCAACGTTCTTGCAGATTCCATTAACTCCTATCTCAACCTCATGCACCACAAGAAGCCCATGCTGTGGTCTCAGAAGGCGGTGGCAGTGGACTTCCGAAAGAGGGATTTCCGGATCTTTGTCGGAGAAGGCAATTGGAGATCCAAGCTCGGCGGCACTGCAACCCTCATATTTCTTATGGCATACCACTACGGTCTTATGGCACTCAGCAACGAGAGCAAATATAACTATCCCGGACTGCTCATTCTCGATTTCCCTGCAGAGCTTGACGATGGATCAACCGTGGGCGACAAGGAGAACTTCGTCCTAGAGCCATTTGTTGATCTCCTTCGCCGAGACGACATGGTCGCCACGCAAGTCATCGCCTCGGGTAGTTCATTTGAGAATCTTAAAGGAGCTAATCGGATAGAGTTTCACCACATATGGAAATAGAAACACGTTACACATAGAAAGGGAAAAAGCGCCAGGTCTTGAATTTCAACATAGTGAGGAAAAGCAAAGGCAGAACTGACGATGCAGCGGCACCCTCGCGCCGAGAAGATGAGGGATAACCGGAAAAAGGGGTACACAATGTCAGATAAAGGCAAGGAGGTGTACAATGGGAGATAAAGGCAAGAAGGATAAGGACAAGGGTCGGAAACAGAAGATAAACAAACAGGAACAAAAGTCAAAAGAGAAGATAGCGAAGCAATCAAAGGAAAAAGGGGTCAAGTCTTGAATTTTAATATAGTATAGTAAGGAAAAGGAGCAGTGTCATTAGGAATTAAATGGGGTCGCATCGTTATTACTGAAAATTGAAGAATGCACACAACCTCATCAACCATCACAGTGGTTGTACTAGCCTGCGCCGCTTAAGCAGTACTTGCATAGTAAAGGAATCGGAGGGTGAGTGTTATGCCGGTCAGTATAAGTACCGGATAGGAAAAGGTTTATGCCCGATTCGGCTCTCGTTCCGCAGGTGTCTTATATGGCAAATATGGTTATATTTGGGGTATCATAAGGAACCATATAAACATTGTTGGGCTCTAACATGAAAGAAACTTTTACTCGATACGACACCATCGGAATGAAGTACAACTCATATCGAAATGCGGATATTCGAATTGTTACCATTCTGAAGGAGTTGCTTGAATTGCCGGCGGGATCAACTATTGTTGACGTTGGTGCCGGCACTGGTAACTACACTAACGCCCTTGCATCGATGGGCTATAAGATAAAAGCTGTCGAACCATCAGAGGTCATGCGTGAACAATTCGTTCCAAGCCCCAATATTGAATGGTTTGCTGGATCTGCCGAGTCTATCCCTTTACCAGACGCCTCCGCGGCCGGCGTTATTTCAACTCTTGCCGTCCATCACTTCCCAGATCTATCTGCAGCTGCAACTGACATGTGGCGTGTATGCGGTAATAGCCCTATGGTCTTGTTCACTATTGATCCCAGAAGGGGAGAGCCATTTTGGTTCAGGGAGTACTTCCCCGGCATTTATGGCAGATTGTTTGACGCCTTCGTCCCTATCGAGGAACTCATATCCGCGTTCACCAAGAACCATAATGCGACTGTGACGGTCCGGGGTTTTCCGCTGCCCCACGACCTTTCTGATCTGAATATGCATGCCGGGTGGAATAGGCCCGAGGTTTATCTTGACCCCGTGGCGCGGAGAGGAATGTCGGGCTTTACTATGGCTGATCACTCCGAGGTTCAAGCTGGTCTTGACTTACTGTGTCGTGATCTGGAACTTGGTGAGTGGGAGAAACGCAACGGCCATCTCAGGACGAAAGAGAGCTACGATCTTGGATTCATATTTGTAAAGATGCAGCCTAACCATGCCATGCACCCGATCGCCCATACGACGGTCTCCGGGTGATGGCCATGTTCGGAATCAAAATGAACAGTGCTGTCTTAGTTAACCACTATCGGCAAATCCGGCGCGATCTTAATGAGGTCCGAAAATATATTTTAGTGGCCATATTAATTTTTATTGCTGGAAATATCCTGGCCATTTTAATACCAAAATTAGGGGAAAGCGTTATTTCCGCATTTTTGGGATACTTTAAAACATTTGAGAATAAAAACGTCTTGGAATTAGTTGTTGCTGTCTTTTTGAGAAATGCTTTTAGTGCCTTCTTTGCCATTGTATTTGGTTTTTTGTTTGGGCTAGTTCCTGTCTTTGGAGCTGCCTTCAATGGTATTGCCGTAGGGGCCATTTTAAACTTGGATCCTTTAAATTTCTTCAAGATTATTCCCCACGGCCTTTTCGAGCTTCCTGCCATTTTTATTGCCTGGGGGTTAGGAATGTGGTGTGCAGGGGGGCTTTTCCATTCGCCGAGGTTCAAGACCATCAAGTTTAGGGTTAAAAGAAGCTTGAATATCTATCTTTCTATCATTGTGCCCTTACTTATAATTGCAGCAATCATTGAAGTACTCGGCATAAAAATACTTTTTGGCATTTAAGAAGTAGAGAAGGGGGTCGCATCTTTATCGTGAAAATTCAGAATATACACAACCTCATCAACCATCACTGTGGATGATGAACTGGACGGGAGGCAGTTGGTATGGCAAGGAGAAGAAAGTCAATAGTAAGTCTTGGCCTGACGTTGCTCGTGGGTGGCGTTGTCGGTCTGGCAATCGGCGGATATGGCGGTTTTCGCATTGGGAGGTCCACTATCATAGACAAATGTCTCTATAAAGATGCCGGCGCGATTCAGTCGCACGTTGTCATACTCAAGCATGTAAGGACGGCGCAGACGACCCAGGCAATTGAGCTGCTTGAATCTCAACTGGATGATGATCTGATTTTGTTCGATCCCTGGGAACCATACCCTCGCCTCACCAATCGAACAATCGCCGCCATGAATAAAGCGATTCACGAATCCAAAGAATATCGATCGGCACATCCCCGCATATCAAATCGGCCGCATGTCGATAAGATGGTTGCCAACCTGTTTGCGCGTGAGCCGTATAAGGAAAAATAAAGAATGCACACAAGCTCATCAACCATAAGCTCATTGAATGAGTCGGGCTAATGCTTTAAAAAAATATAATAAAAAGAAACACAATATGGATGCTATACAAAAAAAGCGGCCGACTGCAATTACGGTAATCGGCTGGATATTTTTAGTTAGTTCGATCTTGATGATTTTATCGGGTGGGCTGGGCTTTATCGCTTTTAGCTTTATGAACCAGATGGCGGAAGAGATGCCGCCTATCCCTGAAGAACTCCTAAATCAATTTCAAATTTTGAGAATAATTTTTCAAAACTTCGGAATAATAGCTTTATTGCAGGTTGCCCTGGCAATCTTTGTGCTGATGGCGAGTATCCATTTTTTGCAACTTCGTAAGTGGGCCAGATACGCCCTTGAAATTATTACCTGGTTGGGATTATTCTATGTAGTCGGTTTCGGCATATTTTGGGTAGTATCGTGGATTACTATAACCTCAAGCTTTCCTGTTTCAGAAGTTCCATCCGGACCACCGCCGATGTTTAACATCATCGGTGCCGTCATGGGCTGTGTAGTTACAGTAGTTTGGGCAGTCCCCCTTATTATAATCATTATATTTCTACGTGGAAAAACAATTAAGAATGCAGTATCATAAATTTTCAGAATGGAGGCGCGTCACTGCCCTTGACAAATCAGTGAGCATACAGCAGTATCAACCATCACGGCGGGCATGGTAACCCGTAAAGTAGATATCAGCAAATATAATCAAGGAGGTTTTATGAAGAAACGTTGTTTTTTGTTGATATGGGTAGTGATTTTGTTGGTGGGTTTTGCTTTTTTTGCGGCGGCGGCTGAAAAGACCAGCGATCGCCGCTACACCTTGCCTGGTCACGGTGTCTTCCAGATGAAGGTCCCGGCATCGTGGAAGGAAGAGGTAAAGCAGCAGTCTGATAAGCTGCCCCCCACGATTACCTTTCAGCAGGCAAGTGGAGCTCAGTTTTTAATCGTAATAAATCCCTTTTGGAGGGAGAGTGAAGAGGCGCCTGCACTAAACGATTATGTTGTACACCGCATGGTACAACGCGCGGCAGACGCCAACCAGCCGAATGCCGTAGAAAAAACCCTTAAATTAATCTACTTAGAAGGATCCTCCGGCCGCGGCTACTACTTCTCCGCTACGGATAAGGCGCCTGAAAAGGGCGGATACAAGTTTCTGACGCAGGGGGCCTTGCTCGTCGACGAGCTGGCAGTTACCTTTACCATCCTCACCAATGACGGCCAAAAGGACGTGGAAAGCGCCGCGCTCGACATGGTCAAAGGCGCCACCCACGCGCAAGGAAAAGGCGACTGATTTGTCAGACCAAGTAAACTATCCCGCCAAGGGCGGGACTTTAGGGGTCATGGATGCAATCCCGCACCTTAATTTAGATTTTACTGACTGCGGGATCCCGCAAAGCGGGAGGATTCGAGGGTTCGAGCGAAAAGAATTCAAATGACCAAAGGGTCACCTCCGCCATGTTACTAGAACCCTTGACCCCTTGGACCCTAGAACCCTTGTGGGACGAAAATCGAATTAAAGTCATCGCCTAAAAGCAAAGTTTTGCTCCCTGAATGGGACAAAAACGGGAGAAGGAAGTGCCGAATGATCTCCGGATATAGAACATTTTTTAGGCCATGCACGGTGTTGTTCTCCGTGCTTCTCTTGTTCGTCGTAGCAGGCGGATGTTCCTCGACGTTGACCCAGGAGCAAAGCGAGCCGCGGTATACCTATCATGAATTCGATGGCATCGTTGTCTTCTACAAGACCCGGGACGTCGCCATCTACCGGGAGTTGCTCCCCACGGTATTCGAGATGCCTGATGAGCCGCTGGTCAGGGCCTTTGTCATAGACTATTACAAGATGGACAAGGCAACTGAGCCCTACCGGGAGGCAGCTGTATATCTCCTGGCTAAATACGATGGCAAGCCGTCCTGGCACTGCGTCACCATGCCGGTGACGAGCGATGACGCCCGCATCGGCGGCATCTACTACCTGGGGTATCCCAAGATCATGGGAGATGTCACGCTCCAACGCAGCCGCTCAGCTTACACGGGTCAGTTAAATCTGCAAGGAAAGGCTGTCATGACCATCACCCTTGAGGCAAAGGGGCATATGGTCACGAGTGAAGAGAGACAATGGTTTGAGAAACTGAAGGCGATCCCGTCATTGAATATCTTGAACGGAAAGGTCTATGAGCCCAGGTTCGGCAGCGGCAGCGGCGAAAGGACGCTGCTGGAGATAGCCGAGACGTACCCGGACAAATTTCAGCTCAAGGTAGGTACCGCGAGGCTTTTTATGGACCCGGCGGCAGCCGGCGGGCACTCGGAAAGACTGGGCCGCATCTTCAGCATCAAGCCGACGGAGATGGTGCTGGCTTACTATTTCAAGAATAAGTTCGTCTCCGGGTTTCAAAGGTAAGCTGCCGTTTTGTCGACAATCAATACAAGGGGCCATAATTGATGAATTCTAAGCGGCCGGACAGCTTCTGGTAGCACCGGGCTTGATAAGCTACCCTCCATGCTTAGCTTTTACGGTAGTACACACATAAAGGAAGAAGGGTATTATGCAACAAACGCCCATAAAAATAGGGGACGAGGCAAAGGCATTCAAACTCAAGGACCAGGACGATAAGGAGTTTAAGCTGTCCGACTTCCTGGGGAAGAAGGTGCTGCTTTCTTTTCATCCCCTGGCGTGGACGAGCGTCTGCGCGGATCAAATGAAGGCGCTGGAGGCCAATACGGATAAATTCGCTAGCCTCAACACCGTCGCCCTGGGCTTCAGCGTCGATTCCGTGCCCTGTAAAAACGCCTGGGCAAAATCGCTGGGGATTAAAAGCACCAGGCTGCTGTGCGATTTCTGGCCTCATGGCGAGGTCGCAACGGCCTACGGCATATTCAGGGAGCGGCTCGGCTTTTCCGAGCGGGCGAACATCATTCTCGATGAAAATCACCGTGTAACATTCGTCAAGGTCTATCCCATCAAAGAGCTGCCTGATATAGAGGAGGTGCTCAGTGCCCTGGCGTGAAAAAGGGACTAAAAAAGCGAAGGTTTTAATTTCTTGAATGGTAACTGTGCGGGCACGGGGAATCATGACAGATGAAGGATCACCGCGCCGATCATATAAGGCGTAGCAATAAACTACAAATAAAAAAAGGGGAGGAAAGCCATGGATGAGAAACTTGTATACCTGGAAAAGATGCAGGCACAATTAAATGACTGGACCGCTAAGATCGATGCCCTCATTGTCAAGGCGGAAAAAGCAGGGGCTGCCAAAAAGGCCGAGTATCAGGGGCAGATCAGGACGCTCCAGGCAAAGAAGAAGATCGCCGAGGAGAAATTACAGATACTAAAGGCGGCCGGGGAAGGCGCCTGGCGGGACGCCAAAGAGGCCATGGATAAGATCTCGGGGGATATACGAGTTGCCATGAAGAAGTTTCTGCACGGAGAAGAAGGCGAAGGCTGTAAGCAGTAACGTATCAACTGAGTCCTGCCGCAATACATTTTGCTCTAAGGGATTTTAGCGAGTGCTATTCACCCCGGACGGGAAGCAGATAAAACACGTTCCCGATGCCGCCGAATTTAAGAGGGCCGTGAGGCTGCTGGGTGCGAACCGGACAAAGGCAGTTCGGCGCGCGTTGAATCACTTAATCGACGAAATGCCCCCTGATAAGAAGATAGGAGCGCGTGCCTTCAGCAGTGCCCGGGTAGCGTCTCAGTTAGAACCATGGCCATATCCGCTTGCCGGTCTCTATGATATCGCCCTGGAGATTGAGGGGAATGCTGCGATTGGTCGGCAGGTATACGATCGAGCCTGGCTTATCTTCGGCTTATTTGTATGGGAATGCATCATGGGGCGCAAAGAGAAGTGGGTGATGGACGATCGAGGCTCGACCTCATCTGATCCGATCCGAGGGATTATGGAAAATGTGTATATCGAGCGCGGACCGGATTGAAAGATCAGGGTATGATTGAGGGCAAGAAATCTGCCATTGCTGGCAGGCACCCTCGCCCTACAAGAGAAGATAAGACTATTGAAGCGATGATCCGGATGCATTGCCGCTCCCGGCACCATGCCCCGGATGGTCTCTGCCCGGATTGCTGTGAGCTTTTGACATATGCCAGGGAACGGCTCTCCCACTGTCCATACCAGGAAGGTAAGGCGCAGTGCGCCGGGTGCCTGATCCATTGCTACAAACCCATGATGCGTGATAAGATCCGCACCGTGATGCGATATGCCGGTCCCAGGATGATATATCGGCATCCCATATTGGCCGTCTATCACCTCATTGACGATATACGGAAGGAGCCGAGCAAACACGCTCTCTCTGCAGAGGACAGGAAGAAAACAGAAGAGAGGGATACACGGCGGGAAAAGGGCTCAGTAAGGTATAGTTAGACGAGCGAGCCGTGAACCCCAAAACGCCACGGGCCTTAGTTCAGTTTTCCGCTATCCTCCTGATAGTGGGGGTGGTAATCATGGACCCGCTGGCAGATCTATGTATCCTGGTGCTTGCGGGTATCCTCGCCGCTATCGCACTGGCCTTTGGCTCTAAGCGGGTACGTATTTTTGCCATCCTCTGGCCAAGCCGAAGGTGGCCCTTTGGCCAGGGCCACCTTCGGCTTCGGAGGCTTTTGCTTATCAGCGCCGCTTTTTCCATATGGAAGTACCCCGATGCCCGAAGGCACCTCGAGCGTTATCGAGGCAGAGTTCTTGCGGGCAGGCAGTCGATCGCGCTTCTCGGGGTGCAGCGTCCGCCTTGAGACTGTCCTTGACAGGAAGTAGGAGTAATATTATAAATACGTTCGAAGCCATATTTCTTCTCGTGCGAAATGCTACCTCATCAGTTATCACGAAAGATGCGGCATTCCGCGCTGCCGATTTTGGCTTGGGGCAAATACCACTGACGGAGGTCGTATGAAATTCCTTATGATAGTCTTGGGTCTCATCATGCTCGTTTTCGGGCGGAAGCTTTTTTGGCTTTTTGTGGCCATCGTCGGCTTCCTCGTCGGCATGGAGATTACGAAGCTGCTCCTCGTCGATCAACCGATATGGGTGCAGCTTTTAGGTGGTCTTGTGGCCGGCCTGCTCGGAGCATTGCTGGCGATCTTTGTTCAGCGCTTCGCCTTCATCCTCGGCGGATTCTTTGCCGGCGCTTACTTTGCCCTGCTGCTCGCTCACCCGCTGGGTGTTGCAGGCGCCAGTCTGATCTTGGCCCTTGCCGGTGGGGTGATCGGGGCGATCGTTGTCGCCTTGCTCATGGACTGGGCGATTATCGTGCTCTCGTGCCTTGTTGGAGGAGGTGTAATCGTTTCCCAGTTGAGGCTGCGGGACACGAAGACCGCAATCATCTTTTTTGTATTGGTCATCATCGGTATTTTTGTTCAGGCAAAGCTCACGGAACACGGCGAAAAGAAATAGGCGCCCTAATAAATAGGTATCGCCAATTGTATGACAGCGGGGATGTGCGCGGGAGTGTATGGTTACCCTTAATACTGCAGAAAGCGCACCCATCCGTTGCCATCAAGCGCTATAAGGCAATCACAGAAGATCTATCATCTCTCAACTCATAGGCTGTCGGGACAGAGAAGAGCAATAGAGGGAGGGACGTTTATGAATCTGCCTTCAACTTTTTTTCTTTTATTGATCGGCATCGTAGCTGGTGTTGCCTCGGGATTGTTCGGGATAGGCGGAGGCGTGCTCATCGTGCCCGGACTCGTATTCTTGCTCGGCTTCTCGCAGCACATGGCCATCGGGACGAGCCTGGCCATCTTGCTGCCGCCGGTGGGTATTGCCGCCGTCCTTGAGTATTACCGTCACGGCAATGTCGATCTGAAAGCGGCCTTCATTGTTGCCGCGTCCCTGTTGGTAGGGGCATGGGTTGGCGCGCTCATCGCGAATCATCTCAAAGACGCGTACCTCCGATTGGCCTTTGGGGTCTTTGTCGTAGGCATCGGCTTATACGTGGTTTTTGGCGCCTTGCGGCGGCTCTCTTGGATTTGAAGCAGCCCCAGGCAGCTTCACGTCGTAAAGCAAGAGGAACGGACGTGTCAAAGACCGAAATAAAAAAGAGGAAAATATATGAAGAAAAAACACCTCCACAAAACCATTCAAGAACTCCATACCGAGCTCAAGCGAACCCAGCCGGCTGATGACCACGTCCGGGGGCACATCGAGAGGCTGATACTCGAAATAGAGATGCTCAGGCAAGAACCCGGAGAGATTCCCTCACATCGGTACCAACAGTTTCTCGAGCGTCTCAGAGAATCTGTCCAGCACTTCGAGGCATCACACCTCTCGCTGACGCTGGCCGTGGGGCGCGTGATAGACGCCTTGAGCAGCATGGGGATCTAAACCCACTGCCTTACTCACCGCCGCACCTGATCCCTTTCCACTATGGGCTCCGGTGTCGCCAAAATATCCTTGCACTCTCCGGCGGGAATCATATAGAATGTTGCCCCAACCCCAAAATCCCCATTTCTAAACGGCGAAGCGCAAACCATGCAAAAAGAAATTATCAAGGCCAACATTGTCGTCTTTATCGCCAGTTTCTGCACCCTGGTTATCGAGCTGGTTGCAGGAAGAATTATGGCACCCTATGTCGGAGTTTCCCTCTATACCTGGACCAGCATCATCGGCGTGGTGCTCGCCGGTATCAGTATCGGGGCCTATGTCGGAGGGCTGATTGCCGACAGATACCCCCGGGCCTCCACCCTCGGCTGGCTTCTTTTCCTCTCCGGCTTGGGTGCATTCGCCATCTCCCCTCTAACCGCTCTGGCCGGAGGGGCGGAATTCCAAACCGCCCTCATGGTACGCATTCTTCTGATCACCGCCATTATCTTCTTCCTCCCCTCCTGCCTGCTCGGCATGATCTCGCCGGTGGTGGTCAAGCTGACCCTCAAAAATCTAAAACAGACCGGCAATGTCGTCGGGAAGATCTATGCCTTCTCCACCCTCGGCTCCATCCTCGGAACCTTCGCCACGGGGTTCTTCCTCATCTCCTGGATGGGGACCAGGAGCATCCTTTTGACCATGGGGGC
>Ga0299912_10002631_pt1 | contig 14721 bp, 12 predicted proteins | sample RVTome_2_FD_207667 | JGI IMG/M metagenome (GOLD analysis project Ga0299912, IMG submission 207667) | Soil microbial communities from uranium-contaminated site in the Upper Colorado River Basin, Wyoming, United States - RVT95D214 (version 2) ... | reverse complement strand
GCAATTGTGATAAGTTATATTATTCAGAACAAGCTTCATTAAAACGGCCTTATATTTCCCATAGCTTATCGACGGAAATATATTTTAAGCAATGCGACTATAAAAATCAAGGCCAAAGCTAAAACACCGATGGTTTAACAAGGCGCAATAAATCACGTGAAAAAGAAAACCCCCAGTGAAACTGGGGGCTAAATACCTTGCATTGCCGGCGACGGCTAAACAAAATTTATGGTGAGATGTCTCTTTCTGGTCTAATCAAACCCAAGGCAGAACCTGCTATAATCAACAGGAAAGAAAGCCATATCAAAAACATAAACGGCTTAACCTTAGCAGTGATTGTCACGTTACCGTCACTGCTGATGCGGTCAAATGAGATATAAACATCTTCGAGCAAACCTGTCCGAATGGCTACTTCACCGGAGCTCCGGCCATTGGGATATAAATAGCGATGCGGCCAAAGCTTTTTTTTCAGGTCTTGTTTTGTTACGACAATCACCGGTCCTTCCTTAATTAGACCAGAAAACGACTCTTGCTTAAACGACTCGAACAAAAGCTCATACTCGCCGAGAGCGACTTTTTTTCCTACTGTCAAAACCGTCTGGATGCTTTGCTTGTCTGAGGAAAATCCAACAGTGACGACCAAAAGCAGTAAGCCCAGATGAGCAATCCCGCCGGCGATTTGGCCTGTCTGATTCAAGTTAAGAACAAACTTTATCAAAACAGCAACGAAGCTAAAGGCACATATACCACAAGCCAGCGCTAACACCAAAGGTTCCTGGCCGAACCTAAACATAAAGCCGAAGCACACCAGGCCTACCGCACAGCAGGCCAATAGCTGGAGTGTAAAGTTACGGTATATTTGCAAATCAGTCAGCGCGACAACACCGAGCAGAAAGGCCAAAATAATCCCTGCTGTTGAAGCTATATTGTTATAAAATTCCGGCTTAAGAATAAAGGGCTTATCAAAGCTTATAATAAACTGCCAAATCACAGGCCAAAAAGTAGCTACCCCAACAACAACAGCGGTGAAAACAAAGATAACATTAGCCCAAAACAAAACCTCACTTTTATCTAAATGAAATAAACTGGACTCCGAGGGACTAATAGAAACGCTTCTGACCGCATGAATAGCGCAAAACAGCCAAAGTAAAAAACAGCACCCAATAAACGCTGATAAAGCTGAAGGCATAAACGACTTATCAAAAAGATGCAATGAGGTTAAAATCCCGCTTCTGGCGACAAAAGAGGCAAACAAACAGAGAATAAACGGCAAAGGTGCGAGTGTGATAGTCCAAAACCTGAATTTGTCGGCGACCCGCATACCAACCAGACTATGCAAAGCTGCAACGGCCACAAGCAAAGGCAACAGCGAAATATTTTGCACAGGGTCCCATGCCCAAAAGCCGCCCCATCCTACTTCAAGATACGACCATCTCGCCCCCGTAGCGATGCCCAAACCCAAAAAACAAATACCAAACGACAACCATCTACGCAGTTGTCTGTAAACGCTGGGATCCTGTGCTCTGTCGGCATAAACACAAGCCAAAACGATGATAAAGGGAATTATAAAAGCTGAATAACCGATAAGCAGCAAGGGAGGATGTAGAATCATCCAGAAATTCTGCAATACCGGATTAAGCCCCTGCCCCTGATTAACAGCCGCAGAGCCGGAGGCAAACGGCTTTGCCATAAACATTAAAAGCGCAGAAAAGCCAAGGCAAAGACCAGCTCCGATAATTAAAGCAATAGCATTAAACTTCAAATCGCTTATGGCGTATTGCGTATCGCTGATGTGCAATCGCTTACGACCGTTTTCGACCGGCGATTTACTATTTGTGAATTGCCATAAAGCAAACAGGACAAATATAATGACGGACCATAGTAAAAACGAGCCGGCAGAGCCAGCCCAAATGGCACTAAGTTTGTAGAAAAATGGCAGCTCCGTAGAACTACTCTGGCTGACAGCAGCTATTGAAAAATTATCTGTCAGAAAGGCAATGACAAGCAAAATCAATGTAAGCACGGAAAGCCCCGCAGCAACAATCGTCGCACGCCTGGACAAAGAAAGGACTTTCTCAGCTGTTTCAGCTTCTTTTTTCAAAGCTATCAGAGCTAAAACAGCCACAAAGCCGTAAAGCAAAGATATCGCAACCAAAAAAGCCTGGCCTAAAGCACTCATCCCTGAAAACGACATAATTTAATTAACAATTTATAATAAACCATCTGAATTACTCTTCGGAATAAGTATACTATGAATTTTAAAAAAGAGAAGAAAAATATGAATGTTTGAACCCACATATAGCAGCTATAAAGAAAAAAATCACTTTCCTAAATGAAAATTCGGTAGTTACTAATGTAAAACTGGGCATTTTCAGGCCATTTGGCAAGGAAAATCTTTATACCCAAAGGGCGACTTATCTGTATAAACAAGCAGAGAGTAAAAAAACGATAAAAATTTGAAAAACTCGATTTTTAAGCGCACATTATAAGGGTGAAATTACACTTATATACGGAAGCTGATATTGGCTAACCGTAATACATTGAAAAGCACAAGATGAAGCTGAAAACAGAAGAACAGCCGGATGAACAGTTAGTAGAAGCAGCCCAAAATGGCCATTTGGAAAGTTTTGGTATCCTGTACGAGCGCTACCTCAGCTCGATGGCGGCACTGGCGTATTCGATACTTGTGGATAGAGAGCTTGCAAATGATGCAGCGCAAGAAGTATTTGCGATTGCCTGTCGGGACCTATCGAGTTTGAAGCGTAAGGATAAGTTCGGTGCGTGGCTGGCAGGGATTTGCAGAAACGTAACCAGAGGGATGCTGAGGGTAAAAGGTAAAACCATAGCACCAGATATACAACACGCTTCGCAAGACACAGACGTTAAAGAGCAACGAAGAGATGCAGTTCGGCAGGCAGTATGGCAGTTGCGTTGCGCAGAGCGAGAATTGATAGTTATGCGATACTATGACGGGTTTTCTCAGGCGCAGATTAGCAAGGTTCTGGATATTTCGGCATCGGCTGTTAACGGCCGGCTCGTAAGGGCCAAACGAAAGATTGCAAAGTATCTGAAACGTAACGGTTTCACGGGAGATGATTATGGAACGGTCTGAAGATAAAAACTGGCTTGATGAAGCACTCACCAATGCAATTGGTTCAGAAACTCAGAAGCCGGACTTCGAGAAGTGGAAACAACAACATCCTGAAGCCGTTGAAATGTTAACTTCGCGGGCAGGCCGAGAATCTTCGGTTGCTAAACGCCCGCTCGATATATGGAGAATTATTATGAAAAGTAAGATGACAAAATTAGCCGCTGCGGCGGTGATAATAATAGCTGTAGCACTATCAATAAATTTTTGGGATAAATCAATTCCCACAGCATCCGCAGCTCAGGTGCTGCAGGATGCTATTAATGCGGTATCCGATGTGTGGTCGGTGCACATGAAGGCGCGAATGCGTACACTTCCAAGCGATAATTTCTCTAACATCGGATTAAAATACGACTTTGTTGATATCGAGATGTGGAAACGTACCAACACAGACAGCCAAATGCAATGGCGTGTGGAAAAACCAGGGCGCGTGCTTCTTATGGATGGTCAAAACACCATTATGTTCATTTGGCCGAATCACGGCGTATCAGAGGAAAGACCTTTACCCTTGGGCTGTTTCGACTCCTGGTCGGGCCGTTTATTAAATGTGCATGACCTGCTGGACAATGAGTTACAAAATGCAAAGAATAATCCCGACCGTGAAATCTCTCTCTGGCACGAAGAAGTTGAGAGAAGAGATAAACTTGTACTTGAGGTCGAAGTAACGACAGATATTGCTGAAGATGACTATCTTCGAAACAAGTTTATCATGGATTCCGACCATGTGAAGGTGTACCGGTTTGATGGGAAGACAAAATTACTGGAAGGCCTTCAGGTATATGTCCACACCGAGGATAAGGATGTCCTGATTTTTGAGATTACGGATATCGAATACAATACAGAATTTGACAATAGCATCTTTGCACTAGATTTACCGGAAAATATGATTTGGTCCAGAGAGTCGGAAATACTGCCGGATAACGAGCGATATGAAAAGATGACACCGAAGGAAGCAGCAGAAACATTCTTCCAAGCTTGCGCAGAAGAAAACTGGGAAGAAGTTTTGAAGTTCTGGACCACCTCACGTATTGACGATGACCTGAAGGCCTACCTTGGCGGTCTTGAGATTATATCCCTGGGTGAACCATTTCAATCCAAAGGATATTGTCATTTAGGTTGGTTTGTTCCTTATGAGATTCGTCTTAAATCCGGTGAGGTCAAGAAACATAATTTAGCTATACGAAAAGACAATCCCGCTAATCGGTTTGTAGTCGATGGCGGAATTTAACAAAGCAACCTGATTATCGATGGTGCTTTACAAAAAGGCCGGGCTTGATTGGCTCGGCCTTTTTTATGCGCTTTTTAGGGCGTGAAAAGGTAAAATATAGAAAATCGAAGGTTTCTTGTAAACGAAATCTACTTTTTGCCCTCTATAAGAGTAGAAGTGTTATTAGCAGCACTTCTGAGCTATGCATGGCTTGAAATTTGAAAGATACAGTAATGCCCGAAATAAGCTTTAAAGTATTAGTTAACGATTATAGTAAGGCGGTTTTGAACACGGCTACCCGGATTTTACGAGACAGTCAAAAAGCCCAGGATGTTCATCAGGAGGTATTTCTTGAAATCCTGCGTCGATGGCATAAATATAACGGCGACACGAACTGGGGCGCATATTTATACCGTACGACAGTTCGAAAAGCCATCGAGTTTGCAAAACAAGCAAAAAAAGACCCGCCGGTTGAAAATCAACAATATACGAAAACGCAAGAAAGTCCAGATGAACCAATGATGACCGCTGAACTACAGGAGAGACTTGTCGCATCTCTAACACAATTACCAAAACGTCAGGCGGATGTATTTGTATTCGCTCGAATCGAAGGATTAGGGTATGAGAAAATTGCAGAGCTGATGGATTGTTCACAGGAAACAGTGAGAGTTCACCTACATAGGGCGCTGAAACGTCTGGCTCATGAACTTAGAGACTATTCAGACAGATAGGAAACTTAAACTATGAATGCGCATGAAAAAATAAACGAAATGCTGGCTGGGTATGCACTGCAAGAACTAACAGATGATCAATCGAATGAGGTAAAACAACACCTTGACCAGTGTCCACAGTGCAAAGAAGAACTAAACAGACTCGAAACTGTATTAGGATGTGCTGAGTCTATGAGCCGGCTTTCAGCGGATAATCAGTCCTGTGAATCAGCTAAGGAAGCTGTTTTTCAAAAGGCACACAATAAAGAAAATGTAATACAAACCCCCAGGCCGTATAACAGCCTGGAAATTATACGGAGAACTATTATGAAAAGTCCAATTACAAAATTAGCAGCAGCGGCAGTTATAGTCATTGCCGTGTTTATCGCAATAAATCAGTTGTCTGGTAATGGAGCAAGCTCTGTCTTTGCCAGTGTTGTTGAGCAAATCCACAACGCCCGCACAATGACTTATAGCGTTGTGACGCAAACACCCGTAGAAAATATGCCGACCGTGCGAACAGAAATGGCTTTCAAGGAGCCTGCATATATGAGAACGACAACGGCAGATGGATTTATAACGGTTATGGATTTGACCCAGGTACGAGGTATTAGTATCTGGCCGCCGAGGAGACAATTTATCAACTTTGAGGCGTCAAAATTTCGGCACGACCCTGCAAAAGACCCTTTTATGGTCGTAGAAAGTTTAAAAGCGATTCCATACGAAGCAGACCAAGTGCTCGGGAAAAAGGACATAGACGGCCGCGTGCTCCAGGGTTTCCGTGTGGTAGAAGATAGCGTGGTAAACACCGTCTGGATCGACCCCAAGACAAGAGAGCTTGTCCGCGTCGAGATGGAATTCACGAACGCCCCGGGTATGAACAAGATAATGACCGATTTTCAGTTCGATGTCGAACTCGATGACTCGCTTTTTAGCCTGACGCCGCCGGAGGGCTATACGCCTCTGGAAGTTCAGGCAGATGTCTCCAAAGTAACCGAGCAGGACCTTATCGAATATCTGCGCTCATGGTCGAGCTGGACCAAAAATGGCACGTTCCCGCCAATACTGGTTGGCCCCGAACTGCCAAAGATTGCTACTGAGATGGTAAAGCAGGGCAAGTTCGGCAAAGGCGAAACCACCCAGCAGCAGCGCGACCAGGATGCGAAAATAATGTTCCGCGGGATGATGTTCGTGGCGCAATTACCCGCTGAAAGCAACTGGCGCTATGCCGGCGAGAACGTAAGCTATGGCGATGCCGACACCGCTATCTTCTGGTATTGCCCGGAAGGCGCAAAAACCTATCGTGTCATATACGGTGATTTGAGTGTTAAGGACGTAGCCCCGGAGGATTTGCCAAAGTGAAGTGATTTAAAAGCTGATAAACAAAGGCCGGGGTTGTTTAGCTCGGCCTTTTTTATGCGCTTTTGGGAAAAATATACCATAAAAACTACAATTTTCTTATACTAAAATAACCAGTTCAGTTGTTATATAAATGACAATCGATTGTTAAAAGTTATGGATATAAGATTGTGATGCTTGAAGATAAGTTGCTTATATGGAAGTTTAATCGCGGCGATAGAGAAGCCCTGCGAGACATCTATGAAAAGTATAAAAATGAACTGGTGACATTAGCGGCTGCTCTTTTAACCGATGTAAGCTCCGCAGAGGATGTTGTGCACGATGTTTTTGTGTCCTTTATCAAAATGGCTGAGAAGTTCCGACTTACTGGAAGTTTGAAAGGTTATTTAGCAACCTGTGTAGCAAATAATGCACGCAACAAAAACAAGGCAAGGCAAAAACGCTTAAGTTATGGGCTAATTGAAGCAGATGTGGCGTCGTCGAATTCAAACAATCCTGATGCTGCTGTGATATTTGGCGAAGAATTGCATCAATTAAGTTTGGCCATTGCACAACTTCCGTATGAGCAGCGGGAGGTCTTAATCATGTACTCGTATAGCGGCTTGAAATTCAGAACTATCGCAAGGTCGCTGGGTGTTTCAATTAACACAGTGCAGGGCAGGTACCGGTACGCGTTACATAAACTGCGTTCACTAATAAATAGTGAGGTGAAAAAATGAAACAAGGAAATGACATCCATAAGCTGATTAAGAAATTACACGTAAAAGCCAGCGCCGAACTGGATAGAAGAGTTCATAATGATATCTCTCGGACGCTGGACGAAACTCAAAAAATAGAATCGGCCCAGGCAGAGCTGTGTATATGGAGACACATTATGAAAGGCGGGATAGCAAAACTTGCCGTCGCGGCAGCTATCCTCATTGCCTTTAGCACAGGCTTCTTAAGCGGCCGATGGTCAAAACCAGCTCGGCCGGCGCCCCACTCGCTCGATGTTACCGGCTACACCTCGGCAGTTCTGGCGTATCCGTCCGCCCCAAAGGCAGAAGACAGCTTTTGGCAACGGAAAGCATTCGCCGCAATGCAGCCCAGACCTTATGCACAAACCACTTTCGACAAAACCAGTCTGCTTAACACCTACAAACAATATCTCAAGGAGAAACATTATGAGTAATCAAAAGATAACCTGGTGCCTTATCGCCTTCTACATCGCTGTATCCTTCTTTGCCGGCTGCTACCCCAAAGACTCACTCCAATGGTCCGCAGACGGCTCCACCGGCATCTACAGCAAAAACAGCGCCCTCTTTATCGTCGATGGCAATACCGGCTCTCTGACCCAAATCGCCACAAAAGAAACTACTACCCCTTGGCCCGCCATCTCCTCCGACGGCTCGCACTTTGCCTATGGCACGATAGTCAAAGTGGATGACTTCAACCGTGCCCTCAACCACCTGCCACCTGACCAGGTCAAAGTAATCAAAGCTAACGCCGAAATCCTTAAACAAAAAATCCTTGTCGAAGGAATCAAAGACAGCAACTTCCCCTTCATCGGAAAACCTGTTACCACAGACGGCGGCCAGAAAGATTCCTTCAATGACCAGCACATCGCCTGGGTCCAGAGATACCTCGTCGAAAACATCGACAAACAGCTTGCTGAAAAAATAGGCCCGGAACTAATCAAAAAAGTCAAAGAAAAAGACCTGAATTTCTTCCAGCTTGTTCTCGCCCCAACCGCTGACCCCAATGACAGAAAAACCCTCACAACAAGCTCACAGCAGCTATGGCGCATCCGTTTCTCACCGGACTCCCGGCTTATCGCCTATGGCACCGAGCGTATCAACGGCAGCACATGGGATGTCGGATACGACCTGTATATTGTTTCGCCAGCCGAAAACATCCCCCCAGCGTTTCTCGCGCCGGCCGCAGCCATTGGCTATGCCTTCAAACCCGATTCCCGTGCAATCGCATATCTCAAGCCCGAAGATGAATTCTTCGATACCCAGAAACCCGCCCTCGGCTCGCTCGTTGAGCGAACAATCATCGACCCCAACGGCCGGATCCTTGCCGCGCCTGCCCTGAGCCGGGTCGAAGGGCCTGCCAAACTCGACGGCAACGACTCCCCCGCAATATACGTCTGCACAGGCGCTGCGACGGAACTCGCCGGGGTCTTATATCGCCCTTGGATGCACGTTTCATACGCCTGTGACAGTGACAATCGCATCCTCTTTGCCTCCGTAAAAATGACCCTGCCCTCCGGCAGAAGCGACGAAGAAAAGCAAAATATTTTCTGCTACGATACCCTTACCGGCGCCGTCAGCGAAATTATGCCTCAAGGGGTCCTCGACTTCTCACAGGGAAATTTGTATCTCTTCGCACTTTCTCACGATTCCCGGAAAATCCTCCTGCATGGAAAGAAAAACACACTCATTCTCCTCAGCAACAACCCAAAAGTCCTCATCGACGATAATGAAGGGTTTCCAGAAGCTAAAAAGGGAGAGAACCCGCCCCTCAACCTTGTTGCCCAGTGGAAAGGCCCTGACCTGATTTCCTGCCTCGTCTCTGAAAAATCTCATTACCTGACCGATGACCCCAACATCCCTGCCCGTCGAAAGGAAATCGTCATCATCGATGCCGATGGGAATCTGAAACAAATATTGAGCAAAAATTGGCCCGACGAGCTGCTAAAATACGATTGATTCTTACACTCGCAACACCGACATAAAGGCCGGGCTTGATTGGTTCGGCCTTTTTGATTGATTATTGATTAGTGATAAATGATTATTTCAAAGATTAGTAAAAGACCCCGCCCACAGGTGACGGGGCTAAACAATAACAAATAAACCCAAGGGTTAAATATGTTGAAAAACTGGGGCACAAAAAATATGTTGCAAATATTTCGTATTTCGTATATCGTATTGCAAATTGCGTAAAAGCGAAAGGGCATATAAAACACTAAAATACGAAAAAGGAGCAAAATACGATGGAACCAATTGCAGAGCCGGAAATCAACTTATTCGGCGATAAACTGCCGTCGATGGATGAAATTAACATACTTTCTGGCTTCGTCCACTCCAGTGAGGCCAACCAGATGAAGTTTACCGAACAATTAGAGGCAAACATAGCCAGGACCTCCCCAAATGCTCAGCTTGCAGCAGGCATCGGGCTTTTGATTCTGGGCAGAAACGACGAAGCGTTGGTGAAACTGGAAAAAGCCGACGACTGTAAAGAAAAATTCATATACCGTGCCTTTGCACTACGCCGATTAGACAGGTTCGATGAGGCGATAGAAAACCTGCAAAAAAGCGCCGATTACCAAGCCGACACATTAACCATAACGCTGGAAAAAGCTGCTAACTATCGACAAGCAGGAGATATTAACGCTGCAGACAAAGAACTTAAAAGCTGCGCAAATTTCGAAAAAATAAGCGCCGAATATCACTACCAGCTTGGTCGTTTTCAGGAATCGCAAGGGCTTTATCAACAGTCGATGGACAACTACAAAACAGCTCTGGAATTAGCGCCGGGTCATCAAAGAGCCCTGTTTCACCTGGCTTATCGGTGCGACCTATCCGGCGATGAAGAGGCAGCCATCGACTACTACAGGCAAATTGCTTCAAACTCACCAGTTTATGTAAGCGCATTGCTTAATTTAGCAGTGCTGTACGAAGACAGGGAAGATTACGATAAAGCAGCTCAATGCGTTGAAATGGTGCTGGAGCATCATCCGAATCACCAAAGAGCAATCATGTTCCAAAAAGACATCGGAAGCTCGAAAACTATGATATACGACGAAGAAAAAGAAAAGAAGAAAACCCGCAAAAGCCAAATACTCGAAACGCCAATCTCAGACTTTGAGTTGTCGGTGCGCAGCCGAAACTGCCTGAAAAGGATGAATATTAACACAGTGGGCGACCTTCTGAATATTACAGAAATAGAGCTGTTATCTTATAAAAACTTTGGTGAAACCTCCCTTGCAGAAGTCAAGACCATCCTCGATTCAAAAGGAATGCGGCTGGGAATGGCCCTGGAGGAAAAACAGTCTTTGGCGGCAGAGACCGCCGAAGGCACAGGTGTACAACATGAATATGAAGGGCTGTTGAACAAATCTGTGGAAGACCTCAAATTGTCGGTGCGTTCGCGAAAATGTATGCAAAAGCTCAATATTCGGACACTCGGCGATTTGATTCAGAAAACAGACGCCGAACTTCTCGGCAGTAAAAACTTCGGCGTCACAAGCTTAAATGAGATAAAAAAAGCCCTTGGCAACCTTGGATTATTACTGCGAAGTTTAGACTGAGTAATTGACTATTTATTATTAATTATTTTCTATTGATTATTTTTTAATGTCTTTTTTAACTACCACCCAAACAACTGCAAATCGCAGCAAGGTCCTGCCCTATTTAATACTGTCAGGAATTCTCCTTCCTTTTCTGATGTTATTTGTCGGCTGTAAAGCAAGGCAGCTTGTCAGGCCGACTCCTCAGATGGATGTCGAACCACAATTCTGGGTACGGGTCTTACTGCTGGACGATGTCCCGGAATGCTCCCTTAAAGCCGACTCTTCATTCAGTATTATCAACGCACAAACACAAATGTTAGAAGGCCGCTTTGGCCAGATTGATGAATCAATAAAAGCAACTATTTCCTCCGGCAGAATCACTGTTAACGGCCAGCATCCTATGAATAACGAAGTGATTATTTTGCCCAACGACCCTTATATCTTTAACTTGAACGGCGACGACTACCGTGGCAAATTAAAGCTTATAATGAATCAGGACGGCAATTCTTTTGACGCAGTAAACTTTGTTCCACTCGAGCCGTATTTAGCCGGTGTGGTAGGAGCCGAGATGCCCGACTACTGGGAGCCGGCGGCACTTCAAGCTCAGACAATCGCCGCAAGGACATATTGTCTCTATTACAAAAAACAATTTGGCAGCAAACGTCACTGGGATATCAACAAAACACAGGCAAATCAGGTTTACCTCGGGGTGGCTGCTGAGTCGGCTCAGATATGGGATGCTGTCAATAAAACAAACGGTAAGGTTCTGGTCTGTAAACACAGCGACGGCAGGGAAGATATTTTTCCCACCTATTACAGCTCGACCTGCGGCGGACAAACAGAAAACAGTAAAAACGTATTCGGTGATTCTTTTGAAGCACTCATTGGCGTGCCGTGCCCTTATTGCCAGGATGTGGCAAGACTCAATATTTTTTTCTGGCCTATGGCTCAATTCGACAAGAGCTACGTTACAAGTAAACTATTACAGAAGTACCCGAATCTAAAGCGTCTCGGAAAAATTACAAACATCACCGCAGTCGAACAAAGCGAGTATGGAAAATTCACCCGCCTGACCAAGGTAAAACTTATGGGCTCAACCGGCGAGAGTGATTTTTTGAAAGCCGAGGATTTACGACTGACAATCGACCCAACCGGTCAGAAGCTAAAAAGCACAATCTGCCAAATCATCGATATAGGAGACAAATGGGCGTTTTCACTGGGCAGAGGTTGGGGTCATGGCGTAGGGATGTGCCAATGCGGCGCTGAGGGTATGGCAAGAAAAGGATATAACGCAAGCCAGATACTTCAATATTATTTCCCCGGCTCCCGGATAAAAACTGTTTACTGATTCAAACTGAACAAATTCTGTTTTTTAGAACAAAAACCCCCTAATATAAATTGGGGACTAAATATAAGTGACTATTTGTTCTGCGAAACAATACAGGTATCAACAAAATGAGTAACTTTGAGGTTCTCTTTCAGGATTCCGTGTCGGAAGCTCGGCGAGGACTGTTGACGACAGCTCACGGGGAGGTTGAAACGCCGGCATTTATGCCGGTCGGCACAGCCGGTGCGGTAAAAGGAATCACGCCACTACAACTCGAAGAAAGCGGCGCTTCCATCATCCTGGCTAACATCTACCATCTGCTACTGAGACCCGGGGTCGAGACGGTTGAGAAACTTGGGGGTCTGCACAAATTTATGTCGTGGGACAAGCCGATACTGACCGACAGCGGCGGATACCAAATTTTTTCCCTAAGCTCGCTGACCAAGGTTGATGATGCCGGAGTCGAATTTGCCAGCCACATAGACGGGTCAAAAGTATATCTTAATGCCGAGGACGCAACAAATATTCAAAATCGGCTTGGTGCGGATATAATAACGTGCCTTGACCAATGCACAGCTTTTGGTATTGAGGAACGACAGTTGAAAAAAGCAGTGGAAAGAACAATCTGCTGGGCGAGGTGCGCTAAACAGGCACACAGCAACTCAAAACAGCTTTTGTTCGGCATTGTGCAGGGCGGAATAAATCTACAGATGCGAACTTATTGTGCCAGCGAGCTTGTCAAACTGGATTTTGACGGATATGCTATTGGCGGATTAAGTGTAGGTGAAGGTCACGATAATATGATAAAGACGGTTGCTCATACAACACGGCTTTTGCCGAAGGATAAACCTCGATACTTAATGGGCGTCGGCACGCCGATGGACATCGTCGATGCGGTCCAAGCCGGAGTTGATATGTTCGATTGTGTGCTGCCAACGCGAAACGGACGAAACGCCTTTGCCTTTACAGAAAATGGCCCTGTTAGACTTCGGAACAGCGCTCTGATAGACGACTGTGACCCAATCGAGGTTGGCTGCGACTGTTACTGCTGCAGGAATTTCAGCAGGGGCACTATCAGACATTTCTTCAACTGCGGAGAAATGCTCGGCCCAATCCTGGCATCAGTGCACAACCTGAGGTTTTATCAGCGGCTAATGGCCAGAATAAGACAAGCCATAGAAAAGAACGAATTTTCCACCTTGGCGAAAGAAATGATTATTGATTATTGATAACTGATAAATTAACATCTCAGTAATGAAGCAATAATAGACATTAAATTAATTGAAGGGAAAACAAAAATGAACAATATATGGATATTGGCTCAAACAGAAACCAATGAGGCACCTTCACACATTATATCAAAGCCGATTACATCGGAAGGCGAAACAAAAATGACAGTGCCATCCGATTCTAACGCTGCCGCGACGAAAAGAGAAACCCCAAAGTCCCTTTTTCCACCGTGGCTCTTACTTGCGTTAATGGTTGTAATGATATTTATCCTTTTTAGAGGACCTCGAAAAAAACAACAAGAGCTCAAAAAGATGGTTCAATCGCTGGAAAAAAATGACAGAGTCAGAACAATCGGCGGAATTATCGGCACCGTCGTCGATATCAATGGCGACATAATTACGCTCAAGGTCGATGAGTCGAACAATACGAAGATACATGTTGTGTCTTCAGCAATTGGTAAGAATTTGTCGAAAGAGAAATAGATTAGCCACAAAGCCACGAAGACACAAAGTCAAAAAATAAATATATTATAACCTTGGTGTCTTGGTGGCAAAGATAAGAGGAAGTTATGGGTAAGAATCTGTTGCCGAAAATCGTTGTAATTATTGTTTTAGTGGTTCTTGCGGCGTGGACTTTATATCCTCCAAACAAAACCTTAAAGCCGGGGATAGACCTTGCAGGCGGAACAAGTCTCATATATGAAATTGACACGCAGGAACTCGAAGAAAATGAGAAGAGTGGTCTGGCTCAGAGAATGATAACGGTTCTTCAAAGGCGAATAGACCCTGCCAATATCCAAAATCTAATATGGCGTCCACAGGGCAATACACGGTTCGAAATACAAATGCCGCTGTCAAGCGCAGAGGCGCGGACGAAACGTCAGGATTACGAAAAATCCCTTAACAATCTGCTCGCCAAAAACATAAGCCCTGCGGTAATTATGCACTCGGTCAAAAAGCCGGCGGAAGAGAGAGCTAATGATTTCAATGATTTTGCCGAGGGCGACCCTAACAGACTCGCAATCCTATCAGAACTGGGCACAACCTATGACGAACGCAAGAATTTACAAAATAAAAGAGACCAGCTCGAAGCGGAACTGCAAAGCACAGAAAATACAATACCATCAGCGGGTCTCAACCTTGAGCGGATAAAGGAAAATAGAAGCGTCTGGGCCAAATTAGAGCAAGAGAAACTACAGGATGCGCTAAAGGAATTTACCAACGCCAACGATAAAATCGAGCTATTGACCGGATATGTTAAAACATACACCGAGTGGTCCAGCGTCCTCAAACAGCTAACCGACCCCGAATCCGGCAAAAATGTGCAATATGAGAAGGCAAAAAGAGGTCTCGACAAATTAAACCTGACCGAAGACCAGATAAATCTCATCCTTCAAATGCCTTTAAAGTCACCCAAGCGAGCGGATGCCATAGAAGTCCTCAAAGCCAAGTTCCCGGACCGGGA
>Ga0299912_10002630_pt1 | contig 14722 bp, 9 predicted proteins | sample RVTome_2_FD_207667 | JGI IMG/M metagenome (GOLD analysis project Ga0299912, IMG submission 207667) | Soil microbial communities from uranium-contaminated site in the Upper Colorado River Basin, Wyoming, United States - RVT95D214 (version 2) ... | reverse complement strand
GGAATCTTGATCTCTTTCCCCGTTTGAGGATTCCTCCCCATCCTCGCCTTCCTCTTCGCCACTGAGAAAGTTCCAAATCCTGTCAGGGTCAACTTATCACCTTTCTTCAATGCCTTCATCACAGAACTGGCAAATGCATTCAAGGCTTTCTCGGCTGACGCTTTTGAGATCTTGGCCTCCTTCCCAATGTTGGCGATCAAATCCGCCTTTGTCATCTAAATCACCTCCTTTTTTTGATAATCTTTTCTAAACTAAGATTCCATTGACTCCTGTGAAATGATGCCCATCATAAACCAATGGTATTTTAAAAGTCAAGTATTTTATTTCAATCTTTTATTTCAAAAAATCGGATTTACTTTCTCTCTTTCTCCCATCAGATAAAGGATCCCATCAAATCGGAGATCACCTTCTCAACCCCATCTGATGTCTCTTTCTCTATTCGTCCGAGAACCTCTTCCACCTGACGTCTGAGCACTGGATTGGAAAGACCGTCGATTAACCGATAGAACCCTGTTCTTCTTCCCAGCCGCAAATTAACCCTTTCCTCTGCAGAGAGAGTTAAATAGCGGTCGATGAACCCTGTCTCCAGGAGAGGGCCTTCAATTCTGAAACGATCTCTTGACCCGCTTCAATATCCTCCTTCACTTCTTCGACAGTCCTAAGACTAAACTTCTCTCCTTTTTAGGTATGACAGAATTTGCAATGATTCCAAGGACAGTTGCGCTTAATCCTCAAGAGAAGGCTGTATGCCTCATTTGGAGGCCAAATTCGACCCTGCTCAATATTCAGTTTTGTCATGAGGAACTCCGATCCGGTGGAAACCTCACAGATTGAAGGTTTTGAAGGTCGTTTGGTTCCATCTCCAGAATTGAGAAGATCTTATTCTCAATTGCCGAGGTAGCCTTCTCCAATCGCTCCAACTGTCCAAGGAGCCATTCGGCCTTTCCATATCGATCCTTCAGATCGCTGAACCTCTCTTCTAAAGAGACGATCCGATCGTGTTGAACTCGTTTATCTGCATAATTGACCACTTCCTCTTCCGATACCCACAAGGGATCCTTTCCTTCAGACACCTGGATGTGTTCTGCCACCACCTCTCCCACCCTCTCATATCCCATCCCTTTCAAGAGCTGTGCGCTTGTCATAGCATGGTCCTCCTTGGTCTTGAGGCATTGGGTTTTTGTGAGGTCGTGCAACAAAGAAGCGGCTTCGATCAAAGGGATGTCAATCCTTTGACCCTTCTTATTTAACTCCGCGGAGAGAAAGAGGGCGACCTTCATTACCTCGATGCTGTGGTTCATGATGTGATCGAGCATCCCATACCGATCCATCAGTTTAAAACACTCTTCTCGGGTTGGAATCATCATCCCCTTCTGCCTTCCAGCCACTACTTTCTCAGAAAGGCTCTCTCTTTAGCTTGGATTCTCGGCTTTCATTTTTCATTCTGATCCCGAGTGGTTTCAGGAATCTTTGGTCTCAACTTCCTTTTTTTCTAACGACAATGAAGGTTGGCTTTCAATCTGCTCCAGTTTAAAAATAAACTTGTCCAATCGTCTTCTTGCTTCCTCAAACTTATTCATGGCATTGATGATATGTTTTCCCACCAGTTGAAAATCTTCTTGAAAGCTTCCTAAGTCTTTTTTCAGACTTGCCAGCAAAGACAGTATTTTCTGGGCATCTTTCTCGATTTGTAATCCCTTTAACCCAAGAACAATCACCTGGAGATAAGCAAAGAATAAATTGGGAGACACGGGGATGACCTTCTTTTTCAACGCATAATTCAAAATCCCTTTCTCTTCTCCAAATGAGTCGTCCTTTGTGATCGTCTCATAATAGACATTTTCGGCAGGGATATACATCAGGGCAAAATCGTAAGTCCCTTCATTAGGCACGATATACTTACTAGCGATGTCGTCGATATGTTTCTTTACATCCCTGTAAAAGACCTTTTGATATGCCTTCCTCTCCTCCTCCGTTTTGCATTCGATGATCCGTTTGAAATTATCGAGTGGGAACTTGGAATCGATGGGAACGATTCTTTCGCCTAGTTTCACCACTGCATCAACCCTCTCCCCATTGACAAACATATATTGGAGAGTAAAGAATTGGGGTGGAAGGACCTGAGACAGTAATTCCCCCAAAAATTGTTCTCCCAAACCACCTCTCAATTTAGGTGGTTGAAGAATCTCCTGCAGAGTCGCAATATTTTTGCCTACTTCGAAGATTTGCCTACTGGCCTCAGAAAGCTCTCCGATATTCTTCTGAACATCACCGATCACTCTTGCCGCATTATCAAGGCGCTTACTAATCTCTCCGCTGGAATCTAGTAACTGCCGATTCACTTGCTCCGTGATACCCCTCAACTGTTCATTGACTGCTCTCTGCTGCTCGGTGAGGAGAGAAATATTCCTATTGAGGCCGTCACTCATCTGTCCCCTCAACTGCTCAATCTGCTGCTGCATCAAGGTCCACATCGGTTGGGATCGGTCTATCTTGATCTCTTCGAAGACCTTCCTCCATCGTATCTCCATGAGAAAGAAAAGAGCCGCGGCAATGGCAATAACCAACCCAATGACGAGGTAGATTCCTTCCATCCTTACCCCCTAACCCGGCATTGCTGGAACCCAATAGGTCCCCCACCAAATCCTAAATCCGAATATCGAATCCCGTTTATGGATGTTGAATGATAATGTGCCCCTCCACTCTCTTCTCGATAAGGTTGGTGACCGAGACCTTCCATTGACTTTCTTTTTGAACCTTCTCAAATGGAATGGGGAATTCTATCTTAAGCGGACTCTTACCTGATAGGATTGGAATGTTCTTAGCCTCTCCCGGTCCTTGCAACGAAAGCAGAATTGAGGACCCACCTCCATTCCATCTCGCCTCTGCCTCTAGCTTTTTTGCTTGATCCCCATCTTTAGAGTAAGCAGGGGAGACGAAAAAAGTAAATTCCTCCCTTCCTTGCGGCCTAATTCTATAAGGAAAGACAATAAAAGTTCTTTCGAGAACATTATTCTCCAAGCGAACGTCATCGGAGGAAAGTCTGGTTGAAATGAAAACCTTCACCTTGGACATTCCACTGATCTCGATACGATAAGGAGGACTGATGGTGTAGCGATTTCCCAATTGGGCTTTCAGCGCCTCGGAAGTAAAGTGGTCAAATTCCGAAATCTTCTGGTTGTTAACGAAAATTCGAATTCGAAGGGTGATGCCTTTCCGCAGATCAACCTCACCAGCATTAGAAAGGACGATATTCAGCTCTAAATCCTCTGTCAATTCCAGATCCCTAACCACGATATCAGGTCCAACAGGCAGACCCTCCAATAATCGCACTAAATGGTTATTCCCTCGCTTCGATTCTATAACCTCGAGGCTGGTGTCCAAATAGGCATCAACCTCATGGCGACCCCAAAAGGTTAAGGGGGTAGTAAAGGTAAGACTCCCTTTTGGTAAAAGAAAGGATTGATCCGAGAGGCTGGTCAATGGATAACTTCCTTTCAGTTGGCCGTCTACAAACAGTCTAAGATTTCCAGCCCCCAGAGGGAATGGACCATCGCCCCGATTCTCCATGGCCACAACTAGTCTCTTTCTGGAATTGAGGAAAAGGTCATTAATGGCAATGTCAGGAAGCCAAAAAGGTTCAATAGGAACCTCTGATTTGAGTGCAATCGTCTCCTCTTTTTGGCTATCCTCCTTGACCTCCTGCTTTACCTCTTCCTTGGCCTCCTCTTTCTGCACAAATTCGATCTCCTCTTTTTTCAAATAAGTCTCAGAAGCTTTCGGCTCAGGAAGAGACACTTCCTCGGAAGGAGGCGGAGGGGGTTGATAGGCCGTTTGGGCTGCACAGCCAAAAAGAAAAAGGAAAAAGGCGAAAAACCATATCGCCCCTTTGAACATGAAGCCCCCCGGACATGCCCATAGTCTCACAAAACCATGCCTACCTACCCCAAGGCTTTGGTGGGTCATCAGCCGGTGAGCGAAATCCGTCGAAGCATGACAGATTGATCGTTGCAATGGTATCTCGCGCGCTCTATCGCACCTCTCCACGGTTAAGGCCGTGCCTGCACGCCGAAGTGCATTACGGCACGCAGGCGTGGTCTCCTGCGTAGGCGGATGAATGAAATCCAGACCTCCAGAAAGAAAATAGCCCATCACGCAGCGAAATGCAAGAGATTTCCACGGCTGGCGAGCTTGACACTCATTCCATAAAATTGTATCTATCTTAATTGTTCGGGGAGGCCTAAAATGATTTAAATCTCCTTCGGAGGAGACATGAAGGATTTCATCGATCTCAGAAGCGATACCGTGACGAAACCCACGCCTGCTATGAGAAAGGCTATGGCAGAGGCGGAGGTGGGCGATGATGTCTTCGGCGAAGACCCCACAGTAAATGCCCTTCAGGAAAGGGTGGCCAGAATCCTTGGAAAAGAGAGTGCCATCTTCGTTCCCTCGGGCACAATGGCCAATCAGTTAGCCATCAAATCCCATACGCAGCCCGGCGATGAGGTGATCATTGAAGCCACCTCTCATCCTTACAATTTTGAGGGCGGAGCTGCTGCAGCCCTATCAGGTATTCAGTTCTACTGTCTCAAAGGTGTCCGCGGTATTCTCGATGTCTCTCAGATCGAAGAGGTGATCAGACCTCAAGACCACCACTTCCCTGTTACACGACTGATCTGTCTCGAAAACACCCACAACCGTGGTGGAGGGTCCATCTACCCAATGGAAAAAATGGCTGCAATCCATCGATTGGCCAAATCAAAGGATCTTCAGATCCATCTCGATGGAGCCAGGCTTTGGAACGCCTCTGTCGCTACAGGAATCAATCCGAAAGAATATGCAAAATGGGCAGACTCTGTATCGGTCTGCCTTTCTAAGGGCCTGGGGGCTCCAATTGGGTCTCTGGTTGCTGGACCAAAAAAGTTCATCGATCGAGTCCACCGTTTTCGAAAGATGTTTGGTGGTGGAATGCGGCAGGTCGGGATTATTGCTGCTGCTGGAATTTATGCTTTGGATCACCACATCGAACGGCTGAAGGAAGACCACCAGAATGCAAAACGCCTGGCCTTGGGTTTACAAAAGTTCAAAGGTGTCTCAATCGATCCCGAACATGTGGAGACGAATATCGTTATCTTTGATCTGGCGAATTCGGGAATGATTGCTTCCCAGGTGACAGAAGCCATGAAGAAAGAGAGGGTTCTCACCCACGCCTTTGGAAGGACACAAATCCGTATAGTCACCCACTTGGATGTATCGAGTGAGGATATTGAAGTGGCTCTGGGAGCTTTTGAGAAGGTTTTGGGCAAGAGATAATAACCAAATTTCAATGACCAAAATTCAAGAATCAAACAGCTATAGTGAATGCCATATGTAAGTTGACGCTCGCGTGGTGTCATTGCGAACGGAGTGAAGCAATCTGATTAGATTGCCACGCTTGCGCGCCGAAGCGTTTCAGCGCGCAGGCACGTCACTACGCTCCTCGCAATGACTACCTTATTAAACTGTTCACTATAAATACCTGTTTCGGTCATTTGGACATTGTTTATTGGAATTTGTTTGGAGTTTGGGATTTGGTGATTGGGGATTTCGGTTTATGAGGAGGAAATAATGTCTTGGAAGCTGGCTGTAGTACCTGAACGATGTTCTGGATGCAAAATTTGTGAATTGGTCTGTTCCATTCAACGCTTCGGAGTGAACAATCCCAAAAAGAGTGCCATTCGGGTCATGGTGGTCTATCCCCATCCGATTATCCGAATGCCCATCGTCTGTCGGCAATGCAAGGTTGCCAAGTGCATGGAGAATTGCCCGACCGGAGCTATCGTGATGAAGGATGGTGTCTACGACATTGATGGGGAGAAGTGCATCTCCTGCCAGCAGTGCGTGATCTCATGCCCCTTCGGTGCCATCTTCCTCCACGACGAAATAGAAACTCCCTTCAAATGTAACCTCTGCAATGGAACTCCTCACTGTGTGGACGCCTGCCCTAAAAATGCCCTTCTGTTCCTACCTGAACATGTCCTTGGGCAAGCCCAGAGGATGGCCAGCGTCTTGAAATATGTACATATGAAAGAAGTAGAATATGTTGAAAAGGGAGAAAGGAAGGTTCGGAGATATGCCGACATCGAAAAGGGAAAAGATGAAGATTAAGGGCGGATATTTCTGGAAGATCCTCTGGTTTGATCTCGATCGAGAAGAGGTAAAGCCATTGGAATTTGATGAGGCCTTTGCCCTCAAATATATTGGGGGAAGAGGGTTTGGTGCCAAGCTGGTCTGGGATAATCTTCAAAAGGGTGCCTTCGATCCACTCAGTCCAGAAAATCTTTTGGTCATCTCCCCTGGCCCCCTTGCCGGTCTCTATCTTCCTGCTTCTGGGAAAACCTCCTTTATATCTATCTCTCCGGAGACAGGGATTTATGGTGATTCGAGCATGGGCGGCTCTTTTGGCGCAGAACTCCGACAAGCCGGTATAGATGCCCTAGCTATTTCGGGAAAGGCCCGAACTCTTTCCTATCTCTGGATCGATAACGGAGAGGCTAAGATCATTCCGAGCGAGAGACTAAAAGGGAAAGGAAGTTTGGAAGCCGAGGGAATGATTAAAGAGGATCTGAAGGATGAGCATGTCAAAGTGGCAACCATTGGAGTCGCTGGAGAGAATCAGGTCCGATTCGCCTGTGTCACTTCAGATTGGGGGAGAAACGCCGGAAGGACCGGCATCGGTGCGGTCATGGGATCGAAAAACCTCAAGGCCATCGCTGTACGAGGCTCAAAAGACCTTCCTGTCTTCGATCTTCCTCGATTGCATCGGGTCTCGGATGCCTCCTTCCAAAGTTTAAGGGCGAGCAAGAACTTTACCTTCTGGCAAGAACAAGGCTTGATGTCGGTCATTGACTATGTGAACGAGGCAGGGGTGATGCCGACCTTCAATTTCAAGGAAGGCGTCTTTGAACATGCCAAGAAGGTCAACGGCTATGAGATGCTCTCAAAATATAAAATCGGCGACACCTCTTGCTTTGCTTGCCCGATGGCCTGTGGAAACGTTTGTTTAGTGAAAGAAGGGAAATACCGCGGAACCGTTGTGGAAGGACCCGAGTATGAGACAGCCTGTATGCTTGGCCCGAATGTGGGAGTCCAAAACTTCGCAGCCATTCTTAAGGGGAATCAACTCTGTGACGAACTTGGGATCGACACGATCACGGCAGGAAATCTGATCGGGGTCCTGATGGAGGCCCAGGAGACAGGGCTCCTTTCTGAAAAGGATCTGGATGGCCTCAATTTCAAATGGGGAGTTGAGGAGGCAATCTTGGAGACGATCCAGCGGATCGCTCATCGAAGGGGAATCGGAAACATCCTTGCAGAAGGCAGCCTCGGTGTGATGAGGCAGTGGCCTCAACTTCGGCCCATCATCTCTCAGGTGAAAGGATTGGAACAATCCGCCTATGACGCAAGGATCGCCATCTCCATGGCATTGGGTTATGGCACATCGGATATCGGCGCGCATCATGCTAGGGCCTGGACGATCGCCAAGGAACTGGAGATGGGAATGGATTGGCCTTTGGAGAAGAAGGCCGGTTTGGTCATTTACCACCAGACCCTTCGACCTCTCTTCGACATGTTAGGGGTCTGCCGACTACCATGGATCGAGCTGGGATTCGACGAACACCAATATGCTGAATTCTATTCTGCGGTTACCGGCATCGAGACTACATTGAACGAACTCCTTCAACGCTCCATGGACATCTATGACCTCACCCGCGCGATCAATGTTAAACTGGGAGTCACCCGGAAGGATGACTATCCACCTGAAAGGGTCTTTAACTTGCCGATGACAGAAGGACCTCATGCGGGAAAGATTTTAAAACGGGAGGACTACGAGGCGATCCTAGACATCTATTATGAAAAGAGGGGTTGGACAAAAGATGGTCTGGTCGACGAGAAAAAGGTTGCTACCTTTAATGACCCACTAATCACAACGTGATAATAACTAGAATATCAACGACCAAAATTCTAAGTTTGAGATAATCTTTTATGACGGATCCGTCATCTTCGAACGATGAAAATTACCAAGTAGTATCCTCCCCCTTGACGGGGGAGGATTGAGGTGGGGGTTGACATGGTATGCTTCCCCTCACTCCCGCCCTCTCCCGCCAGGAGACTGTGTCACAATTCACCGTTCGCCCTTCGACACGCTCAGGACGAACGGCTAAGTAATTGATTTTTAATGTGCCGTGGTCCGTTCGTGGTGAGCTTGTCGAACCATGAGCGGACTTACGACACAGTCTCCAGGGGAGAGGGGAATAATAAGAACTGGCGAAGATGCAAACCGAATCGATTGTGGTATTGGTCACGTGTGGCTCTGAAGAAGAGGCTGTGAAAATTGCCCGTTCACTCGTGGAAGAGCACCTCGCCGCTTGTGTCAATCTTGTCTCTCCAGTCCGCTCAATCTATCGATGGGAGGGAAAGATTTGGGACGAAAGGGAATGGCTTCTGGTCATCAAGACGCAAAAACAAAGATTTGAGGAGTTAGAGAAAGTGGTGAAGTCCCTCCATTCCTATTCCGTCCCTGAAATCATCGGCCTCCCTATCATCGGAGGTGCTTCGTCTTACCTCGACTGGCTGGTGGAAATGACAAAAAAATAGAAACTCCAAATAACAACCACCAAATACTAAACAGATCCCCATGACCAAAATTCAAAATCCTACCCCCCCTCACCTTTCCCCTCTCCTTCGAGAGACTTTGTTGTAATGTCATTCTGAGGCGAAAGCCGAAGAATCTCTATTCTGTAACCTACTGATTCTCTGAGATTCTTCACTTCGTTCAGAATGACAAACACGACATTCTCCTCATTGTAACACAATGTCCAAGGGAAGAAGAATGGGGTGAGAGGCGGTCATTAGAAATTGGAATTTGGAGCTTATTTGGGATTTGGTCCCGCCTTGGCGGGATTGGAATTTAAAATTTTAAAGAGGGGGCTTCCTAAGATGATAGTCTGTACTCTGCTCGAAAGTGTAAGCAACTCTTAAGAGCTTCTCTTCATCGAAGTGCCTTCCCATGATCTGGAGGCCAATCGGGAGATTTTCATGACTAAATCCGCATGGGATTGAAATCGCAGGGATCCCTGCCAGATTCACCGGAATGGTATGGATATCGGATAGGTACATCTGCAGAGGGTTTTCCGTCTTCTCGCCGATTCGAAAAGCCGGTGTGGGTGCAGTTGGCGCCACAATGACATCCACCTGCTGAAAGGCCTCTTCAAAATCTTTCTTCATCAGTGTCCTCACCTGGGAAGCCTTGCGATAATAAGCCTCGTAATACCCCGCGGACAAGACATAGGTCCCGAGGATGATCCGTCGTTTCACCTCTCGACCAAAGCCCTTTGCCCGGCTCTGAGTATACATTTCCATCAGATCCCGGTAGCCCTTTGAACGGAAGCCATACTTCACTCCGTCATAGCGAGCCAGGTTGGAACTGGCCTCTGCTGTAGCGATGATGTAATAAATCGCCACTGCATATTCGGTATGAGGTAAGGAGACTCTCCTCACTTCGGCCCCCCATTTCTCAAACTGACCGATCGCCTCCTTGACCGATCTCTCCACGTCAGGATCCATCCCTTCCACAAAATACTCACCAGGGATCCCAATTCGAACCCCTTGGACGCCTTTGACTAATGACTGTTTATAGTCAGGGACTTCCACATTGGCAGAGGTTGAATCACAAGGATCGTAACCGCTGATCGCATTCATCAGGATGGCACAATCCATTACATCTTTTGTGATCGGGCCGATCTGATCCAATGAGGAGGCAAAGGCCACCAGCCCGTACCTCGACACTCTGCCATAGGTTGGCTTCATGCCCACCACCCCGCAGCAAGATGCAGGCTGTCGAATCGAACCCCCTGTATCCGTACCGAGGGCAGCGATACATTCATCAGCAGCCACGGCTGCTGCGGAGCCACCACTAGAACCTCCCGGTATGCGAGCGAGGTCCCAAGGATTATGTGTGATCTGAAATCCCGAGTTCTCGGTGGACGATCCCATGGCAAACTCATCCATATTCAATTTTCCCAAAACCACCGCCTCTTCTTCTTTGAGCTTTCGGACTGCTGTCCCGTCATAGAATGGAATATAATCTTCAAGTATCCTGGAACCACAGGTTGTCCGAATCCCCTTTGTGCAAAGGATATCTTTGAGCCCGATGGGAATGCCGGCAAGATCCGCAATCTTCTCCCCTCGATCAATCTTGCGATCGACTTGATCCGCTTGACGGAATGCCTCCTCCTCTGTCAGAAGGAGATAGGCGCCGATCTTCCGATCGACCTCTGAAATACGTCGGTAGAGAGCTTCGGTGACCTCTTTTGAGGTGATTTCCTTCTTCAATAAAAGATCGTGTAATTCGTGGATGGTTAATGTGTGAAGATCCATGATCAATCTACCATTGAAATATTGGAATGATGGAATTTCACAATCGGAATACTGGAGTGGTGGAATGATGGAATGATGGGTCGAAGAGGATTCTTAAAACTTCCATTGGTCTTTATTTCATAATGTCCCATTATTCCACTATTCCATTTTCTCCTTTGTTTATTCAATGATTCTTGGTACTTTAAAATATCCACCCTCTTCATCGGGTGCAATGCCTAATACCTCTTCTTGCACACAAGACGGTCTCATCACATCTTCTCTGAAAGCGTTCTCAATGGAGATGGCATGGAAAGTAGGCTCGACTCCAGTGGTATCAAGTCGATTCAGTTGTTCCATATGAGTGAGAATCTGATCCAAGTGATTTCCAAATGTCTCTTTTTCCTCATCAGACAATTCAAGGCGAGCCAGCTTCGCTACCTTCTCAATATCCATCTTCATATATCTATCTCCAATTTTCGATTTCGCGATTTCTGATTTTCGATTTTTAAATAGGCAATCGAAAATCAAAATATTTCTTTTCCGAACAGATTCCCTACCCCAGGGCCTCTTTGATTTTCCTTAGGTTCTCTCCTAATTTATCACACCGTCTCCGGTATTCTAACGCCTTCTCCTTCACTTCCTCGACCACCTCCGCAGGCGCATTAGATAAGAACTGCTCATTCGACAATTTCTTCTCCGTAAACTTGATCTCCTTCTCGATCTTCAATATCTCCTTCTGGAGGCGGCTGACCTCCTCCTCCATTCGGGATCGATCCATGGGGACGAAGATTTCGACATTCCGAGCGACGGCAAAGGCGTTATATGCTGGCTTCTCAATTCTCCCCCCAATCATTAATTCTTTAACTCTTGGCAAATTTTGAATAAAGATCTGATTTTTTACGATTCTCTTTTCGACTTCCTCCTCTTTCGTTCGCAGGATAGCAGTAATCTGTTCCCCGGGTGGAACATTCATCTCCCCTCGAATATTACGAATGGCTGAAATGATCTCGATCACCAGTCCCATCTCATCCTGGACCTGCTCATCATCAAACCGTGGATCGGGCTCTGGATACCCAGCCTTCATAATTGTTTCATTCTCTCTTCTCTCACGAAGCTGTTGCCAGATCTCCTCCGTCACAAACGGCATAAAGGGATGAAGCATTCTCAAGGTTGCATCGAGAACAATTGAGAGGGTTTCCTGCGTAAGGGTCTTTCTTTTCACATCCTGGTCCTGATAGAGATATGGCTTGATCAGTTCAAGATACCAGTCGCAGAATTCATGCCAGATGAATTGGTAGAGAGTATGGGAAGCTTCATTGAATCTATAATCTTCTAATGACCTTTGGATCTCACGGATTGCCTGATTTAACCTCCCAAGAACCCACCGATCTGGAAGACTATATTCATCGATGTCGCGAAAGGGAGTTTCACCTATTTTGAGATCACCCAGGTTTATCAAGGCGAACCGCGAAGCATTCCAAATCTTGTTGACAAAGTGGCGGTAACCCTCAGTCCTCGCCTCTGAGAGTTTCAGGTCGCTTCCAGGCATGGTCAGCGCCGCCAAGGTGAAACGAAGGGCGTCTGCACCGTAGCGATCGATCAGGTCAAGAGGATCCACAACATTCCCTCGGGTCTTCGAATATTTCTCTCCTCTTTCATCTCTTACTAGACCGTGGATATAAACCTCCCTGAACGGAACGTTGCCCATGAACTTCAACCCCATCATCATCATTCTCGCCACCCAGAAGAAGAGGATGTCGAAGCCCGTCACCAGCACAGAGGTAGGATAGAAGATCTTTAACTCCTTGGTCTCTTTTGGCCACCCCATGGTTGAGAAAGGCCAGAGAGCCGAGCTGAACCAGGTATCCAGAACATCGGTTTCTGGTCTTGGGCAATTCGAACCGCACTTCGGGCAAGAGCTCGGTTCCTGCTTTGCAACAATAACCTCTCCGCATGCATCACAATACCAGGCAGGGATGCGGTGTCCCCACCAGATCTGCCGGGAGATGCACCAATCCCGTATGTTCTCCATCCATTCAAAATAGGTCTTTTCCCAGACAGAGGGGATGATCCGGGTACGGCCCTGTCGCACTGCTTCTATCGCGGTTTGGGCTAGAGGCTTCGTTCTCACAAACCACTGGAGGGAGAGGTTTGGCTCTACGATCGTCTTGCAACGATAACAATGGCCCACCATATGTCGGTAGTCCTCTGTCTTTATGAGTACGCCCTCCCGCTCAAATTCTTCGACGATTTGTTTTCGACATTCAAATCGGTCCAATCCTCGATAGGGGCCTGAGTTTTCGTTCATCAGGCCCTCTTCATCGATCACTTTTATCTGTTCAAGACCGTGGTTCAATCCAATCTCAAAGTCATTAAAATCGTGAGCAGGAGTGATCTTTAGGGCTCCTGTCCCAAACTCGGTATCTACATATGGGTCTGCGATAATAGGAATCTCTCGACTGAGGACAGGTAGGATAACCTTCTTACCGATAACCTCTCGATAGCGCTTGTCCTCGGGGTTAACGGCCACTGCCGTATCACCCAGCATCGTCTCCGGACGGGTTGTCGCCACGACCACGAAATGATCGCCTTCCTTGAAGGGATATTTAAGATGATAGAGCTTCCCGAGAACCTCCTGATGTTCCACCTCCAAATCGGAAAGGGCGGTATGACACCGTGGGCACCAATTGATGATATAATGGCTGCGGTATATCAGACCTTCCTGATAAAGCCGTACGAAGACCTCCTTGACCGCCTCGGAGAGGCCCCCATCCATGGTGAACCGTTCGCGACTCCAGTCGCAGGAAGCCCCCAGTTTCTTTAGCTGGCTGATGATTGTACCGCCAGACTGTTCCTTCCATCTCCAAACCCGTTCGATAAATTTCTCCCTGCCCAAGGTGTGTCGGTCGAGGCTCTCTGTAAGGAGTTGCTTCTCCACCACGTTTTGGGTAGCAATGCCTGCATGGTCAGTCCCAGGCATCCAGAGGACATTGTAACCCTCCATCCGTTTGAATCGAACTAAAATATCCTGTAGGGTATTGTTCAGTGCGTGTCCGATATGAAGGACACCTGTGACATTCGGAGGTGGGATGACAATGGAGTAAGGCTTACAATTTGAATTTTCATCCGCCCTGAAATAGCCATGCTCCATCCAATAGCGATACCATTTCTCCTCCACCTGGTGGGGGTCATAAGATTTGTCCAAGACCTTTGAGGCCATTGATGCACCTTCTTCCTCCCTAATCCTTCCCTCCCTTCTGAAGCCGTTTGATCTCTTCTTGAATTGCCTTCTCTGCCAAATCTGGAACGATCTCCCTCACCATTTTCTCAATCCGGTCAAGGGTAAGACCGATGATGTTCTGGGTCATCTCCGGAAGGAGTTTTGTGAGGAACTCTTCCATCATCTCCCTGACACCTTTTTCAATGATCTCTTCTACCTGTCTGTCCACCCTCCTTAGCGCGGGACCAATCTCCTCTTTGAAGATCCTTGGAGCTTCCGCCTCTTCAAATCTATCGACTCTAACCTCTTTGGGCCTCGCCTCTTCGGTCACTATCTCTTCCGGCACTATTGTTTTTAGCCTTATCTCTTCAGGTACTCTCTCTCCTATCCCAACTTCTTCCGGCCATATCTCTTGAGGCCTCACCTTTTCCTCTTCAGGCCTTATCTCTTCAAACCCCATCTCTTCAGGCCTAGCCTCTTCGAGCGCAACTTCTTCGGCTGCAATCTCTTTTGGCCTTATTTCTTCGGGTATCATCTCTCCGATACTTATTTCTTCCGGCCAAATTTCTTGAGGCTTCACCTTTTCCTCTTCAAGCCTTATCTTTTCAGGCTCTGTCACTGCACCAATCTCTTCCTCTTTCAGCACCTCTTCCAAGAGTTCTTCCGGAAACTCTTCCTCAGACAATTCTTCTAACTCCATCTCCTCTACTCGCATCTCTTCTGGTACAACTTCCTTAGGAACCTCAATCTTTAGCTCTCCAGCTACGAATGGTTGGATCTCTTCTTCCAAGGCTTCAGGCTTTAATTCCATCACAGCTTTCTCAGGAACCTCAATCTTTGGCCCTTCGATCACTAATGGTTGGATCTCTTTTTCAAAGACTTCAGGCTTCACTTCCACCCTCAGGGCAGCTTCAAACTCTTCAAGACCTGAATATTTTTCTTCAACCTCTCTACTCGTTGGCGGTGTTTTTTCAAAAGTCCTTGCCTCTTTTACCGGAGCCCACTCCCTCTCTGAAGGCCACTCCTTCTCAATAGACGGCTTCAGTTGTTCCACTTTTTCAAGTATTTCCTCCAATTCAATCTTCTCGAAGAATTCCACCTCTT
>Ga0299912_10002629_pt1 | contig 14725 bp, 10 predicted proteins | sample RVTome_2_FD_207667 | JGI IMG/M metagenome (GOLD analysis project Ga0299912, IMG submission 207667) | Soil microbial communities from uranium-contaminated site in the Upper Colorado River Basin, Wyoming, United States - RVT95D214 (version 2) ... | reverse complement strand
TTTTTGTGTATTGATATTCTGGATAGATTGTTCTGTATTAGTTTTAGAATCCTGCGGATTTTTCTTTCCAGGCGTTAGTACACTAATAAATACAATTATAATAATTAAAGAAATTAAACCCGAAAGTATTTTGTGGGCTGAAATCCAATTTTTAAATGATGATAGTTGTTGTTGAATCATAATATTAAAAACAAAAGTAATTTTATTAAGCTAATCAAAGAAAAATGACACTTTTTTCTTATAAACCGTCGCGATTTTTTTCAACTCAATTACATCAATTTTTCTCTGTCCCACTTCCATTTTAGAAATATATGACTGAGATCCGCCCTCATTTGACTAAATATTCAGTAGGCGGAGAATCTCTAATCCCTTACGGAAATCCCACACATCTGGTGCCGCGGGTGGGAGTCGAACCCACAATCCTTTGCAGGAACTAGCTCCTAAGGCTAGCGCGTATTCCAGTTCCGCCACCGCGGCGCGTTTTTATTACATATATATTCTACCTATTATAGGTAAATGAAGCAAAATGGCAAATTTGACAAAATACGTTTGAGGGCGCTAATATTATAAACTAATTATCCGGACAAATAAAAATAGTTTTTTAACATAACAGGAGGCGCGATGAACAATAATGGACCATTAATCTATTCTGGTCGGGCAAGTATAAGTTTAGCAAAATCGGTCAGAGATGAATTGGGCGTCACACTGGGTTCATTACGGATTAAAAAGTTTGCTGACTCTGAACCATGGTTTCGAGTTGAGGACTACAAGAAAATTCCCGGGCGCAATGTTTACATTATTCAGTCAACTTCGGAGTATGCTCCTACCACCTATTTTGATTTGTTTGGGATTATGAACGCAGTTCAGCGCCAAAGCCCAAAACGGTTGGTGGTGGTTATGCCATTTATGGGGTTTCGTCGCCAAGAACGCGATGTCAACGGTGGCGAGGCGGTCATGGCTGAGCTCATGGCTCGGTTCATCATTGAAGCCGGGGCTACTGATGTTGTTTTATGTGATCCTCATGCTCCGGCCATTGTCCAGTTTTTTGAGAAAAAGATCAGGGTTCACCTGGTTGATCCAAATCCTATTTTTGCCGCTGCATTAGCAGAAGAGGACCTTTCGGAGTATGTGGTACTTACACCGGATTCAGGACGCGAAACAGCGGCCAGAGTTTTATCCCGTTTGTTGGGAGTGCCCTTAGCTAGCGCGAAAAAAATGCGGCCCGCCCACGACAAATCGGAATCGCTCGGCATTGAGAATTCTCAGAGTGTCCGAGGCAAGAAAGTGATTATTCGGGAGGACGAGGTCAGTACGGCTGGTACAGTAGGCAACACCGGCAAGGACATCAAAGAGGCTGGTGGACTGGCGATAACCATTATGGCCACTCATGCGGTTCTGGTTGGTGAATCAGTCTGGAATATCACCGACTCAGCAGATATTTCCAAATTGTACGTGACTGATTCCATTTATTTGCCCTGGGAAAAACGAGAAGAGGGAAAGATTATCGTCCTTTCGCTCGCACCTGCCATTGCAAAAATAATCAGGGAAATCGAAGAGCAATAGGACTACCAAGGCTGTCGAGTAATTCGACAGCCTTATTTCTTTTATGTATAATAGTCTGGTATGGAAGAGACAAAAACACCAATAGACCAAAAAAATTATTTATCGCCAAAAAAGCCTTCAGGAATGGGTAATTCCAAAAGGACCTTTTTTATTTTGCTCGGTGTTTGCATTGTAGCCTTAGTACTCTTTGGTCTGGCTTTATGGACAAGCCAGGACAAAAAAGCGGCTAATGAACTTGGCGAGTCGTCCTTGGCCAATGCCAACGATGAGAACATCGGCCAGACGAATATCAATGCCGTGATTGCTCAAATGACCGAGGAGCAGAAAGAGCAAGCCAGAATTAAAGATTCCAAACGCTTAGCTGACATCAGATCTTTGCGCGACGCTCTTGATAAATATAAAAAAGACTTTGGCTCATATCCAAAAGATTTGTCTTTATTAAAACCCAGGTATATTGAAGAGCTTCCGGTTAATCCCACGCCCGGCGGACAGAATTATGTTTATACGCCGATCGGGACAGAGCCGTATTCAATTTATGATTTAAGCTACAGTTTGGAAATCGGCGTAGAGGGGGTCGGACCAGGAGAGCACATTGCTTCATCTGATGGTTTGGCTACGCCTTAGAGTTGGAAAAATAGAAACCCCAAAAACCGCCCAGAGCGGTTTTTTTTGTTTGTTGACGAATTGAACAAGGTGTAAATTTCTGCTAAAATTAAGGTAGAAATGAGGTTTGACAATACCATATAGCGACGGCTCTCGGGGTCTTTCAAACTCCCGTCCTACCCTTAATCTTAGCCATCCCATCATAGCGCCGTCTCTTCCAAGCGCCGTCGCAAAATTCTGTGGATAAGCCAGTTTTTCCCCTCACTTTACTCTGTGTATAAACCAAAAACATTAACATAAAAAACTAATTGTTCATTTAAAACAAAGCCCTTCGACAAGTTCAGGGCTGGAACAGGAGGCAAGTATGCCCGAAATCCGGTGTCTGTTTAAGGTGCCGTCAGACTACTACTGTACTAGATAAACGTGGGTCATCTAGTACCTTGCCAAAATATTCCCCCTGCCCCGTAACACACGTTAGCTAAAGTAAAAGAAAACAACCTTAAACTGTTTTATGCAGGAAGGTAAGGTAAGAAGAAATGTTAAAGAAGTACACACTTCTAGGATTAGTGGCAATTATTGCCCTGATGTTCGGGACCATGATCCTGACCAACGGCTGCTCAAATGAGAGGGCCGTGAATCAGGAAAGCCCTGTCATTGAGCAGGCGGATGCGTTGCAGCAAACTGTCATTTCTGAAGGCGCGAGTGAATTTGATAGCGCTAAGGAATTGGAATTCGTTGATCCTGGGTATCTGGACGAGTACCCGTTTAAGGAGTGTATCGGAATCAGCGCCGATTCAGTGAACGCCCTGGGCAGAGCGGCGATGAAGGCTGATAAAGACAGCCCTCCCATGATTGACGGCTGGCAGCTGTATGTGTCGGTACCGTTTTACAGCCAGAATGATCCGCATTGGGCGGAAACGTTACTCGGATACAATACGTGCTGTTACAGAATCAATAGGTGGGGTTGTCATTTGACTTGCGTAGCTATGTTATACGCGAAATGGGGATACTACCAGATGAGCCCATTGGGTCTAAATAACTGGTCAAATAACGGCCAAGCTCATTATGCGTTTGCGCCTGGCTCAGGGAATATTAGATTACCACAAGCGATTAGCTATGGCGTAAATCGGAGTAGCTACGCAATCAACTCAGACCAGATTTATGGTCACCTTCGAGCTGGCCACCCGGTGATTATAAAAGTTTATTCCCAGAACACCGGTAATCACTATATGGTTGTGTTTGGCTTCGATGGCGCAAGGTATTGGGCCAAGGATCCAATACATGACTGGCGATCTCAAGATCAACCACTCTATGGATCTTTTGTAGGAGCATGGATCTACGGTTACTAGGCATTTGTTTTCTTGGGGGAGAAATCTTTTCTCCCCCTAAAATTAAATATTAATTTTTAGATAAAATTTAGTAAATAAATAAAATTTATGGAAAAGGAAGAAAGTTTTAAGAAAGTGTATATATATGCGTTAATTTTTATATTGGTTTTATTCGCTGTAAGCTTTATTTATTATTTTTCTGGTAAAAATAAAGCGAATACGAACAATCAGATAGCATATGTAAACTACGCTAATAATCAGAACAATTGGCAAACTTACGAGAGTGATTTACTTGGATTCTCAATCCAGTATCCATCGGATTGGCAGATCGAGGAAGCGCCTCATTACACTGATGGCGTGGTTGATAGGGTTGGTGGTTTATTGATATATCAACAGAATGAAGGCGCGTCTAAACGTTATCAGCTTTCGATTTTTAAAGAGGATAATCTAGCGGAATTGTCATCGCAAAAATTAGCACAAGATTTTACCAATAAATCAGAAGATTCCAGAATACAACAAATCGGTCAGGTAAACATTGGCATATATGAGGGATATGGCGTAACAAATGTTTTTGCTGGTGATGGTCTTGACGAGGAACTATTTTTTGCAAACGGAACATCGTCATTTACCTTTATTTATCCCATAAAAGAAAATAATGAGAATTATTTTAATCCAATTGAGAATTACGATGTTACAGAAAGGATCATTCAGACTTTTAAATTACTCTAATTTACTACAGTAAATAGTTTGTCATGCAAGAAGATAAAACACAGAATTTAAGCAAAACAACAGCCTCATTTATATTGGGAGCAATTATAATAATTATAATTGCCGGTGGTATTTATATATTAAGTAACGGATTAAATAATTCGAATGAGAGTGTAAATAACGTTAATAATAGTTCGACAATTTCATCTGAAGTAGATACTTCTGATTGGATAGCGGCGCCATTTTTCAGCGAAAAATTAAATTTTTATTTTTATTATCCTGCTGATTGGGAGCTCCCCACTTATGGCTCTTTTTCAGTTAATGATCAGTATTATTCAGAAGAGGGTTCTTTTTTGTGGCTATCCAACAGTAACGAATATGTTAATGGTGAAAATATCAGCATAAGCGTAGGTAAATATTTAGACACTGGCCAGAACCTTGAGGATTGGGTTAATTTGAAAAAAACAGAGCTGGAGAGAGTAAGAAACGTGTCTGCAGAGCTGTCCAATTTGGAGTTTAATAATACAAAAATGATCGAAGCCTGCGTTGATGGTCGGATTTATGATAATCCGGCTCCAGCCTGTTTTGTTTATTTACATGAGCCGCCATATATTGTCGAGTTACGCCTAGATTCATTGAATGCTCCAGTTTTTGATAAAATAAAATTATATACATCAGCGTTTGCATCTGGGTTTCATCTGTTGGACGGACAAGGACTGTCATGGGATAAATATAATTCTTTCAATGGCGGCTATGAGATATCCTATCTTTCAGATGAGGCGCCGCTTGATCAGTGGGGCAATAGTTTCTATCACTCATTTGGACAGAGCAATGCTTATACGCCACTCGGTATCCAGGTGAATACCGGCGCAACTTATGATTTAGAAAAGTACTGGTACGATCAGGCCGCTATTGTTTATAGTGGTTATAATAAATTACCGATAGAATTGAATATTGATAATCAACGCTGCATGATGAGTTTGATAAAAGGGCCAGAAAATACTTATGGAGATGGTTATTATCAAGTTTTTTGTAAAGTGAATGATAAGTTTTATACCATACAATTGTCTTTGACGGACGACGATTACTTAGAAAGTTTATTTTATATGTTGAGCAGTTTGAAATTTACTACCGACAATAAAGTCGACAGCTCTCATTATAGGTTTGAGAGCGAAAATGGTGGTTTTCAATTTGATTATCCGGCGTCGTACGTTGCAGTGGAGGAGAGCAGCAATTCTTGGAAATATATTGGTTTTAATAGTAGTTTCGAGATTCTCCCTGAAAGAAGTTTCTCCGTAACTTATCAGAAATATGATAATACCTTAGAAAAATGTGCTATTGAGCCGACATGCATGCTGTTTCGCAATGAATTTTCTAATTATAACAATAGCATGTTTAATGGAATTTCTTGCAAGGAGCGCCAAAATCCTGTCCAGGAAGGCAGCAATACACAAAACCGCAACATTGTGTTTAAAAAAGATGGGAAAATTTACTCAATAAACATTAATACTTCGATAATCAGTAGTAATGACGAAGTTAATTACATGTTATCCAGTTTTAAGTTCATTAATTAAACAAGATTCTTTTTAACCAAAAAGACGACCTTAGTAACAATGGGTCGGTCGTCAATTTGGAGCTTATATATCGTTTTTAGAAAAGTCCGCTACTGTCTTATCATCCAAACGGCCTGAACGTGTCAGAGAAGTTTGGAGTTCAAAGTATTATTTTTGGCAGCAGTCTTTTCAAAAAAGCTAATTTTAATTTTAAGCCACTTAGAGAATGTGTCAAGTAATAAACAAAAAATTTTCTTCACTATCAGATAAACGTTAAATATTAGCCAAAAATTCCTAAGCGGAATCTTCCCCAAGCCGTCTGCTTCGCGCGCAGTAGGCCTGGCTTGGTAAAGATTTCCACAGGGGATAAAAGGCAATAGAGAATAATCATTAACAACTAATAACATGAATCTCAACAAAGCGGAGCTGATTGGCAATCTGGCAACAGATCCAGTCGTCAAGGCTCTACCTTCAGGGCAGTCCATTGCCCGATTCCGCCTGGCCACCAATTACACCTGGCGGGACAACAAAACAAAAGAGAAAAAAGAGCAGGCGGAGTTTCATTCCATCATTGCCTGGGGTCGTCTGGGTGATGTGGTCGGCAAGTATCTGAAAAAAGGCGATAAGGTTTATCTCGATGGCCGTTTGCACACCCGTGTCTGGAACGGCAAAGAGGGCGCCAAGAAATATTTCACCGAAATTGTAGCCCAGAACTTGATAATGTTGGGCGGCGCCAAGGCAAAAGCGGACGGTGAGACCAAGAAAGTTAATGACGAGGTGGTGGTTGAGGAAATTGATGTGAATAAAGTTCCGACCGAAGAATAAGCGGACAAAACAAGGGGCATTTTGCTCCTTGTCCCTCCGGTTTGACCGGTTAACGGGGAAGGTTACGGTCGAGCCGGGGGTACAGGGAGTGTGAAGTTAGATATTGGTTGTTAGTTGTTGGAAATTAGTTAAGAAATTGGAAGTTGGAGGTTAGATAAGGACAAAATTTCTAATTACTAAGTTCTAATATCCAATTAAATCCCAATGTCCAATGGCTAGAATCTTTGCACCTTTAACACTAATTAAACATATGAAGAAAATATTTAGTCTATTGATAGTATGTAGTTTACTAAACTTTCCCTTTCACATTCAGGCCGCGGAAGCGGATCATCTTGTCTTTTCTGAACTTAAAACCACCGGCGGTACCGGAAAAAGCACTGACGAGTTTGTTGAGCTGTATAATCCGACAGACATTAACGTCAGTTTAAACGGCTGGCAGCTGATTAAAAAAACCGCTTCGGGCAATGATTATGTTTTGGTTGATAATTTCGGAGAAAAAATAATAAGCTCCCATTCTTTTTTTCTGATAGCCCATCCCGCCGGCTATCTTGGAGAGGTAGCGCCGGATTTTTATTACTCCACCACGAATTCAATTTCCGATAACAACTCGATTGTTCTGTATGACTCGTCGCTGGCAGTAGTCGATGCGGTTGGTTATGGCACGGCTACAGTTTTTGAAACCGAAGCAACGGCGAATCCCGGTGCTAATAAAAGTCTGGAACGCAAGGCGCGAGCTGAGTCTACGGCCGAAATGATGGTTGAGGGTGGAGTGCATTATTTTTTAGGAAATAGCGAAGATTCCAATAACAATAAAAGTGATTTTATCGCTCGTGATACGCCTGAACCACAGAATGTTTTATCAGAACCAGAGTATTTAGAGATGATAATACCGGAGTCGCCCAAGTTGCCGGAAGTTGAATCAGAGGAGCCGCTCGCTAGTGAACCAAAATCGCCAGTTGAACCGATATCAGGACAAAAAGTGTATACGGATAAAATAATCATCACGGAATTGTTCCCTAACCCCGCCGGCTCTGATGACGGGGAGTTTATCGAACTATTTAATATTGGTGATAAGCCAGAAGATTTGAATGGCTGGAAACTAGGCGATAATTCAAGCAGGCTGTTTACAATTTCCGGTAAAGATTTTCCCAGCACTATAATAACCAGTCACGGATATTTTGTCATAGAGAAAAAAGTTTCAGGCATTAGTTTAAATAATACAGGTGACACCGCCAAATTATATCATCCGGACGGAGTGCTGGTGACTTCTGTTGAATATGATAATTGCCAGGAGGGAAAATCATACAGTTTTATCGACGATAAATGGGGTTGGTCGGACGATATAACACCTGGTCAGCCGAATACATTAACCATACACAATGAATCGCCGATCGCTTCTTTCGAAGTTGAGTCCGAGGTTTTGAAGGTTGGCAAGAAAGTTTCTTTTGACGCTTCCGGTTCCCAAGACGCCGATGACGACGAGCTGGGTTATGCTTGGGACTTCGGCGATGGCCAAAGCGCTGAAGGCAAAAAAACAGAACATCAATTTCAAAAACAGGGCAAATACATCGTCCGACTGACGGTTGCGGATACCAAAGGCGGAGAGGATGAAATAGAGACCAAGATTGAAATTACCGATTATGATTATTCCAGCGCTTTGGTCATCAATGAACTGCTGCCAGCCTGCCAGGGAGCGGGCGAGGATTGCGAATATATAGAGTTGTACAATCCGGAAAACCGCGTTATTAAACTTGACGGCTGGCGGCTGAATATAAAAAAATCAAGTTACGTTTTTCCCGAAAGCGTTGTCATAAAAGCCCGCAGTTACCTGGTTGTCAAACGGGAGGAAAGCCGATTGTCCTTGAGCAACAACGGAACTGCGCTTTATTTACTTGATCCGCAGGGCAGGATTATTAACGGCGTAGAGTATGGCCAAGCCAAAGACGAATTGTCATTTTCACGCGTTGATTCACAGCAGTGGCAATGGACCGAGAAGCAGACGCCGGGAGCTGCCAATGAAATCGTGATGCCTGAAGAACTAGAAGCTACAGCTGACGAAGAGTCGGACACAACCGCGGTGTCTAAAACAATCTCAAACGATACCCCGCTGGCCATAGACATTGCCGAAATTGACGAGAATATGCTGGGCCGGCTTTTGAAAGTCAGAGGTGAATTAGAAAGCAAGCGCAGCCCCAGTTATTATATTATGGACGAAGCGGGTAATATTTTGCGGATATATTTACAGTCCAAGTCAAATATTCCCAAATTAACAGTCGCAGTCGGTGATCAAATGGAAGTTGTGGGAGTGCTGGATAAAACCAGTGCGGGTTTGCGCCTTTTACCAAGAACGGCAGAGGACGTAACTGTTATTCCCAAGAGTGCCGAGACCCAAGCCTCTCAGGGACAAGTTTTGGGAGCCAGCACGGCCAAGGAAATAATAGACGTACCGTTAAAAAATCGAGGTTCTCAAGTCAGAATATATCTTTTTACTGGGCTGGGAGCTCTAATTTTTGTCGCCTCAGTCCTAGCCTACCGCAAATTTTTTAGAAAGTCCAAAAACATTAGTTGATAAGTGGCTTGACATACAGCGGCAGTGGTGCTAAAACGTAGTGTAAACAAAAGAGTTCATTTATAAAGGAAGGAATATGAAGATAGAGACACTTGTTTACCGCAAGATTGACGAATACAAGCCCAAGGGGGAGCTTAACCATACTGCCAAAATGTTTTTAGACATCAGCTCGGTCAGACACCACAATGTAAAAGGGCATATCGAGCGTGTCGCGTTGATGGCGGAGGGAGTCGCTAAGATCCTGAAGTATGACAGTAAAGCAGCTTTTTTCGCCGGCCTGATGCACGATATTGGCAAGTTGGTCCTGCCGTACAGTCTTTTTGAAGACAAGGACATCACGCCGCAGGAATACGCCGAAATAAAAACTCACGCCTTAGCCGGCTATACAATGCTGAAGAACAAGCATTTGTTTACTGCCCTGTGTGCCGGTTTGCATCACGCGCTGTACGAGTCAGGATATGGGTTGACTATCGCGGATTTTCCCAAGAACTGGAATCCAAAGCTGATAAGAAAGGTTTTGAATATTGCCGCTGTTGTTTCAGTATGTGATTTTATCGATGCCTATACCCACCGGCATACCAAAATCCTTGACGGTTCTGGCAAAGAATCAGAAGATATCGAAGTTATGCTTAAAACAAAGTATCCTGAAGATCAGCCCATCATAGAAGCAGCCTTGCGGGTGTCGAAAGATAAATTATTTCAACCATGATTTCATAGGACGTAAAAGCGCTGTCGTTTTCCGAGGGCGCTTTTTTGTTGATTGAATTAAGATCGTATTTATATTATTATTTATACTATGATGAAATATTTAATGATTCTGTTTATCGTGGTGGCACTGGCCATTATTGTCGGGGGGCACCTGGGTTTGTATTTTTCCTGGCTGCATTTTTTCCAGATAAATCAGCCAATTCTGAAAAGAGTTATTTTGGCTATTTTGGGAGTTTTGTCGGTCAGTTTTGTGGCCACGACAGTTCTTTTGCATTTTTATGAAAACAGACTTACTTCCTGGCTGTATTTGATGGCCTCGGGGTGGCTGGGCATTGCTTGGTATTTGGCCCTGGCTATGGGCTTGACCTGGCTGGGTATTGCTTTGGGTGGCCTGACCGATATGGATTTGAATGTTCCTCTGATCGCCTCAATTTTCATAGCCCTGTCCCTTTTTTATTCTGTTTACGGTTTTCTAAACGCCGACAAAATTTACGTCAGTGAGATCTCCGTAGAAATCAAAAATCTGCCGCAGGCTTGGAATGGGCGCGTGGCAGTGCTGCTTTCCGATATACACTTGGGAGCTATTTTGCACGAAGCTTTCACTGCCAGAGTGGCCCGGGCGGTAAATTATATTAATCCGGATATAGTTTTCATTGCCGGAGATCTTTTTGACGGCGTCGGCAAAAAACTTAATAATCTAGCCGCACCCTTGGATTTAATTGAAGCGCCGCAGGGAATTTATTATGTTACCGGCAATCACGAAACTTTAGTTGGTCTTAAGATGTCGCTTGAGGCGGTCAAAAAGACAAAAATCGTCATCTTGGACGATCGCGCGGTGGAGGTAGATGGCCTTCAGATTCTCGGTATTAGCTACCCTCAGCCCGGGGAGAAAAGAGATATCGACAGTGTCTTAAATAAATTAGACTTGGCACGCCCGAGTATTATTTTGTACCACGAACCGAAACTCTCGATAATCGAAAAGGCGAGCAAGCTTGGTGCAAGTTTGTTTTTAGCGGGGCATACGCATGTCGGACAAATTTGGCCGTTTAATTACATTACCAAGATTGCATATCATGATTTGGATTATGGACTGCACCAGGTTGGTCACACCGCCGTCTATACTTCTTCTGGTGTCGGCACCTGGGGGCCGGCCATGCGCTCTGGCAATAAGCCGGAAATTGTGAAAATTATTTTAAAACAAAAAAAATAGGGGCAATTGCCTCTAAGTTGTAGTGGAATTGCCCCTGATTTAAAGGGCAATTTGTCCTTTTTATTTTTGTTTTCTGATATAAGTATAGCGCAAAAATTGGATTTTGTCAACCCGGGATATCAATGTATGAGATCCCGCTTTTCCCTTCGACTCACCCCGTTTGCTTTGGGTTTTCGCGGGATTGTATGATATCCTGCTATAATGTTTTTCTTCTTAGATTTATTCTTTTTGCATCTGATTCGATTTGAGAGGAGGTCCCTCGGCATATTTTATGCCTCGGGATGACGCTTCGCGTCAGATTGTTTGTTTAGCCATATTTTCTTCGCCGATTTTTTCATTTATTGATATTCCTTCAGCTCGAAAATCAGGCTAAACAAACAAAAATAAGGCCAGCCCCAAGGAGGGAGGTAAAGGCTGGCCTTTGGTCAGGATGCCGGAAGGCACCCAAATTTTAGTAAAACGAACTATCTATAAATACAATATCATGCCTGTCTTTCTTTGTAAATTTTAGGTGTGGAAATTATTGTTTATCATGGTACAATGACTTTATCGTATGGCCAAAGAACATAAAAAATTCATTATAATAGATGCTAATGCTTTATTGCACCGGAGTTTCCACGCTTTGCCGCCCTTGACCACCAAGAAGGGCCAACTGATTAACGCCGTTTACGGTTTTACCACGGTGTTGTTAAAAGTGTTTCGGGAATTCAAACCGCAGTACATGGCTGTGGCTTATGACCTGCGCGGCAAAACATTCCGTCACCAAGAATACAAAGAATATAAGGCGGGTCGGGTTAAAGCGCCAGATGAATTTTATACCCAGATCCCTCTATCAAAAAAAGTGTTAGAAGCTTTTGGTATTCCTGTTTTCGCCAAAGAGGGTTTTGAAGCGGATGATGTTATCGGCACCGTTACTCGCGAGAACAGAAAGAAAGACATAGAAAATATCATTGTCACCGGCGACAAGGACACTTTTCAACTTATTGATGATCACACTAAAGTCTTCACCATGCGCAAGGGAATTGCTGACACCGTTACTTATGATGAAAAAGTGCTGCACGAGCGCTATGGACTGACCCCAGCACAAATGATTGATTTTAAGGCATTAGCCGGCGATCCCTCTGATAACATTCCCGGAGTCAAAGGTATCGGTGAAAAAAGTACACTGGAATTACTAAAAAAGTTCGGGACAGTTGAAGCGATTTATAAGGAAATCGAAAAGAAAGGCGAGAAGGCACACCTCAAACCAAGATATCTAAAATTGTTGAGGGAACACAAGGATGACGCTTTCCTAAGCAAAAAACTGGTAACCATAATCCGTGATGTGCCGGTAGAATTCAGCTTGGAAAACTGCCGCTTACGGCCGTATGATAAGCAAAAAATATTTACTCTATTTCAGGAATTGGAGTTTAAAAGCTTGCTGGGGCGTTTACCTGATGTTAGGAAAGAAGGGAAAGAAGAGCTAGAGGAGCGAGAGGGCAAGAGGCCAAAAGGGTCCTCCTTCGCTAAAGCTATGGAGGATAAAGAAGAGCCAGAAGGCGAAAAGGTTGAAATGGCGAGAGGTCAAGAGGGCAATAAGAAAGAAAAAGTGGATTATAAGTTGGTAAACACTGACAGCGATTTTGCTGATTTCCTGGCTGAAGCAACCAAACAGGAGGTATTAACTGTTGATACAGAATCTACCAGTCTTGATCCATTTAGGGCTAAATTATTGGGTATCAGTTTTTGCTGGGAGGACGGCCGGGCTTTTTATCTTAACATTAAAGATAATCCCGTCTGGCTGAAAAAAATGAGAGCACTTTTGGAAGATGAAAAAATTGCTAAATTTGGGCATAACTTGAAATATGACATAGCCATACTCAGACAGGCAGGACTTGAGCTCCGACCAATAAGCTTCGACAGTATGGTGGCCTCCTATCTTTTAAACCCCGGGTCGCGAGGTCATGGTTTGGACAATTTGGCTTTTGAGGTTTTCGGCTATCAAATGCAGCCGATTACCGATTTGATAGGTACGGGTAAAAAACAGATAGCCATGGAACTCGTGCCGTTGGAAAAAATTTCCTGGTATTCATGCGAAGACGCAGATTACACCTACCGCTTGTGCCGCTACTTCAAACCAGAATTGGAGGAGAAAAATATTCTGGGACTCCTGGAAAAAATGGAGATGCCCCTAATTCCCGTACTGGCGACCCTGGAGCAAAATGGCGTCAAGATTGACTCGGATTTTTTGGGGAAAATGTCCAAAGAAGTCGGTCGTAAGCTTCTGCAGCTTGAGAAAAAGATTTATGATCAAGCCGGCACGACTTTCAATATCAATTCGCCACTCCAGCTGAAAGGCATATTGTTTGAAAAAATGAAAATAAGTTCCGAAGGTATCGGCAAAACGAAAACCGGCCTGTCCACGGCCGCAGCTCAACTGGATAAACTAAAGGATAAGCACCCCATTATCCCCTTGCTTATTGATTACCGCGAGCTGGCCAAACTCCAGTCCACGTATTTGGAAGCTTTACCGAAACTGGTAAATCCGAAAACAGGACGGGTTCACACCAGCTTTAACCAGACCATCACCGCGACTGGCCGGTTATCCTCGTCCGATCCAAATTTTCAGAATATTCCCGTTCGCACCGAAGAAGGACGTAAAATCCGGCGGGCTTTCATCGCTGAAAGAGGTTTTAAAATAATATCCGCCGATTACTCCCAGATCGAGTTGCGGATTGTCGCTTCCTTGGCTGGCGACGAGAAGATGATTGCCTCATTCAAAAAAGACGAGGATATCCACCGCCGCACGGCCGCGGAAATTTACAATATTCCGCTGGAGGCGGTCACCAAGGAACAACGTTATGAAGCCAAAGAGGTGAATTTTGGCATATTATATGGTATGGGTGCCTGGGGGCTGGCTACCAGGAAGAACATGTCGCGGGAAAGAGCCCGGGCTTTTATTGAGAAATATTTTGTGGTGCACGGACAGATTCAGGAATATATTGCCACCACCATATCCCTGGCCCACGAACAAGGGTATGTAGAAACTTTGTTCGGTCGGCGAAGGTATTTGCCGGAAATAAATTCTTCCATGCCGCAGGTACGGGCTCAAGCCGAGCGTATGGCCGTCAACATGCCAGTGCAAGGGACGGCCGCTGATCTGATGAAGCTGGCCATGATCAACATACACCACGGATTGCCCAAAATAAGCCCTCGATCTAAAATGATCCTGCAAGTTCACGATGAGTTGGTTTTCGAAGTGCCTAACCAGGAAGTGGCCAAAGTATCCAAATTTATCGCCACCGAGATGAATAATGTTTATAAACTGAAAGTTCCGATAAAGACAGAAGTGTCATTCGGTGACAATTGGGAGGAACAGGAAGAATTGGAATAAATCCCGCACTACTTTTTACTGGGCATAGTTCACAATATAAAGAAGTAATATACTAAACAATCATGTCTCACTTTGGAAGTAATTTTAAAAAAGTAGTGCGGGATAAAAAAGCCGAGGTATTATATTCCTCGGCTCAGGGTGGCCTCAGTCAATGATAGTCAGATGGTGAGTGATCGGATCTTTATGGATATGCCGCGCCCGCTCCAGACGGAGCAGGACATGATCGAGCTGGGAGACGACATGCGAGAGATGTCCAGAGAGTATCTGGGGGGTGATTGGCTTGAC
>Ga0299912_10002628_pt1 | contig 14729 bp, 10 predicted proteins | sample RVTome_2_FD_207667 | JGI IMG/M metagenome (GOLD analysis project Ga0299912, IMG submission 207667) | Soil microbial communities from uranium-contaminated site in the Upper Colorado River Basin, Wyoming, United States - RVT95D214 (version 2) ... | reverse complement strand
TTCAACTTGTTACTCTGACCCTGCGCTCCTCATGATTCGTTAAATAAACATCTTGACCGTATAGAAGTTGCGCTTCACCTTGTCCTTGCCGGCGATTATGCTGCCCGTGTCAGTGCTATGACCGGGAACAATGTATTCCACATCAAGCTTGGATAGTTCGTCAATGCTCTTTCTTAGCAGGGAAGGGCTGCCGCCGGGGAAATCGGTCCGGCCCACGCTGCCGGCAAAGACCACATCACCGGTGACCAGTATCTTATCGTCTTCCAGATAAAGGGAAATAGAACCGGGAGAATGTCCCGGGGTAAGGAAAACCTTGACCGCGACTTTGTTGTCTTTGGCGCCCACAGATAAATCGCCCTCTTTGAGATAGAAGAAGGGATCGACCTCCGGCGGCTTACCGCCAAATGCTTGAAAGAACATCTTCCCCGTCGTGCGATAGAATTCATCCTCCTCACGGGACAAAGCGAACAAAGCACCGCTTTTCTTCACCACCAAGTCGGTGGCTTCAATATGGTCAGGATGGCTATGAGTGCCAATCACCAGACCAACATCTTCCATCTTGAAGCCATCCTTCTCCATAGCCTGACTAAGGGAATCAAAACAGGGCTCGGCAAGCTCGTTTCTAACATGCCCGGGGTCCACCAACACGTGTGCATGCTCTCCTCTTAAGACCGAGGGCCATAGAATGGCATTGCAGTTGCTTCCCCGGCCTTGCCAGACATAACAATAGAAATGCTCCGCTAGCTTCACAGATTTATGCTGAATCATAGCTTGAACCTCGCCAATATTATAGGCTAAAATGCGCTGCTAATCCAAAAAAAGGAGAATTCAGTAGCCAGTAGTCCGTAGCCAGCAGGAATAACTTCTGACTACTGAACGCTGACTAGTCATTCCAGTGTTGAGGACTCAGAGCTTAGGATCCCTTGAGGTGGAAAGGAATCCTTTCCATCGCAAGGAAGTCTTGAATTTGGAGAATTGGGATTTGTCTAGGATTTAGAGCTTAGGATTTGGGGTTTTCGTCAGATGAGTGAACTAAAGAGTGCCTGGGAAGTCGCTCAAGAGAGAGCAAATAGGCTAGGCAAGCTGTCGGCCGAGGAAAAAGAACAGCAACAGAAACAGGGGTATCGCCAGATCGGCCAGGCGCTGGCGCAGAAATGGATGGACAGCTCCCAAAGACTGGATGTGACTGCGGAGCTAGGTAAATACGAGGAAAAGGACAGAGATGTAATAAAGCAGGCCATGATCGAGCAACTGATAGGTGTTTTCGGGTTTGCGAATATCCAGGCCATAGATAATATGAAAAGAGTAATCAAGGCGATAAGCAGTTTGAGGCCTGAATTGCAGCCCAAGGCAGAAGAAGTGGGCCAGCTTGTTCAAGAATATGAATTGGCGGAAGAAAAGATACGACAGGAACTGGAAAGCAGCTATAGGGCAACCCTGCACCAATTGAGGATCTCAGGAACAGCAGTGGATGTCATCAATATCGAAACTAACCCACAATGGCAACAAGCCCGGCAGGGGCTCGTTGAAGATTTCACTCCAAGGCTCAATGATTTGAAGCAAGCACTAACTGGTACCCGATGATAAGTCAACTGCACAACTCTGGCAAGCCACGTAAGACTTCAACCAATTCGTATCCAAAGAGGCCAGCAATGGCAGCCAACTTAGCTGAGCAAATTCGGACGGTAGAGGAAACTGTGAGGTTGACAGAGTATGTATGAAGTGCGGGCGAATTATGCCTTCATTGATGGTCAGAACTTCTACAAATCACTTCAATCGCTTGAAAAAGAGGTTGAAGCACTCGAAGTAGAATTGGATCTAGGTGAGTTTCGAGTTTACCTGATGGAGAAACATGGTGTTGAGGTTGCCTACTATTTTATTGGCTATGTACCGGAGTGCAAGAATCTATATGACCAGTTAAGAGCACAAGGTTATGAACTGAGATTCAAAGAAGTAGCTAACCGCGAGGGCGAAATCAAAGGTAATGTAGACGTAAATCTGACATTGCAGTCCATGATAGATTACAAAAGCTATGCAAAGGCAGTAATAATAACAAGCGACGGTGATTATGCTTGCCTAGTCGAATACCTACACGATAAGGGTAAACTGGACTGCTTAATAGCCTGTAGTAGAGGTGGATGCTCCTATTTGCTTAGGAAATTGCACAGCAAAATACGAATATTCTACCTGGATGATATTGTGAGGGATCTATATAATCGAAAAGAGACTTCGTAAGGACAACACCCCACGTCGCCTCTTTTCATAGTGATAACTATTTCTAGTATAACACAAACTGACTCTTTGTCAAGTCGTGGTATCTGTCTCAGGCCAGTCTGGGGATTCCTGTCAATTCTGCGAAGCCCTCTCCTCTGCCTTCAGCCATCTCTGCACCGTTCGGGGACTCACCTCGAATATGCGAGCAATCTCCCTGATGCTCTTTCCTTCCTTCTTCAATTCCACCATCCTCTGGGCTCGCCTTCGCTTCAAGAACCTCTCCTTCCCCCAGGGCTCTTGCTCAAGGCAATCAGGAAAAGGGCAGTTGAGACACGAGGGAGAAAGCTCGCAGCCTTTGTCTTCATAGGGGAATTCTTCCGGCAGTAGGTCCCAGAGAAGTTGGGTTTCCATGATGGTAAATAAATTAGCACACCTGTTCTACAAGGGCAAGGAGATTTTGTCCTGTTTCGCAAAAATGTAATGTCTCGATTCCCCAGGGACGCGGGCAAGGCGGCACAACGTAGTGCGAGGCTTTAGCCTCGTGCATGATCGGCGCAAAGACGTAGTGTGAGGCTTCAGCCTCGTGCATGCACGGCACGACCCTAAAGGGTCGCACTACAATATTGGATTTGGGCTCTGCGCTTTATTTGACATTTGAATTCTTCCATTTGTCATTTTGACTTTTGCCCTTTGATTCTTGACCTCGTTCAGGATTTCGTGTTTGGCATTTGAGCTTTGGACTTTGTTTGACATTTGGGCTTTGGCATTTGTCATTTGGGCAAGGTGTATTGACAAAGGGAACGTGGCTGTTGTAAAAAATGTGAGCCTATTTTGGCGATTGACCGGATTTACCTATTGACAAAATAGACATAATAGTTTTAAAGTAGTGGAAACCCCCAAAGGGGGGCGACTGTTGTTTGTGTTGAAAGTACATATAGAGCCTGGACGTTAACAATCGAATATTGTTCGCTGAAATTTGCCGGTCATTCTGGGCCGGCCTGATAAATCAGGCTCCTCAGAATGACATTAATCAATAGAATCGAAAGGAGGTGATGCCTATGGCAAAGTCCCGAAGCGAATCGGCACATCTCATTACTTAATGTAGTGCGAGGCTTGAGCCTCGTGCACGACCCTGAAGGGTCGCACTACAAAGTAGGGGATACGAATTCGCCAAGGGGACGAGAACAGTGCCTGGCCCGGGCAAAGCACTACTGCATGTAGTGCGAGGCTTTAGCCTCGTGCAGAATAAAGGGCACGACCCTGAAGGGTCGCACTACACAGCAAGGAAATGGGCAGCCTGAAATGAGGCAGGCTTAAAACTAGGTTTACTGAAAAATGTTTCCAATGGCTCGAGCCCGAGGAGTCGACCCCGGGCGAGAGTGAAGATAAATTGGATACCCATAAAGGAGGAAATAACTAATGATTAACGCAAGAGCGTGGCCGGTGAGGGCGATGTATATACTCGTCGCCGCAGCACTGGCCATTAGTCTGTTTATTACAGCGGCTCCTGCCCAGAAGGTAAGCGGCGCTGACGATGATATAGCGGCCGAGTGGACCATGGTTCCTACTCCGACTACGGAGGACTGGGTCCTGGCCCCCGAGTCCACAATCATTGACTATGCACTGGCTTCCGCCGGAGAGGTGGCCTACGCTATCATCTACGGCTATGATGAAGACTGGGATAATGAGGACTACTATCTATTGAAGTCCGACGACGGCGCTGCCACCTGGACGGACCTCACCGATAAACTGGTGGACTTGGCAGAGGACGAACTGTTCGATGATGATGGATACGACTACATAGACGAATTGGTGCTGGTCGCTACCGACTGGGAGGACCCCGACTTCGTGGCTGTCGCCGTATGGTGGTGCGACCAAGATGACGACCCCATGAATGGCTACTTCTACACATACTATCTGCACGTGTTCTTCTCCACTGACGGCGGCGACACTTTCATAGACGCCGGCGAAGTTGAGGATGACGGAGTCTACTTCGACGACCCGGACGAGGTCGCTGATCTCGTCGTCTCCCTTGAAGTGGATGGGGAGCGCGACATCGCCATCGGCGGTATGGAGTGGGATGGCTCCAGCGCGCTTTTCCGCTGCACGGTCACCGGAGATTCAGCCGGCGACTGGCAGGATGCCACGGACTACACTGGCGACTACTCTGGGTGGGATGACAATGGTGACCTTCTCGGAATGGATTACGACTCATACCTCGTTACCGACCTGATCTTCTCTCCCAACTGGGAGACTGACAGGACCATCCTGGCTGTCACTGTTGTTCCCTATGGCGGGGCCGATGGCTACTGGTACGCCGCTGTCCACCTGCAGACTGGTGTCTGGGGAGAAACAAGCTCAGCCTGGAATGAAGATGCCGGTTTGGCCCCGGCTGTGCTCGTAATAGAGGATGTCTACATCCCGTATTGGCTTATGGACTTTGACGCACGAGCTATAGCGGGCGTAACCCTGCCCCTGGACTACTCCGGCGCGGACACTGATACGAGAGTGTGCTGGGTGTGGGTGAACTACTTTGACGAAACAATTCCCATGTCGCAGGGCGAGATATTCCGTGTGAGAGACGACGCGGTTGACTCCGTGGACACTCAAATCATGGACATGCCCTGGCTGACCAACGTGTCTTACCTGGGCACCATTGCCGAAGGTAAGGCTATAGCCGGAGTGCTGGCCGACTCAGATGACGAGGCCCTGGACCCCGGAGACTTGGAAAAAGAGCCCTGCGAGGGCGTCCAGGTCTACCGCAACGCTGGCATTACCAACATGGAAATCTGCTGTCTGGAGTGGGATAAGGCCTGCAAGCCGCCCACCGGGCTGTTTGCCATGGCGGTATCCTACGTTAGCGAAGACAAGGCTTATGCCGTTGCCCTCGGAGGTGTATTCGATTATGAAGAGGGCGCCTGGTCGGTGAGCTTCGACGACGGCGATACCTGGAACCAGCTCAGCCTGATTGACACATATATTGAGTACCTGTCGGACGTAGCCGTGTCGCCTGACTGCAACAAGATGTTCCTGGTCAGCGTCAACGTAGAAGACGGCTCCGGCTGCGACAGCGTGTGGGTCTATGCTGATGAATTTCCTGAAGCAGGATACAGCGAATACAGCGGCCACTGGCTGAGGACCTGGTGCGGATCTCTGGAAGGTAGTTGGTGGGAGGGCAACGAAGGTGGCCTGCTCAGGCTGGCTCCCGAGGAAACCACCGGCGATACCGTCTACCTCGTGGACATCGGCGCCAACACCATATACTACAACGACCTCGAAACCCTGGCTTGCTGGGACCGTGGAATCGCTCCCTTCGGCTCGGAAGATGGTATTCAGGACCTGGCAGTGGCAGACGAGGCTACCATCTACGCGCTAAGTTGGGATGGCGACGTGGCCATGTCCGATGACCACGGCAAGACTCTTACTTGGAGCGACCCCGTGGACAGCGAGATCGATACTTCTGGTTGGAGCATCGCCGTTCACACCAACAACGTGACCCATATACTTGTCGGCAGCGCGTGGGACGGGGAAGTCTCTTATTGTGACGACTTCCTGGCTGAGGAACCCGAGTTCACCCTGCTGGACGAGGATGTCCCCATGGAGGGTGACAATGGGCACACCACTGTGGCCTTTGATACCTACTTCGACACCAACGACGTAATCTATGCCGCTGTAGAGGGATGGTACTATGATGGGTACAGCTACTCACGAGGCGGCATCTATGCCTGGGTAATCGGCGAGAGTGAAGATTGGGATGACCTCGGCGCCGACCACGACTACGGCTACACCGGCATAGCAATGAGCTTTCTTGGCGGGAATCCCTACACCAGCGCTGAGACCGGCGGCGTTCTCTACGCCAGCTACCGTTACTGGGATGAATATTGGGATGAGGAAGGGACGGGCGTGGCCCGCTGCCTGACTCCGATAACGGAGGAGGCGGTATGTCCCAGCTGTGTGGACGATTGTTGGGACTACCTTACGGAAAGTGACCCTGAAGGCGAGCTCTACGGCTACTATTACGGCCCATATTCAGCAGGCTTCGAAGCGACGCCTGATGCCCTCAAGATTTGCGGGTGTCTCGATGCCAGCAGCAACAGCAAGCTCTTTGCCATTGACTCCTGGTCGGACTACGACATGGTAGATCGCGAAGAGGGTGCTGTCTGGACATTCGAGGACTGCTATGCCAAGAAGGCTATCGAGCTCGTTTCTCCCGCTGACGGTTACGTTGTCGGCACCAGCGCCTGTGACTGCTGCAACGTGCCGTTTACTATCAGATGGGACCGCGTGTGCGATTCCTGCTGCTACCAGATCGAGTTCGCGTATGATGCGGACTTCACCGAGCCATACTATCCGTACGAATTCGACGGCCCTGTTTCGGTTATGGCCGACGGATTTGGCTGGTACTGCCCGGGTGAGGCAATTGGCCCGGCAGCAGGACTGAACCCGAGCGCATTCCTTGGCTGCTACTTCCAGCCTGAGACCACCTACTACTGGAGGGTCAGGGCTGTCCAGGCCGGAACCGGTCAGAACATCCGCAGCTGGTGGTCTGACGCCCAGAGCTTCGCGGTCTCTCCCACTGCGGCGGCTGGTGCAATCGAGCTTGTCGCCCCTGTGCCCGGAGCCCTGAACGTGCCACCCAAGAACCTGGGCTTCAGTTGGGACCTGATGGCGACTGCCGATGCGTTCGACTGGGTGCTGTCCAAGAACGCTGACCTGTCTGCCCCTGTCCAATCCAAGACCGGGTTGACCGGCACAGCCACCACCTACACCGGAACGCTGGAGTATGGCACCACCTACTTCTGGCAGGTGACGGCCTACAATGACGGCGCTGCCATAAGCGCTAGCTCCGTAGGCACCTTCACTACTGCCCCAACCGGTGCCTTCTGCTGTCCAGTTGACGGCCTGTGCTTCGCCACCCAGGCGGAACTTGTGGCACACAACGATGCGGAACATGCTCAGCCCATGACTCCATACTGGGTGTGGGTGGTTATCGCTATCGGCGCTGTCCTGGTGATTGTAGTCATCGTGCTCATCTTCAGGACTCGTCGGGTATAAGGATACCCTCACCTTGCCTCACCCTAACCCTCTCCAGCCAGTGGAGAGGGAACAAAGGGGAGAGGAAGGGTGATTTTGAAAGGGGGCGACTCTTAGAGTCGCCCCCTTTCTTATTTGCCGCACAATGTCTTCATGTAGTGCGAGGCTTTAGCCTCGTGCATACACGGCACGACCTTAAAAGGTCGCACTACAATGTTGGATGCAAGGCAGTGTTGTCCCACCTCGCGTAGCGCGAGGCTTTAGCCTCGTGCATGCACGGCACGACCTTGAAAGGTCGCACTACAAGACGGCTATGTTACAATTTATCGATCAATATCGATGAAGCCAACCAGAGAACACTCAAAACCAAGGAGATTGACAGATTTTCCTTACCGCGGTTGCTACCGGTATTTTGTCACCATACGCTCACACAGTTTCGAACGTCATTTCGTGAACGATGAGATCGTTGCCAGGGTAACCGAGATTCTAAAGACCACGGCTGAGCAGGAAGGTTTCTCAGTCTGGGCATACTGTTTTATGCCCGATCACGCGCATCTGCTGGTGGAAGGAAAACATAGCAATGCAGATATGAAGCACCTTGTCGCGCTGTTCAAACAAAAGAGTGGATACTGGTTTAAGAGCACTTACGGTGTGAAGCTATGGGCACCAAATTACCACGAACATGTTTTGAGAAACGATGAAGCTACCGTGGCCGTAGCACGTTACATAATCCAAAACCCCATCAGGAAGGGGATGGTAGACGACTGCAGCAATTACCCCTATTCAGGTTCATTTGAAGTGGAGGACATTTGTAGCTTGTAGCGCGAGGCTTTAGCCTCGTGCAATTGGGATGGCACGACCCTGAAGGGTCGCGCTGCGACACCACGGCGCAGACACGATCCCTATGTAGTGCGAGGCTTTAGCCTCGTGCACGGGGCAGCCATCGCGGCCGCACGGCCCTGAAGGGTCGCACTACAGTAATCGATGGAAGGCAAACCCACACGTAGTGCGAGGCTTTAGCCTCGTGCTGCGGGGCATGTAGCGGGGCGGCGTGACCCTGAAGGGTCGCATTTACCTATGTGGATTTGTTTGGCATTTGGATTTTACCTGACGTGGCCTTTTGGTTATAATAACAAGAGAAGAGTCAAATGCGCTGGTTATCTCAACTGCTGGTTTTTCTCATCCTCTGCGTCATGGCTGTTGCCGTGCCGCCTGCGCCGGCGCAGGCCGTATGCCTGCCTTACAGCATCGAGGTCTCTCCCAAGTGGGGAATGCCCGGGACAAATACGACCGTCTACGGCTACGGCTTTGCTGCCGACAAGCTTGTGGACATCTACTACGACGGCGACCTGGTAACCACAGGCAGGACCGATAACGCAGGTGACTTCACATTGAACTTGACGATCCCTGAAGATTGCCAGGGATACTACCGGGTGCTCGTGGACGTATTCTATGCCGAGATAGACACCTACTTCCACGTGAGGCCGGGGTTGACAATAAGTCCGGAGACAGGTCCTGCCGGCACCAATGTTACTGTGAAAGGCATGGGCTTTGCCCCGAATGAAGCAGATATCGAGCTGATGTATTACCTCAGTGACGACAACCCTGAAACGATGGAAAGGCATATCGTAGCCAGTGTCCTGGGCAGCTGGCAGACGACTTTTCAAGTCCCTCTTTCCACCGGGGGACGACACAAGATAGATGCTCAGGGCACCGAGAGCCAGACCTACGACATCGTCGATGCCACTTTCAGGGTAACGGCACAGACAAGCCTAGACAAGTCATCGGGCATAGCAGGCGACACGGTAACGATGGCGGGCAGCCGATTTGCCATCAATGAGAAGGGCATCAAGATATTATTCGACGGCCGGGAACTGGTGACGGGCATCAAAGCCAACTCAAATGGCGACTGGGAGGCAACCTTCCAGGTGCCCGAGATGCCCGCGGGCAACTATGTCGTCACCACGGAGGGAGAGCAGACCAAGAGAGAGGATGCCGGCCAGCTCGGCTTCCACATAGGGGGGTACATGGCCATATCTCCTTCCGAAGGACATGTAGGCACGGACGTGACGGTCACGGGAAATGGATTTGCCGTCAGCCAGGATGTGCATATCATGTATGATGGGAATGAGGTGACAACGGCCGAAACCGACGACGGAGGCAATTTCGATGCAAGCTTCACCGTGCCTGGGAGCCGTTATGGAGAGCACTCTGTAACGGCCGGGGATGCTGCCGGCAATGAAGGCACCGCTATCTTCGTCATGGAATCAAACCATCCTGACATGCCGATACCCGTTTCGCCGGCCAGCAGGGCCCGGCTGGGGTTCATGAGTGACGTGGCGCCGACGTTCGAATGGTGCGAGGTGTCCGATGACAGCGGGGTCCGCTATAGCCTGCAGGTAGCGACCAGTGAGGATTTTGCCGCGTCTTCGGTAGTAGCTTCGGTCACAGATTTGACCGAGACCACCTGCACCTTGAACAGCACCCTGCCCAACGGCAGCTATTACTGGACCGTGAAAGCCGTGGATGGAGCAGAGAACGACAGCGGCTGGACCCCAGCCCGCTCGTTTCGGGTCGGATTCATGCCCAGGTGGGCATTCATTGCTATCATAGCTGCCGTAGGGGCAGTCCTATTAGCCTTCGCGATTCGCGCCCTAGTGAAAAGGCGAAGCATATACTACGATCGCTGGTAGAGAGGAGCAGGGGTCAGGCAGGAGCAGTCAGCGGTCAGGACAACCCCAAATGTCAGAATCCAAATGCCCAAACATCAGACCTATTCTCGTTTCCGTTTGGGTTTTGAGCTTTGTCATTTGTCATTCCATTATAGGGGCTCTTACCTTTTCTGGTTAATTTCGTTTATAATAGCCAAAACGGAGGTGACTCAAATGCGCTGGTTATCTCGACTATCGGTTGTTCTCATCATCTGCCTTGTGACTATTTGCCTGCCGGTGGCGCTTGTGCAAGCTGCCAGTCCGTCTATCACGGTCTCTCCCAGTTCGGGGGTCCCGGGCGAGGAGGTGAGGGTCCGTGGATATAATTTCACAGCTAATGAATGGGTTGACATTTACTATGACGGGGACCTAATAGATGAGATCCAGACCGATGATGACGGCGATTTCCCCTGGGTCACCTTCACCCTTCCCGAGAGCTACGCGGGAGTCCATAAGGTCCGCGCCCAACTGAACAGCACCAACTATGTTGAAGACGACTTCACCGTGAAGCCAGGGTTGACCGTAAGCCCCGAAGAGGGTCCCGTGGGCACCAATGTCACCGTGAAAGGCCTGGGCTTCGCTGCGAACGAAACGAACATCGAGGTCAGGTATTATCTCGATGGCAACTATACGACGGTAGCATCAAACATCAGCGCGAATGCCACAGGAAGCTGGCAGAGAAGTTTCTTGATTCCTTCCTCCGCCGAGGGAAGCCGCAAGATAGATGCCAAGGGTGACAGCAGCGGCTTCGCAGCGGTTAAGGACGCTTCCTTCGAAGTGAAACCCGGGATAAGTCTGGACAGAACATCCGGAAGCCTGGGACAGAACATAACGATGACGGGCAGCGGATTTGGAGCCGGGGAGAGGGACATCACGATATTGTTTTCCGGGCAACCGGTGCGCACGGGAATCAGAGCTGATAACACCGGCTACTGGCAAGAAGATTTCGTGGTGCCCCATATGCCAAAAGGAGCGCACAACGTGACTGCCGAGGGAGAATCGACTCCGCAAAGCGCCATCGGCAGACTCAGCTTTAACATAACGCCCGGCCTGGTGCTCTCTCCTGACGAAGGACACGTGGACATGGACTTGACCGTGACCGGCGGCGGATTCCCAATCAACGACGACGTGGTCGTAAAGTACGAAGGCAGTCAGCAATCAACAACCAGCACCAATAGCAGCGGCAGCTTCACCGTAGTCTTCCCCGTGCCCGAGAGCCAGCACGGCGAACGTGCGGTGACAGCCGAGGACAATGCCGGCAATAGCGCCGCCGCTATCTTCACCCTGGAATCCGACCCTCCGGGCACGCCGGAACTCAATTCACCGGCCGACGGAAGCCGGCTGGGGTTTATATGGAATGTGAGGCCCACATTCAATTGGTCGGGCGTAACCGATGAGAGCGGAGTGTACTACAGCCTGCAGATAGCGAGGAGTCCCAACGTCACTGCTGGAGGATTCGCTGACCCCGTGCGTTCAATAACGGGCATAGTGTCAACCAATTATACCCTGAACGCGACGCAGGCTTTGCCCTACGGCACCTACTATTGGATTGTGCAAGCCGTAGATAGAGCAGGAAACGCAGGCGACTGGACTGTGGCCCGCTCCTTGCGCACTGGCGCCCTGCCCCTGTGGGCATTCATTCTCATCATAGTGGTAGCAGTGGCAGGCGGCGGCACCGCAGTTTACTTTCTCATAATAAGGAAAAGAACATACTACTACTAAAGAAAATGGGGTCACCTCTATTTTTACCCGGCTTCTGGCGCCTGCCCAGCGTCTCTGAGAAAAAATAGAGGTGACCCCATTTTTGAGGAGGGGAAAATGAAGTTAACGGTTATCGGACTGGGGCAGTGTGGCTGCCGGATTGCCGACCACTTCGCCAGGCTGAATCTCAAGGCACGCGCTCAGCGCAAGGCTACCATAGCTCCTACCGTCATTGCCACCAATACAGACCAGGCAGACTTGACCGGGCTCAGGTTTATCAAGAACGATTACAGGCATCGGGTGCTCCTGGGCCTGCGCCGGACCCTGGGGCACGGGGTAGGCAAGATAAACGAGCTGGGAGCCCAGCTGGCCAAGGAGGATGGTGACAAGGTGCTGGATGCCGTAAAAGCCAGCCCACAATTCTACGAGACACATGCCTTTTTGCTCATAGCTGGCGCTGCCGGCGGCACCGGGTCGGGATCGCTCCCCATAATGGCCCGGGCAGTCAAAGAAAGACACCCCGGCAAGCCAGTTTACGCACTGGTAGTTTTGCCTTTTGAGCATGAGCAGACCACAGAATCCAGGAGCACATATAACACTGCTACTTGCCTGAAATCCACCTATGATCTGGTGGACGCCGTTTTTCTCGCTGATAACCAGAGGTACGTCAAAAAAGATGCCAGCCTCATGAGCAACATAGATAGAATAAACAGGATGATCGCCGAGCCCTTCTACGATTTGATGTGTGCCGGTGAGGTAACCAGAGCCAAGTATGTGGGGTCGCGCACGATAGACGGCGGGGACATAATTGCCAGCCTGGAGGGATGGACCACCTTTGGCCTGGGGAGAACTGAGCTTCCCTCATTCCGTTTCCCCTGGGAGATAAGGAAGAAGACTTTCCGCGAGAAAGCCCTGGAAAGCTTCAGAGGAACGCAAGCCCTGGACGCCACCATTTCCGACCTTTCCCTCACCTGTGACCCCAAGGACGCCGGCAAAGCATTGTACATCATATCCGGCCCGGAAAAAGAACTGAACATGGACATGGTCAGGAACATTAGCGATCACATCAAGGAACTGGCACCCAACGCCCTGATTCGCGGCGGTGATTTTCCCGGAGAAAAACACTTCATCGACGTTGCCTTGATATTGTCCCATCTATCATTTGTGCCCAGGATAAAGGATTTCTACGAGCAAGCTACGCGGTATGCCCAGGAACACAAGGGACAGCTAGAGCAAACCAGGAAGAAGATTGAATCCCTCGCTGAGTTCGGCAAGGACCTGCCTAAATTGGAGTGAAGTACAAGAACCAAAATGACAAATTAGAATGCAATTACCTGACCTTTTGTGATTAGTTCAGAAGGCAATCTTGAGAAGCGACGCTATTATCCAGCCGAGGGCAGCACAGACCGGAAAGGTTATTATCCAGGTCAGGACAATGTTTCGTGCGACTCCCCAGCGGACCGCCGAAAAGCGCCTGGTAACCCCCACCCCCATGATAGACGTGCCTATACAATGGGTGGTGCTCAGGGGAATGCCAAAGCGGGAAGCCAGCAAAATGGCAATTGCACTGGAACTCGTAGCGGCAAAGCCGTGTACTGCCTCCAGCTTGGTGATTTTGAAACCAACGGTGCGGATTATGCGCCACCCCCCCAAAGCTGTCCCAATTCCCATCACACCGCCACAAAGTAGCATTACCCACAGTGGAACAGCGAAGTGCGCCATCTTACCACCCAGCACCAGTGCCAGGGCAAAGATTCCCATAAACTTTTGCCCGTCGTTGCTACCATGGCTGAACGCCAAGAAAGCAGCGGAAAGTATCTCAAGTCGGTTGAACACACTACGAACGAATGATGGCCTGGCTCGTCGCAATATCCAGTACAGGCCAGTCATTATCACAGCACCCAGAGAGAATCCCAGAACGGTGGAGAAACCCAGACCAACAAGCACCTTCTGCCATCCCGCCCAGAGTAAAACAGAGGGACCGGCAACCGCCAGTCCCGCCCCGGCAAGTCCGGCAACAAGCTCATGGCTTTCACTAGTAGGTATGCCGTAGAACCAGGTGACTATACTCCAGATAACAACGGTAAGCGCAGCAGCAATCACTACAGGAAGGCCTTCAGGACCACTGATAACCTCTGGCTTGACGATACCCGTGCCTATGGTGGAAGCTACGGCTGTTCCGGTCACCACAGCGCCCACGACGTTGAGCACAGCAGCCATAAGCACAGCCTGAGATGGGGAAAGAACGCGAGTAGAAACTACGGTGGCAATAGCATTAGGAGCGTCCGTCCAGCCATTAACGAACTCGGCAGCCAGCACCACTACTAAAGCGGCTATCAAAAGAAAACTGCCGTCAGGCATACTTGAGGACTACCCCCTCAAGTACATTGGCGACATCTTCCCCTCGGTCGGTGGCATCTTCGAGGTGTCCATACAGTTCGCGCCATTTGATTACCTCACATGCGTCAGTGGCACAAGCCTCAAACAATTCAGCCAGGGCAGCATGCTGTACATCATCAGCTTCATTTTCCAGAGTATTGATTTCCACACACTCCTTCAGAATCCATTTGAACTTGTCACGATGACGTAACTGAGGCATTACCTCATTCAACTTGCGAGTCATCTTACTCACGATTCGGGCCAACTCTCGAGCCCGCTCCGTGGGTTGAGCAATATGATAAAGCCAAGCTGTCCTGCCCGCAGCCTCGATGAAGTCCATTACATCATCTAAGCTGTGGGCGAGGAGAGTAATATCCTCGCTGTCAATGGGTGTGACAAAGCTCCGATGCACCCGGGCTATTATCTGGTGTGTTATAACGTCGCCTTTATGCTCTAAATCCTTGAGCTCTTTTGCTTTTGCTTCCACGTCTTCGTAGTTGTTAAAGAGGTCAACCAGCTTTTCTCCAGCAACAACTAGATTAGCCGTCTCTTGTTCAAACAGGTCGTAGAACTCCATATCTCTAGGGATGAATGAAAGCTTAGCCAAAGTGCACCTCCATCAATACATACCTTCTATCTCCACGATCCCCCCAGGTCCGCCTCGCATTATAGCACGCCGTAAGAGACTCT
>Ga0299912_10002627_pt1 | contig 14729 bp, 17 predicted proteins | sample RVTome_2_FD_207667 | JGI IMG/M metagenome (GOLD analysis project Ga0299912, IMG submission 207667) | Soil microbial communities from uranium-contaminated site in the Upper Colorado River Basin, Wyoming, United States - RVT95D214 (version 2) ... | reverse complement strand
TCTTCATCGGGTATTATTTGGGCTATGATTTCTAGGATAGTCGCTTTGATTTGTTCCTTGGTCATATACCCCCCATTTGTTTATTCTGAGAACGCCTCTAGCTTTGTTGGTGAAATCTTCTCACTATGACAACCGAATTGATGCCTAACATTCCGAAGGAATTATTCAATATATAGTCGACCTTGTCAACCTTTTTCGGTTCATTGATAACCAGGTTGTTGAGGTTACACTTGGGGTCCAGGTGGTCCAGATTGATCGTAGGGTGGACGAGATGGTCTTCAAAGGACGGTAAATTGCCGGCTAGTTCTAGGGCTCCAGCGGCTCCCATAGCATGACCGATGAAGCTCTTAGTGTTGTTTATATGAGCATGAGGATGCCCTCCGAAGACTGCTTCAATTGCCTGGCACTCTACCTGATCTCCTTCGACGGTGCCTGTCCCATGGGTATTGATGATATCGATATCTTCCGGAGATATGCCGGCTTTGTCAAGGGCAAGCCTTATGCACTGAATTTGTCTTTCCTTATCCGGGAAAATGAAATCACCGGCATCTGAGTTGATAGCATAGCCCACGATTTCGCAATAGATCTTAGCTCCCCTGTTAAGAGCATGAGTTAATCTTTCTACAACAAAGATGCAGCCGCCTTCTGAGACAACGACGCCATTCCTGTCTTTATCAAAGGGGCGGGATGCCTTCTCAGGGTCAGGATGAGAAGCCAAAGCTCCTTCGCTTCTGAAGCCAGCAAAGATGCCAAAGGAACCGGTGCTCTCGGAAACGCCACCAGCCAGGGCCAAATCGACGTCATCGAGGAGCAGCATTTGCAGACCGTGTATGAGTCCTATGTTACCGCCAGCACAGGCAGCCCCCAGTGTATAGTGAGGTCCGGTAATTCCGAGGTTCAGTGTGACTTCGCCGGCGGGATTATTAGCCACTACTCTGGGATTATGATGGTGCGACCAATATTTCACATCGTAGTTGAATTGCTTGATTTCGTAGATTTCATTTTCAGTTTCGACCGTGCCGTGCTCGGTAATCCCGAGGTAGACGCCAATCCTCGATTTGTCGAGGTTAGCAAGGTCCAATCCGGCATCAGTTATTGCTTCGTGGGCACAGTAAATAGCAATGGAGCCTGCCCTCGTTCCCCGGCGCAAATCCTTCTTCTTCTGATACTTCAGGGGCTCGAAGTGACATAGGCCAGCCAGTACTTCACCCATGTAGCGGATACTTATCTTCTGTATCCCAGATTTGCCAGTCAGCAAACTCTTTCGAAATTCCGCCAGATTATCCCCGTTTGGCGCGGTCAGGCCAACGCCAGTAATCACAATTCGTGTTTCACTAGGTTTATTTGCGAACATCAGATAACACTTCCGTTGAAAACATAGATGTCAGGGGCGCTTGAAGAAACTTGCCTAGCTGCATCGCTGTCAGATGAAGTATTTCCCTGGCTTCATTCTGCCAGGGTTATTTTCTCTACCATTCCAGACCCAGCATGAGACAGACCAGGCCGCTGCCAATCCCCAACATGGCAACCTTATCACCAGGTTTGAGACACCCGTGGTCAATTCCGATGGCCATGGTAATGGGCAAGGAGACTGAGCCAATGTTTCCCAGATATTCCACCGTAGAGAAGTCTTTTGTGTCATCGATGCCTAAAGCCTGGAACAACAGTCTCCCGTGCACGGCACTAACCTGGTGAGTGAAAACCCTGCTTACGTCGGAGTTGTTCCATCCAAGCTCTTGCTTTGTGTCCTCCCAGGTAATCGGGGCTAATCTCAGTCCATTTTTCAGAACGCCGTCGTAGTCTGTGTGCATATCTGGGAGCTCGGCCAAGTCGAGGAAAGAAGTATCGGCTTCTATACGACAAAGGTCATTGTGCTGCGAAGCAGCGCGTGTTACCCCGCCCAGAAGCTTGTGCCCATCTTGTGACAAAGAAGAATGGGTTAACACCGCTGCTACCGCTCCTGACCCTAGAGTTAGAGTAGCAAAGGCGAGCTTGAGCTTATCTCTGGTGACGTGCGGGTCTTTTAGCAGTTTATCGATTGTGGCATTGACTATGGGTTTACTACTCTCACAGCCGACCACAATTCCTGCTTTAATCTGACCCAGCTCAATCATATTCGCCAGAGTTACCATGCCGTTAATGAAGCCCAGGCAAGCATTGGAGATGTCGAAAATGGTAGCTGTGGGAGGAAGCCCCAAAGAATCGTGGACCACCGTAGCCGTGGCTGGCTCCAGAAAATCCCGGGATACCGAGGTGTGAAGTAAGCAGCCGATGTCTTCTTTTTTGACTCCCGACTTGCTGATGGCTTTTTCTGCTGCTGTTATGCTCGCTTGGCTTGGTGTTACTCCATCGTCCCAGAATCGCCGCTCGCGAATTCCCGTCATCATTTCCAGGCGCCCGTAGGAAAGATTCAGTTTGTCGTATATCGGGGACAGTCTCTCTTCCAGGCTCACTGATGTAACGATATTGTTGGGGAGCTCATAGCCAAAAGACTCAACACAAACCTTTTTGTACTGCATTCAGTAACCCTGCTTTTCCCTCACCGGTATCGTGAGGAGCTATAACGCGAATAGCCACATCAACTCGGCAGGCTCACTTTCGCCTGCTCGACACTAATCTCGGAATATGGAACTTTGTTCTAAGATTATCCCACCTTCCTGTAGATTCCGGGGGAATTATCTCATCCGGAATGTACTTGCCTACTCCAGCAATGACGGCGCAGACCTTTCTCGAGTTCGCTACCTCGTCGGGCACATACTCATCAGCGGCAGCAATAACAATAGAGCGCAGCCTATTGGAAACTAATTTCTCGACCACCCTGATTGCGAAGGAAATCAATCTATTCGGGACGCGTTTATCCAAAAAATTGAGGCCAAAGAGCAGCAGCCTATCCGGAGCATATTTATCTACGGCTTTCACAAAAAGAAAGAACCCCCTCTTTGCCAGGGACCTAATGACCGAATCAAGCTTGGGCTTCTTTTCCTGTAACGCTTTGTCCTCTGCCATGTCCTCTCTCCAGATGTCATATTCTTAGCATTTTTAATACTATTTGTCAAACGTAATATTGCCTTCCCTGATTGACATACTGGGATGACTGGAGTAAAATGCATTGTTTTGATATGGCTGATGTAAGGCTTGGTTCAGGCGAGAGTTTCGAGGGGCTGCTGCGTAGATTCAATAGACAGGTGCAGCAAGACCGCATTTTGGCTGAAGTTCGCCGCCGCAAGCACTTTGAGAAACCTAGTGAAGAGAAGAGAAAGAAAACGGCAGCGAAAAGGCGGAAGAGCCTTAGATAATTACCCCTCAGACAGTTCAATTTTCGAAGAATCCGCGATTTGTTCATTGGTATCCCCGAGATCACCGTGAAAAAGAGGATGGAGCTTCGATGAGTCCTGGCAGCCAAGAAACGATGCTTAAGGATAAGATTCATGAAGCCCTCAAGGTGGCACTTAAGCGGCGACAGGAAGTGGATGTCTCTACATTAAGGTTGCTATTATCCGAGATAAAGTATGCTGAAATTGCGCAGCAAAAGCCCGCTGACGATAACAAGGTGCTTGATGTTATTGCCAGGGAAGTAAAACGTCGTCGGGAGAGCATTGAAGCCTTTAAGAAGGGCAATCGTGGTGATCTGGTGGCACAGGAAGAAGCAGAACTGGCTGTTCTGATGAGCTACCTTCCCAAGCAGATGGGTCGTGAGGAAGTTGTCGCTGCGGCACGGCAAGCGATAGATGCAGTGGGAGCCAAGTTGCCGAGCGATAGAGGCAGGGTTATGGCTCAGCTTATGCCTCAACTCAAAGGCAAAGCTGATGGCAAAGAAGTCAGCGAGATAGTTTCAGAGTTGCTTGCTGCGCGCTAAGCTTGGAGGGCGAGCAAGGTTCTCAAGTTACGGTGTGATGGCGGCGAAGAAGCAGTGGGATTGCTGTCTATGGCGATGTTGCCTTGATAGATCAAGCCCCCAAGCTGGCAGGTGCCTGTCGGGACGGGTTCAGGGTATTATGAGTGAGATGCAAGACCGAGAATAGAAATGCAAAAAAACAGAGCAAGAAGCAAGAATCTCGTTTTTGAGTTGTCATTCTGATTTCTCTCTCTGACCTTCAATTTTGCGAGGACCATGGAAGTCTCCCCATTTCGAGGTATACGCTATAACCAAAGTGTAATCGGCGATGTAGCTAGGGTCATCTGTCCTCCCTACGATGTTATCACTCCTGAACAGCAAAAGCTTTACTACAAGAGGAGCGATTACAATGCTGTTCGCCTGGAATTCCCCGAGCCGACAGGTGACAGATATCAGAACGCAGCCAATACCTTTCGTCAATGGTTAGAGCATGGAGTCCTTCAGTATGACAGCGTATCGAGCTTCTATTTGCATGAGCATCGATTTGAGTATTCAGGTGAGAAGAAGATGAGGCGCGGGGTAATAGCTCGCGTTAGGCTCGAACCCTGGGGCAGTGGTATATATCCTCACGAAGAAACATCTTCCAGGGATAAGAGCGACCGTTTACAGTTGATGCGAGCTTGCCGGGCTAATTTTAGCCCGTTGTTTTCCCTCTACCATGATTCCGGGCACAGAATTGCTCCGATACTGTCCCAGGTGGCGGAGGGGAAGCCGCTGATGTCGTCGCGAGCAGGGCGAGGCAATTTCGCTGACGCTAACGGAGCTCATCGTCTGTGGGCAGTAACTGACCCGGAGATCAAGCGAGAGCTGGGCGAGCTTCTATCCTCTCAATCTATCTACATTGCTGATGGTCATCACCGGTATGAAACTGCATTGATTTACCTGGAAGAAAGGATACAGGAACAGTCTGATAGCTGCAAGCTGTCAGCTGACGGCTTTCAGTATGTGATGATGGAGTTAGTTGACTTCTCCGACCCGGGACTGGTTGTCTTGCCTCTCCACAGGCTGGTGCGTGGTATAGCGTCTTCGGATTTATTGGGGCTGGGAGATCGACTCCGGAACTTCTTTACCGTGGAGTCCGTTCCCTTGGAAACTGGCAGGTGGGATCTGCCAGCTGGTAGCTGTCTAGGAATACTGGGCTTGCAGCCGGGCTCGGTGGTGGTATTGAGGAGGCGTCAGGATATTTCTCTTGAGGCGCTGATGCCCGATAACAGGTGCCAAGCTTATCGACAGTTTGGCGTTAGCATCCTTAATCACATCATTTTGGATAGGGTCCTGAGCAGAGCGGAAAATCTAGACATCGCCTATTCCGTCGATTCGAGGGAGGCCCATGAGCAAATAAGAGAAGGGAAGTATCAGTTGGCTTTCCTGTTACATCCTCCCCGACCGGAACTGGTCAAGGCTGTTGCTGATGCTCGAGATAGGATGCCACGCAAATCGACCTACTTCCATCCCAAGCTCCCCACTGGTTTAGTTATTAGCCCTCTCTACTGAGTAAGGTTGCAGGAAAGACTACCTATAGCTTTACTGCTCTAGCGCTGTAAACACCAGGAAGGGCACGTATCTCCTGTAAGTCCTCTTCACCTAGCGGCTCATCCAAGGCTAAAATCATGAGAGCTTTTCCTCGGGGCTGAAGTCGGGACAGGTGCATGGAGCTAATGTTGACATCGGCTTTGCCAGTTACATTGCCGATGGCGCCAACAAGTCGGGGCCGATCAAGATGGTCGCAGAAGAGGAAATATCCGCCGGCAGGCACGATATCCATCCAAAAATCATCAACTTGGACGATGTGAGTCTCACCGTCTCTGACCGTGCCCGATATTATGGTGGCTTTCACATTAGTGTTGACCTGCAGTGTGAGCAAGGTGGCGTAATTCTGACATATTGCCTCTTTTTCTTCGCTTATCTTGAGGCCATGTTGAGCGGCGACAAGCCCAACGTTGACCAGGTTGATTCTTTCCTCGCTTGCTTGTTGCAGTAACCCGCTGATGAGTGCGGTCTTAATAGGATTGCAGTCGTAATTAGTCACTCCTCCGCTGTACTTGATGTGTGTCGAGCTAATCTGTCCTTCCATCAATTGACTGGCGAGGTTGCCGATAGTTGTAGCTACTTTCATAAATGGGAGCAGCTCGGGACCTATGTGTGGGGCATTGACAGCGTATTTGCTGAATTGTCCCTGGAGCACAGCCAAAACCTCCGCGGCAACGTCTTTGGCTACACTGGTCTGAGCCTCGATTGTGGAAGCCCCGAGATGTGGGGTAACGATTATCTTGTCCTCCTTAAAGAGAGGACTATCTGTTACTGGCTCATGGTCGAAAACGTCGAAAGCGGCACCAGCTATCTTTCCAGCTTTAATTGCTTTGAGTAGGGCTTCCTCGTCAATCACTCCGCCCCGGGCGCAGTTGATAATGCGAGCTGTGGGCTTTAGTCTTGCCAACTCTTCAGCTCCGATCAATTTCTTGGTGGTCGCAGTCAACGGCACATGGAGAGTAATAAAATCGGCTTCCTTGAGAAGCTGATTCATAGACACTAGCTCTACCTTGAGATTCTGGGCATAGTCTTGGGAGACAAATGGGTCGTGGGCAATGACACGCATTTCGAAGGCTTGGACGCGTTTGGCTACTTCGGAGCCAACATTACCCAAGCCAATGATGCCCAATGTTTTGTTCCTGATTTCTGTGCCGACAAATTCCTCTCTTCGCCATTTGCCTGATTTAAGATAGCTGTTCGCCTGGGGTACATTACGTGCCAGGGCAAGCATGAGGGCGATGGTATGTTCTGCGGCAGCTATAATATTGCCTGTAGGGGCGTTGACCACGACAATACCGTTCCTGGTGGCAGCGTCGACATCAATGTTGTCTAAGCCTACTCCGGCTCGACCGATTACCTTGAGTTTCTTGGCGAGCTGAATAACCTCTGCGCCTACTTTAGTCTGGCTGCGGACAATCAAGGCGTCATAATCGGCGATCATCGCCTTGAGCTGCTCAAGCTCTAGCTTGCTCCTGACATCGACTTGAGCGTAGCTACGCAGGGATTGTACCCCTTCTTCAGCGATTGGGTCAGCGACTAGAATCTTCATCATCTGGTCAGGCTTTCTTCGCCCGGGGTAGAGCTTTGTTTATCGCCTCCAGTACCGACTTGACATCCTTTTCGTATACCAAGCCGAGATGGCCAATTCGGAAGATCTTGCCCGACAGTTTTTCCTGGCCCCCGGCAATAATAACCTCATACTCCTCACGGAGGATTTGAATCAACCTGGCGACATCGATTCTGTCGGTGGCATTTACCGCTGTCACTGTGTTGGAAGCGTATTTCTCATCAGGGAAAAGAGATAAGCCTAATGATTTGACTCCTGTTCTTGCCGTCTGGCCTACTCGATCGTGTCTGGTGAATATGTTGTCCAGTCCCTCGGTTAACATCAAATCGAGCGTAACATCAAGCGCATAGAAAATAGAGACAGCCGGTGTCCAGGGCGTTTGCCTTTTCTCAAGATAATCTCTGGCTTTGCTGAAATCCCAATAATAGCGCGGCATTTTCGCTTTAGCGTGAGCCTGCCAGGCTCTTTCACTTACACTGACCATGGCCAACCCGGGAGGCACCATCCATCCCTTCTGGGAAGCGGTGACCACTATGTCGCAATTCCACTGGTCGGTGGGCAAGTTGATGCAACCCAGGCTTGAGATGGCGTCAACCAGGAGAAGTTTGTCGAATTTCTTGACTATGGCGCTTATCTCCTTAATATCGTTGGTCATCCCTGTGGATGTTTCATTGTGGGTTGCCAGCACTGCCTTGATTCTGCCATCTGTCTTCAGTGCATTTTCCACAGCGCGGAGGTCGATCGGTTTTCCCCACTCAAAACTAAGGCGGGTTACTTCAGCGCCATATTCTTCAGCTGTATCGGCAAAGCGCTCGGCAAAGAATCCGTTGGCAAGTGAGAGAACCTTGTCACCCGGTGACAGAGTATTAACAATAGCTGATTCCAGGCCACCCGTGCCCGAAGCAGTAAGTACGAAATCATCTCCCATGGTCTGAAACGCTTGTTTCAATTTCTCCGTTATTGAGCTGAGAATCTTGCCGAATTCGGGTCCGCGATGGTTTATCATCTGTCGTGCCATCGCCTCAAGTGCCTGTGGCGGGCAAGGCGTTGGTCCTGGAATTCGTAGCTGCATCTTATTGTTACCTCCAATATATCAGCTTTGCTTGTTAACTAACGGTCGACCGCAGATCATCGCTTGGTTCTCTAATGTCTATCCGTATAAAGCGACGTTTTCCTATTTTTATTATGCTCCCTTGGTGAGCATTGATGATGCTGCTGCCTATTTTGCTGCCATCTATTTCTATTGCTTCCTGCGCAAGCAAGCGCTTCAATTCACCAACGCTCTTAACAAATCCTTCTTTGACTAGTGTCGCAGTGATGTCGAGTTGGAATAGGTCCTCACCAATACATTTGGCAGCAAAAGCACATGTGGGGATTTCGTCTGGTATCTCCCTCTTCTGGAATACCTGTGTGAAGCTCTCCTCTGCTTCATCTGCTGCCTGTTTGCCGTGAAACTGTTTCACAAGTTCATGAGCCAATCGCCTTTTAAGGTTCATGGGATTGACTGAGCGATATTTCAGTTGGTCTTTGAACTCGGCGATTTCCTCTTCAGGAACGTCGGTCACTAGCTCAAAATAATCCACGATAAGGGAATCAGGGATCGACATCACCTTGCCGTATATTTCCCGTGGAGGCTCAGCAACGCCTATGTGGTTATGTAAGCTCTTGCTCATCTTTTGTTTACCATCAGTACCAATCAGGAGGGGAACAAGGAAAACTTGCTGGGGAGATTGCCCTGTGTTTTGCTGGAGCTCTCTGCCCACAAGGCAATTGAATTTCTGATCCATGCCACCAAATTCAACATCGGCTCTGATTGCTACTGAGTCATAACCCTGAAGCAAGGGGTAAAGCATTTCAGCCAGAGATATAGGGGTACCAGAACTGTACCGCCTGTTAAAATCCTCTCTGGCTAGAAGCTGGGCAATGGTGAACTTGCTGGTAAGCTTAATAACTTCATCCAAGGTGAACTGAGAAAACCATTCGCTTTGCCATCTTAGCTCCGTTTTGTCCTTATCCACCACTTTGAAGAATTGTTCCATGTACGTCTGAGCATTGCCCTGTATCTCATTGGCGGAAAGCATAGGGCGCGTGGCTGACTGACCGCTGGGATCGCCAATTCTGGCTGTCCAATCGCCGACTATAAGAGTGACTTTGTGTCCCAGTTCCTGAAATTGTCGCAGCTTCCTCAGGCCTACTACATGCCCGAGGTGGATGTCAGGAGCACTGGGATCAAAGCCCTGCTTCAGGTTCAGAATTCTCCCTGAATTGAGCAGCCTTAATAATTCTGCCTCTGTTATGATCTCAGCCACTCCTCGTCTTAACAGGGTGGCGAACCTTGTATCGGTCATTTCAAGTCTTTGGCTAGCAGTGCCTCTACTTTTCGAACATCCTCTTCGATTTGTGTCTTCAGCTCTTCGGAGGAGGGAAAACGTTTTTCATCCCTTAATTTTTGCACAAATTCTACTCTTATCTCTTTACCATACAAATTACCTTTATAGTTTAACAGGTGAGTCTCGATGAGTCTCTTGCCCTCCCCAAAAGTGGGGCGGGCTCCAATATTGGTGGCTGAGGGAAACCGCTTGCCGTCGACCCGAGTGATAGTAGCATAGATGCCATTGTCTGGTGCAGCTTGTTCTGGATTCATATCCAGATTGGCGGTGGGAAACCCCAGAACCCGTCCGCGTTTTTCGGATGTGATGACCTTGCCCGTGAGATAGAAATGGCGTCCCATTAGTTTTTCTACTCTTTTCATGTCGCCTTGAATTAATGCTTGACGGATGAGAGTGCTGCTCACTATCTCGCCATTGATCGTATAGGGAGGGATGACTTCCACAGTGAACTTCATTTCACCTCCCAGAGTGCGGAGCAGGTCGATATTGCCTTCGCCGGCTCGTCCTAAAGCGAAGTCGGGCCCCACCATGATGCCGCGCATTCTGAGATATTTCTTAAGCAGGGACATAAAGTCGCGGGCACTGAGCCGGGCTAACTGGGAAGTAAATGTCAACACTGCAACTATGTTCAGGCCTAGCTGGTGAAAAGTCGCAACCCTATCGTCAAGACTGCTGAGCCAAGGCAGTTGCTCATCAGGGTGCAACACCGATTGGGGATGGGGATTGAAGGTAACTACTCCGCTAAGCAGATTTCTCTCTCCTGCTCGCTGCTGCAGTCTTCTTAGCAGGTAGCGATGCCCGGCATGGACACCGTCAAACACGCCTATGGTAAGGAGTGTTTCCCCTTGAGTAGTTATGTTGGCTAGCTCTTGCTCGATTTGCATGGTCCTAGGGTTTGCCATTCGCGCTTTGAGTAGCTAGTTGTCTATTTCTGGCTTCGGCTATCGGTAGCAATTGAGACATTAAGAGGCGAAAGCTATCAAAGTTGAGTGATTGAGGACCATCGGCGAGCGCCATGTCGGGATTAGGATGTACTTCTATGAGAAGTCCATCTGCCCCGGCAGCTATTGCTGCTAATGCCAGGGGCGGTACTAGATACCATTTGCCTGTAGCATGGCTGGGATCGGCGATGATGGGTAGATGGCTGACCTTCTCGATAATTGGTATTGAGCTAATGTCCATAGTATTACGGGTGTGGGTCTCAAAGGTTCTGATACCTCGTTCGCAAAGAATGACCTGCTCGTTATCTTGAGCCAGAATATATTCGGCGGCCAGCAGCCATTCTTGTATAGTAGAAGACAAACCGCGTTTGAGCAGCACTGGCTTCCTCGTTTTGCCCACCTCATCGAGCAGGATGAAGTTCTGCATGTTTCTGGCGCCAATCTGAAGTATATCCGCATATCTGGCTACCAAATCAACCTGGTCCGGCGACATGACTTCGGTAATCACCGGCATTTTGTTTTCCTTTCCCACTGCCGCCAGTATCTTCAGTCCCGTTTCCCCTAGTCCTCGAAAATCGTAGGGCGAGGTACGTGGCTTAAAAGCACCGCCGCGCAGCACGGTGGCACCAGCGGCTTTGACGGCCTGAGCGGTGGCTAGAAGCTGTTCCTCGCTTTCTATGGCACAGGGACCAGCCATGACGATTATGCCACTGCCGCCAATGGGCACTCCTTTCACCTCGACTACCGTATCGAGTGGATGAAACTCCCGACTGGCAAGTTTGTATGGCTTGCTCACGAGTAGAACCTGTTCTACTCCGGGGAGCAACTCCAATGCGTCACGAAGCTCCGTGAATACTTTGCCCAATACGCCGATAACAGTATGGTCGACCCCTTCCGAGATGTGTGCCGTTAGGCCGAAATCCTCGATTCGTTTTGTGACTCTGCTGATTTCTTCAGGTCTGGAGTTAGTTTTCATGACTACGATCATGTTTTGCCTCCAATTGCGGGCGATGGTTTGTCCTTCAACTTCTTCGCCTCTCCCAAATAGACATGTGTAATCTCATTGCATCGCTTGCCGGTGTTTACAAGCATGAGAACTCTAAGACAGCGGGGTAACGCACCGGGGACGTTCATTTCGTGTCCGCAGAGCAAAGCGAGGTTGGATGGCCAGCCTAGCTCTCTGGTCGCTGCAGCAGGAAACTCGGCATCTAAGTCTGGCGTCGTGGTGAAGAGAATAGCGGCGATATCTTCGGTTTCAATGTTGTTAGCCTTGACCATTTTCGAAAGCAGTTTCTTGGTGGCTGCCAAGATGCTTCTTTTACTGTTTGCTGAGACCGCGATAGCCCCTCTGATGCCACGGCACTGCAATTTAACACCTCTCCTCTGAGATTTAAGCTAATAGCCTATCTTAATTCTCATACTTCGTCAAGGAAACTCACTTTGATGGCAGGATGAACTGCATGACTACGTTCCGTGAGCGAAAAAGCTGCTCTTCTGTTGAGGCTGGCTCAGACAGTTATGAAGGATTGATCTTAGTGATACCACTGGCTGCTGCTTGTTTGTCTAACACCATGCTGTGGTGATAACATGGAAGTGGACATTTCTTCAATGCTGTTACTAACATCCGTGTTCTGTTGATATGGAGAGAGAGGAATTTGAAGGCCTGGTGACGAGAGCAGTCGAGAGTTTGCCGCCGGAATTTCAGCACGAACTGGAGAATGTTGCTATCGTGGTGGAAGAGTGGCCAACAGCGGCACAACTGAGAGGGGCTAAGACAAAGACCCGCGGGCAACTCCTTGGCCTTTATCAGGGTGTGCCTCGAACCAGGCGAGGGCGAGGGTACGGATTAGTCTTGCCTGATAAGATAAGCATCTTTCAAAAGCCGATAGAGGCGCAATGCCGGTTTGGCTACGAAATTGAGGCAAAGGTGGGCGAAGTCGTGCGCCACGAAATAGCTCATCACCTTGGCCTCGACGAAGAGACTTTACGGAGGATAGAGGTTGAGAGACACAAGAGAAAGTAGTTTCCCAATTCATCGGGCAATTGTGTCTGATGAATCAGATACCTACATCTGTATCTGGCGTTTTTGAAAGGTTTGATGTTTAAGAGAGTGTTTCGCAGATACTTTCCTTTGATATTCATACTGTGGGTTGTTTTTGTGTTATATCCCAATCCTCTAAACCTGATCATCAGTGTCCAGAGAGTAATCAACTTCAATACTGACCCTGCTGCTGTTGAGTCATTGCTGAGTGATCTTCCCTCCGATCCTGCAGACATTGAGAAAGCAGTCCTGGCTAGAATACCCTATCGTCATGATTGGGAACTTTACGGCATGCCTTGGTATTGCCCCACGGTTGAACAAGTGCTGGAGAAAGGAGAAGGGGACTGCAAAGCTAGAGCTCTGGTTCTTGCTTCTGTTTTGCAGGCCAAGAACATTACCTACCAAGTGCGTTCGTCTCCCATGCATATTTGGGCAGACTACGAGGGCAAGAATGAGACGTCAATTGAGAATCCCCAGGTCGAGTACTATCAGTATGATCCCCAAACAGGTGAGAGGCGATTCCAGATGCCTCACATCAGGTTGAGCGAGGCGATGGACTACCTCCGGGATGCTTTTTGGGACCCCATGCCCGATGGCAGAAAGGCTCTTCTACTCTCGGGCTTATCAGCTTTGATAGTAGCCAGAGTGATTTTGCGCAGGAAGAAAACTGTCCAGTTGGCGGGAGGTTAGGATCTATCTGACTGGACGAGATATGGACAGAGCAGAAGTCCGGCGAGTCGCAGGGTCACTCGGACCGTTCAACTCACTGCATTTCAGCGGTGGGGATACCGGGCCCAGTCTCGGGTATCGTCTTCATCGGCGACCGGTTCTGTAAAGTAGCTCAGAGGTTTGGCCAGGGCTCTGGCGATTCGTTCCAGGTTGGCTAGATAAAGTCGTCTCTTGCCTAATTCGTAGTTGGATAAGGCTGCTTGCGTGCAGCCCAGTCTGGTTGCCAGTTCTTTCTGGGTAATGCCAAGTTCCTCCCTGGCCGAATGAATCTTTATGCCAATACTAGGATGGGCCATGGCCGTATTTTATCACATTATGTGATATCTGGTGAAGAAAATCGGTTCTGCACAGTAATGATTGACAAGGAGGGAAAATGGAAACAATTCTAAATATGTTGAGCCAACCACCTAGCAAGGATATAGTGCTATGGGTGGTACTTATTGAGAATATTGGGGTATTAGTATGGCTCTTGAGGCACAAGATACATTGGCGACTATCCTCGCTTCCCAAAAAACAGTAGCAATAGTAGTACGATACCCACCATGAGGAATGGAATCCATAATGGGAAATTTGCTATGGAAAATGCAATCAATAGGATAACCAAAGCGACTCCAACTACTTGTAACCAACCTTTCATATGTAACTCCCTCCCTTTAATGATTGACGCTACTCATAGATTAGCATATCCTCTAGGACAAAAACTAGAGGGTAGCGCTAACGGAAACATATCTACTGAGGGCGATGATGGACATGGGATATAAGGTAGCAACGCAGGTGATAGGGGTAGATATGCCACGATGCAAGTTTTGCCAATCTACCAGCGTCGTTAAGAATGGCAAAAGAAACAACGTTCAATACTATCTATGCCGAGACTGTGGCAGAGGCTTCGTACACAACAAGGGATTGCCGAAAATGAGATACCCGATAGATATAGTGGCTGATGCCGTTTACGATTACTATGCTGGTGTATCACTCAACAAGATAAGAGATGGGATTCACCAGAAGATAGGGCAAAAGCCTGCTGACAGTGCTATTTATGGTTGGGTAAAGAGGCTGACTAGGATAGGGCTTGCCGAAGCCAAGAAACACACTCCACAGGTAGGTAACAAATGGCTTGCGGATGAGTGTGTAATCAAGCTAAAAGACGGACGGAAATACTGGCTGATTAACGTCATGGATTACAATACTCGCTTCCTACTAGCCTCACAATTGTCTGGAAATCGCAACGTTACGGACATAAAATCAGCCCTTGAAACGGCACGAAACAAAGCTAACAAGATGCCGGTGGTTCTCTTAACGGACGGCTGGCAGAACTATCGTTACGCCAGTAAGTCACAATTCGGACGAGATACAGTCCACGTAGTGACTACTCCATTTGTGAAGAAGGGGTTATCCACGAATATCGTAGAACGTTGGCATGGCACACTGAAGGATAGATTGAAGCCTATGAGAGGGATGGATAAGTCCGAAACCTACCAGCTAATTCTTGAAGGCTTCATTCTCAATTACAACTATTTCAGACCACACGAGAGCTTGAAGGACAGGACACCTGCGGAAGTAGCGGGGATAGATTTCCCGTATCAAAGCTGGCTGGGCGTAATCAAGAGCCAGATACCAAAGCCACCACTAAAGCCTC
>Ga0299912_10002626_pt1 | contig 14732 bp, 8 predicted proteins | sample RVTome_2_FD_207667 | JGI IMG/M metagenome (GOLD analysis project Ga0299912, IMG submission 207667) | Soil microbial communities from uranium-contaminated site in the Upper Colorado River Basin, Wyoming, United States - RVT95D214 (version 2) ... | reverse complement strand
AAATCATAGCCTGAGCCATCCGATCTTTCATACTGCCGGTCGGATTTTCCCATTCAAGTTTCACGAAGATTTTTGCGCAACCGGGAGGAACAACATTCTGTAACTGCACCAGTGAAGTGTTCCCAATAGCCTGTAGAATATTAATGCCAATGCTCATTCTAATTTATCTCCATATTTATCAATAGGTTTCATAAGGCAGAAGCCCTGATATCACGTTTTTTTATAATCTCTAAAATAACCGCTAATATGTCAATAAGAAACTAATCTTTCTATTTACATAAGGTCACATGGACACGGATAAATACCTGCAATTATTAATAAAATGAGTATTAAGGACAAAGTTTTGTTCAATGCGACTTCATCCGTGATTATAATTCGTTAAGTGATATTTAAATATAAAACAAGCGGGAGCTATGAGACGAGTTCCGCAACTGGTTTATTGAAAACGCAGCTTAGAATGTACGCATCACCGGAAGAGTTCGAATTTCACCGGCGACGCTCTCTGGCCCAACGGGCTTCTATCCCCTTATGATATTTATACTGTTATGGTATGAACAGCTGAAACTATCTGGACCAATCGGTATTCAAAATGCTTGATATTGGGAGTATGACGCGGTAAGTTACAAATGTCGCGCGTGAATCGATTTAGAAAATACAGGAAAAGAATACTTGGTTTCTATGGAAAGGAATCAATCTTACAGCAAGGTGACTCAATTTGATCGCGCCTCTTTCTCCGGCCAGGAAAAATTTACCTATATGGGCACCGGGGAACTCGGGGCCAAAGCGCGTGGCCTGGCTTTGGTTTCGGAGATTCTGGAGAATAATATTGCCTCGCTTTTTCGGCCTAAAATCAATGCCGATATTCCGCTTCTCACGGTCATTGCCGGAGATCATTTCGATGCTTTTATGAACCGTCAGAAGCTTGTTGATATTGCCCATTCAGAGGCGAATGATGAGCGGATCGCCGTTGCCTTTCAACAAGCGGAGCTTCCGAGTGAACTGGTCGAAGATTTGCGCGCGTTCTTGGCACAGATCCAGGTTCCTCTCGCGATACGCTCGTCCAGTTTGCTGGAGGATGCTATTGGTGAGCCATTCGCCGGTATCTATGCCACTACCATGATACCCAATAATCAGCCTGATTTTGAAGACCGTCTTTTCAGTTTTATGGGAGCGATTAAATATATTTATGCCTCGACCTTCTTCAAGCGTGCCAAAGACTATCGATCTGCCGCCGGCCATACAGACCAAGAAGAAAAAATGGCGGTAATAATACAGGAAGCAGTCGGGGCGAATCACAACGAACGATTTTACCCCAACATATCCGGTGTAGCGCGATCTTTTAACTTCTATCCGCTTGGCCCGGCCAAACCGGAGGATGGGATAATCGATCTCGCCTTGGGAATGGGGAAGATGATCGTTGAAGATGGGATATCTTGGCCGTATTCGCCGGCATACCCTCAGGTTAATCCCCCCTATACGACGGTTCGTGATCTGCTTAAACAGAGTCAGAAAGAGTTCTGGGCGATATCTTTAACCGAATCATCAACCGCCCGGAAGTTTGGCTTAAACGAATACCTTAAGAAATATCAGTTAGCGGATGCCGAACATGACGGGACTCTTTCGTTTATCGCATCTACATATAATGCGGAAGATGACCGTATCATAATGGGTATAAGCGAGCCCGGGCCGCGAATCGCGGATTTTGGTTATATCGTGAAAGGCGAAATGATTCCTTTAACGCTTCTTTTGAAATGCCTTCTGAAAGAATGCGCCGAAGCATTCGGCACGATGGTGACAATCGAGTTTGCCTTGACATGGAAAAAGGATGCTCCGTCTCCGGCCAGATTCGGGTTTCTTCAGGTCAGGCCGATGGTGGTATCGAATGCGCACGTGAACATCCGGCCGGAGCAGTTGACAGGACACGATGTGCTTGTGTCCTCGGAATCCGCTCTCGGCAACGGGCGTATGGATAGCATTAGCGACATAGTATATGTGAAAGCCGAATCGTTTGATGTTACGCGCACCAAGATAATTGCATCGGAACTTGAGGAAATTAATAGAGCGCTATTAGCTCAAAAGCGCCCCTATGTTCTCATTGGATTCGGGCGATGGGGCAGCTCCGATCCCTCGGCTGGTATACCGGTCAACTTCGCGCAGATTTCAGGAGCAAAAATCATCGTCGAATCCACCTTACCGGGCATTGACTTCATGCTCAGCCAGGGTTCTCATTTCTTTCACAATATCACCAGCTTCAAGATCCTCTATTTCTCGGTTAGTCATACCGGGAAACATACGATAGATTGGGCCTGGCTCAATGTTCAATCAGCGGTCGAAGAAACTGCCTTTATCAGGCACGTACGAACTACGCGACCTCTCAAAATCAAAGTAGATGGCAGATCCAGTCGAGGTGTCATATTCAAATATGACGGGGAGTGAGCTATTACGGCCGCAAAAGCGAGATGACGGGGCGGGAAGAGTTTCAGAATAGCAATGGATAGTTGCCAATTGCAAGATAATCCAAAAGACCACTGGGTCTGGCGGCTCCAGATGGCTCAATTGATTGCCTCCCGATTGGATGCCGACCGGTTCGGCGTCATTGCCATGTATGTAATCGGAAGCACTAAAAACGCGAACGCCGGCCCCAAAAGCGACATCGATCTGCTGGTGCATTTTCACGGAACAGAGAAACAGAAAGAACAACTCTTAATATGGTTCGAAGGTTGGAGTCTTGGCTTGGATGAGGCGAATTTCATCCGAACCGGCCAGAGAACCGGCGGCTTGCTGGATATTCATTTTATCACGGATAGCGATATTGCCCAAAAATCAAGCTATGCCGTTAAAATCAATTCACCAACAGATCCGGCCCGGCCGTTGCCCGTCAGAAATATCACTCCTTCAGAGGAATCAAGCGGCGGACAGCCCGCTCCAAATCCTCAAGATCGAATTGAATAAGAGCCAATTCATCACCATCGTACGCGGCGGAAAAGAGATGAGTACGCCTAATCCGGTCGCGCCACGCTCCGGTCAAACGTGAGGACTCATGAATGTGGCCGTGGAGGGTAAGAAGCGGCTGCCGCGTTTCTATCAAACTGCGGATCGCGATACTCCCGACGTGGGTATCAAGCGGAACCCCATCGATCTTGATGCCATCCGATTCACACCGATCGAGATGGGTGTGGTACGGCGGCGCATGAAACAGGAAAATCGCCCGATCCAAAGAGACATCGCCGACCAAAAAAGTAAGGTCATCTTTTATTGTGGAATATTTTTTTTCATATTCATCGACACGTATTGTACGGATGCCGTCCTCCGGTGAAACATCGCCCGGCCCCACGTAACGGGATACATCATATCGCTCCCAATCTTTAAGCGGGAAAGGAGTGGGGGGGATATAGGAGTACCCAAAAATCGTGTATGGTTCAAGCTCCAAATGCTTGTTATGGATGTAATGCACCAAACCCTGATTTTGCAGTTCCAGCACCGCAATCTCTTCCGTTCGTGCATCATCATTACCCATGATGAGGAAAATTTTGGGATAGGCAGTTGTCATGCGATGCCGTAACCTGGTCAACTCCGGCAGTAGAAAGTCGTAGATGAAATCATGCGAAGGGTAATTGTGTGAAGGGAACGTGAGCGGCAGTAAATCGCCTCCCATAAAAACAGCCAGAGGTTTTTCGGAGGCGACTCTGTTGAATAGCTCACGATAAGCGGCTTGATGACCATGCAGATCAGACACAAAGAAACACCTTGTCACAGCAAATCCTCTTTCATATAAATACCGATCCGCCGCCTATGAATTCTTGGAAACGACTACACAGCGCTGCTTGAGAGAATCGGCATAGATATCGACAGCTTTGGGGAACGTTAACATGTATATCGGGTCGTTCTCATCGGGGGGAGAAAAGAACCAGGAATCGAATTCGTCGCGGCCAGGCGCAATATACCCGTAAAAAATATCATTACTCATAATATTGGTTAAGAAATGAGTTCCTTGAGTGCCGAACATACGGGTTTGCAGCCGTTTCTGGTCCTCGTCATATCCACCCAGAATCATATACAGAAAGTGACTTCCGTAAATGCCCCCGGTTTGACTATCTTTCTCCGGCAACGGTTCCGCTCGTCCAGCGATATCGACCCCAAATTCAAAAATGGCGACGGCCTGGTCAACGACAAGGTATTCAATATCGATACCCCAATCGCGATTTCGGCATCCAAGCCGCCCGGGCACGACGATGATGTATGAATCGTTTTGTTTTTTCATCATTGTATTGATCTCAGCCAATCTGGCCCGGACTTGGTCATGGGCCTCCTTGCTATACAGAAAAGGAGAAACAACGACGGCGTGCTTAATGCCCCTTTTAATTCCATGCCCCTGAAGGCTTCTGATGGACAGATAAGTGCGTTCAACATTCAGCGGGAATTCGATAGATTCATAGGAAATTTCCGGCAGGATAGTCAGTTGCACGATATGAAAAACGCCGTCTTCGTACGGCTTTTTTTTGAAATCAATATTAAAAACAAACTCGATCTGAAAGTGTGAAGCGATTCGGGCGTAGATAGTCTCCATGATTTTTAGCAGACCGCTTTTAAAACCGAACAAATCATTTTGAACCAGTTCTTCGATAGTAATTATCTGATCCTGTACCCCCAGAAGCTTTATTTTGTGATAATTGGCAAACCGGACATGCAGTTTGGTCATGGTCTCCAGCTCTTCGCCTCGTAAACCCTGGTTTTTGGTCATATCCAGGGCGTAAAAATACTGCTGGCCTTTACCGATTTGCATCAGCTTTAAGGGAATCGGGTTGGCTATCGTAGCCATCGAGATCACCGGGAAGTCATCGAGCACAGTGGCGTAGCCGTGGCCGAACGCGATTCGCGCGAAACCTTCTTTGGGATTTTGCATTTTCAGAGCATGAGGGAAAAATGAATTCGCCACCCCTGAAATGTAAGGATAATAAAAGGGGCCGGCGAGGGTGTCATCAAATATGCCCGGAATGGGATTGATCACGACCGCCATCTTTTCCCGTTCATCGTTTCCCTGTTTATGAATGAAGTGATCGTAAATATGCCGCACTGCCGATGTCAGCTGATCAAATCTAACGGTTTTATCATAATGGTTATTGGGAAGCATAAAGGATATATTCTCGCCGGCGTGTATCGCCCATGCTTTCTGGTCTTGAGCGGCGCCTTCATTCGTCGCCGATGATCGCACGCCGATTGGAACATCACCTATATTTTCAAAGATAGAAGCAATTACCGCGATCTCGTCATCACCAAGCACTCGTCCCTGGTCGATGTATCGGTCGTAGAAATCGGTTGTAAGAACATGGGTTGTAAGTTTGTTGACTCGGGGCAAATCGCACTCATTAACTGTCAGCAACCCTTTTCCTTTGCCGCCCGGCAATCCTGATCCATAGACGATGGCTTCTTTGTATCGATGGACTTTGTGAATATCCATTGATTAGCTCCGCGGAAGTAATTCCCAATTAATTGTGTTCAAATCTACGACGAATAGTCGATTACATCCGGTACGGTCATCCTGATGAATCCTGCTGATCAAAGTGCTTGAGTTTATCCCGCAAAGTCTTGCGGTTGATACCCAATATTTCAGCGGCCCGCATCTTATTACCTCCTACACCGGCAACGACATTCCGAATATGCTCGGCCTCTACCTCCGCCAGCGACCGGCTCAGAGTTACAGCTTTAGCCGCAGAATAGCGCATATGGGCAGGAAGATCCGTAACATCAATAACCGATGCTTCGGTCGAAATCACCAGGTGTCTAATTACATTTGCCATTTCGTCGATATTGCCCGGCCATGAATAGGTTTTTATGGCATCCAGGGCAGACGAGGAAAAGGATAGGTCCCGCCCGTCTGTTTCAAGCGAATATAGCTGCAGGAAGTGCCGTGCAAGAAGGATCATATCATGATCGAGCTGACGTAACGCGGGGATGTGAATTTCGTTCTTGCTTAGACTGGCGAAAAGATCATCACGAAACAAGCCGCGTCGCACCAGCGCCCGTAGATCCTTATGAGTATCGGTAACCAGCAAAAAATCGGCCGATTGACTTACGATCACGCCCGCCGGAAAGAATCGTTTTTCCCGAATGACCGGCAACAGACGGGCCTGAATGCCCTGCGGCAGATCGGAAATCTCTTTTATATAGAGCGTCCCGCCCTGAGCAAAATGCAGATACCCGGATTGTATTTTTTCGCCGCCCGGCGTTAAGGCATAACCGAACATCTGACGTCCCAAAGTCTCCTCGGGAATACCCGCAGCCGCGATTGTAACCAGCGGCCCCGTGGAATTCAAACTTAGATGGTGAAAGATTCCGGCCCAAAGCTCTTTACCTGCCCCTTTTTCCCCGGTAATCAGCACAGGCGCCGATGCGGCGGCAACCCGCGATATTGCCCGAAGCAGTCGTTGCATGGATTCCGAGTTTCCGACTATACCCAGGGGATTCGCGGCCGATTGTTCGAGTTCTCCTGTTCCCTCCAAGCGCGTTTTGAGCTTTTCCATAACGCGGCGGACGGTGGCAATGAGCTCTTCTTTTGTGAATGGTTTGGCCAGATACTCCTCCGCGCCTAACTTGACCGCGGCTACGGCCCCTTCCACGCTCGGATATCCGGTTATCATCACTACCTCGGTTTCCTTCAGATTTTCCCTGACATGACGAATCAGATCAAGTCCTGAAACTCCGGGCAGTTTAAGGTCTGTAATAACAATATCAATCCGGATTTTTCCAAGTATGTTTAATGCTTGAGCTACATCAGCCGCAGTAAGCACTATATAGCCTTGTGAGGAAAGATTTCGCTCGAGCAGTTCCCTCGTATCGGGAGAATCATCGACGACGAGAAGTTTTATTGAACGATCGCTTACGGTCATATATATTACTCCATAGAAAGACCAGGATTGTCGACTGGAAGGCAAACCTCGAATACCGATCCCTTGCCAAGCTCGCTTTCGACCTCTATTGATCCCCCATGAGCCGTTACAATGCCATGGACAACTGCCAGACCAAGACCGGTTCCCTGTCCAATATCCTTGGTCGTGAAAAAGGGAAGGAACGCCTGTTTTTGTACTTCAGGGCTCATACCGATCCCGGTGTCCTCGACGACGAGGTAAACGACGCCATAACCGGAACGCGTATTAATATTTAGATTCCCGCCTTTGGGCATAGCCTGGATGGCATTTACTACCAGATTAACCAGGACCTGGTGAAGCTGTGAGGGATCGGCGGTAATCCGAGGGAGGTCATTTTCCAAATGGCGAACCAGAATAACGCCTTCCTTAGCGCATCGAGATTCCAGAAAGTACAAGCCATCACGTATAACCTGATTCAGATCGCACAACTCTTTCCTCGCCGGCAATTGACGGGTAAAGATCATAAGTTTACGAATTACTTCTCGGGCGTGAAGGGTGGCGTTAACGATCTTTTCGACATCCCGGATTACAGGCATAGGAAGGTTTTGCGACTCATTTATGAGTTCGGCAAAGCCAAGAATGGTGGCCAGGGGTTCATTCAATTCATGAGCGATGCCGGCGGACAATTGCCCGACAGTAGCCAGACGTTCGGCGTGCCGGAGTTGTTCCTGGAGCCGGATTGTATCTTTTTCGGCTTCCCAATGTTCAACAGTGAAACCGACTTGCCGCGCTACTTCATCGATAAGATGTCTTTCTTCCTGAAGAAATGGCCCTTCGGCGAACTCTGGTTTTTCCTGGGTATAGATTACTTCGACAGTGCCGCGTTTTTGGCCGTCTATAAAAATATCGGCGATCTGACGGTACGGGCTATCCAAAAATCCCGCCGTCGAAAATGACTTCCCATCCAACGTAATGCGGGCCTGGGTTATTTCGGGGTATTGCCAGCCGGGGGGGAGCAATTCGATTATTTCTCTCAAAAAATCTTCGAGTTCGATATGCGGACGGCTTGCCGTGGTTGATATACCATAAAGGCAGGTAAATTCTTTGACCCTTTCGCGCAAAGCCCATTGAGCCTCGTTGTGTGCCACTAATCTGCTTATTGTCTCGGCAACAGCGTTGATGAGATTCCGTTCTTCGCGAAGAAACGGACCTTCATCGATATCCGGTCTTTTTTCCGCATAATAAACCTCTACTTTTCCCCTGGGCCGGCCATTAACGATGATCTCCGATGATTGTTTATATGGGCTTTCCCTGAATTGGGAATCCGCGAAACTATGCTTATCCAAAAGAATTCGAGCCATGGTAATTTCGGGATATTGCCAGCCTTGCGGAAGCAGTGCCACGATCTCGGGAATTATCTCTTCAAGCTGAATTCCCGGTCGGCTGGCAACCCGTTCGATACCGTAAAGACAAGTAAGCTCTTTAACTCTCTCTCGCAATGCCCACTGGGTGCTTTGATGGACAAATGCTACCCCAAGAGTTTCAGCGACTACTTCATAGATCTGGACGTCATCACGCGTAAAAAAATCGCGTTTTCGACTGGCCAAACAAAGGATTCCTCGAGCTTGGCCGCGCATCGGGATCATTAAAAGCGCTAACGAGAGGTATTCGCCTCCGATAATTATCGTCCGACCTGTTTGCCCGGGATGATCGGGATCATGAAGCAGGATAGGTAAAGCAGTATCACCTGTCCAAAAACTCCTGCCCCGAGTAAACGATTGCGTCGGCGTCGCAAAACTGCCCGATAGAATCGCCTTGAGTATTGGTTCCGGAACCAAACCGGCGATTGGTATGCGAGATGCGGGATCCGGATCGAGGTCGTGCGGAATTTGAATATCGATTTGTGATTCTCCGCCATCCATTAGCGATGCCCGGCATCGAGTAACTTTCCCATTGTCGTCAACTTGAATATGTAATGTATCGCTTCCGGAAAAATACAGCAGGGTATCGCATACGTGCCTGAGAAGATCGGCTTGGGAATAAGCTTGATTAGCCTGCGCCAGTACATCATGAAGCAAATCACGAAAGCTGAGAGATACGCCGCCTCTTAATACACGTCCTTTGAATGGAATTTCTCTTTTTGGATCCATATCTAAGACTCCTGCCGATCACTCCCCTCCGGCTCATTCCTTGGATGAAATACGGCGGTGAGGAATGAAATGGCCGCGTAACCTTTCGATTTTAATATAGCACCCTTATGTCAATATAGCAAATGCCGCATTATTTAATCGTCGGCCAATTCGGTACCGGGGCGGCTGGGGATCGGGGAAAGGCGATTAATCCTTCCCCCGATGAAGAATCGGCGCGATTGTATCGCGCTACACGAGCCCTTGATCCATCATGGCATTCGCCACTTTGATAAAGCCGGCGATATTTGCCCCTAAAACATAATTTCCCGGTTCACCATACTCTTCAGCCGTTTCCTTGCACGCTTGATGAATGGACTTCATAATGTCATGCAGCCGGTTATCCACCTCATCACGTGTCCATGACAAACGAATACTGTTTTGCGACATTTCGAGACCGGAAGTGGCGACACCGCCGGCATTGGCGGCTTTTCCGGGACCAAACAGGATTTTATTCTTGAGGAAAACTTCAACGCCTTCAGGAGTTGTGGGCATGTTAGCGCCTTCAGACACGCAAATACACCCATTTTTAACCAATGTTTTGGCGTCTTCGCCACTGATTTCATTTTCCGTAGCGCAAGGCAATGCGATGTCGCATTTAGCGAACCAGGGACGGCGACCTTCTTGATACTCGCATTTAAATTGGTCGGCATATTCCTTAATGCGGCCCCTCCGAATGTTTTTCAATTCCATCAAGTACTGCCACTTTGTTTCATCGATTCCGTTCTTGTCGTAAACTGTTCCGTTTGAATCGGAAACTGTCACCACTTTGCCGCCCAGCTCATTAACTTTCTGAATCGCATACTGGGAAACGTTTCCTGACCCGGAGACTGCAACCAGTTTCCCTTTGAATGATTGGTTGCGGGTCTTGAGCATCTCTTCAGCGAAATAGACACATCCATATCCGGTTGCTTCCGGACGGATTAGGGAACCTCCCCAGTTCAATCCTTTCCCGGTGAGTACCCCTTCATACAAGTGCGTAAGTTTTTTGTACTGACCGAACATATACCCGATCTCTCGACCGCCTACACCGATATCACCGGCGGGGACATCGATGTTGGCCCCGATATGACGATAGAGTTCGTTCATAAAGCTCTGACAAAACCTCATCACTTCATAATCTGATTTTCCCTTAGGGTCGAAATCACTGCCTCCTTTACCCCCTCCCATTGGGAGAGTTGTCAGGCTGTTCTTGAGAATCTGTTCAAATCCCAAGAACTTCAAAATACCGAGATTTACACTGGGGTGAAAACGTAAGCCGCCTTTGTATGGGCCAATGGAATTGTTAAATTCCACCCGAAAGCCACGATTTACCTGTACCTCTCCCTTATCATTTTGCCATGCTACCCGAAATATGAACAGCCTATCCGGCTCGACCATTCTTTCCAGAATCCGCGCCGCGATATACTCTGGATGTTTTTGCAGACAAGGACCAAGAGAATCCACAACTTCTCTGACGGCTTGATGAAACTCGGGCTGAGCCGCATGTTTAGCGGTCAGGTTTTGCATGAACTTTTCAGCATATTCCTTGTGGTTAAAAGCGACCATAGAACCTCCTTAACCAATTGTTACTAAGCGTGAAATCATCAAATAAGAAACAACTAAAGAATTGAAAAACCCGATAATTCTAAAATCCTCCCTCTGAGCTGAATGCGTTGACACATAATTACCCACACAATGGTACAAATTACGCCAATAAAATATATTTGTCAATAGGTTAATGGTTAAATAATTACCAAATACGGTACAATAATTACCTTTTTATTAAATATTTTCTGTTTAAGAAATAAATCCGCCATAGCGCGCCAAATTAGGGATATTTAAGTCGCATTTACAAATTTTCCTGTCACACTAAATAACTCATTGCTACACATTAAAATACGATAATAGTTTTTGCCGGCGAACTTCCCTTTTGGGGTCTTTTAATGCAGTCATTCTGGAAAATATATCAAGATTTAAGATTTAAATTGCATATGGTCGTGATTTTCATTACTTACTTCATTATGGTAAATAAATTCCGGCTAATTTGTCGGCAAAGTGCCTTCTACCCTCTTTGGAAGTCCGGCGCTTACACCCGCCAAATAAACCGACTGGGTTATGGATAATGTATGTGGGATCGACTTTTATCCGAAATCGTAGGGACCCAGCTTCAAGCTGAAGTTCCCTATGATGCCTTGATGCCGCGAAAAGTAAGCAATCTCCTTTTAGTCAGTAGTCTTTATGATTACTATACGATTATTGAAGACGGCCGTCTTTCCGAAATGCTCTACACCGAATATCTTGATCTTGACCTTCGTTTTACCCCATCTATCGAACGGGTCTCAACCGCCGAAAAGGCCCTCGATAAACTCCGTTCCGAGCGATTCGATCTGATCATTTCGATGGCCAGGGTAGGGGATATGAACGTAGGGGAATTCGGCCGAGCCGTGGCGGCAATCGATCCGCAAATACCGATCGTCCTGCTTGCCGGAAGCAGCCGCGAGCTCACCATTCTCCCGCGCATCGAAGATTTGCCGGGGATTGACTCGGTTTTCGTCTGGTTAGGCGATGTCAGATTATTTCTGGCGATAATTAAGTATATTGAGGATCGACTAAATGCCGAGCATGACGCCCAGACAGCAGGAGTTAAAAGCATCATACTTATTGAAGATTCCGTACAATTTTATTCATCATATCTCCCGTTGCTGTACATGGAGATTTTAAACCAGACGCGGGCCTTATCGATCGAAAGCGTAAACCGGGCTCAGAAGATAATGAGGATGCGGGCTCGGCCAAAGGTTTTGCTGGCGCGAAGTATCGAGGAGAGCCTTCAGCTATTTGAGCGGCATAAACAACATCTTTTAGGAATCATAATTGATGCGGCTTTCCCCGAAGGCGACAAGATTGATCCTCAAGCTGGTTTTCGAGTCGCACGGATGTTGAAAGAGCAAGCGCCTGATCTGCCCATACTAATGCAGTCCGATATGCTGAATGCGCAGCCTGCCGCCGAGCTTGGATTGGAATTCATCGATAAAAATTCGCCTACTTTGTTAGCCGATCTCAGGACTTTTATGCAAAGCCGTCTTGGATTCGGAGAGTTTGTTTTCCTGGACCCTGAAGGCGCCATCATCAGCCGCGTAGCGGATCTACGAACCCTGGAATGGGCGATTCAGGCTGTTCCCGAGGAGCATATACTTCGCAACGTCGCCAGGAACGATTTTTATATGTGGCTTACCGCGCGTACCGAGTTTGATCTCGCCGAGGCGGTTCGAACTATTATCCGGAATGCCGGCGAAAATTCGAACAACATTCGGGAGCAAATTCTCCTAGCCCTTAGGACTTACCGGCAGCGTTCCATGTCGGGTGTCGTGGCGGAGTATTCCAGTCGAACGTTTGAAGGAGGCAGCGGGTTCGTACGGATAGGCGCAGGTTCTTTAGGGGGCAAGGGCCGTGGCTTGGCTTTCCTTAATTCTTTAATTAACAAATATCAACTGGAGGACCGCTTCAATGGTGTGCGCATTTTTATCCCTCCCACTGCGGTTCTGGCTACAGGCGTCTTCACCCGGTTTATGGAATCTTCCGGCCTTCTCTCCTACGCGCTTAAAGAGTCGGATGATGAAAAAATCACTCAAGCTTTTCTTGAAGCGGATTTTCCGCCGGACGTGCTTGACAATCTTTGGAACTTTATTCAATGGGTACGATATCCTTTGGCCGTGCGTTCTTCCAGTTTGCTGGAGGACGCTTCCTACCAGCCTTTTGCCGGCATATACAAGACGTATATGATCCCCAACAATAATGACGATCCCGATATTCGGCTTGAAGAACTGTGCGACGCGATCAAAATGGTATATGCCTCGACATATCATTCTGACCCCAAGGCCTACATGGAGTCCCTCCCCAACCGGCTGGAAGAGGAAAAAATGGCCGTTATAATTCAGCAGGTGGTAGGGAAACAATATGGCAGCTATCTCTACCCCAATTTCGCCGGTGTCGGTCGTTCTCTCAATTTCTATCCCTTGCCCGGCATGAAACCGGAAGACGGGATTGTTTCGGTAGCATTGGGAATGGGAAAGACCGTCGTTGACGGAGGCCGCTGCGTCCGTTTCTGCCCCGCGTATCCGCAAACGCCCGCCCAATCGTTTACCCCGGAAGAATATCTGGAAAACTCTCAGCATTCATTTCTCGCGCTCGATCTTTCTTCGCGGCAGTTATCCGGCGCGGGAAGCAATTCGTCGTTTGATCTCACCTCGCTTGATCTTAAGGTGGCGGAACAAGATGGAACGCTGCACCCGATTGGATCGGTTTATTCTCCGGATAACAATGCCATTTACGACGGGGTGGCAAGACCTGGAATTCGTCTGGTGACAATGGCCGGCGTGCTTAAGACTTCGATTTTCCCGCTGGCGGATATCGCCGCTTTTATGTTGAAAGTCGGAACGGCGGCATCATCGTGCCCGGTGGAAATTGAATTCGCGGTTAATCTGTCGGAAGATTCTTCAAAGCCACACGAATTCGCCTGTCTGCAGATTCGTCCCCTGGTTCAGGGCTCGGAGGTTCAAGAAGTCTCTATTGATGGTATTGAGCCTCAAGATGCTGTCTGTCTTTCGTACAAGGCATTGGGTAATGGCTTTATCCGAAATATATGCGATCTGGTTTACGTGCGAAAAGATGATTTCGACCGGGCTAAAACCCGTGAGGTTGCGGAAGAAATAGGCGAGCTAAATTTAAAACTCAGGCAGCAGAAACGGCCTTATGTGCTTGCCGGACCGGGAAGATGGGGAAGCGCTGATCCCTGGCTGGGTATTCCAGTGAAATGGGCGCAGATATCCGGTGCTCAATGCATCATCGAAACCGGCTTCGAGGATATGCAGGTCGACCCATCTCAGGGTTCGCACTTTTTTCAAAACATTGTTTCTCTTGGCATCGGCTATCTTAGCGTGGACATGCGCAAGAACGCGGGTGATCTGATCGATTTTACCTGGTTGGACAGCCAGCCGGCGCAGGCAGAAACCCGGCATCTCAGACATATTGCGTTTCCCGATCCTTTACGAATCGTCTTAAACGGACGAAAAAACTTTGGCGTTGTCATTAAACCCAGACAATAGCATCATCCTCTCAATCCAGGCAAAGACTTTTCCGATTTAGAGAGGGTTCAAGTTACTTGATGAGATATGAATTAAATGTCGTGCTTACATAAATGGTCATTCTGATATTAATAACACCATCAAATTTAAATAAAAAGCCCCGGTTCACTACGGGGATAATGAAGTCTATGGCGGCCCCGACCTCACTATCCCCAGACTCTTGTGTGCTTCAGCTTTTCGGTCCGATTACACTATGCTATGATCGGCGGAACTCGTTGGAAAACAATTAATTAGTGGTCACTTCACACTTATGCCTGTACCCGTTACATTCGCTTCAGCACCGATTGTGGCCCTTGACATGAGCTCTTTTTAAATCCCAATGCCGATGTGAAAGCTATAAAACTGTTCCCGGTCACTGTTTGAACCGGATATCTGCGTGTAATAACCGATCCCGAGGTTGATCAAAAAGGAGAGGCTACTTCGGATCTCCGCTCCAACAAAAGTGCGATTGGGGACGGTGGAAAGCGGATTTCCCCAGGTGCGAAGGAGTACGATACGGGCTTCACTGAAAACACCAAAATCCGGCATTGACCTGGGGGAAAATATGCCTTGATAAC
>Ga0299912_10002625_pt1 | contig 14736 bp, 7 predicted proteins | sample RVTome_2_FD_207667 | JGI IMG/M metagenome (GOLD analysis project Ga0299912, IMG submission 207667) | Soil microbial communities from uranium-contaminated site in the Upper Colorado River Basin, Wyoming, United States - RVT95D214 (version 2) ... | reverse complement strand
TCTTCTGACCGGGTTGTTCTTCGTCGTTCTTTTTCTCGTCCACGGCGCCCTCTGGCTGGCGATGAAAATCGGAGGCGATCTCGGGGCGAAAGCGCTTCGAACAGCGAACGGGCTGTGGTTCGTTCTCTTCGCGTTCGCCGCCGCGTTTTTCGTCCTGACGCCGTTCTCGACCGATCTCGGAGCGAACTACCTCCGCTACCCGGCTTGGCTGGCCGTTCCCGTTCTGGCCCTTCTCGCCCTGGTCGAAGTGAAGCTTCACGCGGCGAAAAAGCAGGCTGGACGGGCTTTCGGGGCGTCGTGCGCTTTGATCGTTCTCGTCATGGCGACGGGAATGGTCGGCCTCTATCCGAACCTCCTCCCGTCGAGGCTCGATCCCGCCCGGAGCCTGACCATCTTCAACGCGTCGTCGAGTCCGTACACCCTCAGAATCATGACCATTGTCGCCCTCGTTTTCGTTCCCGTCGTCATCGGCTATCAGCTCTGGGTCTACAGGGTCTTTCGCGGCAAGATCGCCGTCGAGGAAAGAGACTCCGGTGTTTATTGAAAAGCGGTGGAGAACTTTCGCCGCTATCGGCGTGATCCTGATTCTTGGGATTTTCCTTCGCCTCTACCATGTGGATGCGATCTTTTTCAACGGCGACGAGCCCATCCATCAAATCCGGATATCCTACCAGCCTCTGCCGTTCGTCTTGGCCAACAACAATGGACCGCTGTTCTCGATTTTGGTCCATTTTCTGCTCCAGCTCGGGCCGCTCGAGCTGATGTCGCGGCTCGTTTCCGTCGTGAGCGGAATCCTCGTTCTGATCATGACTTATGTCCTGGGCAAAGCGATGTATTCCTCGGCCGAAGGACTCATGGCCGCGCTCTTTATGGCTTTTTCGCATCTTCATATTTTCTATTCCCAAAACAGCCGATCCTACGCCCTTTTAACCTTGTTTTTGCTTCTCTCACTATTTGCCTTTCTTCGCGCCGCACGGGAGGGCAAAACCCGGGATTGGATTTTATACGCCCTTTTCACCCTTTTGAGTCTTTACACCCAGATCATCGCCGCGCTGATTCTTCCGGCGACAGCGCTCGCCGCGGTCTATCTATCGTTGGAAGCTCGGCGCCGACGAATAAAGCCCGCGGCGCGCCGGTCCGATCCGATCCTGAAAAAATACGTCATCTGGACGGGCTGTTCCTTGGTTCTTGCGGTTTTGCTCTATTTGCCCTGCTCCTGGGTCCGCGACATTTTCTTGGGCACCCTGGAACGGGGATTTAAACGGCCCGCCGATGCGGTCCGTCTTTCACTGACATCGATCAATGACATTTTGCGCTTTCAGATTTCCCCGACGCATTCCTGGCTCTATGGTCTCGCCGCGATTTTCGTCGTCTTCGGCCTGGTCTTTCGATTTCGAGCGGGACGCTTCCCCTCCATTTTAAGTTTCTTGTTTATTGTCCTCCCCTGGCTCTTTTATGCGGCCTCGCACCCGCGTCCAACGACGGTTCATTCCCTGTATCGGTACACGATGTTCACCTTGCCGCTCATCTTCATTCTCGCGGCCCGGGGAATTCATTGCCTTGGATGGACCGCGGCTTCGCTCCTGTCACGATCGCGCGTCCGCCGGATTTTTACTGCGGGCGTCATCATCTGCGCCCTCGCGGTCGTTATGGCCTCTGGTTTTTTTTCTGACCTCAAAAGCTACATTTATGTCGATTATTGGCGCCAGGGTTCTTTTCGATTTGACCGCGATGTCAAAAAATACTTAAGCGAACATGCCCGGCGCGATGCGGTCGTCTATATTGATATTTATCCCTATTCCTCGTTGATCCTGATGCTGAATCCTTTGGCTCGGGATATGTCTCCGGACGAAATCGCGGCCGTCGTCCGGGAGAATTATGTCAGACCGCCGGAGAGCCGCGAAGCCATGATCCATGTCCTCGGCTGGTATTTTTTTGAGGAGTTCGTCGCGAGCCGGAAGGCTGAGCTTTGGGCCGTTATCCCCGAGGAATCCGAATCCGTGGATGCCCTCCGGTCGGGATTGATTCAAATCCGGGACGTTGCGCTGGTCGATCTTGAGCGTTTCATCCTGGTTCATTTCCAAAAAAATGAGCAATCGATAGCGGACAAAATGGCTCTCTTGGCTGATGTCCTCCGGACCGCTCCCGCGCCGGACCCGGTGAGAGGGAGACAGCGCTCTTTGCTCGCGGCGAAGGCCTATTTTATGACCCGCGAAGCCGCAGACGGAATCTCCGCCTTGAGCGCTTTTAATGGAATCCCGGTCAGTCCCGCCTACGACGCCCGTCACTCCGGGAGCCGTTCAGAGCGTCTCCTCGCGAACATGCTCCATTTGTCGCCGCGGAATCTTCGCTCGACCTATGAGCAAAGGGCGCTTCTGGAAATTCAGCATCTTGCCTTTTTGCATGCCAATAATCTTTTATCGGCCGGCCGTCTTGACGACGCGGCTAAAACATACGAGGCGGTTCTTCGTCTCGGGAATGATTACGATGCCAGAGTCTGCGATCGGCTGGTTGCCCTTGGAGATCAGTATGAACGGAGTGGAGAAGCGTCCTTGGCGCTTCGAGCTTGGGAAACGGCCGCGCGACTCGACCCCAAGCGCAAGGATATCGCCGCACGCCTTGGCAAAATTAAAGAAATCGCGGCCAAGTGATAAAGGACGATCCCGTTCTGTTTAATCGCCGCCGCCCCCGCTCCTTTTTCCTCGTGAAGCGCTGACGTCCCGGATACCCTTTTGACTTTTTTCCGGCGTGGAGATCCGGTCGGAGCGTTTTGGCATCGGCCCAAAGTCGAGCACGGGATCTCAATCCGATATTGCTATTTGCCTCTTTTTCTTTTACGATTCCGTTCCGCATGATGCGCTCGAAACAAAAAGTGCCGACAGGGAGCACTCCAATGACCTTTGCTCGGAAATGGTTGGCCGTCCTCTCTTTTATCGGGATTGGACTCGCCGTGACGGCGCCAGGCTCGCTCGGGGCGGACACGATCAACCTGGCCGGGACCTGGCGTTTTCAATCCGACCCGCGCGACGCGGGCCTCCGGGATCGATGGTTCTCGGCGAATCTTAAGGACGCGATTCGGCTGCCCGGGTCGATGGCGGAAAACGGAAAAGGCGAAGCCGTCACCCTTGACACCCAATGGACCGGGCAGATCGTTGATAAATCGTGGTTCACGTCCCCGGCGTACGCCGTATACCGGAAGCCGGGAAATATCAAGGTTCCTTTCTGGCTGACGCCGGACAAGCATTATGTCGGCTTGGCCTGGTATCAAAAGGAAATCGCCGTCCCCGATAATTGGCGGGGAAAGCGCGTCGTCCTGGTTTTGGAGCGCTGCCACTGGGAAACCCGCCTTTGGGTGGACGGCGAAGAGGCCGGCCTCCGCAACAGCCTCAGCGCGCCTCATGAATACGACCTGACGCCGTTTCTAGGTCCGGGACAGCATCTTTTGACCGTCCGGGTCGATAACCGGATCGGGGAGATCAATGTCGGGGAGAATGCCCACAGCGTCAGCGATCACACCCAGACCAATTGGAACGGAATTATCGGCCGGATCGAGCTTCGCGCCGGGCCGCTCTTATATCTTAAGGATGTCCGGGTGTTTCCCGATGTCGCAAAAAAAACCGCCCGCATTTCGGCCACGATCGGCAATCAGACCGGGAAACCTCAGACGGGATTCATCTCCCTCACGGCGAAGAGTCTCAATACCGCGAAAGAACATCTCGTCAAACCGCGGATCGTAGCCTTCAAAGCCGGAGAGGGAGAGAGCGTTCTCGAGACGAGCTATGTTCTGGGCAGCGACGCCCTCCTTTGGGATGAATTCGTCCCGAATCTCTACCTTCTCAACGTGGAGCTGAGAGACGGTCGGCAAACCGCGTTGGATCAACGCGCCGTCCAATTCGGCCTGCGCGAATTCCGGGCCGCCGGAACGCGGTTCGCGGTCAATGGCCGGCCCATTTTTCTCCGCGGGACGCTCGAATGCTGTATTTTTCCGAAGACAGGCTATCCGCCCACCTCCGCCGCCGAATGGATGCGGATCTTCGCCGTCTGCCGCGCCCACGGCCTCAATCACATGCGCTTTCATTCCTGGTGTCCGCCCGAAGCGGCTTTCGACGCAGCCGACCGCTCCGGTTTCTACCTCTACGTGGAATGCCCGGCCTGGACCTCCGTCGGCGACGGCAAGCCGTTCGATAGATGGCTTTACGAAGAGAGCGAACGGATTGTCGGCGCCTACGGAAATCACCCCTCTTTCTGCATGATGTCCTACGGCAACGAGCCTGGCGGAAAGAACCGGGACCGGTTTCTGGGCGATTTCGTGGCTTATTGGCGGAAAAAGGACGGCCGCCGCGTTTATACGAGCGGAGCCGGGTGGCCGCAGATTCCCGAAAGCGATTTTCACCTCATGGCCGAACCCCGTCTTCAACGCTGGGGCGAGGGCTTGAACAGCATCATCAATAAGGAAGCGCCCAAGACGACCTACGATTGGCGGATAATCGTCTCCAGGTTCGACAAGCCTGTCGTCGGCCACGAAATCGGCCAGTGGTGCGTCTATCCGAATTTCAAGGAAATCCCGAAGTATTCGGGCGTCCTGAAAGCCCGCAACTTTGAAATATTCCGCGATTCGCTGGCGGCCCGCGGGCTCGGCGGCCTGGCCGAAGATTTCTTGAAAGCCTCCGGCAAGCTTCAGGCGCTCTGCTATAAAGCCGACATCGAGGCGGCCCTCCGGACACCGGGATTCGCCGGTTTCGAGCTTCTCGACCTTCATGATTTTCCGGGGCAGGGGACGGCGCTGGTCGGAATCCTGGACGCCTTCTGGGAGGAAAAAGGATATATCCTGCCGGAGGAGTTCCGGAGGTTCTGCAACACCACGGTTCCGCTGGCCCGCATGGGGAAGATGATTTATTCGCAGAAAGACGAGCTCCGGGCGGAGATCGAAGCCGCCCATTTCGGCCCGACTCCTCTTCGCGGCGTCGAACCGGAGTGGACGGTCGTGAATTCCAAAGGCGCGGTTGTTGCCCGTGGCAAGCTTCCAAAACAGAATATTTCTTGGGGCAATGCCGCCGCTCTGGGCCGGATCGCAATCCCTCTTTCGGGATTTCAAGCCCCGGCTCGCTACCGTTTGGCGGTCAAGATCGGAGAGTTCGAAAACGACTGGGGCTTCTGGGTCTATCCCGCGGCTTTTCCCGACTTCGGGCGGTCGGATACCCTCTTGACCCAGAACTTGGACGCGCAGACGATCGGCCAGCTTAAAAAGGGCGGCCGGGTCCTGCTCACCCTGAAAAAAGGAGCGGTCCGGCCGGAGAAAGGCGGCGATGTCGCCGTCGGCTTCTCGAGCATCTTCTGGAATACAGCCTGGACGAACAAACAGCCTCCGCATACCCTCGGAATCCTGTGCGATCCCGGCCATCCCGCCTTGGCCGCTTTTCCGACGGAATCGCACAGCGACGGACAGTGGTGGGACGCGCTCAATCACGGCCAGGCCGTCCGCCTGGACGATTTCGGGCGCGCCTTCAGCCCCATCGTCCGGCTGATCGACGACTGGTTCACGAACCGATCGCTGGGCTTGATTTTTGAAGCGAAGGTCGGCAAGGGCCGGATCCTCGTCTCGGCCGTTGACCTGCTCACGAACGTAGAATGGCGGCCCGAAGCCCAGCAGCTTTTGTTCAGCCTGATGCAATATGCGGCCGGGCCGGCCTTTAATCCGAAATCCGAAATCAAGGTCAAAACTCTGCAAAAAATCTTGAGATAGCGAGAACGTTTTCAAGGAGGGTCGTTCATGGCTTATGTCACCAGGAAAAGAATTGTTCGGATCATCCTCTTTCTTGTCCTGGCCGCCGCCGTCGGTTTCGGCTATGCAAACCGGGACTACGTTCGGCCGCTCGGAATCGCGGCCGGATTCAAAGCGAGGATCCTCTGCGCGGGAGTCTTTCTTTCGGGCCGGACTCCCGAATCCGTGCTGAGCGAGGACATCGCCTTCGATTCGCGGTTCGGCATGCTGAAGCCTAAAATCGACTCTGAAAAAAAGAGCGTCTCGGCTTCGCTCTTTGGCACCGGGTTATTAAAAAACGCCGCGATTTATGACGAGCAGCTCGGGGCGATCCTGCTCTCCGGCGTATCCGAGGCGACCGTACGCGGCTGGAAACCGAATATCGCCGGGCCCGAGCCTCAAAATCCCGAGACCGTAGCCTGGCCCTCCGGAGACCTCGCGTCGAACGAACCGCTGCCGGAGAGCGTGAATATCTCCGCGCTCAACGCCGCCGTCGACAAGGTCTTTTCCGAGCCCGACCCCGATCATCGCACCCGGACGCGGGCTGTTTTGGTCGTTTTTGACGGCCGTATCGTCGCCGAGCGATACGCGACCGGATTCACCAAGGACACGCGCCTCATCAGCTGGTCAATGGCTAAAAGCGTCACTAGCGCCCTGATCGGGATTCTGGTCCGAGAAGGTAAAATCGACATTCGGCAGCCGGCGCCCGTTCCGGAATGGAGCGCTCCGGACGATCCGCGTCACGCCATCACCGTCGAGCATCTTCTCTGGATGAGCCCCGGCCTCGAATGGTTCGAAGCGTATGAAGATCGTCCCTATTCCGACGTCAACCTCATGCTCTTCACGAAGCCGGACATGGCCGCTTACGCCGCGGTGAAACCCCTCATCGCTCCTCCCGGACAAAAAATGGAATATTCGACGGGCACGACGATGCTCCTCTCGCGCATCATCCGCCAGGCCGCGGGAAATCTCGAAGACTATTGGGCCTTTCCGCGGCGGGAGCTCTTCAATAAAATCGGTATGTGGAGTGCCATGTTCAATACCGACGCTTCCGGGACTTTTCTGACCGGATCCGACTTGTTTGCCACGGCCCGCGACTATGCCCGGTTCGGGCTGCTCTATTTAAATGACGGAGTCTGGAACGGTGAACGCATTCTTCCCGAGGGCTGGGTGGCTTTTTCGACGACGCCGGCGCCGTCCGCGAAGAAAGGCGATTATGGGGCGCAATTCTGGCTTAATAAAGGCGATCCGGCCGATCCCCTGAACAGAATGTATCCCCGTCTTCCGCAGGATATCTATTTGGCCGAAGGATACCAGGGGCAAATGATCGCGGTTATCCCCTCGCGCAAGATTGTCGTCGTCCGACTGGGAATGACCTACGACGATAAGTGGGGCTTGGAGGCATTCTTAGAAGAAGTTTTGAAGGCGATTCAATAGCGAAGAATAATAGGGAAGTGGAGCACATCGGCACCTTCCCGGATCTGTAGATTTTATCCCCGAGATTCTAGGCTTTTTTCGGAAGGGGAAGAATGCCGGCCATTTCGCCGATGACGTTGATCAGCTCCGTGTTCGCCGGGATGACGATTTTGGCGTTGTTGGCCAGAGCTTTTTCGACGGTTTCGAGCCGCCGCAGCAGTTGGGCATTTCCGACGAAATATTGATTGGCGGCCTCGTTGACCAGCTTAATCGCCTGGGCTTGGCCTTCCGCTTCAAGAATACTGGCCTGCCGGATTCCCTCCGCCTTCTTGATCTCCGCCCGTCTCGCCCCGTCGGCCATGGTCTCAGTTGCCGTGGCGAAGTCGATGGCCGCGATTTTTTCATTCTCGGCTTTGACCACCTTGTTCATCGTTTCCTGGACATCCTTGGGCGGGTCGATCTCTTTAAGCTCGGTCCGGACGATCTCGATGCCCCAGCTCCGCGTTTCTTCCCGGAGGGTTTTCTGGAGCTCGGAGTTGATCTTTCCCCGCTCGCTGTTGGCCGATTTCAAGGTCAGCGTGCCGATGATATTGCGAAGGGTCGTCCGGGCAAGATTCACGATCTGCCATTGGTAGTTATAGACATTGTACTGCGAGTTCTTGACGTTCTCTTCGTCGACTTTGACCTTGAAATAGACCTGAGCGTCGACGCGGGCGTTGAGGTTGTCGTTGGTAATGATTTCCTGCGGCTGAGCGTCGACCATGACCTCGGTGATATTGACCTGGAACATCCGGTCGATAACAGGGACAATCCAGTTGAAGCCGGATTTAGCGAAACGCTTATATTTTCCGAGGCGTTCGACGAGTCCCCGGTGGGTCGGACGGACGATCCGGATTCCGCTGAAAAAGAGAAGCAGAAAGAGAACGGCCGCGATGACGATGATATTTGTCATGAGCATATGTCCCTCCTTTCCGATGGATGAAGCTCTAATTTGTATTTTACCTTGCTCTCGTAAGCTTTTCAATCGCCGGGTCCCGTCGGGTTTCCGGCGGTGCCGAAATCGTCCTCCGGCCCCCCGGGAACCAGTCCCGTCAGTTCCCTGCTTCGGCCCCCTTCCGCTATGGGGCCTCGAGGACGACTCCGGCACCGCCAGGGGATCCAACTGACGATTTCGGCGCCTGTCAACTCGATCGCTGAATACCAACAGTCTTATTATTGAATTTTCCAGATTAAATTCGGGATTGTCTATCTCCGAAATTAATTTATATAATGGGCACATCGGTTATGACCTCTAAAGAGCGGATGATGGCAGCCGTCCACCGGGAGAAGCCGGACCGGCTTCCGGTGTCCGTCCATCAATGGCAGGCCTATCATCTCGAGACATTTATGAACGGCATGTCCGATCTTGAGGCGTTTCACGAAGTCGGGATGGACGCCCAGATCCAGTATTTCGAGTCCATGGCCCAATTCTGGCTGACGGACGCCGATTTCACGAAACTGAACTCGTCCGCCTGGCGCGACGCGGCGACGGTCGTCAGCGCGGCTCCCGACCACCGCGTCGTCTATCACACCATCCATACGCCCGGCGGCATTCTCACCTACAAAACCGAGGGAGATCGGAAGACGACCTGGATCACGGAATACCTTGTCAAACAGGATGAGGATATCAGGCTGATCGCCAATTATATGCCCGTGCCAGCCTTGGACGTGAGCGCGGTGGCGAAAGCCTATGATGCGGTCGGCGACAGAGGAATATTGAGGGGCTTCGTCTGGGGCGACCAGGCCGGCTGCTGGCAGCATGCAGCCTGCCTTTACGACATCAACGATCTTATCCTGGCGACCTACGACAAACCGGACTGGGTCCACGAATTCCTGAGGATCCTTCTTGAAAAAAAACTGCGATTCATCGAGGGGATGAGAAGCGCAAAATTCGACCTGGTCGAGACGGGAGGGGGCTCGGCGTCTTCGACGCTCATTTCGCCCAAGGTCTATCGGGAATTCTGCCTTCCCTATGACCGCATCCTCCACGACGCTCTTCACGACCGCGGATTCATGGTCGTTTATCATACCTGCGGAGGAACGCTGGCCATCGAGGACTTGATCGTCGCGAACGGCGCCGATGCTTCCGAGACGCTCGCCCCGCCTTCGATCGGCGGAAACCAGGAGCCGTGGGAGTTTAAGAAAAAAATCGGGAACCGGCTCGCGCTCATCGGCGGCATCGACCAGTTCCATACGCTGACATTGGGAACAGAAGACGATATCCGCGGGACCGTGCGTGCCTTGTTCGAGAGGGTCGGTTTTGAGGGCGGCTATATCTGCTCCGCGTCCGACCATTTCTTCGACACTCCGGTCAAGAACCTGAAAGCCATGGCGGCCGCCGCCCGGGAATGCGTCTACTGAGATGGGGTCGGGTCGAGATCCGACCCCATCTTATAAAAGGAGAATTTCATGAAGAAAAAAAGAAGATTCGTAATCGTTCTGTTCATCACGCTTGCGCTGGCTCTCGGCGGCTTGGCCGCGGCGGCGACGAGCGAAAGCGCTTTGATCCTGACGCCGAAGCCGGGACCGGAGCCTCGGATCAACGGGGCGAAGGTTTTCGGAGTCAGGCCCGGCTCGCCGTTTCTCTTCACGATCGCCGCGACAGGCGAGCGTCCAATGAAATTTTCCGCGGTGGGATTGCCGGCCGGACTTGTCCTTGACTCTGAATCCGGCCGGATCTCGGGTCAAGTCAAAGAGAAAGGCGAATACCGCGTTATTCTCAAGGCGGCTAATTCGCGCGGATCGGCCGAACGGCCGTTCACGATCATCTCCGGCGAAACTTTGGCCCTAACCCCGCACATGGGCTGGAACAGCTGGTATGTCTGGGAGAACCATGTCACGGACCGGATCATGCGCGACGCGGCCGAGGCCATGGTCTCGAGCGGCATGATCGACCACGGCTATATGTACGTCAACATCGATGATTGCTGGTCGGTGAAACCCGACGCTCAGGATCCGTCGCTCCAGGGCGAGCCCCGCGACGCAAAAGGCCGAGTCAACTCCAATCCCCGCTTTCCGGATATGAAAGCAATGACCGATTTCATTCACGCCAAAGGCCTCAAAGCCGGGATCTACACCTCGCCCGGGCCCACGACCTGCGCCGGCCATGTCGCGGCTTATCAGCACGAAAAACAGGATGTTGAATGCTTCGTCGAATGGGGATTCGACTTTCTTAAATATGACTGGTGTTCCTATGGCCGAATCGCCAAGGACAAGAGCCTCGAAGAGTTTCAGAAGCCGTACCGGCTCATCGGCGAAATCCTGAAGAAACAACCGCGGGACATCGTCCTGAATCTCTGCCAATACGGGATGGGCGGCGTCTGGTCCTGGGGCAGAGAGGTCGGGGGCAACAGTTGGCGGACGGCCGGAGACCTGGGAGGGACATTCGAGGATATTCCCAAAGCTCTCTTCCGCGACGGGTTCGATGTCTACAACGATAACGACCTATACAAATACGGCGGGCCGGGAGCTTGGAACGATCCCGATTACATGTTACTGGGCTATTTGAGCAATTGGAAGGGTCAAACCGCTCCGACTCCGCTCACCCCGAATGAGCAATACACCCATATCTCGCTTTGGTGCCTCCTGGCCGCGCCGCTCATTTTCAGCGGAGACATCACCCGACTCGACGATTTCACCCTGAACCTGCTGACGAACGACGAGGTGCTCGAAGTGGACCAGGATCCGCTCGGAAAGTCGGGCCGCAGGATGGCCAAGGATGGAGACCTCGAAGTCTGGGCGAAACCGATGGAGGACGGGTCGCTCGCGGTCGGGCTGTTCAACCGCGGCGAGGGCATGCGCGTCGTCACGGCTCAATGGAGCGACCTCGGGATCAGCGGTAGACAGAGGGCGCGGGACCTCTGGCGGCAGAAAGAGATCGGAATCGTGGAAGATAAAATCGAAGCTTATGTCGCCCGCCACGGCGTTGTCCTTGTCCGCCTTTGGCCGGAAAAATAGCCCCTTTTTTTACTCGCCGCCGATCTGGAGAAGCTTGATCCGGAACGTCGGGGCGGTCGTGGCGCGGCTGAGGTCGCTGCCCAGCATGTCGATTCCGTTGAACATCTCCTCGGCGGTGCCGGCCACGGTCAATCCTTTCACCGGGAAGGATACCTTGCCGTCCCGGATGTTTGCGTCCGGTGAGCGAATCTGATAATTAGGAAAGAGCATGTCGCGGGCGTTTCGGCTCAGGTGCCTTCTTTGTCTCGTTTTTTTATCCGCCATTCCCTTCCTCTCCGGCCAGACGCGGTTCGCGGTCATCAGCGACACGCACATCGGGGCGGGCGGCGCGAGTGCCGATCTCCGGGCGGTCGTCGGGGCGATCAATTCCCGCCAGGAAATCGATTTCGTCGTCCATACCGGCGATATCACGGAAAAAGGCCGCGACGCGGAGTTCGGACAGGCCAGAGAGATCCTCGGCCGGCTGAATGTCCCCTATTTCATCATACCCGGCAATCACGATTCGCATTGGATCGGCCGCGGACTTGTCGGCTTTGAGGATTCTTGGAAAACGGATAAATTCTTTTTCGTCAAGGATGGCCTCTATTGTCTCGGATTGAACACCTGGGAGTTCGGTCACATCGCGCCCGAAACGATTGAATGGTTGGCCGGAGCCGTGGCCAATATCCCCGACGCGGTCTCCATCCTTATTTTCGTCCATGATCCTCCCGATGCTATCGACAATTGGTCTCAGGTCCACAATCTTTTGCGCAAACGGCGCGCCGCCGTGATCGCCGGACACGTCCATAAGTCGCAGGTCCTGCGGAGTGAGGGGAGAATTCCGGTCATCACGGCCCGTGCTTCGATAAGCCGGGGAGAGGCGCAGCCCTGGGGTTTCCTCATCGTCGATGCCTCCCCAGAAACAATCAACATCCGTGAGATCAATGGCCGGGCTTTACCGGCGGTTTTATCGCCCCTCATGCTCAATAATGCAACGGCCTTGCCGGAATTGCCGGAAAAGACGTTCGCGAGCTTCGGGGCCGAAATTCTCTGGCGCAAGGATTTCAAGTCGTTTGTTCTTACCGCGCCGCGCGTTTCCAAAGATTCGATTTATATCGCGGCCCGATCCGGGCGGATGACCTGTCTCGACCTCCGGGGCAATGTCCGCTGGAGCCGCGACTTCGGAGAGGCGCTCGTCAGCCGTCCGGCGCTTTGGAAGAACCGTGTGTATGCGGGCACCTCATCGGGAAAAATCGTCGCTCTTGACACTCGTTCGGGACGGGAAGCGGCTTCGACGAATATTAAAGAGCGGGTGACCTCGCAACTCGCGATTTTTCAAAGACGCCCGGGGCGGCCCGCTCTCCTCGTCGGAGCGGGAACGGGGAGGATTTTCTGTTTCGACGCGGTAACTCTAGCCACACTTTGGACCGGCGCGGGAGCGACGGACATGATCCAAACCCGGCCGCTCGAGGTCACCGGCAAAATCATTTTCGGAAGCTGGGACGCGCGCGTCCACGGCCTTGATTCGGAGAGCGGGCGGGAAATCTGGTCCTGGACCGAAAATGACAATTTCTACTATGCGCCCGCCGGATGCGTTCCGGCCTCGGACGGAACGCGCGTTTTCGTCAGCTCCCCGGACGGCTATGTGTCCGCGATCGATCTTACGACCGGGAAAACGGCCTGGCGCGAAAAAGCCACGAGCTGGGAATCTCTCGGGATTTCTCCGGATAAAAAATCGATATGGGTCAAAAGCCGCATCGATGAATTCAACGTTCTCGATTCAGTCGCGGGAAAACTTCTTCGCAAGACCGCTCCCGCGCAGGGAAATGGGGATCTCTTTCCGGTCGAACCGTTGGCATGCGCCGGAGAGATCCTCTTCGGCGGCCAGAACGGCAATACCTATCTCATCGATAAGGACGGCCGGATCTCGAAACTTTTTTCGATGGGCCCGGGCGGCGTCCATTCGGTCCAAAATCCTAAGCGCGGCATCTTTATCGCGGCCGACATGGATGGAAGGGTCGTCGCGTTCCGGCTCAAACGATAAGAATCTGCTCAACATAAAAAAAGGACTTCAAGATATGGACGCCAACAAGAAAATAAACGCCGCAATTCTTTTCATCATGAGCGCCGCGGTCATCGGGCCGGCCGCCTGCGCTCCGCGGAGCGGTCCTTCCGATCCCGTCGGCCGGAACTACGCATTCATCGATCCCGGCGACCACCCTTCCGACATCATCCGCAAAGCGGCGAACGTCGCGCCTTCGCCCCGTCAATGGACCTGGCAGGAGCGCGAGCTCATCGCCTTCGCTCATTTCGGGATGGACACCTTCACCGACCGCGAATGGGGGCAGGGCAACGAGGATCCGGCGCTGTTCAATCCGAGCGATTTCGACGCCCGGCAGTGGGCCCGAGCATTTAAGGAAGCGGGGATGAAAATGCTCATCGTCACGACAAAGCATCACGATGGATTCTGCCTCTGGCCGACCCGCTTAACGACCCACAGCGTCAAGAGCAGTCCCTGGCGCGAAGGCAAGGGCGATGTCGTGGGAGAGGTAGCGGCGGCCTGCCGCGAAACCGGATTGGCCTTCGGCGTCTATCTTTCGCCCTGGGACCGTCACGAGCGATCCTACGGAGATTCGCCGCGCTACAATGAATTTTTCCGGAACCAGCTCCGCGAGCTGCTGACGAATTATGGTCCGGTGGCCGAAGTCTGGTTTGACGGTGCCTGCGGCGAGGGACCGAACGGAAAACGCCAGGAATACGACTGGCCTACATACTACCAAGTCATCCGCGAGCTCCAGCCGGATGCGGTGATCGCGATCATGGGGCCCGATGTCCGCTGGGTGGGGACAGAGTCCGGATACGGCCGGGAGACGGAATGGAGCGTCGTCCCGGCCGACCTCTCGAATCTCGACGAAATCTCCGCGCGTTTGCAAAAATTCCCGCTGGACGGCGCGTTCCTACCCAAGGACCTGACGAACGAGGACCTCGGCAGCCGGGATAAAATCCTGAAAGCCAAAGCTCTGATCTGGTATCCCGCCGAAACGGACGTTTCGATCAGGCCGGGCTGGTTTTATCATCAAAAGGAGGATGCTCAGGTCAAGCCCGCGGAAAAACTCCTGGATATATATTACGGCTCGGTCGGCCGGAATGGCTTGCTTCTCCTTAACGTCCCGCCCGATAAGCGCGGGTTGATCCATGAGAACGATGTCCGGAGCCTGATGGAAATGCGTAGTATTCTGAACGAAACGTTCAAGTCGAACCTCGCTTTCGGGGCGAAGCTCAGCGCGTCGTCCTCCAAAAAGGGGTTCAATCCGGGTCGTATTCTGGACGATGATCAGGATACCTATTGGACCACGGAAGACGGCGTCGAATCCGCTTGGATTGAATTCGTGTTTTCGACAGAAAGGACTTTCGACCGGGCCATGCTTCAGGAAAACATCCGCGCAGGACAGCGCATCGAAAGGTTTTCGCTCGCCGCTTGGGACAGCTCGGAGTGGAAGGTTTTCGCCCTTGGGACGACGGTCGGCGCCAAGAGGCTTTTGCGCTTTCCCCCGGTGACGACGGCCAAAGTCCGGTTGATGATC
>Ga0299912_10002624_pt1 | contig 14738 bp, 12 predicted proteins | sample RVTome_2_FD_207667 | JGI IMG/M metagenome (GOLD analysis project Ga0299912, IMG submission 207667) | Soil microbial communities from uranium-contaminated site in the Upper Colorado River Basin, Wyoming, United States - RVT95D214 (version 2) ... | reverse complement strand
TTTCGACCTACCAACCTCTTTCATTTTTAACATTTTATTGAGTTAGTTGTCTCACGGCGGTGCCGTCCCAGTTAATTATCCAGAGTTTGCCGTCACCTCCTTCCGTTCTGGTGAATACAATTTGACTGCCGTCGGGGGAAAACGCCGGATAGCAGCCGTATTCCGTCAATAGTCGAAATTGACCCTCGTCATCGCTATAAACATATATTTTCATCGGCGTCCCCCCGATATGGGGAACTGTGGCTATCCTCTTTGTGGCGATATGGGCTTTGGTAAATTGAAACCGGATTGCATCGAGCAATGACGGCTCAAAAAGCAGTCTCTTGCCGCTGCCCGCCTGATCCTGCAAACAAAGCGAATAAAGCGGTAATTCATCATTGTAATTCAAATAGAGTATAGAGTCGCTATATAACCAGGTTGGATAGTCTCCTAACGGCGTTATTCGTCTATAATTATCTCCATTAATATCCAGAAGGTATATTCCTCTCACATCCCCCCCCCTTAAAACACTGGCAATTTCCTGTCCATCCGGGGAAAATGTCGGGTAAAAGTAAAGTCCCGGTCCGCAAATCGTATCGGCAATACAATCCGGATAAGATAACCTTATAAGATAAGCCCCCGCAAAAATCAACAGACAACTCGCGTCCGGAGACCAGTCAAGGCCAAGCACCGGACCCTGCCTGTAATACTTGTAATACAGCCTATTATCAGAACCATCCGGTTTTATCAGATAGATGCCAGTTGTATCGGGATCCGGCGAGTCCACATCCTGATCATGCAAATAGGCTATCAGGTCATGGACCCCGGACCAGCAGGCCAGCCAGTCATCGCGCCAGTCCGCCGGCTCTGGATCAAAGATTATGGGGGATTCAAAATCGCTTGATTTTTTCCGGCAGTCGAAAACCGAAACCGCTGTTAATAGAATTAGTAGAATCGTCATCGAGAGTTTACATTGTGAGGGGTTTTTCATCGTCTTCCACCTCTTTAAATCATATTAAATTTTCCCTGTTCTTCATAAAAGATATTCCAACCCATTTTTTATGTCAAGAAAAAATGAGAATACAACGCACTTTTTTAGGACCAGTAACCTATAGCTCGCCATGCCTTCCCCGCCTCTATTACCCGCGGCGCCACTGAAATAGTCGAAACCGAGAAGCCGAAGGCTCGTAGGAGGTTTCGACCTGCGGAATTTCAACCTGCTTTCATTGCCAGCATTACATCACTATAGTATAATACTCCAATGGAAGATTTAACTATCATCGCCAAAAATGATAATATCGTTCTGCGCGATCGGATCGCCGGGGACGTTGAGGCTTTTATCAGATGGCAGACCTCCGGGGAATGGCTCGAATTCGATGCGCCCTGGGAGCAGGCAGGCAAGCCCGAACCGGATATTCAAACGTTGCGCGATAAATTCCGCGATCGATGTGAAAAGAAACCGGAGACGCCTCGCAAAGATGCCTTGATTGCCCTGCCCGATGGCCGGCCGATTGGCTGGGTTAATCGCTATTCACATAAAGGCTCGGAGGATTCATGGCAGATCGGAATCGATATCTGCGAAGACGAATATTTAAAGCGGGGACTCGGCACGCAGGCTCTCGCCCTCTGGATCAATTACCTGTTTGCGAATTCGAGTTATCATCGCCTCGGCCTGGAAACCTGGTCGTTTAATAAAAGGATGATCAGGGTAGCTCAGAAGCTGCGGTTCGTATTAGAGGGCACCCAGCGCCAGGTGATAAAATGGCAGGATGAATGGTTGGATTTGCATAATTATGGAATGCTGAGGGCAGAGTGGGAGAGACTAAGATAGGATAAAATATTGCAATCACCTTGGTTTCCGCCGATGATGGCTTATCATTCGCCAGCCGGTATCACCAGCGTCGGCATACCCACCGCCGCGGCGCGATACAAAGTCAGCGCGTCCTCGGGGTCCATGCTTAATACCAGCACGGTTCGTCCCAGTGGTCGGCGGATGACCTGGCGGATTTCCACCATGGCGTTTTTGAGCGGCGAGACCAGGCGGCCGCTTATATCTGTTCGGACCTCCAGCGCGATATCGCCCTCCCAGGCCAATTGAAACCGCTCCGGCACGTCGCGCTGCAAAAGCTCCGGATCGACATTAACCGCCTCACTGATAACCGCCAGCACGGAATCGGGCGTCTGCTCGGCGGCTCTGAACAAGTACCTTTCGGCAATCGGGCGCATCAGCTTCTTATCGCGGCCCCCGAAGCGAACAGGAAAAAGCGCCACGGCCGCCGAATCGCCTTCAGCGTAGTCGATCGGGTGATCCCAGACTATCGCCCCTTTGAGCCGAATAGAGATCATCTTTCGGCTGAAATCAAGCGCCAGCCAGGGCTTACCCGTGGCGGCTAAATTTAATTCAGTCTGGATCAATTCGTATTCCCGTTCGGCCCTGACCCTCTCCGAATCCTCTGCGGCAAGCGCTTGCGATTTGTCGGCCGACGATTCCCTGTCCGAACAGGCCGTTAAGACCATCAGAATAGACAGAAGCAAAATTCCGCTGTCAAATCTCATCTTCATCTGCGTGACGCTTAAAAAATATAAATCGGCGTGCCGATATCAGCGATATCGTAAAGTCGTTTCAGATCGTCCGAGCCCAGACGCACGCAGCCATGCGTGACACTGACGCCTAATAGCCGCTGATAAATCGTGCCGTGGATATAATACTCATCGCCGAACCCCAGCGCAAAATCGCCCAGCATCTCCGGATCGAACCGGTCGCTCTCTCTTTGGGGAATCTGCTCATTCTCCTCGATAAACGCCCAATCGGGTTTGCGCCACCAGGGTTGTTCAAGTTTGCTCTGGACCTTAAAGGCCCCTCTTGGCGTGTTGAAGATCCAGTGGCGGCCGGTCAAGCTGTCCACGAGTTCGCCGCCCGAACCGGTCGAGCAGACGGCTTTAAGCAGAATGGATTTGCTGGTGCGCAGGGTCAAAATATTCGCGTGCGTATTGATGACGATATATTTCCCGGACGGCTTGAATCGGGCCAAGTCCGCCCTGGCTTTTTTGAGAGTTTTGCGGGCGGAATTAGAATCGGCGGGCAGGTTTTTGATCGCGGGAAACGTGCCCGCAATCTGCCGGTTTAGGAGCCTTAAGTGGTGAGCCCCGAAATAATAGAACGCGGCCGCTTCGCAGGCAAATATTAATATGGCTATGTAAATAACGGTTCTTTTCATTTCGGCCACCGGTCCGATCGCCGGACGATTGTAACCGGCGTGCCGACTTCAACATGCCGGAAAAGCGCGTCCATATCGCCATTCTCGAGCGCGACGCAGCCATCGGTCCAATCCCGGTTCTGATTCCCCTCGCCGTGGATTTCAATCAAGGCCCCGATCCGGGCATTTTGCGAAATAATCCCTTTGGATTTGTTGCGTTTGAACCTCTTCCTATCATTCTCGTTCGGATAATTAAGCATAAAAGCCTTATAGAATTTGCTGCCGTTTTTTTTAATCCCGGTGACGCGGTATTGGCCTTCGGGTGTCGCGCCATCGCCGGCGAAATATTTCTGCGTAGCGGAATTGTACCCCAGGTCGCAGGGGAAACTTCGGACAAGTCGCGACCCTTCGACGAGGTGCAGGCGGTGCGCCGATTTATCGATTATAATCGCCGTGGAGCCTGAATTTTTTGCGCCGGCCAGCGTTTCATTCACCCAGCGCCGCCAGGTGGCAATGCTCTGCGCCTCGCTGTTCTGATATTGCTCCAGAACCGTGCTCAATTCATCGAGCGAATTCCGGCCATTTTGAGCAGCTTCAATAGCCTGGACAAATTCGGAGCCTTCCAGCAGCAGCCTGGCGGTTTCCAAATCTATTTTGGCGGCAGCCCAGGATTTTTCGGCGGAATAGAGGGTGAGCGACCCATCGAGAGCCTCCCGCCAGACAGTTAGGGCACCAGCCAGGTCCGCGACTTCGTTTTCTGCTTTCGCTTTGAGCTCGTCCCGCAGGCTTCGAGCTTGAGTGCCGGCAAGGTCGGCGGTGCGGGCGGTCAGGGCAAACAGAGACTCCGCAGCCGCAAAATCCCGCAACAAAGCGAAACGTCCCTTCTGGCGCGCTGTCTCCATCTGGCCCTCCCGAAATAGGCCCTGGGCAGTCCGGTATTGCGCTTCGGCGTAAATAGCCGCCTGGTCGGCCGCGGCTTTATCAAGGGCAGCCCTGGCAATATAGGCCTGCATGGTGGGCGGCTGCTGACAGGCAATTAAAAGGGCCAGGGAAATAGCGAAAAGCGCGCTCCCGATTAACCTGGCCAAATAGGGAATATTTCCTGGCCAGCCCCGAAGACCTGAAATAATTCTGCCCATAATTTTAACGGGCCGCTACCTGAAGCAACGGCCCGTTCAATTACTGCCGGATTTTACTGACCGGCTCGTTTTTGCTTGGCACTCTGAATCTGGTCGATAACGCCCTGAGCTTGAGCTTTCACGGCCGTAAATTTGGCCTTGGCGGAGATATAATCACCATTTTCGAAATCGGATTTGGCCTGTTCGAAAGCGGTGCGAGCTGATTCGAGATCGCTTTTGAACATCGCGATATCCGCTTTAGTTCCTTTGCCCTTCGGCGCGGTTGAGATGGCTTTGGCGGCCAGGTCGATGATGCCTTGAGTTTCATCATGCATGGCGGCGACTTCCTGTTTCATCTGTTCCTTGGCCGTCAACGCGTCCTGAGCTGCCAGATCCGCCAGTCTTTTGGATGATATGAACAGCTCCTTAGATTTGCCATAGCTTCTGAACAAAGCGAATTTGGAATCCTGCTCCTTGGCCGCTGCCCTGGCAGCAGTCAGAGTATCCATGGCCGTTTGATAGGATTGAGGCGCATATTGTTCGGCCTGATTGTTTTGAGCTTGCATAATCGCCGAATCAGCCTCGCCCATTTCAGTTTCCGGCGCCTTACCGCAACCTACAATCACCAGCAATACAATGGCTGCGAGGGCCAGATAGCTCCATTTGAACATGTTTCGTTCCTTTCCTGATAATCCCCGCTGGTATTTTAGCCTAAAAAAAAAGATATGCACAAGGCCAGCTTCTCGCACACATCTCCCTATTTATTCTTCCGTGTCCGACAGGATCTCAGCTTGACGGGCTTAATTAATTCCCTTCCGGTACTCAATCGGCTCCGTGCCGATTAATTTAATGGACCGACAGGCTGATTATTATAATGAGCAATTGAGGTTTGTCAAGCGAATAGTTAATTTCCTGCACAGGCCCGGCTAATCAGTTAATCGCTGCGAACGCAAACCTGCCGATGGTCAAATGAGTCTTCCCTGAAACAATAGATAAAAAATTAAACCCATTTCAAGATTGGACAGGGGCTACCATCATAACAAAGAGCCGGAGCCAGCCTTATCGGGTCTTCAAGTTAGCGCGGTGAGCTTGGTAAAGAGTCCGGTTCAGCCTTTGGAACAGGTGGTCCGGGGTACGCGATCTCGGATAATAGGTTTCAGCGCTGCCGGCATAACAGCTTAATAATCATAACCGGCATAAAAATAGAACGCCTCCTGGCCCATCGATGTACGACCGTAGGCGATCCCCAACGGTCCCGCTATGGTTTTGAGAATCAAGGATGCCCCTGCTCCATGTTCCAGGCGGTCGAAGCGAATCGATTGCAGTTTATTCCAGACTTTGCCGAAATCGTAGCGCGCGGAAATAAATAGATAATCGGTGATTTTTTTCCTCAATTCCATCGAACCATCGAATATTTTTTCACCGGTAAGCTCATGCTCATATAGACCATAGAATATCCTCCGCCCACCCAGGCTGAAAAGTTTGAAATAGGGCGGCGTGCGATTAAAAAATCCCAATTCGGCTCGAGGGTGGAAATTCAGGCCTGCCGGCAGCGGATAATATGCCTCAATGCTCGTATAAAATTTGGTGTACGTCATTTCTCCGCCGAAAATTTCCCCGGCGAATTCCAGTTCGAAATAATGAAGCTTTCCCCGTTCGGGCACGGGCAGCGAATTAAAAGTATCGACCAGGGATCGGATTGAGACAGAGGTGCGCCGTTTGTCGAAACGCATAGCGGAAAATGGGTCCTCATAAAAGTGCCGCTCGAAATCGATTGCCGTCGAAAGTTTGCCGAGTCGAGGAAATTGCTGCCCGATTTCGAACTCCAGGCCGGTGCCCTGCTCCAGCAGGTAGCGATTATATTCATGATCAATATAAAAATTCCGCTTGAAAACTGAGTGGCCGGCCGTCAGATGATACGTTAGATAGGTCCGGAATATCCGATCGGCTTTTATATTCAATTGGTAGGCCCGCTTTTTTTCGCCAAATTGGCCGGAGAGATAAATTTCATTGCCGGTGCCGAACAAATTCGATCCCACCAGATCGACAAAGCCGGCGCTTTGGTATTCCCGGTCATGGCGCATGCCGGCACGAATATAATCGAATGACTTTTCTTCTACCTTGACGGCTAATTCGATACCGATCGAGCAGGGCTGCGCCGTCAGTTTAACGGTTTCAAACAGGCCGGTTGCATAGAGGTCATCAAGGCTGCGCTGGGCCTTAGCGGCCACAAAAATATCGCCTCGGCGGAGGTGAGTATCGCGCAGGATAATCCAGTCCCTGGTGCGGTGATTCCCCTCGACCCTGAGGCCGCTTATCCTGCCCTCGTCGATCACGAAAGTCACGATCCCATCAGCCTGCCCGACCTGGATGGATTGAACACGGGCGAGCGTGTAACCCCAGCTCGAATATAGGCGCTCGATGGATTTAATATCGGCGGCCAGGGTATTGGAGTTGACCACCTGGCCGACTTTCGATTCGATTGCCTTATGAATGGTCTGCGGTGAAAAAAGCGTCAGGCCGGTGAACGATAAAATCCTGATTCGAGGGTTATCTTTCAGAATATAATTTATTTCATACCGCTCCGACTGAGATGTTAGTTGTGCGCGGGCCTCCTGGACGAAGCCGGTCTTCAAAATATTGCGCAGGTTTTCTCTGACCGCTGCTTCCGAGGTGAGCGAATCTATGAATAGATCCTTTAAAAAATAGGTCTCGGGCATATTTCTCAAACCAACGATATTTACTCTGTCCGTCAAATATACAGGTCCGCTGTCGTTATCGCCGGCCAGCAGCGCCGCCTTAATTGCAGGAAGCTGTGCCAGCGCCGCCTGGCGACCAGCCTGGATTAATTTTTCGACGTTTTTAAAATCGTTGTTTTTATGCGTTTCGAGAGTCGGCGAAAGAACGAGGTCTGCTTTTTTAAGTTGCTCCTGTAATCGTGGCATTGTCATTACCGTGGTCGATTGATCGGCCATCTCGATTGCATTGCTGATGGATTCCACCGGCAAAAGCGGGGTGGTGGTGTTGACCGCAATTACCGGTCCGCCAGCCAGGTCGCGGCATAAATCGACTGGAATCGGAATTATCAAGCCGCCATCAACAAGTAGCCGCCCCTGTGTCAGCACCGGGGTGAAACCTATCGGGAAAGCCAGCGACGCCCTCATCGCCTCGGCCAGGTCGCCAGAGCCTAAAACCTGAAGCTGCCCGGTTGCCAGATCGGTAGCGATGGCTCGAAATGGCGTGTCCAGCAAATCGAAACTTATGGTCGCTCTGACACCTGCCCGATAGCATAATCTGGTCAATAAATTCGAGAGCTTCTGGCCCGATGTTATCCCGCGCGGGATTGCCGGGCGCCAGCCTTCCAAGCCGATTTTCAGCAGCGCCTTTTCGGGGCGCCCCTTGGCCGAGACGAGGATCGATGACCTTAGCGGCGCCGATGAAAATAGAGCATCCCAATCGATGCCCAGGGCTATCTGGTGAATCTCCGAAGGTGAGTAGCCGGCGCTATAAAGACCGCCGATAACCGCCCCCATACTGGTGCCGGCGATAAATTTTATACGGATATTATTCTCCTGGAGGACTTCCAGCACACCAATATGCGCCAGACCCCGGGCGCCGCCGCCTGATAAGGCCAGGGCTACCCCGGTTTGTCCGCGGGCCGAGTAGACACGGCCTGATAGGCTATAATTTAGTTGATGCGGGCTATCATCCGGCTCTATAATGATGTTTTCGGCAAACAATGGTCCGGTGGTGATGAGAAACATGCCGAAAATTAGCTTGAAAATACGCACAACCGTTTGCCTCGCTGATAAGTATATCCTATGGCCGGGGCAAAAGCAAGCGCGGAGCAACCGATATGTCACAGACAATCACCAATTCTCAACTCAAGTTTTACTCCTCGCTCAAACAGAAGAAGTTCCGCCACCTGCATGGCCTGTTTATCGCCGATGGCCCCCATCTGGTGGAAGCTGCCTTGGGCTCTGCCTGGCAAATCGAAGCGGTATTGGTTGAAAATGATAAAAAGAACCTGACCCGGAGTCTGCGGCTGCCCGCCTCATCGACGGTCATCATGGTTCCGAGCGCCAAATTCGCCAGGATCTCCCCCTCAAGATCGCCGCAGGGTGTGCTGGCCATAATCAAAATGCAAAAAACCGACGCCACAATCGAACATCTCATCAGATCAGCCGACCGGACGCTTGTTCTGGACAATATTAACGATCCCGGCAACGTCGGCACGATGATCCGCACCGCCGCCGGCCTCGGCTACGATCTGGTCGTCTGCCTGGGCGATTGCGCTGAGATATACAACCCTAAAACGATCCGGGCCACACAGGGGGCGCTATTTAAAATACCGATTATCGAATTGAGCGCCGAGCGAGAGTTTATCGATCTGGCCCGGGGGTATTCGAAAATTATCACGTTTTCGGTCAAAGCTGAAAGACCACTGGCCGATGCCCCCGCCATCGAAAGGGCTACGCTGGTTTTTGGCAGCGAAATTCAGGGCATTTCCGAAAGCCTTGACGCGGCCGCGGATTACCGGTTGTGCATTGAGCAGGCCGACAATATCGATTCCTTCAACGTCGCCGTTGCCGCTGGAATCGCCATGTATAAATTTAGAAATGTGAAATTAGCTGGAACGGGTCACCCGAAAACACCAGACCAAAGTAATAGTAATTTGGCCGGATGACTATTATGTTGTATAGGGCGGCGGGCCCGAATCGAGAAATGCGCGGGATGGATTTATGCTGAAACTGGCGGTTTTTATTTCCGGCGGCGGGACCAACTTGCAGGCATTGATTGACGCCTGCCGGGCCAGGACAATCAATGCCGAAATAGCTGCCGTGATATCCAATAATGCCAAAGCCTTCGGCCTGGAGCGAGCAAGAACCGCCGGTATTCCCGTTTTTCACATCAGCAAAATCAAATTCCCCGCGGAGGAGCAGTATCTTTCTATGATAAGGCGAACGCTGCGGCAGGCCGAGATTAATTTAGTTGTGCTGGCCGGCTATATGAAACTTTTGCCGCCGGATGTGGTTAGGGATTATTATGGCCGCGTTATTAATATCCACCCCGCGTTGCTGCCCAAATATGGCGGCCAGGGAATGTACGGTATGCAGGTCCATCAGGCGGTACTGGCTGCCGGCGATAAATATTCCGGGGCGACTGTTCACATTGTCGATGAGCATTATGATCGCGGCCCGATACTCATCCAGCGGCGCGTGCCGGTAGAAAAAGATGACACGCCCGAAACGCTGGCGGCGCGAGTATTAAAAATCGAGCATCAAATCCTGCCAATGGCCGTGGCCCTTTATCGTTCATGAAGCGACCGATCTCTATTTTGCCTCTGCTCATAGCGGGAACGCTTTCGATCGCGGCTGCCGACAGCGACCTATATATTCGCCGAATCGATATAATCCGCCGAAATGTTTTCGACGAGCAGCTGACGACAAGCGACAATTTTATTTATCGCCTCGGCAATAAATTTCATGTGGTGACCCGGGAGACGGTGATTCGTCGAGAGCTATTGTTCAATGAGGGCGAAAAATTCAGCGAAGAGAGTCTTGAACAAAGTCTGCGGAATATCCGCAATCTAAGCTTTATCGGCGAAGCCGCATGCGAAACCAGCCGGGCAGCGGCCGATTCGGTCGATTTAACGATCATTACCGAAGATCTCTGGACGACTATTTTCGGCATTGCCAGCGAAGGCGGCGGTGGTTTATACATCGTTAGTTTTTATGGCGAAGAAAAAAATATCGCCGGATTGGGAATCGGCGCAGATGCCGAACTGACTTTCACTTCGGACAACAACGATGGCTATTCACTGAGCGTTTACGACAATCGTTTTGTGAATTCGCGCTATATTGTTAATTTCTGGCATGAGGATTATGCTTTTAATATTGAGACGGGCGTTTTGCTGCATCGCCCGTTTTATTCGCCGGACGACCGCTGGAGTCTTACCGGCACTTATCAGAGCAAACAGGCGCGGCCAAGGCTGTTTTACCAGGGGGCCGAATACTATCGCTATAAAAGCGCCAATAACTACGTGAATGCGCGCGTTGACAGGGCTTTCGGGAGCTACACCCGCATCGTGCCGGGTATTATTTGTATTTATAATGAATTCGATTATGAAAAGCTGGCGGGCTATCCCGAAATCGGCGTAATACCGGATGATGAAATATTCAGCGGGCCCGGAATCGGCTTGAAACTTCAGACATTCCGCTACCTTACGGCAACCTATCTCGATGAATTCGGCACGACGGAGGATCTTACCGAAAATGCCACCCTATCATTAAACGCCGTCTGGTCGGGGCCTACTTTCAACGCCAGTCGGCGGGCGGCCTATACCGAATTTCAATCAGGTTTTTTGGTCAATCCGATTCCGCAGGTATATTATGGCATGTCTAATATATTTTCAGGGTATTACGAAAACCGGCGCTGGCAGAGAATGATGAACAGCCTGGAAGCATTAATCTATATCAAGATCTCGACCTATCAGCTTTTGGCGGCCCATTTCCTATCGAATTTCGCCTGGCGGCAGCAGCCTAATTATCAAATCTTGCTCGGCGGCAGCAACGGCCTTCGCGGCTACCCCGAACGCTATTTCGGCGGGGCCAAATTGGCCATGATGAACCTGGAATATCGCCGCTATACGCCGATTAAGATCCTCACCGTCGGGCTCGGAGCATCGGCGTTTTTCGATGCCGGCTACGTTTGGCGCGACTATCAATCAGTCAATCTTCGCGATTTCAAAAGAGACGTCGGGCTGGGACTTCGCTTCGGGCTCACCAAATCATCGACCGCTCGCGTCGTGCGGATCGATCTGGCCCGGGCGCTGGACCGATCAGATTGGTACCTGTCATTCGGAACGGAGAATCTTTTTGGACTCAGTCGATTCCAATAAATATTCGCGTTTTTTTTGGCTGCTGATCACCGGCGTGACCATTTTAAGACTGATTATCGCTTTTTTCCTTGGACCGGCGCCACAGGAAGCCTATTACTGGAATTATTCGAATCATCTGGCCTTGTCGTACTATGACCATCCGCCGTTGACGGCGTATCTTATTCATACTTTTACGTCACTATTCGGCGACAATCGGTTCGGGATTCATGTATCAGCAATATTTATTTCACTGGTCCTGGGCATAGTTCTTTTTGTCTTCATCGAAAAGATATTCGATCAAAAAATAGCCTTCTGGTCGGTCGTGTTATGTGAAACCACGTTCATTTTTGCCCTGGGAGGAGTGATAATTACGCCGGATGGACCAATGCTCTTGTTCTGGCTGCTGACGATGTATTCTCTATACCGGGCCAGTGCTGGCGATCATATCCTCTGGTGGTTTTTCACGGGCGTATTCATGGGAGCTGCCCTTTATTCGAAATATCCTGCCGGCATAGTCGCGATTGCCGCATTTTTCTATCTTGTCGCGGACAGAAACCGACGACGGCTGTTTGCTCGGCCGGGGCCCTATCTTGCGGCAATTACGTCAATGCTGATATTCCTGCCTGTCATTATATGGAATTATGAGCATTCGTGGGCGAGTCTGGTTTTCCAGAGTGAACGACGCCTGACCGAATCAGTCGCGTTCCGTTTCGATTACCTGTTTGGCTTTATCGGTTCGCAGTTTGGCGTGACGGGCGTATTTTTGCTCCCGCTTTTTGTCTGGGGTTTGATCACGGCGGGCAAGCGAATTTCTCTCGACGGTAGAATAGCATTCTTCTGGTGGTTCGCAATAGTGCCGGTGCTTATTTTCACTTTAGTATCGCCGTTTCATTATGTCAAAATGAACTGGCTGGCTGCGGCCTATTTATCGGGGCTGCCGCTGGCCGTTTATTTTTATATTAGCTCCAACAGCAGATTCGTGAAGGCTTATGGCAGATTCGCCCTGGGGTTTTCGCTGATTTTTACTCTGGCAATTCACGTCATCGGGATTGTGCCGGTTATCGGTTTCGGCCGCGCCGACACTCTGAACGGCTGGCTGCAATTGGCCAGCAAGGTTGACGAAATCAGGAGCGAAATGCAAAAAGAGGGCGCTCTTTTCGTCTGCGGTTATGAGTATAAAACGGCGTCCGAACTGCGGTTTTATCTCAAGGGGCAACCCGAAACGCTGTCGAATAATGTAGTTGGCAGAGGCGGGCTGGCCTATGATTATTGGAGTGACCCGGACAGTCTTATCGGCAAAAACTGCATTTTTGTCTACGATGGGCGCAATCGGTATCATGACCCGGCGCGTCTGGCCGATTTTTTTGAGCGGGTCGAGGGACCGGAGGTGCTGACGGTCGGCAGCGGCGGCAAAAAAATTACTGACTTTTTTATTTACCAATGTTATAGATACAAAGGAACCTTATGATAGTGATGACTACAAATCTGCCGGGGATTAAGCTTTTCAGCCGGGGCAAGGTCCGCGATATTTACGATCTGGATGACCGTTTGCTATTCGTGGTCACCGATAGAATATCGGCTTTCGATTGGGTGCTGCCGAACGGCATTCCGGGCAAGGGCAAAATTCTGAATTCGATGTCGGTTTTCTGGTTTAATTTTACGCGTAAGTTCCTTGATAACCATTTTATCACGGCCAATTTTGGCGAATTCCCCGAATATCTGCAGCCATTTCGAGATCAGCTCGAAGGTCGCTCCATGATCGTGCGCAAAGCCAGGCGAATCGATATCGAATGCGTCGCTCGCGGTTACCTGATCGGCTCCGGTTATAAAGACTACCTGAAATTAAAGCCTGTCGGTGGTCGCGTAAACCTCCACGATAACATGCTGCCGCAGGGCTTGAAATTGGCCGAAAAGCTGCCTGAACCGATTTTCACTCCCGCCACCAAGGCCGAAAGCGGGCACGATGAAAATATCAGCATCGAGCAAATGGCGAACCTGCTCGGTCGGCCGCTCGCCCGGAAGCTTAGCGAAAAAACGATAGAAATATACTCCAGAGCGGCTGACTACGCATTGACCAGGGGGATTATAATCGCCGATACCAAGTTCGAATTCGGCTTTTGCGAAGATAAGCTGCTTCTCATAGATGAGGTTCTTTCGCCCGACTCATCGCGATTCTGGCCGGCTGCCACCTATCGGCCTGGCGAAAATCCGGACAGTTTCGATAAACAGTTCGTCCGCGATTACCTGGCGGGCTGTAGCTGGGATAAAAATTCGCCGCCGCCGAGCCTGCCGCCGGAAATAGTCACCAGGACACTTGATAAATACAAGGAGGCCCACCGTCTGTTAGTGGGAGAGGATATTGATTAAAAGAGCGTTGCTATCTGTTTACGAAAAGGCCGGCATTGTTGACCTGGCCGGATACCTTAGAGGGCGAGGCGTCGAAATTACTTCCTCGGGAGGCACGCACAAAACCCTGGCAGCCGCCGGTATACTCACTACAAAAGTGAGCGAGATCACGGGCGCTCCGGAGATCCTCGGCGGCCGAGTTAAAACGCTTCACCCGGCTATCCATGCCGGTATCCTGGCTAAATCCGAGCAGATAGAGGAACTAAAATCTAATAAAATCAAACCTTATGATCTGGTCGTGGTCAATCTTTATCCGTTCGAAAAGATTATCGAAAAAGGTCCGGACCTCGACATGGCTCTGGAAAATATCGATATCGGCGGACCGGCGATGTTGCGAGCCGCCGCCAAAAATTTCCCCCGCGTCGCCGTGATCTGTGATCCTGATGATTATGGTGCCTTGATAAATGAAATGGACGGACATGGCGGCGAAACCTCGCTTGATTTCCGGCGCAATATGGCGCTTAAAGTGTTCGCCCGCACCAGCGCTTATGATAAAGCGATCAACTGTCATTTGACGGAGTACGGCCTGGTTGTCAATGGCATTGACATATTCCCGCCGAAATTGACTTTTTCATTCGCTCGGCAGGGGCGGCTGCGTTACGGTGAAAATCCTCACCAGCAGGCCGCGCTTTATATAGATAACAGCTACCCTTACACGTCGCTGCCCGGGGCCCAGATCCTCGCCGGCAAGGAGCTTTCGTTTAACAACTTCTGGGATCTGGAGGCGGCGCTGGCCATGGCATTTGATTTCGCCGAGCCTTTCGCGGCCGTTATCAAGCACACCAATCCCTGCGGCGCGGCTATCGGGACCAATCTGGCCGAGGCCTATCACAGGGCGCTGGAATCGGATCCGCTTTCAGCATTCGGGTCGGTTATCGGTTTGAATCGCCCGGTCGATATGGACGCCGCCCAGCTTCTCCATGAAACTCATTTCATAGAATGCATTTTGGCCCCGGCATACGAACCGGGAGCCTTAGAACTGTTGAAAAAGAAAAAGCAGCGACGCCTGGTAGCGGTCGGTGAATTGCAGCCACCATCCCATAGCTATCCGGAGGTCAGGAGGATTTTCGGCGGGGCGCTGGTTCAAACCAGAGATACCGTTTCGGTCAGCGAAGATGATTTAAAAACGGTAACGAAAAAAGCCCCTGATCATCGACA
>Ga0299912_10002623_pt1 | contig 14738 bp, 11 predicted proteins | sample RVTome_2_FD_207667 | JGI IMG/M metagenome (GOLD analysis project Ga0299912, IMG submission 207667) | Soil microbial communities from uranium-contaminated site in the Upper Colorado River Basin, Wyoming, United States - RVT95D214 (version 2) ... | reverse complement strand
TTCTCGAGCCTGCTTAGAGACGCTCATGACTACACCTGCATGTTTACCGATCACCAGGGTCGGGAACTTGCCCAGGGAACGTTTGTCACCCCCGGCCAATCTGGCGCCATGGCCCTTGGAATTAGAAATCTTGTCAAAAGACTTCCGCCCGAAACTTACAAGCCCGATGATGTCTTCATTACCAATGATCCCTGGGCCCTGGCCGGGCACCTGAATGATGTCTGTGTCATGAGCCCCATCTTCTATAAAGAAAAACTGGTGGCCTTCACCGCCTGTGTCTTCCACCATTCGGATATCGGGGGTCGTGTCTCCTCGGATAACCATGATGTCTTTGAGGAGGGACTCTTCATCCCACTTGTGAAGCTCTATGATGGAGGGATTCTCAACCAGTCCGTGATCGATATGATCCGGTGGAATGTCAGGACGCCGGATGAAGTGGTCGGAGATATCCGGTCTCAGATCGCAGCTAACCATGTCTGTGCCGAAAAGATAGGGCAGATGCTTAGGGAGACCGGCCTGGAAGATCTCAGTGATCTGGGAAATGAGATTATCAGCCATACAGAAAAAGGCATGAGAGAAGAGATTGGGAAAGTCCCGGATGGCATTTACCGTGCCGAAGGCAAAATTGAACAAATGAAGGGCCAGCAGGATGTCGTGATTAAGGCGACAGTCGAGGTAAAAGGAAGCGATATCTCCGTAGACCTGGATGGATCTTCTGCCCAGGTCAATTGGGGAGGCAATGTCGTCTATAACTTCACCTATGCATATGTCTTTATGGCCATGAAGAGCATGTTCGGGCCGGATATCCCAAACAACGATGGCTGCGCAACACCCATCCGGCTGAAAGCCCCAGAGGGGAGCGTAGTCAACTGTAAATTTCCCGCCGCCGTGGCCGCACGGCTGGTTATCGGACACTTTTTAACCGAAATCATTTACAGGGCCATGTCTAAGGTCTTACCTGACAGGGTCATTGCGGCAAGCGGAGGGACGCCCGCACAGATGAATGTCTTCTACGGCAAGAGGAGTAATGGGAAACCCTGGCATTCCGTGATCATCAGGGGGGGGGGAATGGGAGCCAGCACCTCCAGTGATGGGAATTATGTTTACATCTTTCCCGCCAATGGTGCGAATACGCCCGTTGAAATAATCGAAAGCGACACACCTCTGATCATTGAAAAAAGAGAACTTCTCATCGATTCAGGGGGTCCGGGCAGGATGAAGGGAGGTCTTGGGCAAAGGGAGGTTTTCAGGGTCCCTGATGATCAGTATGCCCCCATGTCACCCGTTAATTTAGGAATCCAGGCAGGAAGACACATCCATGCCCCAGAAGGGCTCTTTGGTGGAAACCCTGGAGCCAGGGCACAATTCCTGGTCAATGGAGTCCCTGGAAATCCTTTTGGGTTGACACAGCTCAAGACAGGGGATGTGGTGACGATCGATGCGGCCGGCGGAGGAGGCTGTGGGAATCCACCGGATCGTGAGCCTGAAAGGGTCGAGAGAGATGTGCTCGAAGGATATGTCAGCCTCGAAAAAGCCAGAGAAGAGTATGGAGTGGTCATCGATCCGAAAACCCTGAAGGTCGACACGGAGGCAACAAAAAAACAAAGAGGCCAATAGAGTTAGTCTCTTAGAAATAAATTTGTGCGCAAAATGGCAACAAAGTTATTTTAGATTGAGCGGATTTTAAATCCGAAGCACGAAATCCGAAATTCGAAACAATCTCAAATGACCAAATTTCAAATGTTCGAAACAGATAAAAGTTTAAGAAATTTTAATTTTGAAAATTCGAATTTGTTTCGGATTTCGATATTCGGATTTCGAATTTTATCAACTCCCAAAGCCTGTTTGGTTCCGGCTCTGCCGGGTTAGGTTAAGTTTAAGAATCCGGCCTGTTTATTTCTATAACCGCAACCTCCAGGCTGCGTAATCATAGAAAGGGGGCGTTAAAAATAGCGCCCCCCTCATTGTGAAAGAAACCCTACCCTTACTTTTTCAAAAGGTCCGAAAACTTCTTACCTAAAAATAGTTTACCCCGTTAGAAATTCCAGCGGGGCACTCGCCGCGCAAGCGCTGGCGCAGCGGGTTCAACCTCTCCGGAATTATTCTAAAACCTAACCCCACTGCAGCCGCCGGCCCTGAGGGCCTCTGGCCCGGAGGGAGCAGTGTCGCATTATTTCTAACGGGGTAAACTTCATTCAAAGCAGTTCCTCACTTAAACCTACCACAGTATAAGCTAATTTCGGATAATGAAGATTATCGTTTGAAATGCATAAAAAAGGGGCGGAGCTACTTTTGGCTCTACCCCTCATCTTTAACAATCCTTGCTTTTTAAGGGCTCGGCGGTAATTCCCTAACAAATAGATTTTCAAATTCTGCGTCAATAAATCCCATCGCTCTTTCTTCGGCCGGGCAATTAGCGATCCGATTGGCCACTCCCAAGGCATTCCAAGGACTACTCGGTGGATGATTAACTTCCCATGCATATGGAACGACGATGGTTGGTTCTTTATTTAACTTTAAATTGAACCGGCTATTCTCTATATCCCAATCTACCTGTATCGTAGCCCACTGGCCCAGCATTATGTTACCCAATGAGACTACAGTAACCTCAGATGCCCCATAACATGTTGCGTCTGAACATTTTCCGACATCAGCCAAAACCTCAAGGAGTTGAGGTTTATCAGTGGAAATTGAGCTCCTTTGGATACGGAATTGGACTAGTACATTGCCTATGCTATTATTCCATGGTGGGGGGTTTTCTTTCGCGTTCGCGTTAAAGAAAAAAGTCGCGAGGCGTGCTCTGGAACTGGAAAAGGAAGTGTTGCTACTTGGGCAACCGGTCACCTCTACATCGTTGACTTTAACAGAAACCTTCAAACTTTGAAAAACCTTCCCCATGCCAAATGACGAATTAACATCTCCTGCTCGGGTCCATGAATAAGGAATAGATGTATTTCCAAAGGCTCGACCCATCATATGGAGGCGACCACCATGAAGTTCTCGAACAGATTCTAATATCATTACTCCCCCGTCCCTTCGTTCCGATGTGGTCCATTTTTCTATGTCCATGAATTCTGAATTGAAGTCATCATAAAGCACCCAAGGATTTTGAGCCTGAGCAGAAATGCCAACCAAACATACCAATAGAAAAATTATTCCACCTAATAAAATTCTCATAATCAATTCCCTCCTTTCTTTAAATTGTTTAATCTATTAGAAGCCCCAAAAAGAAAAAATTAATAACCTTTCCTATTAATCACCCCCTTTTATATTTATTGTCCCCACCGGGGATGTTTTAACTCTCCCCCCTAAAGGCGAGGGAAGTTCTATTTTTACAATAAAACAATCATAAAATTTCCTCTTTGTCAATATCCAAAGGGAGATTGTGAAAATTATCTTTTTAATCAATCGCTCCGATGAATTGGGAACCCTGGATGGTGTCAAATGGTGAAAAGTGGGGTAAAATCATATAAAATTCTTTTTCTAAGAAGCTAACCCATTATAAATTATTTTGCTGATTTCCCTTTGTACTATTGTATTGTTGAGCAAAAATGTAAAATTAATGTTTTAGGAAGAAGAGTGGACGAAGGGTTATTTCTTCAAAACACTGCTCATTTCTCCTAAGTTGTTAAAGAACCTTGGGTTTTCCAAACTCGTTATCTGATCCCAATTTTCCATGACTTCCTCCGGCGTTGAAACCCTATTCCCATCTGAAAGAATGACGCCTTCGCCTGTCATGATTGCAGATCTGCTAAAGTAACCTAAGCCTGCATTGATGACAACCCCGGAAGCCTGACACTCTTCGGAACACATGTAAAGAACCGCGGGGGTAACGAAATCGACCCTCATTATTTTGAAAATCTCAGGAGGCACCACATCCTCGGTCAGTCTCGTCCCCGCAATCGGGGCAATCACGTTTGTCTTTATGTTATATTTCGCCCCTTCAAGCTTCAGCGCATTGGCAAGACCCACCACGCCCATCTTAGCGCTCGCATAATTAGTCTGACCGAAATTGCCTAAGAGACCGGACCCTGAGGTGGTCATCACAATTCTCCCATAGCCCTGCTTCATCATGCAGGTGAATGCGGGTTTTGTGACGCAGAAGGTCCCCTTCAAATGAACTGCCACCACAAGATCCCACTTTTTTTCATCCATCTTTGCAAAAGTACTATCCAGAAGTATCCCTGCATTGTTGATCAGGATGTCCACTTTGCCAAAAGCATCAATCGCTGTCCGGACGATATGTTCCCCCCCTTCCAAAGTTGCGACATTATCATAATTAGGGACTGCTTCACCTCCAAATGCCCTTATCTCTTCTACGACCTGTTCCGCGGCAGAGGGACTTGAGCCAGATCCATCTCTCGACCCTCCCAGATCATTGACCACTACCTTCGCCCCACGTTTCGCAAGCTCAATAGAGTAACTTCTACCCAATCCTCCGCCTGCACCTGTTACAATGGCTATTCTACCTGTAAAATCTATTTTAGACATGTATGGTCCCCTCTCTTTATCATGTACTTAACTTCTCGCTTCTATGCCCTTGCCGACCCTTCGGTGATTGATGAGTTTTAGGAGAACTGTTTCCACGCTTCGACATCCATCTCCCATGCCTTCTCTTTCCCAAGCTTCCCGGCTAAGGCCAAAAACCAGGCCCCATCCAAACGGACAATCGAATATTGTGCAATCTCTAAAAGCTGTTCAGTGGACAAATTCATCTTTATCTCCTCTTTTTCAAAGTGGAAGAAACAACGACACTTCAGGGAAACCCCATATTTTCGATATTGGACCTATGCATTACATTTTTATATGGCTGTATCCAACATACGCCAATCCATTATCAAAATGATGAATTTCTGTCAATTGATTTGAAGGGAATTTACCTAAATGAATTTAACCCCTCCCTCATCAAAAGACTGTGTCGTAATTCGCCGTTTCCCCTTCGAGAGCCTCAGGGCGAACGGCTAAACAATTGATTTTTAATATGGTGTGGTCCGTTCGTGGTGAGCCCTTCCTTCGACCCTGCTCAGGGCATTCGGAAAAAAACCGTTCGCCCTGAGGCTCTCGAAGGGACGAACGGTTCGCTCAGCCTCCGGCTCGGAGAGGACAGGCCCTGTCGAACCATGAACGGACTTACGACACAGCCCACAAGGGAAAAGGAATATTTCATGGAAATATTTTACAAAATAGACGCCTGTTGTATTAGAATGTGACAAGGCAGGAGTCAGATATGAACCTTAGCATTCCGCTTTCCATCTTAACAGCCTCATAGAGGTAGAAAGAAATCCTGAAAAACAACCATGCATGAGACCTTAGCTCATCTTTTTGATCAGACAGCCCTCCGGCTGGGCGAGAAGAAAGCCATCCTCTTTTTAAGAAAAGGAAGATTAGAGAACCAGATGACCTATTCTTCTCTCCAACAAATTTCCAACCGGGTAGCGACTGGTCTGAAGGAAAGAGGGCTTCGGAAGGGTGAAAGAGTCATCCTTTTTATGCCAAAGAGCATGGAACAGATGCTCTTTCATCTTGGCGTGCAAAAGGTTGGCGCCATCTCCGTGATCCTCAACCCAGGATTTAAAAAAGATGAGATGGACTATTTTCTAAGGGATACCGATGCCAAGATCATTGTCGTAGGCAAGAAAGAAGAGGCTTTGATTCAATCCTTGGATAAAGAACGGCAAATGATCTCCATCGATACGGGGAACCCATTTGAAGAAGACGAGCTGTTCCCCGAGTCCTCCGCCAATTTTTCACTTGAGCGTGGAAATCCTAACGATCCAGCCATTCTTATCTATACATCCGGCACCACAGGCCAACCCAAGGGAGCCATCCTTACTCAACAGAACCTGACCCAAGACGCAAAGAACATCATCCACGTCTGGGAGATCACGGAAAAAGATGTGCTCTGCCATGCCCTTCCGCTCTTCCATGTCCATGGTTTATGCTTTGCTCTCCACACCTCTCTGATCGCCGGAGCAAAGATTGTGATGTGCGACGAATTCTCAACCGAAACCGTTATGGATATTCTTTCCTCTCAAGAAGGGGAGCTCGCCTGCACCATCTTTATGGCTGTCCCGACGATGTATTTAAGGTTGATTGACAAAATGGCAGGTGAAAGGCAAGACTTCAGCCATCTTCGACTCCTAGCCTCTGGCTCCGCCCCTCTTCTCCCAAAAGATTTTGAGAGGATCAAAAAGGTCTTTGGCAAAGAACCGGTGGAAAGAGAGGGTATGTCCGAAACCGGAATGAATTTCTCAAATCCTTTCCGGGGCGTAAAAAAACCCGGCTCTATCGGCCTTCCCCTCCCAAAGGTTGAAGCAAGAATCGTAAACCCTGAGACACACCAAGATGTGAAGCCGGGGGAGGTGGGGGAAATTTGGCTAAGGGGCCCCAATGTCACCCCGGGTTATTGGAATAAACCCAGGGAGACAGAGGCTGTATTTGTAAAGGGGTGGTTTCGAACGGGTGACCTTGGGAAAATAGACGGGGATGAATATTACTATATCACAGACCGGCTAAAACATATCATCATCTCAGGAGGAGAGAATATCTCTCCAAAAGAGATCGAATCAGTGATCAACCAGCATCCATATGTTCTGGAATCCTGCGTCGTCGGCATCTCTGATGAGAAATGGGGGGAAAAGGTGGTGGCCGCCGTCATATTAAAACCCGGGGCTGCTTTTACAGAAAAAGAGATAAGAGATCATTGCAAAGAACACCTTCTGGACTGGAAATGTCCTAAAGAGATTTTTTTCCTGAGTGAACTTCCCAGAAATAGAATGGGAAAAGTCATGAAGGAAGAAGTGATAAAATCCTTTAATAAATAGAAATGAACATCAGGGTATCAGAATATCAGGCTAAATAAGAACTTATCTGATGTCCTGATTTCCTGGTTCCCTCCATCCTGATATCCTGGTCGTCTGATACCCGCCTTAATCCCAGTTTTCTTTCACTTGGCAATGGAAGGCAAAAACAGGGCAATATCAGGAAAGATCATAATGAGGGCCATGGCAATGGCATCGAGGATGACAAAGGGAATGCTGGCCTTATAGATCTGGGACATGCTGTACTGGGGGGCTACGGCTTTCATCGTGTAGAGGACCAATCCGTCTGGCGGGGAAATCGTCGCCATCTCCATATTGATCAAGAGGACGGAACAGAAAGCCAATGGATTGATGCCCAACTGCCGAATGATCGGCATATAGATGGGAAGCGCCACCATCAAAATCGAGAGGGGTTCCATAAATGTCCCCAGGAGGATAAGGACAAATTGCATGATGATGACCACCACAATGGGGTGCATGGGAAGCCCTGTGGCCAAACCGACCAGATTGGAACTGGCTCCGGTATAGGCCAGGAGTTGAGAAAAGGCTGTGGCTCCGGTGAGAATCATAAACATCATGACCGTGATCCTTACACTGCTGACGATCGCCTTCTTAACGATGTCGGGCCGAATCCCTTTGTAAATAAAAGCCAGGATAAAACAAACCAGGGCTCCCACAGCAGCCGATTCAGTGGGAGTGGCGACCCCAAAGATGATAAGGCCGATCACCGAAAAGATCACCAGGCCCAGGGGCAGGATAAACTTTGCGGTCAGCTTCAACTTTTCCCCCAGCGAAATCCTCTCCACTTCATACTGAGGCGCCAATTGGGGACTTAACCAACACCTCATGACGATATAGATGGCAAATAGGGCGGCCATCAGAAGTCCTGGAAAGATGATGGAGAGGAGAAAATCTCCCACTGAGATCTGTGCAAGGCTGGCCAGCAACACTCCTAAAGCGCTGGGGGGGATCATGGCCGCAAGGGTCCCGCAGCCCATGATCGGGCCCAGCGTAATTTGATATTTATATCCCCTCTTCTCCATTTCCGGTAGAAGTGTCTGTCCAAGCATGGCGCACCCCGCCATGGAAGAACCGGAGAGGGTCGCAAATAAAACACCGCCGCCAACCGCAAGAAGGCTCAGCCGGCCCGGCAATCTCCCCATCCACTTTTCCATCGTCTCCATCATATTCTGGGCAATCCCGAACAGAAACATGACCTCTCCCATCAACAGAAAGAGCGGTACGGGAAGGAGCGAAAAAGAAGTGATCGACCTGAAGACGCTTAAAATGAGCTGGGTCAGGCCTGCCTCTCCCCAGAAGAGATAGGCGAAGAGGATATTAATGAAGAGGAAAGAGAAAGCAACAGGGACGCCTAAAAAGAAAAGGCCTATCAGTGACGAAAGAATGATGATGAATAGGGTCAGCCAGTCCATTCCAAAACCCATTTGATTTCAGATTTAAGATTGTAGATTGTAAATTTAAGATCTTTAAATCTGAAATCTAAAATCTGCAATCTAAGATTTCTTTAATAATTTCCACCCTTTTACCAACACCTCTAAAAAAAGCGGTACGCTTCCGATGGGAATGATCATAATAATTAAAGCGATCGGGGTCTCCAGAATCGTCGGATTGAATACCCCTCTTCTGTGGTGATCGTAGGTGGCGTAAAAACCGTAATAGATGAGGACAGCGGAGACAATGGCGATCAGAAGATAACTGATGACCATCAATACCTTCCTCCTCCTTCCTTTTGCCTGACCGGTAAACACATCCACAACCACATGGCCATCCTCTTTGAAGACCCAGGCCGTTCCAAGAAAGGTGATGTATAGGAGGAATATCTCTGTGACCTCCGTGCCCCACAGAAGGGGAGCATTAAAGAAATACCTCAAAGCAAGATCAATGCAGACAATGACCACCAGACCGGCCATCATGAGTGAGGCAATAAAGACAAAAGCTTTACTGATGGCTGACGCCACTCTTTCAAGATTTTCAAAAAATCGATCCATGCCTTATCCCCACCTAAAACTGGGGGGATGCATTAGACATCCCCCCACTTTACCGAAATCCGCTGATACGGCCCGTCGAACTTTACTTTTTCATATCAGTTTAGCGCTTTTAAAAAAGATCTAATCCCCCCTCATCCCCCTTTGTCAAAAGGGGGAAATGTTTCTCCTCCCTTTGGTCTCCGACCCAGCCTCCGGCTCAGAAGAGCCTCTGGCTCGGAGAGAGCGGTCTCTGACCCGGAGGGCAAAGGGAGGTTGGGAGGGATTTTACAAGACGATTTCAAACAACTAAATTGATACGAATTGGGGTGATTGGAGCTTATTTGTTATTTGTTGCTTTTTAATAACCCATCAACCTCTTGATCACCTTCACCTCTTCGGGTACCTTTTTCTCCAGATCATCTAAGAACGCATAATTGGCCGAATCGATATACTTTTTGGTATCCTCCGGGGAGAATTTTATCCTCTGCACCCCCACCTTTTCCATCTCTTTCTTCTCTTTCTCTATTTCTTTCTCAAAATAGGCCTTCATCTCCGGTTCATATTTGACGGTGATCTCCGTGAGCTTATCCTGCGCGGCTTTGGGCAATTTGTTCCAGGTGTCGAGGTTCATCACAAAAAAAGTGTTCTGTCTCGTATAGAAAGGAATATCAACGACATACTTGGAGAATTCAAGCCATCCCCATTCCCGAGGGCCAATGGTGGGCCATCCGAATCCATCCACCACCCCTCGCTGGAGAGCGGTGTAGGTTTCACCAAACGCCACAGTAACAGGAACCATACCCAGTCGAAGCATCATCTTGTCATATTTAGCGGCTGTCCTCATCTTCAGCCCTTTCAGATCTTCAATGCCCTTTACAGGTTTCTTCACATAGAGGAGGAAGGGATCATATAACCAGGTCCCCAGGATCATCATGTTGATCTTCTTATGTCTTTCAATAAAATAATCCCATACCCCACCCTTCTCTCTCTCCTTTTTAAAATCATATTTCGAGAGGGAGATGGCATCCGCCTCAGGAAGGAGGCCCATATAGTAGGCCGCGGGTATAAAACCAACTTGAAGAATCCCCTTTCTGATGGCTTCGGGCTGTTCAAAGGGTGGGGTGACCTCCGGTCCACCGACCCAGGTAATCTTCAAAACATCCTTCATTTCAGCGTTGACTCTGTCGATCCATACGGGGATCATGGCGCAAAGACGATGATCTTTGGGCAGAAAGGACACACCCTTCAGTTCCATCACCTGGGCTAAAACATTCGGAACTTGACAAAAACTTATGGTCACGATGGCAAATAAAAGAATAATAACCTTTTTCATCATTCCCTCCTTTTCGATCATCCCCCTCCCCTATATCTAGTGCTATCTATATTCAGATAGAACAGGGGTTTTTAATAAAAAGCGGTGGCAAACTTCTTTGTTATTATTCGAGCAAGATTCCTCACCACCTCCTTTCTCCCTTGCTTTCTGAGGATAATTCAGTATACTGTATCCAAAAAGGTGCCCCATCATAGGTCATCCGGGATGGGTTGTCAAGCCTTTTCTCAGAGCTTGAAAGGGGCGCAAAATATAAATTTCCATCGGAATCATTTTAACGGTCGTGATGAACCCGTCGTCTGAAAAACCCGGTTCCCCCTCCTCCTTCTTTATCTGGTCTGCAATGATCAGTGTCTATATGGTCTGGGGTTCGACCTATCTGGCAATCCGTTTCGCTGTCCAAACGATGCCACCCTTCCTGATGGCTGGTGTCCGTTTTCTCATTGCAGGCTCCGTGCTCTTCATTATCAGGCAGGCCTTCGGGGACCCGCGGCCTTCCTGGAAGGAGTGGCGGTCTGCGTCAGTGATCGGCATCTTTTTATTGGTAGGTGGTAATGGAGGTGTCGTCTGGGCTGAGCAGTGGGTGGCATCAGGAGTCACCGCTTTGCTGGTGGGGACCGCTCCACTCTGGATGATTCTCATTGATATGCTTCACCCGGATGGCCGAAGGCCTAATCGATGGTCAATCTTAGGGGTCGGGCTGGGTTTTATCGGTATCGTCATCCTGATCGACCCTCTTCAATCGGTGAGTTCAAAAGAGACCATTGATCCTGTAGGAGCAGGGGTTTTGGTGCTGGCCTCACTTTTATGGTCTGTCGGATCCCTCTATAGCCGTCAGGCCAAACTTCCACCATCCCCGTTGCTTGGAACCGGAATGGAGATGCTGACCGGAGGATTGGGCTTACTCCTCCTGGGAATCCTGACCGGAGAATTGGGACGCGTGAGTTTGCTTTCTATCTCCAAGGCATCCTGGTTGGGATGGCTTTATCTCGTTGTATTCGGGTCATGGATTGGATTCACTGCTTATACCTGGCTGCTGCGCTCTGCTCCGACCCCGCTCGTCTCCACCTATGCCTATGTCAATCCAATCGTCGCTGTTTTGCTCGGTTATTTTCTGGCCGAAGAGGTTCTAACCTTCCGCATCTTCGTCTCCGCATTGATGGTGGTGGGATCCGTTGCCCTCATTTCCATCACCCAGCAAGGATTCCTCAGCTCAAAAAGAAGGAGAATAAGAAATGGAGAACAAGATTCTTAAAGACCTCTGTTTTGCTCCGGAGAAGGGAGGCCTCTTTTATAAAGAGGTCCGTTATCTCCTCGTCAGGCCAGAGGTTTTAGTAACCTTCCAAAAAGAGATTGAAAAAGAGCTTGGAGAGAGGGCTCACCGCATTCTCTTTAAGAGCGGTTTTCAGGGAGGAAGCCTCTCATCAAAAAGGTATCGGGAAATTTTTAATCTTTCCCATGAGGAGATTGTCCGGTTTATGATCGAGATGGGTCCTCAGATCGGCTGGGGAAGGTTTGAATTGGAGAGATTTGATCCCGGCAACAAGTATCTCTCCGTCAAGGTTCATCACTCTCCTTTTGCAGAGGCCTATGGACTCTCAAGGACTCCTGTCTGCCATTTCATTCGGGGAGTCCTGACCGGAATGGCCTCGGTCGTCTTTGATAAAGAGAGCGAAGTGAATGAAACCCTCTGCCTCGCGAAGGGGGACCCTTTCTGCAAGTTCGAACTCATGAGGTAATGCCTCGGCAGTTGTGAAAAAATCGCCGTCCTGTGCCTCGGCCCACAGGGTTGAGCGTCTTGTCCAAGCTTTAGAAGGCGGGTCATTAGATGTTATGGGTAACCTTCGTTTTCCGTAAGATAGCGGTATGACCCAGGTTTAGGCAATGTAGTTTAATATTAGAGGTTCCGCCCTAAAGCTTCTCCAATCCCCCCAACCCTTATGGGCCGGAATGAAGGCGATACTGAAAATGTAATATTTTCACACTTTCTGAGGCATTATATCATGTGATCATTTTCCCTTGACTGATGATCCGTTTTTTAATACGATGGGCTCTGTTTATAAAAGGAGAGAAAAATGGGAAAGAGTTTCATGCCGAAGATTCGAACGGAGAGAGAACTCAAGCGGATTCAACTTGATGGGCTTCAGAAGACCCTCAATCATGTTTATAAGAATTCCGAATTTTATCAAAAGCATTTTGACAAAGTAGGAGTCAAGCCCAAACATATCAAGTCCCTCAAGGATATATCGAAGCTTCCTTTCACCACTGCCAAAGATCTCCAGGAGGGATATCCCTTCCCCTTAAGATCGGTCCCTTTTGAAAAAATTGTCAGGATCCATGCCTCCTCCGGAACCACGGGAAAGCGGAAAGTTCTCTGCTATACGCAGAAAGATATTAACGATTGGGCGAATATGTTCGCCCGCTGTTATGAGATGGCCGGTCTGACGACGAAAGATCGAGTTCAAATCGCTGTGGGATATGGTGTATGGACGGCCGGAGTCGGTTTTCAGTCAGGGGTCGAACGGCTGGGGGCCACGGCCATTCCCATCGGTCCCGGAAATATCGATATGCAGTGCCAGTTTCTGGAAGACTTCCAGTCAACCGTCCTCTGTGCCACGGCCTCCATGGCCCTCCTCATGGGAGAAGAGATCGAGAAGAGAGGGCTCAAAGAAAAGATCGCCTTAAAAAAAGTGATCATGGGGTCGGAGCGTTCGAGCGATGCCATGAGAATCAGGATGAAGGAACTCCTTGGAGCCGAACATGTCTTTGATATCCCCGGGATGACAGAACTCTATGGACCGGGAACCGGCCTGGATTGTGTTTATCATGAGGGAATCCACTACTGGGCAGACTACTATATACTTGAACTTCTGAATCCGGAAACCCTTGAACGGGTTGCTCCGGGTGAAACCGGGGAGATGGTGGTCACCACCCTGCGGAAAGAAGCCGCCCCCCTGGTCCGCTACCGCACACGGGACCTGACCCGACTCATTCCCAAACGGTGTTCCTGCGGGTCCATCCTTCCCATGCATGATCGCCTCCTGGGAAGATCCGACGATATGTTCATTATCCGGGCGGTCAATATCTATCCTGGCCAGATCGATCACATCCTTTCCGGGGGAAAAGGGGCTGGAAGTGAATACCAGATTCATCTGCATCGCAAGGAGGATGGAAAGGATTATATGACCATCAAGGTGGAGAGAGCCGAGGGAGCGTCCCTCTCAGGAGACGGAGTTTTGGCTGGAACCATTGAGGAGGAGATTAAAAAACAGATCCTGGTGAGCGGCAAAGTGGAGATCGTGGGTTACGGTTCACTGCCGCGGTCAGAACGGAAGAGCAAGCGGGTTTTTGATAATCGGGAAGAGTAAGTTTGAGTTATGAGTTATGAGTTATGAATTATGAGTTATGAGTTATGAACCCAGATTTTGCAACTGATGGGTGAATTCAGAGTTTTGAATGATGAAGCACCCATTACGACTCACAAATCATCATTTATGAATCATGGAAAGGAGGTGGCGGAACTTAAGAAAAATCTTGACAATTTTATCTTTTTGTATACAGTATGCACTAAATTCAAGGTGTCATAAATCAGATAAGGAGGGTTAAAAATGAAACGAAAAAAATTATTGAGTTGGGTCGTTTTCTTGTCATTAGGGCTTTTTGGGACCCTCTTGCTTGGAAGCAGTCTGTTTACCTCGACTGCAAACGCCCAGATTAAGCTGACTTACGCAAACTTTCCGCCTGCTCCGACTTTCCCCTGTGTTCAGATGGAAAGGTGGAAAACAGAGGTTGAGAAAAGGACAAGCGGAAAAGTAGCCGTACAAACCTTCCCAGGTAGCACCCTGCTCAATCCAAAAAACATGTTCGAAGGGGTCATCTCCGGGACAGCTGATATTGGTTGTTTAGCGATGAGTTACCAACCGGGCCGTTTTCCCATTTCAGAGGCTATTGATCAACCTGTTGGATTTTCGAGTGCAAAAGCGGCAAGCCTTGCTCTCTATGATCTCATCGAAAAATATAACCCCAAAGAATTTGAACAGGTAAAAATTATTACCTTGTTCACATGCCCACCCTCGAATATCATGACCATTAAACCTGTAAAATCTCTAAAAGATTTAAAAGGACTGGAATTGAGGGTAGCAGGAACTCAGGCAGACATCATAAAAAATTTGGGTGGTATCCCAGTTGCCATGCCGCAATCGGATACACCCGAGGCACTTCAGAAGGGTACAGTGAAAGGCCATGTATCTTCAATGGAAGTCCTCAAAGACTTTAACTATGCTGCCTACACGGCCAATGCAACGTTATCAAACTTGTGGGTGGTCACCTTCGCCGTGGTGATGAACAAGGATAAATGGAATTCACTGCCCAGTGATGTGAAGAAGGTGATTGATGACTTGAAACGAGAGCAGGCATTTTGGACTGGGCACTATGTGGATAACCATGTCACAGAAGCGCTTAAATGGTCAAAGGAAAAATATAACCTTCAGATCTTTGAACTCCCCGAAGGTGAGAAAGCAGAGATCCCAAAACTTTTGAAACCCCTCACCGATGCTTATATCGCAAGGGTCACCAAAGCCGGATTACCTGGCGACCAGA
>Ga0299912_10002622_pt1 | contig 14743 bp, 10 predicted proteins | sample RVTome_2_FD_207667 | JGI IMG/M metagenome (GOLD analysis project Ga0299912, IMG submission 207667) | Soil microbial communities from uranium-contaminated site in the Upper Colorado River Basin, Wyoming, United States - RVT95D214 (version 2) ... | reverse complement strand
TCGTTCGGCCGTGTCGTCTCCAAACACCTGGCCGACCATGGATACGAGGTCAGCCTGGCCCCGGATGGAGTCAGCGGTCTGAAGCGGGCGTTCCAGAGAAGGCCCGACCTCGTCCTCCTCAACCTGATCCTCCCGGCCGGCGGCGGAGAGATCGTTCTGGCCAACCTCCGCAAATCCCCGGAATCCGGTGCTGTTCCGGTCTTCGTCATGTCGAGCCTCCTGTCCTCCAAGAAGCTCGAGGAGAAAGCCCGCGAGCTCGGAGCCCAGGGATTCATCTCTAAGCCCATCGAACCGGAGAACCTTCTTTACATCATTCAGTCCGTTATCGGATCGTGAGCATGTTGCCCAAGAAGCGGATCCTGGTCATCGATGATGAGCTGGATTTCGTCAAGATGCTCCAGGCCAGGCTCCGGATTGAAGGCTACGAGGTCCTGGTGGCCGAAGACGGGATCAAAGGCGTCCAGATAGCCCGCCGGGAGAAGCCCGATCTGATCATCCTCGATATCATGATGCCCGGCATGGACGGGCACACGGTTTGTGACACGCTCAAGAAATCAACGCTCACCTGGTCCATCCCGGTGATCTATCTCACCGCCAAAACGGGTCAGGCCGACGAGCTCCTGGCCATGGAGAAGGGGGCCAGGTATTATCTCACCAAACCCTACAACCCGGCCATCTTGCTGGAAATGGTCAAGAGCGCCCTGACCACAGTCGACCAGGCCGAGAGGAAAGAGGGCAGGGTCCTCCTGATCGATAAAGACCTGGCTTTTGCCGGCGACTGCGAGGCCAAGCTCAAGCAGGCCGGCTACGAAGTGATCCTGGCTCCGACAGCGGAGCAGGGGCTCCGGTCCGCCCGCGAACTCCGCCCGGAGATTATCCTCCTCGATTTCCAGACTTCGCATGATGATTCCCACGCCAGCATCAAGGTGATCAGCCACGATGATGCGCTCAAAGACATCCCCCTCTTCATTCTGGCTCCGCAGACAGTGATCGACAGGGTGGACCCCAAGACAGCCCACCTGGAGAAGTTCATCACCAAGCCGGTCAGCTACGGCCAGCTGTTGGAAATCCTTCAGAATGCGCTGCGGCTGAAACCGTCTCCCGATGGGACCGGAAGGCCCGAAGGCCCCTGATCAGTCGCCGCTCAGGATGGCGATGGCCTTTTCGATAGCGGAGACATCCAGAATGACCGAGGTGATGTTGCCCTTCCGGCTGAGGGTCCCGTAGCAGTATTCAATGTTCACCCCCCGGTTGCCCAGCCGGGTCGTCAATTCGGCCAGAGCGCCGGGACGGTTCTCCAGGTCGACCTTCAGGACGTCCCGGAGCTCTGTTGTGTAGTTCAGCTTATTGAGCAGCTTAACCGCCTTGCTGACGTTCTTGACATACAGCTTGGCGGTATCGTGGAAGACGCCGATGGCCTCGACGTTAATCTCGTTCTCAGCCAGGTGGCTGCATAGCTCGCCCAGCGTCGACGGCCTGTTCTCCAGGATGACGAAGATTTCGGTTATCCGTTCCATGTCTCCCCCGTAACGAGGCATAATATCCTCCCCATAAATGCCATAAAACGCGTCCGCAGGTCAACCCTCATGTCCATGGCTCAGTCGAAGACTTTCCCCGGGTTGAGGATTCCGTGGGGATCGAAGAGTCCCTTGATTCCCTTCATCAGGTTCACCTGCTCATCACCCAAGGCCAGGCTCAGGAACGGCTTTTTGACCAGCCCGATGCCGTGCTCTCCGGAGATCACGCCTCCCCGAGCCTTGGCGTCGGCATATAGCTCAGCGCGGACCTTCTCCGCTTTGCCCCGCCATTCCTCCTCCGGGAGAAGAATCGTCTTCCCCTCCATGTACCTGGCCTTCATGATGTGGGTATGCACGTTGCCGTCGGCGGCATGGCCGAATGTGGGCAGCCAGATGCCGTATTGCCGGGAGACTTCGCGGATGCGCCGGACGTGCCCGGGAATCTCGGCCCGGGGGACGCAGATGTCCAGTATCTCGACCGTCAGGGACTTAATGGCCTCATAGATTTTGCTGCGGATCTCGAGGACGAGATCCTGTTTCGCCGGCGTGTCGGCGATGAAAACGTCCAGCGCTCCCCGTTCAAGGCAGACCTCGGCCACGACCTGGCTGAGCCTGTCCATCTCCTCTTCGGTCGACGCATCGAGGATGATGAGGAGGGATGTCCGGCCGGCCGAGGCGGGCCAGCGCTTGTTGAGATACTCCTCGGTGATCCGGATAACCTCCTGCTCGATGAACTCAACCGCCAGAGGAACGATCTTCCGGCCCATCAGGAGCGGCACGGCCTCGACCGCGCCGTCCACGTCATCGAACGGGACAACCAATGACCGGCTCAGAGGTGCGGCGGGCAGGAGTTGAATGATGGCCCGGGTGATAACCCCCAGTGTCCCTTCCGAGCCGATCAGGAGGTGAAGCAGGCTGTATCCGGTGCTGCTCTTGACGAGCTTGCCGCCCAGGCGGGTGATCTCCCCTCCGGGCAAAACTATTTCGAGACCGCGGACGTAGTTGCGGATGACGCCGTACCTGACCGCCCGGCTTCCGCCGGCGTTGGTGGCGATCAGGCCCCCGATCATGGCGCTCTCGTCTCCGGGGTGGGGCGGGAAAGAAAGCCCCGCCTCTTCGACCGCCCGGGAAAATTCCCCCAGCATAACGCCCGGTTCGACCACCGCCATCTGGTTGGCAAGGTCGATCTCGACGATGCGGTTCATCTTTTCAAGAGCAAGGACGATCCCGCCAAAGAGCGGGACGCAGCCGCCGCATAGCCCGGTCGCGCCTCCCCGCGGAGTCACCGGGATTTGGGCAGCGGAGGCCAGCCGCATGACCGCCGCCACTTCCTCCGTCCGCTCGGGCTTGACGACGACCTCCGGATAACGGCCGATTTCGCGCAGCGAGAACTCGTCGTGGCTGAAGTCCTCGAGTTTCTCCCGGTCGGTGATGACATCCTCCGGACCGACTATGCCAACCAGCTTCTGAAGGATTTCCTGGCTGACCTTATTATACATTTATCTTACCCGACTCCCCCCACTTTATTGAATGATGATGTGCGGGATACCGGCCTGCTTGAGCTGGGCGTTGAGGTTGGGGACGTCCGTTTCCATGATGGACTTGAGGGTGGCGATCTCCGCATCCGCCTTTCCCGCCAGCTCCTTGAACAACTCGAGCGACTGGTCGGTCGGCCGGGCGTCGGCGCCGGCCGTTATCGAAGCCAGGGCAGAGATCTTGTTGTCGAGCTTGACCGGATAGTTGAGCGGGTCTTGGCTGCTCTTGGATTTTGCCTGGATGAGGACATCCTCCACGGATGTCAGCTTCGCCCTGATTTTTTTGGACTCCTCGATTACGGCGGCGGCCTCCGGCCTTCCCTTGATGACTTCAGAGACGCGGTCGATCTCGGCCCGGACCTGACGCAGCTGATTGATCGCCCGGCTGACCTCGCTGAACTTGTCACGGACCCGGATCAGGAAATCGAACTGTTCCTGGAGTTCCTGCAAAGAGGCTCCAATCCTGGGGTCCTTCTTCCACTCCCATTCCTGGATAACCGACTCCTCGCCTGTGGTCAGCTTGACTTGGTAGAGGCCCGGGACGGCGATCGGCCCTGTGCCTGAACCGCCCCAGAGCACCGCCCCCGGAACCCGCTCGGCATCGGGATATCGCATGTTCCATCTGAATCGGTTCATCCCGGCTTCCGCCGGCAGGCGCCGGCTGTCTTCCCCCCCGAACATCCGTCTGAATTCGTCCCCGGATTCCGTTTCCGGCTTGGCCAGGCTGGAAAAAGTCCTGATGCGCGAGCCGTTGGAGTCCATGATCTCGAGGACGACTTCCTGCGCCGGTTTCTCCTTGAAATAATAATAAAAGACCGTTCCGGAAGGCGGGTTTTTCCCGGTGTTGGGCACCGGGAAGCTTCCGCCGCCTATCCTGTAAGCGCCGCGGGGCCGGAACAGAAAAGAGGAAGCGGCGGCGGTTTTCTCGTCCAGCTGATGGAGAGGGGTCAGATCATCCAGGATCCAGAAAGAGCGGCCGTGTGTGGCAACGACAAGGTCGTCATCCTTTACGACCATGTCGTGGATTGGCGTCACCGAAAGGTTGAGCTGGAGCGACTGCCAAATTGCGCCATCGTTGAACGAGACGAAGACACCGGTCTCGGTGCCGGCATAGAGGAGACCCTGGCGCTTGGGGTCTTCCCGGACAACCCGGACAAAGGTATTCTTGGGCAGGCCGGTCACGAGCAGACGCCAGGTCTTCCCGAAATCTTCAGTCTTGTAGATGTACGGTTTGAAATCGTCGAGCTCGTGCCGGTCGACGGCGAGATAGGCGGATGCCGGGTCAAAAGTGGAGAGTTCAATCATGCTGATCAGGCTCCATTTGGGGAGCTCGCGGGGTGTGATGTTCTCCCATGTCTTGCCGCCGTCGCGAGTCAACTGGACCAGGCCATCATCGGTCCCTGCCCAGAGGATGTTCGGGTCCTGGAACGATTCGGCCAGTGCGAAGATCGTGCAGTAATACTCGACCCCCGTATTATCCTGGGTGATCGGGCCGCCCGAAGATTGCTGCCGGTCTTTGTCGTTGGTGGTTAAATCGGGGCTGATGACCTCCCAGCTCTGGCCTTCGTTTGTGGTCTTGAAAAGCACCTGAGCGGCGTGGTAAAGAACGCTGGGGTTGTGGCGGGAAGCCAGGATCGGAGCCGTCCACTGGTAGCGGTACTTGAGGCCCGCCGCTCCCGCTCCCATCGGGCTTTCCGGCCAGGCCGTGATGATGCGCTGCTGACGCGTGCGGTAGTCCCAGCGCGTGATGACACCGCTGTAGCTCCCGGCATAGACGATGTCGGGATCGTCCGGACGGGGAACTACAAATCCGCTCTCGCCGCCGCCCACGTCGTGCCAGTCGGGAGCGCCAATTCCGTAGCCGGCCGTGCGGCTGGCGATACGCACCGTGGAGTTGTCCTGCTGGGCCCCATAAACCCAGTAGGGAAAACGATTGTCCACGGCCACATGATAGAACTGGGCGGTCGGCTGGTTGTCCTGGCCCGTCCAGGAAAGGCCGCCGTTCGACGTCACGTTGGCTCCCCCGTCATTGGAGTTGATCATCCGCTGGGGATCGTCGGGGTCGATCCAGAGATCGTGGTTGTCACCGTGTGGAACCCGGATGGCAGCATAGGTCTTGCCTCCGTCTGTGGAGCGGTAAAAACCGGTGTTGAGAACATAGACGGTCTCAGCATCCTTGGGGTCAGCATAGATCCGGCTGTAGTACCAAGCCCTCTGCCGCAAGCGGCGGTCATCGTTGACCCTCTGCCAGGTGAGGCCGCCGTCGTCCGAGCGGAATACTCCTCCCTCGTCAGCCTCGACGATCGCCCAGACCCGGTCCGGGGCGACCGGCGAGACGGCGACTCCGATCTTCCCCAAAACGCCCTGGGGGAGGCCTTTGCGGCGCGAGATTTCCGTCCAGGTGGTGCCGCTGTCCGTCGACTTAAAGAGCCCGCTGCCCGGCCCGCCGCTCGTCAGGCTGTGGGGAGTCCGGCCGGCTTCCCAGAGAGCGGCATACATGATCCGGGGGTTGGCAGGGTCGAGAGACAAGTCGATGGCCCCGGTCCTGGTATTGCGGAAGAGGATCCGTTCCCAGGATTTCCCGCCGTCGATCGTCCGGAAGACGCCGCGCTCCTCGTTCGGCCCGTAGACGCGGCCGAGAGCGGCGGCATAGACCAGATCCGGGTTCCGGGGATGGATCCGGACCCGGGAGATCTGGCTGGTGTCGACCAAGCCGATGTGCTGCCAGGTCTTCCCGGCATCGGTGGACCTGTACATCCCATCGCCATGGGAGACGTTGCCGCGGATGGGCGCCTCCCCCATCCCGACATAGACGACGTTGGGATCATACTCGGAGACGGCGATGGCGCCGACCGATCCCGTCCGGAAAAAGCCGTCGGAAATGCACTTCCAGTTGAGCCCGCCGTCCTCGGTCTTCCAGACGCCCCCGCCCGTGGCGCCAAAATAGTAGGTCTGCGCCTGGCTGGAAAGGCCGGCCACGGCCGTCACCCGGCCCCCGCGGAAGGGGCCGATGGAGCGCCATTCCATAGCCTTGTAGAGGCTCGAGTCGAGAGCGGCTGGCCGGCGCTCACGCTGGGCATGGGCGCCCCAACCGGAGAGGGAGAAAAAGATCCCCGCAGTGATCAGGATGGTCAAGACCTTGAAGACGGCTTTAGATGATGTCATGGGAAGGACTCCTTGTTTCTCAGGTTTTATAAACCAACCCCGGAATCATGTCAATCGGAGTTGGCGGGGAAAAGACAGCATGATCTGAGGCCGGCCTCTGAATTCCTCCAAGAAACCCGTGACGATGATCTCTTTCCCCAGGCAACTCTCGATACCGGGGAAAAACGGGAGACGGTTGCGCGGGACAGGCACTTCAAAGGCCCCATCTGCGGAACGCAGGTAAAGGAACGGCTTTTTCTGAGAAATCTCCGCGCAGCGGAAGCGCACTGAGATGACCTCTCCGAGCCGGCCCCGCACCTCGGAGACGGCAATGTCTGCGGGCGCTCCTTGACGCCAGAAGCCCCGGTTTTCCTTTTTGGCTTCAGCCTCGGCGGCCCGGAAACGTTTTTGAAAGTCCTTTCTGTAAGGATATTTCAGGAAGGCGGCGGCAAAGCCCTGCCGGATGATGAAGTCATTGAAGAGCATTTCCTCTCCCGGCCAGACGTAGGCGAGGACCCGGCCGTGTTCGTCAAGGGGAGAGAAGTCATAAGTCAGGCGGACATCCCGGCGGTAGAGATGATGGAAAGCGAACCTCGTGGCCAGGAAGGCATGAAAGGCCACGTCTTCTCTTGAGTCGTCCGTCTCTGGGCAATCAACACCGATGAGCCGGACGCGTCGTTCGACGCCGTCGGCGAATTTGACGGTGACCGTATCGCCGTCGGTGATCCGGACAACCGTTCCGAACCCGGGAAACGTGTCCTCAACGGCTGCAGGAAATCCTGGATATGCGCCTAAGAGAACCCCCAATAAACAAGAAAGGATGCTCCGGGCTAGAGGCGAATGTTTTCCATTTCTTTTCAAGGCGCTCGTTCTCTTTTTTCCAGCGCGGCCCGGAGCCCGCGATCACGGCCGGACAAGGTCATGCACCGCCCGGACGATGTGGGAGGAGCTGATCCCGTAGGCCTCCAGGAGCTCGCCCGGCTTTCCCGAGCGGGGCAACTCCCGGATGCAGAGATGGAGGATCTTGGCCTGGCCCGCCAGCGCGGCGGCGACCGCCTCCCCCAGCCCTCCCCCCGGAAAATGATCCTCGGCAACGACGACCCGGCCGCCCGTCTGAGCCACCTCGCGGGCGATCGTCTTGACGTCCAAAGGTTGGACGGAATACGCATCGATGACCCGCAGACCGATGTTCTTGCTCTTGAGCTCATCATGGGCCTTGAGGGCTTCGAGCACGGTGATGCCGGCAGCGATGACGGTGGCCGAGTCCCCATCCCCCCGACGCAGGACCTTGGACCCTCCGACGACAAACTTCTCCTCCCTTGAATACAGGAGCGGCGTCGCTGGCCGTGTCGTCCTGATGTAAAAAATTCCTGGCTGGCGGGCGGCCGCCTCGACGCAGGCTTCAGTGGAAAACGCATCGCTCGGATAGAGGACGACACACCCCGGGATCGGCCGGAAGATGGCCAGGTCTTCGAGACCCATCTGGGACGGCCCGTCCTCGCCGATGCTCACGCCCACGTGAGACCCGCAGAGTTTGAGGTTGGCGAAGGAATAGGCGGCCATGCGGACCTGGTCGTGGGCCCGGCTGAGAAAAGCGGCGAAGGTGGCGATGAAGGGGATGTACCCCTTGGCCGCCATCCCCATGCCCATCCCGACCATGTTCTGTTCGGCGATATACGACTGGAAGGACCTCTCAGGGAAGGAAGCGAAGAACTTCTCGGCATAGGTCGAGTTCTTGACATCGCCGTCCAGGGCGACCACCCGGTCGTTCACCCGTCCGAGCTTTTCCAGGGCGATCCCGTAGGCCAATCGGGTGGCCGTTTTGTCGGCGTAGGCCGTCCGCTCAAAAGCAAACGTGTCCTTCCAAGCCGGACGGAGCGCCTTTTTCGGAGGCCGGACGGATCCCTTCGAATCGACGGCCGGCATCGGGCCGAGCTCCCGGAGCGCTTTTTCGAGCTCGTCCTCCTTGAGCGGCTTGCCGTGCCATCCGTTTTTGTCCTCGATGAATGAGACGCCCTTGCCCTTAACCGTCTTGGCCAGCACGACCGCCGGGCCGCCCGACAAACGGACCTTCTTGAACGCTTCCAGGATAGCCGGGATATCGTGCCCGTTCACCCTGTGAACCGCCCAGCAGAAGGCCCTGAACTTGCGCGCATAGGCGCCGAGGTCGTGGCCGTGCATGGTGGCTTCAGATTGGCCGAGCCGGTTGACATCGATGACAGCCACCAAGTTCTTGAGCTTAAGGTGGGACGCGGCGCCGGCCGCTTCCCAGACCGCTCCCTCGGCGCATTCACCGTCGCCCATCAGGACAAAAGTCCGGCCTGGAGAATGTCCCAGTTTTTGAGCGAGCGCGATCCCGACGCCGACCGAGAGGCCCTGACCCAAGGAGCCCGTTGCCGCCTTCACCCAGTTCATTCGCGGCGTGGGATGGCCTTCGAGGCGGGAGCTGATCTTGCGCAGGTCCAGGAGCTCAGTTTCCGGGATGATTCCCGCCTCGGCATAGGCCGCCCAGAGAATGGGCGCGGCATGTCCCTTGGACAGGACGAATTCGTCGTTGCCCCAGTCTTCGGGGTCGTTGACCTGGTACCTCATCTCGCTAAAAAAAAGACAAGCCATGAGGTCCGCCATGGAGAGGCAAGTCGTGGGATGTCCGGAGCCGGCCCGGGTGGTCATGCGGAGAGAGTGGATGCGCAGCCGGGCGGCGATCCTACGGAGGGCGTCGGCTTTGGTCATCGGTTTCATCCTTTCCTTGAAGCTCTTACCCGAAGGAAGCTCATTATATTATCAATAAAAGGAACAGCAGAGCAAACAATTCGATCTCACCCATGTGGGTGAGGAATCCGCCCGAAAATCACCTCGGGAATCCCCTCCGGCGGTTATTGACCCTTTCGGGCACACGCTTGACAATAGGCGGCGAGGACGAAACTCCGCTCAGGACAGAAGGACCGCATAAATGGAAGATATGTACTGGAAAGCCGGACAGGTCCTGGACGTTCTGCACAAAATCGAGCTCATCGTGGCTGAGTTGTACAGACGCTTCTCCCATTCCTTCGACCAGGATAGAGTCTTTTGGGAAAACCTGAGCCAAGACGAAGAAAGCCATGCCGTCATGGTGACCGAGCTTAAAAATACACTCTTTAAAAACGGCTCGCCGTTCGAGCTCGGGAAAATCAACCTCTTAGCCCTCAGCACGTACCGTCAGGGAATAGAGACCCAGCTGGGCCGCCTTGAGAGGGGCGAGCTCCGCCGGCAGAACGCCTTCTTCATCGCCCGGGACTTTGAGAAGACTCTGATCGACCGCCGCTTCTATGAATCGATCCAGAGCGAAAACCCGGAGTACCGGGCCATCCAGGATAAGATCCGGAAAGAGACCGAGTTCCATCTGCAAAAATTGGAGAATTATATTAAAACGCTTTTTCCTCTTTAGAACCGGATGAAAACACAGCCATGAGACTGACCGTTACACTGAACGAGGCGATCGAGCTCGAGGAGAGGATCCAATCCTGCTATGGACTCCTGAGCAAGGTCGCGCAGGACGGCATCGCGGACGAGCTGAGACAGCTGGCCCGTGAAGAAAAAAGCCATGTCAATGTCCTCCGGACAGGAAAGAATTTTGTCATCCGGGCGCCGGACGTGTTCGGCCAGGAGATGGTCTCCGACACCGAGATCCGTCTGGGCATCAAAGCCGCGGCCGACCTCGAGGAGGGACTGAAAGCCCAGAAAATGGAATATCCACAAGCCCTGAAGAGGGTTTATGACCTCGAGAAAAAGTACGAGCGGATTCACCTGAACACGGCGGTGGAGGTCAAGGATTACACCCTAAAGAAGCTCTTCGAGGCCCTCGCCCGGGCCGATGCCGAACACCGCCAGCGGCTGGAGCGGCTGATCGCCCGGCTCTGAGCCCGGTTATTGAAGCTGTCTTCTGACTCGTGAGAAGAGGGGATAGAGCTTCAAGGCTTTCCCAAATTCGGCTTTGGCCTCGGCGTCTTTGCCCAGGCCGCGCAGTCCCAATCCCAAAATAAGGTGCAGGTTGGCTTGTCTTCTCTGGGCCGACTCCTTCTTGCCAAACTTGGCGAAGTAATCCATGGCCGGGGATTTTTCCAGTTTTTCGCGGGCCAGCCGGACCAGGCGCTCAAAACAGCGCTGAGCGTCCAAATCCCGGCCGAGCCTTTTCCAGGACAATCCCTGAAAATAGGTCAGCTCGGAAAGGTCCGCGGGCGCTTGGGCAGAGCGCTCAAAAGCCTCTCTTGCCAGCTCTGTTTCTCCCCGGGCGTCTAGGGCGGTGCCGACGAAATAGTAGACCTCGGCATCCCTGCCCCCTGACGCCGGCCTCCCCACCTCGAGGTTTTCTGGATACGCGAGCGCGGCCCGAAAATCAAGCAGCGCCCTATCGGTCTTTCCTTCGGTCATTGCTTTCTGCCCCCGCAGAAGGTGGGCATCGACATAGACACTATGAATCGCCCCGCCCCCTTCCCAGACATGGAAATGATGGCCTTCCAGAAGCTCGACCGCCCTGTCGTACTGGCCGAGCTCGACGAGCAGGACGATTTCCCGGGCCAGCGAATCGTCCCGCCCGGATACGACCACATGGTTTCCCGACAGGACTTCCAGTCTTTTCTGCGGCGCGACGTCGGACAAGTCGTAGAGCTCATCGAGCTCGGAAAAAAGACGAGGGTCCGCAGGATCGCAAGCCACGGCCTTTTCAAGATGCGCTACGGCCCGCGGCAGGTCCCCTCTCACCCGAAAATAGGCCAGGCCGAGGTTTCGGTGAGCGGTGGCGAATGTCCCGTCCAAACCGACGGCCTTCTCCCATTCTGCCATGGCTGCTTCGGGCTGCCTGTCGAAAAGCAGGTTCCCCAGGAAATAGGGAGCACGGGCATCCCGGGGAGTTGCGCTCTCCGCCCACCTCAGGACGGCGATGTCGTCAAGGCGGAAAGGAAAGCAATAATCTGGAGCCATCGCTGTGGCCGTTTGGAGACGCTGCCGGGCGCCGGTTCTGTCCCCCGATTTGTGACAATAAAAGGCCAGGTCGTAGTGGAGCATCGGGCCGGAAGACTCGGCCGCTCCATCTGCAAGGGGGCTGAGGGCAGAGACGGCATCGCCATATAGGCCGCAGGCCGCATAATCCCAAGCCAGCTCCAGGTAGTTCTCCACGGCCTCCCGCATCTTGAGCTTCAGACTGGCGGCCAGCTCGTCGGCGTCCACTTCCAGCCCGCGGGCCGCGAGGATCTTTTGGCGTTCGTTGGCCGCCCAAAAATCTAGAGGGTCGGCAGCCAGGCTCTGCCTGGCTATGCCCTCCGCTTCCTCGAGCCGGCCGAGAATCCGGAGCAGGGTCGCTTTGAGGTCTCCCCCACGGCTGTCCGATGCGTTTATCGCCAGGGCGCGTTCAACCTGCTCGAGGGCTCTAAGATATCGTCCCCGGCCGGCGGCGAGCTCGGCCATCTGGAGCGCGGCCGGCGCTGTCCAGCCAGCGTCCCAGGAAGAACGGCCGAAGGCCTCCTCCGACTCCGCTTCTCTTCCCAGAAACCTCAAAGCGACTCCCAGGTAATAGAGCGCTTCTCCCTCCTTCGGCCGGGTGTGGTCCTTGCCCACGCGGGCAACCGCCCGGAGGAGATGCCTCTCGGCTTCGGCAAACATCCCCCGCATCAGATAGAGGCGACCCAGGGCGGTGTTGACACGATAGTCGTCAGGGTCCCTTTTCAGCGCTTCTTCATAATAAGGATAAGGCTCCAAGGCGGGATTGAAAAACTGCTCGAGGCGAAGGCCCGCAAGATACAGCTCTTCGTTCGTCCTGATTTCCGGCGGCGCCGGGGGCGGAGTCACCGGATCGGGGAGAGATAATGATCCTCTTTGTTGCGGCCGGTAGCCAACGAGTTCCCGGCCGTCCTCAGCGATCAGGGAAAGGTGGAGGGACTTCTCCTCAGTCGGCTGCGCCAGCTGGACCTCGGCCGTGAACGGCTCGCCGGGACCAAGGTCGGCCGTTTTCTCGAAAACCACCCTCTCCCCTGCTTTAAGGAGTATCCGCGCGTTTTCATGGACTGCCGTCGTGGCAAAACCCAGAAAAGCCCGGCTGCCTCCCCTCACCTCCAGGTTGCAGGCGGCATCCGCGTTGGCATTCTTGACCGCTCCGATGGCGCGTATCGGATACCAATATTGAGAGACTGTCTTGACCTCGCCCGGCGCGATCCAGCTGTAGTCGGGTTGGTTGTCCGAAAACGACCCGAACATCAGCTCGAGGTAGGGTCCGTCGCGGTCGGTCAGGATCTTCTCCCAGCGCGCTCCCTCGCTCGCCGTGCCCCAAGTCCAAAACTTTTTTCCAGGGACGAGGGCATGGTCTCCGACAAAGACGACGCCGGCGTTTCGGCCGTGGTCATAGCCCGCCAGGAAATCTTCCTCAGACTCAAAGGCAAAAAAGGAAGTCGGCGAGGGATGGTTTTTCCACCAGGAGACATCCACGCCTTGGGTATAGTCGACGCCGTTATAGACCTCGCGGGAGATGGGCCAACGGGAAAATTGGTTCTTCCCATGAAACGTGGCCAGCCCTGTGCTCGGCGGGAAGATGATTTGGTAGTCTTCGTTAGCGTGGACGGCGGCGTTGGCCCAGCAGAGAACTGAATGAGCGAAAGGGGTGCGGTTGATGACCCGGTAAGCGACTTCGAGGACCGAACTTCCCGGATGGAGGGTCAAGCCGACAAGCCAGCGCATCCGCTGGCGGAGCTCCAGCTCGCCTACCCAGACGGTATTGCTCCCGTCGGGGTTTTTAGTGATCGTCCAATCCACCGGCATGAAGGTCGTGGCCCGGTGATGGTGGGGGATATTCCACTCGACTCCGCCCGAGATCCAGGCGCCGAGCATTCCGATGAGGGCCGGCTTGATGACGTGCTGACGATAAAAGAAATCGTAGCCGTTCGTCTTGTCGACCGCTTCGAAGATCCGGCCTCCGACCTCGGGCAATACGCGATAGCGGACATATTCGTTCTCCAGGACAAGCGCCGCGTACGTCTTGTCCACGCGCTCATCGGTCAGCAGATCAAGGAAGGGATAAGGATAAACCGGACCCTTGGCGCCCTGATAGGCTCTACCGAAATAAAACATCGGGTTGCGCTCGGGCGGCCCGGGAAGGTAAGTCGGGATGATCAGATTCTCCCGCCTAGCAGAAACAGCCGAGTCGCGCGGCCAAGAATACGGCGCTCCGAAAGCAATGACGCCGACGATCCCAGCCAGCAGAATGCAGAGCCGAAGGCAACCCTTCTTCCTCATTTTTATTAAGACCGCCAGGACTGCGGAAAGAAGAGCTTCTCGAAAAGGGCCAGGGCGTAGAGGTCGGTCATGCCGGCGATGAAGTCGGCCGCCCGCCTTTCCTTGGAGTCTCCTCTGGGGAAGGGCTTGATATAGTCGTCGGGGGTGGCCAGCACATAATGATAAAGATCCGTCAGGATCTTCTTGGCCTTCTCCACCTCTGCTCTGGCAAACGAGCTGCTGTAGACTTTCCGGTACAGGAATTCCCTGAGGTCGACCAGGGCCGCCAGGACCTCCTCGCTCATGGCGATTCTCTCCATGTCAACCCTCAGGCTGGACTTAATCACGTCCTCAACCAGACGGTCGATGCGGGAAGCGTGCCACTTACCCAGACTCTTGACAAGGGCGGGCGGGATCTCTTCGTCCTTGATGATCCCGGCGCGCATGGCGTCATCTATGTCATGATTGACATAAGCGATGACGTCGGACACGCGGACGATCTGTCCCTCCAGAGTCTTGGCCATCTCGGCAGGGTCGGGCTCCAGGATCTCGCCCCGGCCCTTGGAGTGTCTGGAGATGCCGTCCCTCACCTCGGCCGTTAGGTTGAGACCCTTGCCCTCGTACTCCAGCTTTTCGACGACGCGCAGGCTCTGCTCGTAGTGGCTGAAGCCTCCGGGGAGGAGCGCGTCCAGAGCGTCTTCGCCCGCGTGGCCGAACGGAGTATGGCCGAGGTCGTGCCCGAGGGCGATGGCTTCGGTCAGGTCCTCGCTGAGCCGCAGGGCCTTGGCGATGGTCCGGGCAATCTGGGAGACCTCTAGGGTGTGAGTGAGCCGGGTGCGGTAGTGATCGCCGAACGGAGCAAGGAAAACCTGGGTTTTATGCTTGAGCCTACGGAAGGACTTGGAGTGGATAATCCGGTCCCGGTCGCGCTGGAAGGCCGTGCGGAACGGGTGCGGGCTCTCCGGGCGGACCCTCCCTTTGGATTCGGCGCTCAACGTGGCCTTGGCAGAAAACGTCGCCCGCTCTATCTCTTCCAGCTTCTCCCGGATGGTCATGGTCATGGCGGCGAAGTCGGTCGTTCGATCCTTCCATCCCTCCAAAATCGTTACAGTGATTATATCACACCCCCGATATGACTTTAACTTTTCCCAACTACCTGATTGACCCGGAGCGAGGGGGAGACCATCAGAAAGCCCTCCGCAGCGCAGCGGGCATGGTTCCTTTCTATTACCAAAGGCGAAGGGTGTGGGTGAGGAAGCCCGTGGACGACTGAGCGGGCATGGTTTCTCGACTGAAAGGAGAGAAGAG
>Ga0299912_10002621_pt1 | contig 14744 bp, 13 predicted proteins | sample RVTome_2_FD_207667 | JGI IMG/M metagenome (GOLD analysis project Ga0299912, IMG submission 207667) | Soil microbial communities from uranium-contaminated site in the Upper Colorado River Basin, Wyoming, United States - RVT95D214 (version 2) ... | reverse complement strand
TTTGTCTGTAGAACCTCACCATGTGAACAGCATGAGTTCCGGGTCGAGTTTGATTAAGGATGTTCCGCTCCTTAATCATCTTTTAAACCTGCCTCGTGACGCCGACGCGATACCTCTTCCTTATGGTACTTTCGCCATTCAATCAATTTCTCCAAACCATCCCTTAGTACTACCTTGGCTTTGAAACCAATTTCGGCCTCGGCCCTCTTTGGACAACCCACCCGGTTTGTGACAAAAGTCGTGCCTCCTGATTCGTATTGAATCTTGAGATCGGAGCGAGTAATTTTCAAAATGATCTCTGTCAGTTCCTTAATAGTTGTTTGGACGCCTCTGCCGACATTATAGAAGGTATCCGTGGTATCTGCTTTCAGGGCACAGAGGTTAGCCCTCGCACAGTCAGATACATAGATAAAGTCATATGCCTGAGACCCATCCCCGTAAACGATAGGAGGGAGTCCCTTGTCGAGTCTATCCAGAATTTTCATGATGACGGCAATATAGGCCCCCCGATAGTCCTGCCGTGGGCCATAGACATTCATATACCTCAGACCAACGTAATGGAGACCGTAGCGATGATAGAATGCCCGGCACATCTGCTCCCCTGCAATCTTAGTAGCCCCGTAGAAGGTTTTATTGTTAAATGGATGCTCTTCTGGCATGGGAATCTCAACGGCATCTCCATATACGGAGGCAGAGGACGAGTAGATCAGTTTCTTGATCTTGTTGTTCACACAAGCTTCCAATACGTTGAACGTCCCTCGAATATTCACTTCAAAAGCAGCGCGAGGATATTCGTAGCACTGGAGCAACCATAAGGCAGCGAGGTGAATGACATAATCCACTTCCTTGACAGCCGAATCCAGAATGTCTGTCTGACAAACATCTCCACCGATCTCGTAAACTCTCACCCTTGGATCTTTCAGTGCCCCTTCCAAATTACTGATCGTCCCTCGGCAAAAATTGTCATAGATGATAATTTCCTTTAGATCTTCATGAATCAATTCGTCGACCACATGGGAACCGATAAAACCAGCCCCTCCGATCACCAAAACTCGACTTCCCCTTATCTCCATTGATACCTCTTCACTTCTTTTAATCTCTTCTTCTCAAACTATTCTCAAAATGTTCTAATCCAGTATTCATTAGCGATTATTTTTAAAGCATACCTACCATGTTCAGAGACCCATTTCTTCCAATGAATTCATTCATAAATTAAGAGAAACAAATATCTTTTATTTTAATCGAACTCAGCTCGAAGATATCTTCTAATCTCTTCCTTTTCTTATCAATTTCATTCAAAGAGGTTATCAATATCCCATCAGGCTTAAGCTCATGGACGCGGCTTACGGGTTCGAGTTCATGGCCAAAAATTATTTGAGGTTTGAATCTTTCGTCATCTTCAACAATCCCAACCAGCTTGATATTGACCCCTTGAAGCGTAACGAAGGCAATTTCCATCTCATCACTCACTCCATAAAAGACGACCCTTTCGACACCCACTTCCTGCATTTCTATGAGTCTAACCGCAATGCGGTCTTTTAATGTACCGTAGTGTTTGACCGTCCAGGAGATAAGACGGAGTGTGAGTTTTGTCTTTTCAGCCAATCCCTTTGGGGTTAAATAGTATCCGATCCTTCGATGATCTAAGTTCATAATTCGAATCCAACCCCTCCGTGCCATCCTTTTTAAACAGGCGTTAGTCAATCCTAAGGCAATACCAAACTTATTAGAGAGTTCTCTCTGGGAAATAATTGGGTTTTTCTCCAGTTCCTGAAGTAGATTTAACTCTCTTATATCTTGCGGAGGTCTGAATAGATCAAGGCTTACCATAAAAGCATTCGTCCTAATTCAGAAGGTAGATGTACAAAAATTTCCCACTTTAAAACTAAAATTGTTCACGGGATGAACACTCAAACCCAAAAAAAATTGCCTGTTAACTCATTAAAATAATTGAATTTATCATCCGATCAGAAAACATGATCAACCTGTATTATAATATTAACCAAGCAAACTTTATGCCAATTCTTTCAATGTCCTTTCAATCTTAGTTGCTCTTGACTCCCAACTGAATCTCTCATTCACTACTTGAATACCTTTTCTTCCCATTTCTGTTCTCTCTTGGGACTTATCAACCAAATCATATAACGTCTCCTTAAGACCTATCACATCTCCGGGCTCTATTAGTCGACCTGTCCTCTCCTCTTCAATAAACTCCAAGCCTTCAATTCTTGATGCTACAACTGGTTTACCACAAGCCATATACTCGAAGACCTTTAAGGGTGATACTCCAGTCTTTCGATTCCTTTCAGAAATAAAGGGGGCTACACAAATTTCTGCGATGTTGATGAGGAAAGGGATATTTTCATATTCTATCATTCCTGTAAAGATGAATTCCCTTAAATATCCAGAATCCTCAACCTTCTTCATAAGAAAAGGTTTCACAACCCCTTCACCTATGATAAGAAACTTCAATTTCTTGCCTTTGGATAAAAGTTGAAATGCACTTTCAATAAGGATGTCCACCCCTTGCCATAGCGCAAGATTTCCAACGAAGGCCACGACAACATCTTCATCTGCAATTCCAAATTTCCTTCTCCATTCTGCAAGAACGGCTTGATCCTGGATCGGATGGAAGTTCTTAGTATTGACCCCATTCCCTATAACCTCCACTTTATCTGGCCGACAATGAAATTGGCGGATCAAATAGTTGGCAATTTGTGGAGTGACCGAAACGATCCGATCTGAACATTGCGTTGCCAACATTTCTGCCCCTTCAATGCAAAAGGCGAAGACCTGGCGAAACACCGATTGCCCTTTCAGTTTCTCTTCTTCATTTGCAATGCCGTTCATTTCAAAGACAAGCCTTTTTCTGAGAACGAGTCGAGGGAGCAAAGCGACGATCACCGTGTGGAAGTCTCGGGCATAGATTACGTCATATGTCGGGAGATGGAGAATAAGGTAGAGAAAGAGAAAAAACAATGAAATCAGATAGGGTTGTCTTTTTATGCCAAGGAACCTCAGGGAAAGAACCGTTCCATGCTCAAGATTATAAAAGCGATCCGCCTCCGATTCAAAATTGCTCGAAGCCCTGGCAATTAGTCCCACCTGGTTTCCGAGCTTCTTCAGGCCCTTCACAATCTCTTTGACATGAACGACTGATCCTTTATGCAGCGATAAATCCTCTACGGTGATGTATAGGATTTTCATGGATGTAACGCTTAATCAAAAAGGCCCTCGTATATTTTGGCCGTTTTACTGATGATGGTTTCCCAATGAGCACCTTTTTCAACGACCTTCCGGTTCTCCTCACACACCTTTGTCAATCGTTCACGATGCTGAATGGCTTCAATGATTTTCCTCGTAAGTACCCCTTCATTGTCTACAGGGACCAGAAACCCATTCTGGTCGTTCACGATCCATTCCTGATTTGGAGGAATTTCCGTTACAATAGGAAAGGCTCCAGATGCCATGGCCTCAAGTAAAGAGATTGAGATCCCATCGAACAAAGAAGTTGAGACATAAATATCTGCTTGGGATAAGAGAGTTGGCATCTCCTCATGAGGAATTCGACCCAGGAATTGTACCGTGCCACCCAAATTTAAATTCTCTGCTTCCTTTTCTAAATTCTCCCTATCTGGGCCCTCTCCAGCGATAAGAAATCTTGTCTTTGGCTCCTCTCTTAGCACCATGGGGATCGATCGAATCAATAGAGAAACATTGTAGATTGCCAAAAGATTTCGATTGCTAAGAATCGTTAATGGCACACTGTTCGATTTCTTTTGTCGATTCCTCCCTGCCTCGAAAAAGGCTCCATCAACACCCATTGGGAATATTGACATTTTTTCCCCTCCAATGCCCAACCCTTCTATCTCCTTTTTCATCAGCCCAGAAACACAGTGAAGATGTCTTGCCCTTTTACATACGTAAAGGAAAATTTTTCTAAGGAACGAAGATTTATCCATGGCAAGCCTGAAGTCAGAACCATGAATTGTAACAATCAAGGGTTTCCTCAAGAGGTTTGCAACCAACGCGCCGATCAGCCCGGTTGGAATAGCCCAATGGGTGTGTATTAAAGAGCACCTATATTTCAGAACAACATAGATCGTTAAAAAAAAACCAGAAATATAATAAAGAATCATCTTTCCGTAAGGAACTTTTTGATATTCGATCAAAAGTTTATTTCTTGCCATAAAAGGAAAACGAAAGACCCTTACGCCATTTTGATTTTCAAAATAGCGACTACCTTTGTAAATCTTCGGCGTAACAACAGAAATCTCATAACCGTTCTTCTTTACAAGATGAGCCATCTTTTTTATAAACATACCCCGATATGATGATTCAAAATCAGGATAAGCATTGGTAAGAAATAGAATTGAATTTCTTTTCATGATTTACCTTCGAGCCCGTTGGCTTCAGGTGTCGTTATCCTTTCTGAGCCAATAAGCGATGGATTATTTTCTTTTCTGAGCAATGACAAAAAGGGATTGTGGCCTTCCTTTCTTGGGTATCACATATCCTATTTTATAGACCATGAGATATGAAAAATAATTAAAGGCATTCCTCAACAAATATTGGAAGGTAAACGTATTTATCTTCTCAAACGATAGGGTCGGGTCGCGCAAGTGCTCCTTTCCCCCTCGAACAGTAAACTGGTCTGCCTTCGTTTTTAAGCTCCTCATGATCCACAGAAGTGGCAGGTTTGAATATTTATATACCTTTACAAATTCAAAACCTGTCCGTAGAAGTAATTCTTTTAAATTCTTATCACTAAAAAAGAACAAATGATCCGGTAACTGGAAGCTGGTGAACAACTTAAAGTACTTTTTTTCCACATTTCCCAAGTTGCCCGTTTCGAATATTAGAAAACCGTTGTCTTTTAATCTTTCATTCATCTTCTGAAATTCCGCAATCGGGTCGTAAAAGTGACTGATGACGTCTCGATGGTATATGATATCAAATTTCTTACCGTCAAACGAATAGGCGTTCAAAGGAGACTCTTCACAAGATATACCCAACCTATTTTTTATGAAATTGGCCTGGATGGTATTCAATTCGATTCCACCTACTTCAAACCCTTCTTTTTTAGCCTCATATAGAAATGATCCTTCTCCGGGTCCAATCTCAAGTAGAGAACCATTTTTTATAAATTTCTTAATAATTCTGAGATGATGTCTCGCATGGAGTCTCCGGCTAAAAAACCCTGAGATGCTTGCACCAGCTGATCGATTCGCTCGAACGTTATTATTATAGAGGTTCTCAATTTCTTCCAATGAAGGCTTATTAGAAATATAGATTAGATCGCAACTCGGGCATTTTTTGCATTGGTAACCTTCTTCTTCAATAACAATCTGTGAGCTCTTTTTGTTACAGAAGATACATTCAGCTTCCGCCATGGTGTGACTCCACACCTCCGTGACATCCCCTTCTGCGCACAATGGTTATGTGCTATGGTCCTATTCTCCCCTATTCTCTCTTTACCTGTGACGATGAAATCTCTTTTCTTAACTCCAGATTCTCCTTTTGAATACGGAGAATTTCCCGCCGAAGAGAAACAATCTGGATAGCAATAAATCCAAACGAGAGTATTTGAATTCCACCTAAAATCAATAATAAAGCGAGGGTTATTAAAGGTCTTCCAGGCGTCAATCCCCCGGAAAATCTTAGATAAGCAATATATAAACCAATTAAAAGCCCAATTCCAAGGGTAACCAGGCCAAGGAAACCAAAGACAAGCATTGGTTTTTCAAATACCGAAAATACCAGATGGGAAACAGCGGTCTTTTTAAACTTGAATTTTGATCTCCCCTTTTTTCTTCCTTTCAGAATCACCGGAATCTCTCTGACTCGGTAACCCAGGGCCATTGCCTTAGAAAGGATTTCCAGGTGGATCTCTTTTCCGTCAGATTCAAGCTCGAGAGAATCGAGAACCTTTTTCCGATAGCCGCGGAAGATCCCAGTTGAAGTATAAATCCGGTTCGGCAGGGCGAATCGAAGGATCTTGTTTCCCAATTTGCTGATCCATAAGCGGAGAGGAGGAACATTCTCGGCTCCTCCACCTGGCATATATGGAGAGGCAAGCACCAAATCGATGTCCTCTCCTGTCTTCAGGGCATGAACCAAATCGAGGATAAAACGAGGATCGTAACTCAGGTCCGCATCGATGGAGACGACCATCTCCCCTTTCGATTCCTGAAACCCCTTTCTCAAGGCCATTCCGCGGCCCAAATTTTTTGAATAAGAAACGACTCTTAAATTTTCTTTTTGGGATTGTATCTTTCTTAATATTTCTAAAGTATGATCGATGCTCCCATCATTGACGACAATGAATTCATAAGTCCCATCAAAGGAAGCCAGTGCCTCTCCAACCCGGTTCAGGGTCGTCTCAACATTCTCGGCTTCATTGAACATGGGGATGACTATTGAAAGGTCCATTTTCCCATCCATCCATGTATTATTTTATCAAGGAACAAAAAAAGCAAGACAAATCATATTCATCTTGCTTTTTTCGCCCTCCATTACAATCGTTCACTAAGAAATTATTTGGCCCATTTATCAGCGGGTAATTTTAACCCGTTTTGATCAATGGTCAGAGCTCCATCTACAGCTTGCCTCCCACCCGGGTTAGGAGTAGCCGTTCCAGTATAGGTTGCTGTGGTAGCTGCCATGGTGATATTATAGTCTCCGACGGTCGCTGCCGGAGCTCCCCATGTAGTTCGAAGCCCTACTAAGTCAGTGGTGTAGCTTCCTCTTTCTGCTCTCCGCATCTCCTGGGACGCCCTCAATTGCTCTAGTGCAGTTTTCGCATCTGCCCGCCGTGCTCTTATCATGTAATTTGAATACGCAGGGATCGCAACCGCTGCAAGGATCCCCACAATCATAATTACAACCAATAATTCAATCAGGGTAAGTCCTTTTTTTGACCTCATTCTTTGAATTCTGAAGATCATGCAGTCGCATCTCCTATTTACGTTTTAATTTCTAAGACCTTGCTGCTCCAAAAAAGAACTGACAACACCTGCAAACAATTTAACAGTTTCTTAGAAAAAAATTACGTAATTCTTTTATTATTAAACCGGTTTCTTTATAAATACCACCCTATTTTCTGAGTTAAGTTCTGTTCCTCGGTTCACAACATGATTTAACCTCTTTTTTTGATTATCAATGCGGCCTGAATATAAAACATGGCAAGAAAAAATGGATGGGTAGCGATGCGAAAATTTTTCGTCGCTACCCATCCGACAAGTTCTACTTCTTGGGTAAATAAGGTTGTGCTATGGTACCCCCCCAAACCCACGTGATAGCACTACTATCCGCTGATGTGGTTGGTGACATTTGTAAAGTTGACCCATTCACAGCAGGGTCGATGTTTTGAACACCGAATGTGATAACCCCCTGGTTCACGGAAACTGTTGATATTCTAGATCGATTGGATTCTGATATTTCAATCCCAAAAGAATTCTTCAAGTTAACTACCGAAGCGACATCTCCAGCTGGCCAGCTCCCCTCTTGCATTTTGTAAGCACTAATTGCCGAAGCAGTTGCACTCATTGAATTTGTTATTTCTGTCAATTTTGCCTTGACCGTTTGACTCTTATACATCGGGATAGCAATGGCTGCCAGAATGCCGATGATGGCGATAACAATCAACAACTCAATCAATGTAAAACCTTTCTGTCCTCTCTTTCTTAACATAATTCAAACCTCCTTTAATGACTTTTGTGTTTTTCTGAAACACATGTTATTTTTTGAACCATTAGCCTCATTCCTAAGAAACCTAAAACCTCTCACCTCGTTCTCTTCTTAATCACCTCCTTTTCTTGAATTCGTTAGCATTGAAGGAGCATAATCCATGCCAATTTGAAATTTCTTCCTAGCAATTACCCTTATTTATATAACTAATTGATATTGTAAAGATTTGTATGGGAACAGACTTCAACGGAACTTCTTAAATTTATACCAACGGGTTAGGAAAATCAACCTAAATTTACACTTTTTGTCTTTCTGATGACAAATTTTGTTAACGGAGGTAATCACAACAAATAGAACTGTTCAATCCTCTTAATCTTGAATTTTAAAATATTCTGTAAAGCCTGCAAGCTGATAGAATAAGCGGCACAAATTCATATCCTCCTGGTTTCCAATCACCTACTAGTCATATATGTCGTACCGAGGTTGTGGAAATGGCTCATAATTGACCACTATTATCGAATATAATGGAAGAAATGTCTGTCAAGAAAACAATTTTTGAAATTGAACGGAAAAAGTCGAATAATTATAAGCTGGTATATACTATCAATCTTCGAACAAAAAGGCATAGTTCTTGGCTTAAATGTTGCAAATGTTGGATCAAGGGTACCTGGCAACATCATAGCAAATTTATTTGGGAACTTCATTGAGAGGATGGTTTCCCCTGGAGCGAGGTGCATTTCAAGGATGGAGGCATACCTGACAAGAATTAAGCCTGATGAGTTCAAAGAGTGGAATGAAACAATGGTCAAGAAATATGATCCGGATGCATTCCACCATCATTCCAATCCCTTGATACGTTTTGTTGAGCGGAGAAGGGTTAGAGCCATTGTCAAGCTAATGGATATCCATAAAGACACCCGTGTTCTTGAAATTGGGTGCGGCGCTGGAAATGTGATCGAAAAGACCTCCTTTGAGAAATTGTTTGGAGTGGATATCTCATCCTCTATTTTGAATAAGGCGCGGCGGAAATTAAGCAACCGGGCCCAACTATTCCAGGGAGATGCTCAGAACCTTCCTTGCAAGGACGAGGTCTTTAAGCAGGTGATTTGTTCTGAGGTGCTTGAACATCTCCTTTCCCCACCCGAGGCACTCCATGAAATGGCCAGGATTCTGGAATCGAACGGTGTCGCTGTCATTTCCGTTCCTAATGAATTGTGGATTAATCGAATCAAAAGTATCTTAGTTCAACTGAGAATATTCAGATGGTTTGTGAATCGAACAGGAGGATATCGAGAGATGCCAGAAAGGATGGAGGATGAATGGCACCTCCATACCCTCTCATTGGAGGAGTGGCTCAATCTATTTAGAAGATATTTTAAAGTCACTCGCTTAAGGAGAATTCCTTTCTTATGGCTTCCTTTGAGATATGTCGTCCGTCTTGAGAAGCTGAAATGAAAAAGATCACCTATGACATTGAATGGAATCTCGAGAGATTCCATTGGTGGTTCGTTGGAAGGAGGAGGTTATTCAAGGTCCTTTTTTCGTTCCTGGGTCTTCAGAACGATCTACGGGTCATTGATATCGGTTGCGGGGTCGGCTCAAATCTCAGACTTTTGCAATCGAGGCAGTCTAAATTGATCGGTATGGATTCGGAAATGTACAGTCTCCTTCATACAAAAAAAAGCCTTTCGGCAGTTCCTTTAGTGAACGGTGATCTTATGAGATTACCTATTAAACCTGACTCTATTGACCTCTTTCTCGCCTCTGATGTTCTTGAACACCTAGATGAGGATACCATCGGGATCAGAGAAATCTATAGGGCCCTGAAAAGGGAGGGGAAAGTCATATTTACCGTCCCCGCATTTAGATCCCTTTGGGGGGTGCAGGATATCGTTGGAATGCACAAGAGACGCTACTCCAAGAAAGAACTGGTAAGAAAAATAGAAGGAGAAGGGTTCAAAATAGTCAGGTCTTCTTACTTCAATTTTTTCCTCTTTTTTCCAATCTTGATTGGAAGACGTATCATTTATCTTCTTGGGTTGAGAATCGAATCGGAAAACGAAATAAATTTTCCACTGATCAACTTTTTTCTTAAGACTGTCTTTTCCATCGAGCCCCATTACCTCAAGTTTTTTTCTTTTCCTTTTGGTGTCTCAATCTACTGCATTGCCAAGAAAGCATAAGGCAGACTCGTGAACATGGACCGCACTGCTGCAACCGTCATAAACGGAACCAAAAGAAACGAAACGCTTCTCTTATTTCTATGCCTGATCATCGGTTTTGCATTGAGATTTTACACCTATGACCAAAAATCTCTCTGGGTGGACGAAGTTCATACGTTTAATGATTCGAGGGATGGTTTCAAGGCACAAATAGAATTTTATAAAAAGAACCCGACTTATCTCCACCCTCCCCTGTTCTTTGTTCTCACCCATTTATTCTATCCATTTCCAAGACCTGAAAGAGACCTTCGTCTTATTCCCTTAATCTTCGGAATCTTATCCGTACCCATGATCTACCTGCTTTCTAAATCCTTCTCTCCTCAGATCGCTCTTCCGTGTACCCTCTCTCTAACCTTCATGGTCTATCATATCTATTTCTCCCAGGAAGCGCGTCCCTATTCCATGCTGATGTTTCTCGGAATGGTAGCCCTCTATTTTTTTATCCTATACCTAAGAACATCAAGGAAGATCTATCTGTTTCTTGCCCCTTTTTTTTTCGCCCTTTTGTTTCATACGAGTTACACCGCTATCCCTTTTATTCTATTTTCACAGATTCTCTGGTTTAGTAACATAAGAGACGATAATCGACCCCCCTCCACCTCATCTTTCTTTGTTTTCAACGGTCTATTAGTTCTCTTCTGCATGGCTTGGCTCCTCTTTGTTGCATTCAGTTACAGGGGACAGCCTATGATGGACCCCCATCACACCGAAGATCCCGGCTCTCTTTGGAGTATCGTGTATTGGATACTCAATGATTGGGTTTCTAATCTCCCTTTAATCATTGTTTCAGTTATTCTACTCGTCTTATTCCCTTTTTTTTCAAAACATAAGAAGGATGCTCTCACTTTATTAGCTTTACTCATTTGCCCAGTCGGATCTCTTTATTTATTCTCTAAATTCTATGATATCACTCATTTTTTCGCGTCAAAATATTTCATTACGCTCCTCCCCCTCTTCTTTATTTCTATTTATCTTGCGCTCAATGCCATCGAAATCAAATTCAAAAGATTGCGGCACTTCATGCGTTTGAAACTCCTTTTCGCCATCTTTCTGATTGCGTCTAATCTTTTGACCCTACCGTTTTATTATCGCTCTGAAAAACAAGACTTCAAAGGGTTAGCGACTTGCTTGAAGGATCAACTCCGAGACGGGGATAATATTTTTGTCAGGACAACGGCCTATCTTCCTGGAATACTTCATTACTTCGGCGCTTATCCAAAAGGGAGACATCATGTTATTTCCTTTTCCAAGGATGAGGAGAAAGGAATTGAATATGTATTGGGCTCCACGGATCCCAGGAAGACATTCACTATTTATAATTCCATAAAGTGCTGCACCCAATATGGTGGGGATGGCAGCCGACTATGGATTATCGTGGAAAAAGGGACTGCGAAAGAGTTTACAAAAGACTCGCCTTGTGTGCTGAAGGGTTATTTCGACGGAAGTGTTGCCAATTTCAGAAAATTTCCCACAGATGCGTCTATGTATCTGTTTCTCTGGGATCCTAAAACGCCGGATGAGAAAGGCATTGAGATGTCGATTGAGTGATGGCTAAAGAATGGAAAAATCCTATGATATGTTGTGGAATAAGGTGTCTGAGGTCCTCAATTCAACCTCACCGAGAGAAAACGGTTAATTTGTCAGCATTTCGGTTCTTCGGAATATCGGTCAAAGTGAGGTAATCTGATGGGCATCCATTTTCCAGATTTGAATCCGGGAAAACAAAAAGAATTCCTTATCCTTATTTGTTGTTTGCTCATCGGCTTTGCCTTGAGATTTTACACTTTTGATCAAAAGTCCCTCTGGATAGATGAAATTCATACATTTAATGATTCAAGGGATGGTCTCAAGGACCAATTGAAATTTTACAAAGAGAACCCAACTTACCTTCACCCTCCATTGTTTTTTATTCTAACCCATTTATTCCACCCATTTGAAAAGCCGGAAAGGGATTTACGGATCGTTCCTCTGATCTTTGGAACTCTCTCGATACCCATAATCTATCTTCTTTCACGATTATTCTCTCCGAACATTGCTCTGCCGTGTACTCTCTCGCTGACCTTCATGGTTTACCACATCAGTCTTTCCCAGGATGGACGCTCCTATGCACTGGCCATGTTTCTTGGAATGGTTGGTCTCTACTTTTTTATGAAATATCTCCAGATATTAAAAAAACGATACCTATTCTTGGTTGTCCCTTTTTTTGTCGCCCTATTTTATACAAGTTATTCTTCTATTCCATTCATCATCTTATCCCAGATTCTCTGGCTCAATCGGATAAATGAAAAAGACAAGAAACCTCCTTTTTCTTCTTTATTAATTTTAAATAGCCTCATCCTCCTGATGTGTATCCCCTGGATGATTTTTATAGCATCAAATTATAAAGGCCAACCCCTGATGAATCCTCTCTTCATCGATGATACTGGTTCCTTTTGGAGCATCATGGATTGCGTATTTCACGATTGGGTACCTCACGCGCCTCTCACGGTTGTTTCGATCATTTTACTCATTCTCTTACCCTTGTTCTCAAAATATCGGAGGAATGCACTTATTCTCTTAACTGTTTTTTTTCTCCCGGTGATTGGGTTTTACTTATTCTGTAAGCTATTAAATCTTAATCATTTTGTCGATTCAAGATATTTCATCAATTTTTTACCCATCTTCTTTATCTCTATATATCTCTCACTTGATGCGATCGAAATTAGATTTGAAAGATTTAAAAGAGTCGTGCGGTTGAGGCTCCTTTTTGTTACCTTTTTTATTCTATCCAACCTGATAATTCTCCCTCTCTATTATCAATCAGAAAAGGAGGATCATAGAGGTTTAGCGACTTCTTTAAAGAGCCAACTCCGAGAAGGGGATAAGATTTTCATCAATGCGGTAGTATACATGCCGGGGATACTTCATTATTTTGGTGCCTATCCAGAAGGACGTCATTATGCCGCTTCTTTCGGGAACGATTCGGAAGGAATAGTTGAATTAAGAAAATCCTTCGTCCACCGAAATCAGGTCTTTACGATCTACCATTCAAATACTTGCTGTGCCCAATATATCGCAGATGGAAGCCGACTATGGATTATTGTAGGAACAAAAAGGGACGCGAAAGAGCTTAAAAATAATTCTCCCTGTATCCTGAAGGGATATTTTGATGGAAGTTTTCTCAATTTCAAGAAATTTCCAACAGATGCTTCCATATATCTTTTTCTCTGGGATCCTAAATCGCCAGATGAGAAGGGTATTGAGATGCCAATTGAATGATAGGGAAGGAGGCAAAACTAATACCGGAAGATTTGTGGAAGGGGAAACTTAGTGATTAGAGCAAGGGATGATAACGATTAGCCCAAAGTTCCCAAACGAGCAAGGTCCAAAGCTGTTTCCTGTTATCTTTTTTACTTGCAAGATGATCTTGCAAGAGAGAGCTTACATAGCTCGGGTTAAATAATCCTTCTTTTTTTATCCTATCGTAAGAAAGCAAGTCTCCGAACAATTCTCTCAATGGTCCCTTCACCCATTTTGCTATGGGGACGCCAAACCCCTTCTTTTTTCGCTCAATAACCTCCTTCGGAAGGAAATCCTTCATCACCTTTTTCAAAAGATACTTTGAAGTGAATCGTCTCAATTTCAATGAAGATGGAAGGTTCATGACGAATTCCACCAGTTCATAATCGAGGAAGGGCGCTCTCACTTCCAACGAACACGCCATGCTGGCCCGGTCCACTTTGACAAGGATGTCGTCTTGGAGATAGAGCTTCAGGTCCAAGTATTGCAGCAAAGTGGTTTTATCCTCCAGGGGGAACCCCTTTTGGTAACCATCGACTTCTTCCATGATTTGAACTGGATCGACTTGAGAGCATAATTCAGGAGGCAAGGCTCTCTTCAGCTCCGGAAATGAAAAAGACCCAAGCCAGATAAAGTTGCGGATGCCTTCGGGATAACCAATGCCGGAAAGAAATTTTTTTACTTTAAAATCAAAACTAATATTATTATCGGAAACAGGAAGCAAATTCCCCAGAAAGCTGAGAATTGGACGTGAATGGGTTAGAAAAAACTCATACTGCCTCGCCATTTGATGTGCCAGGTAGGTGGGATATCCGGCAAAAAGCTCATCTCCTCCATCTCCGCCAAGGGCGACAGTCACATGTTGACGGGTAAATTTCGAGAGAAGATAGGTAGGTAGAATAGAGGCATCTGCCATCGGTTCGTCTAATATATCTGGCAGGTTGGGAACGAGGTTAAGCAAATCAGGTGCTGTCATTGTCTGCTCGTGGTGCTCGGTGCCGAGATATTTGGAGGCCAGAGATGCAAATTTCGATTCGTCAAAAGAAGGATCTTCAAAACCGATTGAAAATGTCTTTATCTTCCCTGGAACCTCTCTTTGAGCCAAGGCGGTAATCGCACTCGAATCGATTCCCCCACTTAAAAAAACTCCCAATGGGACATCACTGATGAGTCTCCTTCTAACGGATTGTCTTAAGAGCTCCACCATCTTTGCTTCGATTTCACCCTCCGACAATTGTTCTGCTATCTTTCCCGAATCGAAAGGGGACCAGTATTCAATCACTCTGATTCCATCCTTTTCCAAAATGAGATAGGAAGCAGGAGGAAGTTTGTTCGCATCCTTAAAGATCGTATGAGGGCTCGGGATATATTCAAAGAAAAGATATTTCATAAAAGAAAGAGGATCGATCTGTCTTGAAAAATTGGGATAAGCGATAAGGGCTTTCAGTTCTGACGCAAAAAGAAAATTCCCTTTGACGAAACTATAAAAGAGAGGTTTCTTCCCCAACCGGTCTCTCGCAAGGAGGAGTCGCTTTGTTATCTAATCCCAAATTC
>Ga0299912_10002620_pt1 | contig 14745 bp, 11 predicted proteins | sample RVTome_2_FD_207667 | JGI IMG/M metagenome (GOLD analysis project Ga0299912, IMG submission 207667) | Soil microbial communities from uranium-contaminated site in the Upper Colorado River Basin, Wyoming, United States - RVT95D214 (version 2) ... | reverse complement strand
GCTTTTTAAGCATAACCGCCTCCCAACATCTGGGTCATTCACCTTAACCTAAAAATTGTCAGTCAGGATAAATCCAGACAAAACAATACTGCACAATAATATATACGTAATTATCTTACCAAAGTTCAACTTTATTAAGGGGAAAAAACAACAGGCCGTCCTCACCGGCCAGCCTGCTGTTCATATTTCAATTAATAATCTTGATAATTCGGGGGTTGGTGGTGTTTTGTAGGGCAAAATGCCCCAAATTTCCTCGGAAAATAATTTACGGATAGATTATAACTACATCTATTTATCGGTGATATCGATGGCGTGGTTCACATAATTCCGCATATTTTTTGATTCCACGCTCAGCAATATATAAAAGCCTTTGATATCTTTAGGTACCGCAACCTCGGTTGTCCATTCTGATGTTCCGCCCGCTGGGGTTACTGGAACGGATGTGAGATCCATAATCTCAAAAATACCATAGATGATGCCATCTGCGCCGATAACGGGCGGGTTACCGATATGAGTTTTGAGGGCGAACTCTGTGGGATTGGAATTCTGCCATTTGAACTGGAAGCCAGAATCCGTACGCTGTACATCGAGCAGCGTGACAACATTTTCACTGATCGCCGTAATTTTGACATCCGGCTTTTCAACCAAACCCTCTACAGGTGTGTAGACCGGATAAGTCAGTTCCTTGGCAACCTCATCCAGATTCAATTCTAGCGTTCCGCTGGCCTTGTTATTTTCCTGTTGATAATAATTAAGCTCACCGGTAAAGAAGATGTAATCGATGGAGAGTGTGGATCCGGGCTCGGCTACCGCATCCTTGCACTCCACATAAAGAGGTTGAGTTTCAGGTTCGGCTTTCGTTCCTATCGTGTAACCCCGCATTTGAAAACCAGGAGCCAGACGGTGGCCGCCCGAACTGACAAAAACCGTATCGCAGTTGGTGGATTTACCGCCAGACTTTAGCACAGCCGGTTTATCCGATACCGAATTCATCGAGCTCCAGTCGGAGTTATCGTTCCGTATTGTGATGTCAATGCGCAAATCCCCACCGACGGATTCACCCACATTCGTCGCCACAGCACTCCAGCCTGTCGATCCCGATCCTGAAACCTCCTGAAGGTCCAAACCTTCAGGGAACACAATGTAAACACAGGCATTGATAAACAATAATGTAGTGGTCAGCAGAACTGGGATTAATACCTTCTTGAAACTCATCTTTCAATCTCCTTGTTTCATAAATAACCCTGTCGGAAAAAATCGACGGCTGAGGGGCTTTGGTAAATTGGCTCCCTATGGGGCAGATGCAAATTTGGGAACAATCCCTTTAACTAACGAGATAACCTGCCAATAGTCAGCCGGAGCATCTGTTCCTCCATCTACTCCTTTTACGGTCTTTTCCTGATTATTATAAGAAACAGTAAGATAGTACCCATAGCATTGCCCACAGGGGGTATGCCATGTGTCATAAAGTTCATCCGTAAACCATCCATATTCGTTAATACCCGCCTGCAATAAATCTACATCGGCAGAAGTCACTTGTTTCTCAACTTCTCTCTCGCCATCGTCACCAACGATTCTCCCATCCGGATAAATCGCATGTAGTTCGTCAATACAGTTAGGACCTCCGTTGCGCTCGTAGACGACCACCGCCCCATCTTTTATAAGATTCGCAGCCTGGTCTTGCCGATAGGGTTTAAGCTGGCAATGATCCGCTTCTTGCGTGCCAACGGTAGCACCTGGTGAAAAAATCCTGGGGACAAAGATTATCCCAAGCACTGCCAGCACGATGGCGGCGCTGCCGCCGAAAACCCGTATTCGCCGTTGGCGCCGGGCGGCAGCAAGCGCTGCTGGGCTGGTTTCTTCCCTGCGCTGTGCGCCTTTCCGGGCAGCCAAAACACTCTGTACGCCGATGAACATGAGCGTCAGCAAACCGATTACGATTTTCGTCCACCAGGAACTCAGTGACCCGTTGAACTGGATCAGGGTTTGAGTAATGCCGAAAATCAGCACGCCAAACAGGGTTCCGAAAACATACCCTACACCGCCAGTCAGCATCGTCCCGCCCATCACGACCGAAGCAATGGCATCCAACTCAAAGCCCGACGCATACAGGCCATGCCCGGACACCACAAAGATGCTCAATGCGACACCCGCCAGCCCTGAGCAAAATCCGCTAAATGTGTACACCAATACTTTGGTAGAGTTTACCGGTAGACCCATCAACCGGGCGGATTGTTCGTTGCCTCCCATGGCGTACACCGTGCGACCAAAGCGTGTATAGTGGGCGATATACATCGCCACCACAAAGAGAAACAGCGCGACGACCACCGGGATGGAAACGAAAGGCGCCGGATCACCTCGTTGCGCAGCAAGCTCGGTTAATCCTGGGATCAATATTTTTGTCTGTCCAAGAAGGATATATACCGGGTTATGGATGGCGATCGCATCGTCGCTGATGAAGAAACACATCCCGCGGGCAAACCACATGCCCGCCAGTGTGGCGATAAACGGCTGCACCTTCAGGTAGGTGATGAGGAATCCCATGATAGCGCCTAAAGCCATCCCCATTTCCAGCATCAGGATAATTACGCCCCATGGATTCCAACCCTCGCGAAGTAACGCCGCCGAAGCCACCGTCGTCAGCGCCACCACGCCGCTCACAGATAGATCGATGCCTCCCGAAATAATGACGAACGTCATTCCTATGGCGCTAATCAACAGGTAAGGATTGTTTCGGAATATGTTGAGGAAAACTTGTAAATCCCGCATGGCCGGGTAGAAGGCCGCTCCGACCACATAGGCGACGATAGCCAGTATCGCCGTCGCAGAAAGTGGAATAAACCTTCTGTTACTGAGAATAAGGGTGCTTATCTTCCGCATCATGGTTAAACCTCTCTCGGTGCGCTGATCCTTCGAACAAACCCTCTGACTTGTTCTGAATACAATAGGATCACAAAGATGACCACCACTCCCTTGATCGCCTGAAGGGCGAATGCCGGAACGCCGAGTGCATACATGGAAGTAGTTATCGCCTGGATGACCATAGCGCCTATAATGCTGGCCAGCAAAGAAAATCGACCACCCGCGCCCAATAGGGTGCCACCGATGACGACTGCAAGGATGGCGTCCAGTTCAAGGGTCAGGCCGATATTATTGGCATCCGACGTTTTGATATTCGAGCTGGCAACCAGGCCCGCTATCCCCGCGCATAAACCACAGAACGCATAAGCCAGCAGTTTGATCTTCTTTTCGTCGATGCCACTGTAAAAACTGGAACGGAAATTGATGCCCACAGACTCAAGGAACAATCCAATGGCTGTTTTGCGAGTCAGTATCCAGGCGATCGCGAACACTATAGCTACAATGTACAGGGAAAAAGGCAGAACAATCCAGCCCTGTCCGAGGAAAGCGTACGGTCCATAAAAGATCTGAATTCTCACCCCATTCGTGATAAGCTGGGCAATCCCACGGCCGGCAATCATCAGGATCAGAGTGGCTACCATGGGTTGAATTCTTACGTAGGCAACCAGCACTCCATTCCACAAACCACAAATGATGGCCACGATTAGCGTAACCAGAATCACTTCCCAAAGCGGCGAATAGGTAAAACTTGGATCGTTGATGAATTTCATCAGGTCGGGCGGGAGTTCGACTCCAATAATGACCGGGTTCATCATAACGGCTGCCACAGAGGCTGCAATCGCCATAATGGCGCCCACAGAGAGATCCACCCCGCCGGTGGCGATGACCAGCGTCATGCCAATAGCCAGTAACATAACCGTCGAAGCGTTTCGCATGATGTCGATCACGCTTCCATACAGATTACCTTCTCTTGTTTGTACAGCAAAAAAATTGGGAATAAAAACCAGGTCAAAGAGCAGGATAAAAGCTAAAGCAAGGAAAGGGAAGAAGAGCTTGCTCTCTGTTATTCTTCTCCACGTGAAAGAGGATTTTGACTTTTTCATGATCCACTCCCTGCCATTGACTGCATGATCACCTTCTCGTCCACTTCACCGCTGTACTCGGCCACTTTCTTCCGGTTACTCAGAACCGCAATCCGGTGGCTGCAACGGATCACCTCTTCCAATTCCGAGGAGATGAAAACGCACGCCTTACCTTCTTCGGCCAGTGAAAGCACCAATTTTTGAATCTCAGCCTTTGCTCCAACGTCGATGCCACGCGTGGGCTCATCCAGTATCAACACTTGTGGATTTGTGGCCAGCCAGCGCGCCAGGATCACCTTTTGCTGGTTGCCGCCGCTCAGATTTTTAACCGGCTGGTCGGCTGAGGGAGTAGAGATATTCAGAAGTTCAATGAACTTGTTGGCTATTTCATATTGTTGTTGCGTGCTCAAATACTTGAACCAGCCGCGATTGGCCTGCATGGCCAAAATAATATTTTCTCTGACTGTCAGGTCGTCCACAACGCCTGCTGCTTTTCTATCTTCAGGACAAAGACCGATGCCTCTGGTAATCGAAGCCAGGGGTGAAAAGTTTTTAACTTCTTTCCCAGCGACCGTCAAAGTGCCGCTATCAGGCTTTTCAATCCCAAACAGCAGGCCGGCAATTTCCGTTCGTCCCGATCCCAGCAATCCGGCAAAACCAACGACTTCCCCGCTATGTAATTCCAGGTCAAATGGTTCAATACCGCCCTCATTACTGAGCCCTTTCGACTCCAGCAAGGCCTCACCTTTAATGTGCTTGCTGCTTTCAAGCTTTATTTTTGTCATGTCGTCATACTCGGTCAGACTTCGACCGATCATTTTTGCGATTAATTCCAAGCGCGGCAAAGTAGCCGTATCATAAGATCCGACCAATTTCCCGTTTCTGACAACCGTAATTCTATCGGCAACTTCGTAGACCTGGTCAATAAAATGGGTGATGAAAACGATAGCCATACCTTCGCTTTTCAGCTTGCGCATCACGCCGAAGAGTTGCTGGGTTTCATGGGCATCAAGGCTGGAGGTGGGCTCGTCCAGGATCAGGATCCTGGCATTGGAAATCTCGAGAGCCCGTGCAATAGCCGCCATCTGCTGGATGGCAACTGAATACGAGCCCAGAGTTTGGGTAACATCAATGTCAACATCCAGCCCCTGGAGAATCTCCTTGGCTCGCGCGTTCATTGTTTTCCAATCGACTCTTCCCCATTTCCTGGGTTCCCAGCCGATCAGGATGTTTTCTGCAACCGTTAGGTTAGGGCATAGATTGATTTCCTGGTATACCGTGCTGATTCCCATCCTCTGAGCGTGTTGCGGGGATTTCACGTTGATTTCTTTCCCCTCAAGGTTGATCGTTCCTTCATCCTGCTTCTCGACGCCGGTCAACGCCTTGATCAGGGTGGATTTGCCGGCTCCATTTTCTCCCACCAGGGCGTGTATCTCGCCTTTTTTCAGGTTAAAGTCAACATTTTCAAGGGCTTGCACACCCGGAAAGGATTTGTGGATGCCTTCCATTTCAATTATATAATTGTAAAACTCTGGCATATGTGACCTCAGTCTTCAGTAAACTACCCATTGGTCTATTATGGGAGGGGAGAGGCGGCTGCGCCGCCTCTCCATTTTCGCACAAATCAACTATTTTGACCAGTGACTCCCGGGAAGTCACGCCTACTTCCTTGAAATCTTAGTACTTGCGACCGTCAGCAATTTCCTGCAAATTGGGATCGGTAGCGCGGAATACGCCTTCCTGCGAAGGAATCCATTTGGGCAGCTCTTCACCATTGAGCGCTTTCAGAGCGGCCTCGTAGGTCTGCGGAGCGAGCAGCGGATTGCACTCCACGGTCACGTTCAGATCGCCAGCCAGCATGGCCTTGAAGGCGCCAGCGGTGGCATCGACGGAAAGGACTTTGACATCCTGGCCAGGAACTAGACCGGCCTCTTTGAGTGCTTCGATCGCGCCCAAGCCCATTTCGTCATTCTGCGCAAAGATGGCCTGAACGTCCTTGGTCTCCTTCAACCAGGCTTCCGTCACTTGCTTGCCCTCTGTGATGCTCCAGTTAGCGGTCTGGCTCTTGGTGACTGTGATACCACAATCACCCATTTTCTCGCGGAAACCCTGGCCACGGTCTTTGGCGGCAGAGGAGCCTACGTTACCGACCAGCTCCCAAACATTCTTCGACTCGCTGTCCTTGAGCAGTTCGCATATTTCTGTAGCGGACCTACGCCCTTCTTCAACGAAGTCAGCACCAATGAAGGTTACGAACATGTCTTCCGGAGCATCGATGCGGCGATCTTGAATAATGACGGTCTTGCCGGCAGCCTTGGCCTCTTGCAGCACTTCTTCCCAACCCGTCGTCTCGAGCGCGGACAGGATGATCACATTCACCTCTGGGTCCTGGTTGAACTGGTGGAAGCCTGCAACCTCTTTCGCCAGGTCATTCTGTGAATCGTAGAACTTCAGGGTTAAGCCCAGTTGTGCTGCGGTCTCATTGTAGGAAGCCGTGTTGGCAGCGCGCCAGCCACCCTCGGAACCCGTCTGTAGGAAGCCGACGACCATATCCTTGTAAGTGTAGGTTTTTTGGGGCTCGGGCGTGGGGGTTGCTGCTGGTTTGCAGCCTGTGCTGGAGAAAAGCATTACCAGCACGATTACAGCATAAATCAAAACCTTTGTGATTTTCATCTGCGTTCTCCTTCTTTTTTTCTAATTTGGTTATCTGAGTGGTGGTCGAAGCCTTTCCCCGGGAAGAAAAGCGTCGACGTTGGATAAATGGTTTTATGAAGTTGATTCAGGCGATCCTCCTCCTTGTCTCTTGTCTTCTTGTCAATCGTATTGTCGACTTTTTCCGCTAACGTTCCCGATAACGTTCCCGTTATCGTTCACATTGAATGCCCTTATATTAGCAAAAAAAGGGGAGCATGTCAAGAGGTTTACTGAAATTCTGACAAAAATTCGTACATTTTCCTGGACAAAAAATGGCTACGAGGCACAAGATTCAACGAGGTACCCGTTAAATTCATAGTCAATCTTGTTCAGATATGGCTGTTATTGTTATAAAATTAGGGAGAATAGAACCATGATGAGACGTGTTTATCGAAGATTATTTTGGATCGTTTTACTGATTTTTTCCTGGTCGGCTTGTCAATCGCAGGGGGAGATATTATCCCCGGTCACAACCGCCTCCCCTTTTATAACCGTCGTGAGCCATAGAAAATATTCAATTCATCAACGACTGACGCTGATTAATGAAGGACCTGGAAAGCCAGAAAAGCAGAATGTTTGGGTAGCATTAATCCAAAGCATGCCACCCTATCAAGAGGTCCTGTCGCTGGAGATTACACCCAAAGACTATGTGTCGGTCGTTGACGAGTATGGCAACCGATATGCCGAGTTCGATTTCTCTGAGCATCTTGCTGGAATGTCCAAAACGGTTGAGATAGATTACCAGGTAGTGGTCAACGAGCTGGCTTATAATTTATCGGTCTGCGAGGGGGAGTTACCCGCTGAGTTTACCCAACCCGAGCTCCACATCGAGTCTTGTAATCCGCAAATAGCCGCTTTGGCGAATGAGCTGTCGCGGGGAAAGAAGACTCCCTGCCAGCAAGTGCGCGCCTTTTATGATTACATTGGTAATGAGCTGGTCTACAGCCCCAACAACAACAACTGGGGAGCGCAAGCCGCTCTGGGATTAATGGGAGCCGATTGTACTGAATACACATCCTTGTTGATTGCCCTCAGCCGGGCGCAAGGGATTCCAGCCCGCTATTTTGAGGGATTGTTGTATCTGGAACAGGAATTGGATGACATTGCTCGCCTCGAACACGCCTGGGCTGACATATACCTACCTGGTATCGGCTGGGTGGCACTGGATCCCACCCTGGGGAGGTCATCGCTCTTCCGGGAAAAATATTTTGCCCACTATACACCGGAGCATATCATCGTCACCACAGGCGCTAATCCATCTACGCTACGAGGTAGTAGCTATTGGACTCATCTCTACTGGCCGGGGAATAGCACAAAAATACGGGTGACCGGGAAGTGGGAAATTGAACCTGTGGAAGAGTAGGAAACTTATTCAGCGTATTTTGTTTGGGTGATGGCGTCAATCATCGCCCAGAAATTTTCCATGGGGGTATCCAATTGCACGTGATGAGTTGGACCGATAATCAGCCCGCCGTTCTTGCCTATTGTTTTTAGGCGGGTCTGCACTTCAGCATTGACGGCTTCCGGTGTACCAAAGGGCAATGTATGTTGCTCGTCGATGGAGCCCCAGAAACATAGCTTTTCCCCGAATTCCTTTTTCAATTGCGCCGGGTCCATACTGGCAGGTTGAACAGGATTAAGAACGTCCAGGCCAATCTCGATCAGTTCAGGGATGATCGGATAGATAAAACCATCGGAGTGATAGGCAACTTTCACCTGGGGGTTAATCGCCTTCAATTCGGCGATATAGTTCGCCATCCGAGGCTTAAGATATCGGCGCCAATGAGCGGGAGAGATCAACATACGGGATTGTGCACCCACATCATCACCTATCCAAACCATATCCACCCCCATCTCAACCAGCTTTTTAGCAGCCGTTAAGTGATAGCGATAGGGGATCTCTAAAATATGCTCGGCGAGATCGGGATTGAGAATGAAATCCGAGAGCAGGCGGTCATAGCCTCGCAATGCCCAGGCGCACTCAAAGATCGTGGTCACCGTAACACCGACGATCCAATATTCCTCTTTAAAATCTCGGATGAGGCGAGTGGCATCGTGGTATAGTTCCTGGCGATGGGGGTCAGGCCCCTTGTATCCATAAACCACTTCATCGCCCGAGAGAGGGTGCCCGGTGGGTTCGGTGTAATGACCAACCCCGTAAGGGGTTGCATATTCGATCGGGTCCCAGGTAATACCCCACTCATCGGTATAAGTGCCGCTTTGCTGGTAGTAAGAGTTAGCCCAACCAACCGAGACAAGCAGCATGTCCTCCCCGAGAGCCCGTTCCAATTCATAGGTGTTCCCACCACCGTGCGGATTATGAACCCCGCGACCTTTCACCTGTAAATCTGCCCTCAGGCGGTCGGCAAACTCAGGCGTAAAGCTAACTTGCAGTGGGCAACGGTCGGGGATCTCGTGGTTAAGAGCCGCCAGTACGCGTTCTCTGTGTTTCATTTCAAATACTCGCCTTTACGGTACTTTCCATAATCCAAAGCTGTGTCGAACAGCGCGGTTATGTTTTCCGGTGGGACTTTGGCCTGGATGTTGTGAACAGCAGCAAAGACGAAGCCGCCCCCGGGAGCCAGGTCGTCTATCCGACGCTTGACCTCGTCGACTACCTCCTCAGGGGTTCCAAAGGGCAAAACTCGCTGAGTATCAACTCCACCGCCCCAAAAAGTAATGTCTTTACCATAGGTCAGTTTCAGGCGTTTGGTGTCCATTCCATGTGCTGAAACCTGGACCGGGTTGAGGATGTCAAACCCAAGGTCAATTAAATCGGGGATCAAATCGAATGTGGCTCCGCAACCGTGAAAGAAGAGTTTAGCATCCGTCTTCTTTTTAATGGCTTCGACCAACCTGCGTTGTTTTGGCTTGATCATCTTGCGATAAGTGTTGGGATTAATCATCCAGCCATCCTGGGTGTTGACATCATCCCAGTATGTGAAGACCTGGATATATTTCCCAACTTCGTCAAGATATTTGTTGCACGATTCGATATAAATGTCGGTGATCTGTTCCATCATACGGTCGGCGAGTTTGGGATCGACGACTAAAGCCATCAAAAAGTTCTCCATTCCAATCGTGCGAGCCGGTTGCTCGAAAATTCCTCCGCCAATCACCGCACTGCCGACCAGGGCGTAATCAGTGTTCTCATAGAGATATTTCGCCCGTTTGCGTAGTTGAAGTATGTGTTCTTTTGGGTCAGGTCGCGGCCATTGATATTGGTCGAGCGCCTCATGAGTAAATTCTTTGATCGGAAAGTCGACCCAATCAAAGTAATACCCGCCTTCTTTGGGCATATGCAGCTTGGAGCCCCAACGATCGATAAAAGCGAAATAATCACCCTCTTCAAAGACCTTCAATCCTGGTGCTGTGGCAGCCGGTAATTGCACCATACGGAAATCCACACTGAAGCGTCGCATCAGCTCTTCATCGATATATGGGAGCTGCTGGACGTAATCCAGCATCTTGATTTCCTCTAGTGGTAGACCTAAATGATCCTTAAGGGGGATATAGGCGCTCTTTGTAATGGAAGATACGATTGTCGCCCCCAGGTCGATCGGAATCCGGTCTGGCTCCTTGTGATCGAGCGCCAGGATGACTCTTTCGCGTGGGTTCACGCCCACCTCCTTCAGTTTTATAATTTACAAGTACCTGTAATCCGTCGTGGCTGATAAACAGGAGATAATGGAATGAGGCGCTTAAAAATTCTGCCTGTTTACTCTGTACGTTTGCGCAGAAAAGTGTGCATAATCACCGAAAGCACGATGATCAAACCGTAGATTAGCTGGGTCCAGAAGCCGGTCAGGCCAACGGCAACAGTAGCAGCCTCGATTGCCCCAATGATGAAAGCCCCGAGAAACGTTCCCAGGATGGTACCGATGCCGCCGAAAACAGATGTGCCACCCAGGAATACGGATGCCAGGGTACGTAGCAAATAACCTTCACCCAGGCTGGGCCAGAAGAAAGCTACATGAAAGCTGGCGACCACACCAGCAAAGGCTGATACCAGGCCTAGCAGCATGAACGCGGTGATACGTGTACGCCCGGTGTTAATGCCCATCAATTTAGCACTGTTGACGTTATCGCCAATTAAATAAATGTGGGCGCCGAATCTATGGCGATTGAGCAGCACCCAGCCGAGGATGGCGATAATGATCAGCCAAACCATTTGCACGGGGAAATAACCGCCAATTTTCCCAACCAGCAAAGGGCGCAGAATTGACTCTTTGACGTAAATCAGGCTGCCGCTCTTGCCCTGCGATAGCACCAGCACGGCTCCGCGCCAGAAAAACTGCGTACCGATAGTAGCAACCAGGGATGGAATGCCAAATTTTACGATAATCAAGCCGTTGAACCAGCCGATGAGGACGCCGGTGGTCAGGGCCGCCATAAATGCTACAGCCACGCTGGTCGTGGCATTGTAGGTCAAAATAAAAGCTACCATGCCCATCGCCATGATGGATGGGAAAGACAGATCCATTTCGCCCGCAATGACCACCATGGTGAGCGGTATGGCCATAATGGCAAAGAAGGGTACGGTGGACATGAAGGCGTAGTAAATCTGGGGAGCCAGGAAAGTGTTGGGGGCTGAGACGATAAAGATGGACCACAAAGTAAAGAAGACCCCAAGGATGCCGAGTTGGGTGCCATAGGCGCGGGCAAATCTTCCGAAACTGAAGGTTTCTTTATAAGGTTGGTCGATTCCGGAAGTGATCCCGTTCGTATTAGAGCTCATCATTTCCATCCTTGTTCATTAGTCGAGACTGCCGGTTTCTGCAACTCGAATCATTTTTTCCATCAATATATCCAGCGTAATGTCTTTGGTCGAGAACTGACCGGCAATCCGGCCACGATCGATAACCACCACCCGGTCGGCAACATTGTGGACATGCAAGACATTATGGTCGATGAAAACTGCCGATTTGCCCGCCGCTTTGATACCGCGCACGAAATTGACAAGTTTTGCAGTTTCTTTGAGCGAGAGACCCATGGTGGGTTCGTCGAGGATGATGATTTCGGCGTCAAAAAAGAGGGCGCGTACGATGGCAACACCCTGTTTTTCACCACCCGAAAAAGTGCCAACATGAGATTCTGGATTTACAGCCGAGGAGGTGAATCCCATGGATTGGCTCATCAATCGGTAGGTTTCCTCTCTCATCCTTTTGACGTCGAGCAGACCCCACTTGTTGTTGAGCTCCCTCCCCAAAAAGATATTGCGCCACAAGGTTTGCAATTCGGCCAGGGCGCGTTCCTGATAAACCGTTTCCACTCCAAATTCTCGGGCTTTAGCGACAGTAAGGTGGTCCACTCTATGACCGTTAAATATAACCTCACCGGAGGTTGGTTTGTAATAGCCAGTGATGATCTTTATAAGGGTGGATTTTCCCGCTCCATTATCACCCAGAAGGCCAACCACTTCATTGCGGCCTAACTGAAAATTGACATTCTCAAGCGCCTGGACTTCCCCGAAGGATTTGGATACGTTCCTGAGTTCTAGGCGATACTCCATAAAGAATCTCCGTTCGAGCTTTTGGTAAATCTTGCTTATAGGAGCTTCAGCGAAAAAACAAAGTCCATCTTTATCATATTACTTGCCAACATTCCCCTCTTGGACAAGCGCCTCCTCGTGGGAAAAGATCGCATTTGATGATAACACATAAATTATTAATAATTACAAGGGCTAAATGGCTCTTATAGAACTGGGACGAAGCAGGCAACGTGCGAAGAAAAGCCGTGGAGACATTTAGCCCTCGCAATATTTTTTCTTACGCTAGTTCCCTCAGGGGAAACAATCGTAAGAAAGTGGATTTGGGTTCTGCCTTATCGAATCTGTTGCTCGACCAATCCAGCTAAAAGTTCGACATTGTCTTTATGGGCAAAGCCCGCGCCAGTGTCGATATGCAGACCGGTGAAAGCATAGTTGTGGGTGAGGCAGATCTGCAGGACGGCCAGGTATCCCTGAAGCCACTGCTGCTGGTCAATCACCAGGTCAGTCCAACCACCGCGGATTGCTTCTACAGTGGCGGAGGAAAGGTCGAAGCCGGCTCCGAATACATCGTCAGGACCAAGACCAGCGCTTTCAAAAAAGGTCTGCTGGGTGGCGGTCAGGTTGCCGTGGTCGGTGACGACCAGTTTGATGTCAGGGTTAGCGGACATAATACCCACGAAGACCGGCACACCTGCGGCTGCATCAGCATTGGTAGCGTCGTCGATTTCCTGATAGATGACCTCGATGCCAGAGTCTTCAAGAGCATCCACGATACCCTTGGTGCGTTCGCCTCGGCCAGCCTGAGCCAATAGACCCCAGACGAAAGCCTTATCGCCAGAAACCAGGCCAGCGCGCGCTATCGATTCTTTTCCCAGGGCATAGCCAGCGTCATAAAGGATTGCGCCGACATAACCAAAGCCGCTCGAAGAATACTTCGCTTGATTGGTGGTGAGCTGGGTGTTCATGCTGGTTACGACAATACCCTTCGCCTCAGCCTCATCCACCAGCGGGGCAAAGGCTTCGTCGCCGGGGTGTCCCATAATGGCAATGCCATCGGGACTCGTTGCCATGGCCTCGGAGAACTGCGTGATCATCTTCTCGGGATTCCAATCGGACCAGACGTATTCCACGTTCGGCCCCAAATCGGCTGCGGCAGCTACAGCGCCATTATAGACCACGGTCTCGAATGGCCCGCCCGGAGCGCCGCCGGGGAAGAAGACGATATTGGTGCCGGAGCACCATTTGGCTTCAGCAGCCGGAGCCGCGCCCTCGGTCGTAGCGGGTTCAACCGGCGCTGCTTCTTCAGTCACAACCTCTTCAGTCGGTGGTGCTGCTTCTTCTGTTATAACTTCTTCAACGTTGGTCGGTTTTGCGCCACAGGCGCTGAGCGCTAAGCTCAAGACTAAAATTACGGCGAACAACAAGTAAAGTTTCTTCATCTTTTCATCTCCATATTATTTGTAAGGAAAGTTTTGAAGGGACGAGAATAATCTATTTACCTAAACAACTCATTGACACCTCCTCACACAATCCTGCTTACTCTCTTAATATCACCGTGAAAAGCCGCTAAATCTGGCAGCGTGGCGTAAGTCGGGTTGCCAAAATAACCCCAAAATGGCAGTGTATCACAGAAACAACTGCTGAACCATCTGGTTTTGTTATCGTTCCCGTTATCGTTCACAGCGAGCATCATTAGTTTAGCAAAAAAAAGGGGGGATGTCAAGAGGATGCGCAAACGAATCATTCTATTATATAATTACTCTGTTTGGCAAAACGAATCACTTGACAAACGTCTCTAGATTTGCTATTATGTTATCGTTCCCGATAACGATAACGGCGGTTTTAAAAGGACTCTTGAATTATGCAATTTAATAAGCGCCTCACCATTAAACAGGTTGCCAAAGCCGCGGGCGTCTCCACACAGACCGTTTCCAGGGTAATCAACGATCGCCCGGATGTCGCCCCGGAGACCCGCGAACGCATCCAGCAGGTCATCGAAGACCTTGGTTACCAGCCCAGCGCTCTAGCGCGCAGCTTGATCCAGCAACGCAGCTACACCTTAGGCGTCGTCACCGCTGGCTTGAAATACATCGGCCCCTCTCGCACCCTGAACGGCATTACCAGTCAGGCTGAGGAAATGGGTTATACCCTGTTGCTAAAAGAGCTTGCCCGCTTTGATACCGAAGACATCGATCCGATCCTGCAAACCCTGCTCTCCAGGCATGTGGATGGCATCTTATGGGCCGTCCCTGAAGTGGGCGATAATCACTGTTGGGTGGAAACGGCGCTGGCAGAAATCCCCGTCCCCATCGTTTTTCTGACCATGGAAAAACGTCCAGATCTCACCATAGTTCACTACGATAATTTTCATGGCGGGAAAATGGCCACCGAACACCTGCTCCAACAAGGTTACCAGCGCATCGGTCATGTTTCCGGCCCAATGGACTGGTGGGAAAGCCGCCAGCGAAAAGCCGGCTGGCAAGCAGCCATTTCGGAATACGGGATAGAAGCGCAAGAAGACTGGTGCACAGAAGGCAACTGGTCCTCCGCCAGCGGAGAGGTTGCCTTTCGCCAGTTGCTTTCCCAGTATCCGGATATGGATGCAATCTTCGTCGC
>Ga0299912_10002619_pt1 | contig 14747 bp, 6 predicted proteins | sample RVTome_2_FD_207667 | JGI IMG/M metagenome (GOLD analysis project Ga0299912, IMG submission 207667) | Soil microbial communities from uranium-contaminated site in the Upper Colorado River Basin, Wyoming, United States - RVT95D214 (version 2) ... | reverse complement strand
GGAGGACCGCGCGGTGCCTTCGTACCTGGCCGATGAGGTGTTCACAGGGCTGCGCCGCCTCGGCAAGACCGTCACGTACGTGAGGTACGAGGGGGAGGACCACTGGGAGGGCACTTGGAAGCGTGCCAACCAGGTCGATGCCGTCAAGAGGGTGATCGCCTGGTTCGATCGCTATCTCAAGGGAGGAACGTCATGAACATCCGGATTAGGGCATTGGGATGGATGTACCTCGTCGGCGCGGCGGTCGGCGCCGCGCTCATCACACCGGCGGTACAGGCTGAGCGCACGCTGCGTCCCCTGGACATCAAGGACGCCGTGTGGGCACTGGACTTCCAGGTCCAGGGAGTACACGCGAGCTTCTCCCCCGACGGCGAGTTGGTCGCCTCGGTGGTGTGCGACCCGCGGGAGCGGGTCGCCGATGAGAAGGAGGGCTCCGGGCGGAAGACTAATCAGGGAACGTACCTGCGCGAGGGGTGCGACGTTTGGCTCACGCCGACGCAGGGGGGTGGGTCGCGCAACCTCACCGGTACCGACGGCAACAACTGGGCGCCAGCGTGGTCGCCGGACGGAAAGGTGCTGGCCTTCTGCTCCGACCGAGACGGCGCGGCGCGTCTCTGGCTGTGGGATCGCGGCACCGGCACGGTGCGGCGCGCCAGTGAGACGGTCACGCGGGCCTGGATGGGGTATGTGACGCCGCTGTGGACCCCCGACGGCCGGGCGCTGGTCGTGCAGGCGTCGCCGGAGGGGGTGAGCGAGGAAGAGCTCGAGCCGGCGATGGGCAGGGGTGGACCGGAGGTCAAGGACAAGGAGCCGGGGTCCACCGTGGTCATCTTCCGCTCGCCGCCGGAGCCGCCGAAAGGCGAAAACCAAAAGGCAGCACCAGCGGGATTCGCGCAGCAGTTCCTCTGCGACATCGCCGTGATCGACGTGGCTTCCGGAAAGGAACGGATCCTGGCGCACCACGTGCACCCGGCAGCCAAGCGACTCTCGCCGGACGGCCGCCGGCTCGCGTACATGGACGCGAGGGCGATGGGACCCGCCAACTTCATCGGTCTCAGCCACACCATCGTCGTGCTCGACCTGGCAACCGGGGCCTCCCGGGACCTCGTCGCCGGCGTTCTCCAGACGTTCTCTGGCGCCATGAGCTGGTCCCCGGACGGGCGGTGGGTCGCGTACACCGCGGCGGTCCCGCGGGAGGCTCCTGCGGATCGTATCGCGGACGTGATGGGGGCGACGGGCGGCGGGGGCGAGCTCTTCGTGGTGTCGGCCGGAGGAGGGAAGCCCCGCGCGTTTTCCGGCAAGACCGAGGGTTCCATCAGCACAGACTTCGTGCCACCGCGCTGGGACGCGGAGAGCGCCCACCTCTACGTCCTCGGCAACGACCGGGTCTGGAAGGGCACGCTTGCGACCGCCACGATCGAGCCTCTCACCGGAGAAGCGCCGTACGAGGTGAGGGAGATCATCGGGAACGCCTCGGGGAATGCTCTCTGGACACCGGACGGACGCCGGTCGTTCTTCATCTGCACACGCGACAAGACGTCCAGAAAAGCCGGTTTCTGCAGGGTGGATACCGAGACGGGCCGAATCGACAGGATTTCTGAGGAGGACAAGAGGATCGGCGTCTCGTTCGAGGGCCCGGTTGCCTCACCGGACGGGAGGTTTGTTGCCTACCTCGCTCAGAGCGCCGGCGAGAGCCCGGACCTCTGGGTCACCGGCGCCGAGCTGCGCGAGCAGCGCCGACTCACCACAATCAACCCGGGTCTCGACCAGTACGTGTTCGGCGAGGGACGACTCATCGACTTTCGCAGCCTCGACGGGGAGGCGCTGCGCGCGGCGCTGGTCCTCCCGGCGGGCTACGAGGAAGGGAAGCGCTACCCCACGGTGGTGTGGGTCTACGCGAGCGACTCCGGGTCCCGCGCGGTCCACCATTTCGGTCTGGTCGGAATCCCCGCCTACAACATGCACATGCTCACCACCCGCGGATACGCGGTGGTGTGGCCCGACATCCCGGTCCATACCGGCACCCCGGCGAGGGACCTGCTCAAGGCCGTAATGCCTGCGGTCGACCGCCTCGTCGAGCTCGGGATAACCGATCCGGACCGCCTCGCGGTGATGGGCCAGAGCAACGGCGGCTACTCGACGCTGGCGCTCATAGCCCAGACCGGCCGGTTCAAAGCGGCGGTGATGAACGCCGGGTTCGGCGACCTGGTGGGGTTCTACGGCTCGATGAGCTACGCCGGCACCGGCGGCTGGATCCCGTGGCTGGAGCGCGCCGGAGGCGGCATGGGTGCGCCGCCGTGGGAGGTTCCGTTGCGCTACGTGGAGAACTCTCCCGTGTTCTACCTCGATCGGATCACGACGCCTCTGATCGTCCAGGCGGGCGCCGACGACGAGGGGATCGTCCGTTTCTCCGACCAAGTGTGGGTGGGGCTCCAGCGGCTGGGCAAGGAGGCCACCTACCTGCGATACGGCACGGAGGAACACGTCCTGATGAAGGCCGCGAACCTGGTGGACTACTGGAAGCGGGTGCTCGCTTTCTTCGACGAGAAGGTCAAGAACGCAAAGCCGGTGGGAGGGTCGTGACGGGGCCCACTCCGTTTCGATGGCGAGCCACCGCAACCCGTGAAGGCCTTGCGGGGCGGCCATGAGCCCGTACCTTGCACTCGGCCTGGCCGTCGTTTTCGTCTGCTTCGGCTCGATCCTCGTGCGCTGGGCCGCGGCCCCCGCCGTCGCCGTCTCGTTCTACCGAATCTTCTTGGCCTCTTTGATCGTTGCACCCGCGACGACACCCTCACTGATCCGCTCCTGGCGTGGGGTAACCGTTCGCCAGCGCCTCGTCCTTCTGGCCTCGGGGGTTGCCCTGGCGTTGCACTTCGGCACCTGGATCGCGAGCCTGTCCTACACGTCCGTCGCGGCCTCTGTCTTGCTCGTGAACACGGCACCTGTGGTCACGATAGCCCTGGCCTGGGCTCTCCTTCGTGAACCCCCGACACGCGCGGTGCTGGTGGCCACCACGGTGGCCGTTGCTGGCGTCGGCATGATCGCCTTTGGCGACTGGTCCACCGGCCCCGCCCCGTTGAAGGGGGACCTCCTGGCTCTCGCCGGGGCGGTGACGCTCTCCGTCTACCACGTTATCGGCCGCGGCCTGCGAAAAGCGCTCCCGCTCGGGGCCTACGTTCTCGCCGTCTGGGCCACGGCGGCGGCGGTCCTCGCCCTCTGGGCTCTCGTGGCTGGTGTGGCCCTGACCGGCTACCCGCCCAGGAGTTGGGTCGCCTTCTTGGCCCTGGCTCTCGTGCCGACGGTCGTCGGCCACGGCCTCGTGAACCGCTCGCTGCGCCTCTTACCCGCGCCGGTCGTCGGCCTCTTTCTCCTTGGAGAGCCGGTCGGGGCCGCGCTCCTCGCCCTCGTGTTCCTGGGTGAGGTGCCCGGCGCATGGACGCTCGTGGGAGGTCTCCTCGTCCTCGCCGCCCTCGCCGCTCTGGTCCGCAGAGGGAATTGGCGAACTCCAAGAGAAGCAACAGGGTCATCTTCGTCCGCTGCTGGGCCCGCAGGAGAACGGGGGAGTCACCCCAGCGCGGCGCCCGGGCGTTTCCCTCGAAACCTCGGGGCGAGAAACAGAAAGGGAGGAGTCATGTACCGAAAGGCCGTCGTAACCTGCAGTTTGTTTTTCCTTGCATCGCTGTCGCTGGTTTGCCAGCTCGGATTCGCCGGCCCTGCGCAGGTGCCTCTGAGAGTCGAGGATGCCCTCGGCGTGCTGGCGCTCGCGAACCGCATGCCCATCGCGATGTCTCCCGATGGCGAGTGGGTGGCTTACACCCTCAAAGACGACCGCAAACTGGAAAGTACCCAGGATGAACGTTACTCGTCCTATACGCGCACGGGTGCTTTCACGGAAGGCTTGGGGTGCGACGTGTGGATGACGAACACGAGGTCCGGTCAGTCTCGCAACCTGACCGAGGGAAAAGGCACGGCCTCGAGTCCGGTGTGGTCACCGGATGGGAAGTACCTGGCCTTCTATTCCGATCGGAGTGGCACATTTCACGTCTGGCTGTGGGAAAGAGCAAGTGGGAAGATCCGCCAACTCTCGGGCGCGATTGCGCGCCCGTTCTTCAACTTTCAAGTCGTCCGGTGGACTCCCGACAGCCGTTACGTTCTCGCCAAGGTGCTGCCCGAGGGCATGACGGTGGAACAAGCGGCGGATCTGCTGGATCCACCCTCGACGGCTGCGTCGGAGGCGACCCAACCGACTGGGGTGACGGTCAAGGTATTCAGCTCGCCCGCGGCGGGCGAGAAAGGGGCCATCGGTGCACCTTCAGAAAAGCCGGTAACGGACGAATCTTGGATGAACCGCTATTCCGGCGATCTCGCCCTGATCGAGGTCGCCACAGGAACCGTCAGGCACGTTGCGACGGGGATCAAGCCCCTCGGGTATTGGGTCTCCCCTGACGGCACGCACCTCGCCTACCTGAACTGGAAGGGAATCGAAGACAACACGCAGCAGCCGGTGTACGAGCTCAGCGTCCTGTCCTTTGGCGATCAACGGTCGCGGGTGCTGGTTCCAAAGCTCAAGCAAGACTATGGGATCTCCGTCAGTTGGGCGCCCGACAGCGGCTCGGTGGCATACACGACCTCGGACAACGGCGATTGCTACGTGGTGCGCAGGGATGGGGGTGAACCAAGGAACCTCACCAGGGATCCCCATCCGCAGTTCAACGACGACCATCGTGCCCCTCTCTGGGATGCCAGTGGGAAGTTCATCGTGCTCCTCAGTGGCGAGCAGTACGGGAGGCTCGGTTCCGACAAGGTCTGGGTTGCGTCCCCAGCGCAAGGTACGTTCAAACAGATCACCGAGATACCGGACCGCGTTGTCTTGGAGGTCCTCGCTCCGGTGGGTGGTGGCCGTTTCTGGTCGCCCGACGGCAGATCGATGATCGTAATGACGAGGCATGAGCGGACAAAGGACCTTGGGTTCTACAAGGTTGACGTGTCGAGCGGTGCCACGACCCTTCTGTTTGAGGAACCTCGATACTCGAGCGGCGACCGCATCTTCCACGCAGACGTGAGTCGCGACGGCAAGATTCTGGCGTACGTCGCCGAGGATGCACAGCACCCGGAGGACATCTGGGTGTCGGGGCCCGATCTCCGCGACCGCCGACAGCTGACACACATCAACCCGCAAATCGAGAGCATGGCTTTCGGCAAGAGTCGAATCATCGACTGGCGAGGGATCGACGGCCAGCCGCTCCGCGGGGCCCTGCTCTTGCCCGCCAACTACGAGGAAGGCAAACGGTATCCACTCATCGTGAACGTGTACGGTGGTTCCTATCGCTCGACGGGCGTGTATCGGTTTGGCCTGTCGGGATCAGGGGTCGAGAACCTACAGATTCTCGCGACTCGAGGGTACGCGGTGTTGTTGCCCGATACGCCCCTCCGTAAGGGTACCCCGATGCAGGACCTGTTGAAGACGGTCATGCCCGGCGTGGATCGCGCAGTCGATCTGGGAATCGCCGACCCTGAGCGACTCGGGGTCATGGGACACAGCTATGGCGGATATTCCACCCTCTCGCTGATCGTGCAAACGACGCGTTTCAAGGCGGCCGTCGACAGCGCAGGACCGGCCAACCTCCTCAGCTTCTATGGGGTGATGCACAAGAGTGGGGGAGCCGGCGGGATCGGTTGGTCCGAAACCGGCCAGGGCGGAATGGTTGACGCACCATGGCAGGTCAGGGACCGATACATTGAGAACTCTCCATGGTTCTACCTGGATCGCGTGGAGACGCCTCTACTGATCATACAAGGAACGTTGGATCTGATCACCCTGCAGTCGGACGAGGTGTTCGTCGCCCTCCGACGTCTCGGCAAGGAAGTCGTGTATGCCAAATATGCCGGTGAGGATCATTGGGAGGGTACGTGGAGCGCGGCAAACGTCGCGGACTACTGGACCCGGGTCATCGGTTGGTTCGAAACGCATCTGTCAACTGGGGTCGTCAAGAAGCAGGATTGAGGGTGACCCTGATTGCTTCTTCTGACGCTGCACAAACGTCGAGACGTGAAACGTTGTCAGTGCGGAATTCCGCACATGGAGGGTCTGGCCATGAAGAGTCCATGCTCCTTGTTTGGCAGGATTGTCATCGGGTGTTCCGTGGCGATGTGCGCCGGCGCGGCCACACAGGCGCGGCCCGTCACCTCGATGGACCTCCTCACGCTGCGTGACGTGGGCGGCGTCAGCATGTCGTCGGACGGGCGATTCGTGGTGTACCAGGTCCGCCGGGCCGATTCGGCGGCCAACGCGTATTCGAACCAGTGGTTTCTCATCGAGGTCGCGACAAAACAACAACGCATCATCGTAGGCAATGGGGGTGAACCGATTCTGAGTGGTGGCGATTGGCAGACGTACGCTCCGGTGTGGTCCGGCAAGAGCGACGCCTTCTGCTACGTCCGTAAAGACGGGGGACGCATTACCGTCCACCGGATGACCCTGGACGGACAAGACAAGCCCATCGTGGTGGGGAACGGCGATCTCGTCGATTTTCGCGCGAACGACATCGGTGTTGCGTATGTCGCGCTCGAGGACGCCACACCCGAGACAGTTCGAGTGGCGCAGGAAAACCTTCGGAACGGCTATCTCTTTGCGCTCGGGTACCCGTCATGGACGCAGGAGAAGATCAATCAGTTTGCACCGTGGCTGGGTCGTCCGGACTTCAGCGCCGAGAAGGTCCGGGCAGGGTACGACGTGGACGTGCGAACCGGTGTCGTGCGGCCGCAGCCAAAGGCACCCGGCTCCACCTACGTGCCCGATGAGCTGACGCGCGGCATCCCGGATTTCCGCTTCGCCATGTACGCCACGCTGTCTCCCGACGGAAAGAGCGAGGCCTTCTGCGCCACCACCAAGGCAAAAGGAAAGCCGAGTGAGCAGCACGCAATCTACTCGGTTCCACCCCAGGGAGGGGAAGTCACTCGTCTCTCATCGTTGACGGAGGAACCGATCAGGCAACTCGCCTGGTCCACCGACGGTCGTCACATCTACTTCCTTCGAGCGACCGGCTACACCGATCAGAACCTCTTTGTCGCCGATCCTTCCACGAACCAGTCGAGGCAGTTGACGAAACTACCCGGGTATCTCGATTCATGCTCGTTTGCTAGTGGCGCGCTCGTGGCCGCGTGCACCGTGGAATCGTTGCAGCGGCCGCAGGAGATCGCGGTCGTTCACCTCGATACCGGCGCGGTTGACGTGCTCACCGATCTCAACCCCGAGTTCAACAAGCTGGAGAAGACGCCTACCGAGAAGCTGGTCTGGACGAACAAGCACGGCGACGTCATGTACGGGGTCTTGACATACCCCCGTGGCTATCGTCCCGGCACGCGGTATCCAATGGCTATCACCACCTACCGCGCTCATGGCTTCCTTCGCGGCGCCGTTGGTGACGAGTATCCGGTGGACGTGTTTGCTGCGAACGGCTTGATGGTCCTCGCCGTCGACATCTACAACACGTCCTACGTTCCGGTTGCGCTCGACCAGGTCCAGCCGTTCGAGGTCACCATACTCGATTGGCAATCACCTCTCGATGGTATCGAGCAGATCGTCGGCGAACTTGCCAAACGTGGTCTCATCGACAAAGAGCGGGTCGGGATCAGTGGGCTGAGTCACGGTTCGGAGATCACAAACTACGCGATCAGCCACTCGAGCACCTTCGCCGCCGCAATCGCAGACGGCGGTTCAGCTCGCGATCCGCTCTTCTATTACCTCAAGAGCGAGAGTTGGAACACGATGTTCAAGTCGTGGGGTCTCGAGGGGCCGCCGTACGAGGCGAATCTGCCGAAATGGCAGCAGATGTCACCGGCGCTCAACGCGGCGCGCATCACCACGCCGTTGTTGATGAACGCGCCGGACTCCGAGTACGTCATCGGGCTCCAGCAGTACTGGGAGATGCGCGACCATCACCGCCCGGTCGAGATGTGGATCTTCCCCGACGAGGACCACATCAAGCACCAACCCGTGCACCGCCTCGTGGTGTACGACCGCAACGTCGACTGGTTCAACTACTGGCTGCGAGAGGTGCGAGATCCTGACCCGAGTAAGGGCCCGCAGTACAAGCGCTGGGACGCGCTGCGCGCGGAACGCGATGCGTCCCGCAGGTAGTCATGCAGATGGAGGGGCAGCTCCTGTGACACACCTATGGGTGGACGGACTCACGTCCCTGCCTTTTGACCTGAGGGCCGACCGGTCACGCCATCTTGGCGCCCTGTGTGCCGTTTGACGGCCAAGAGAAGCGTTGCGCGACGCCCGCGGCGTCTGGTGAGAAGGCTCGCGAAGAGCCTCAGAAGGGGAGGAGTCATGCACCGGAAGGCCCTCGTAACCTGTTTGGTTGGCATCTACTTCCTCTCACTCAGCATTGCTGGGCACGTCAGCGGCGCGCAAACGTCCGAGCCCGCCTCCACGAGTCAGCAAGGCGACCGGCCACCGGCCCCGGCGGCGATTCCCGGTACGGCCGCTGGAAAGCACGCTCCCACCCTTGAAGACGTCATCAACGTGAAGTCGACCTACCAGGCCAAGATCTCTCCGGACGGGCGCTGGGTCCTCTTCGCTGTCAGCGGATGGGAGACACCCAAGCCGGACACCCATGAACAGCGGTCGCATTTATGGCTGGTGTCGGCCACAGACCCAACGGGTGACGGCGCCCCACGACAGATCACCTTCGGTGAAAAAGGTGAGTCTTCCCCCGATTGGTCTCCGGAAGGCAAGTTCGTCAGTTTCGTTGCCGTGCGCACCGTCCCCGGAGAGAACGCCGATAAGCCTCAGCTCTACATCATGCGAACGGATGGCGGCGAGGCCTGGCCTATTACCGACGTCAAGAGCGGCGTGGGCCAGTACGCCTGGTCCAAGGATGGAAGCAGGATCGCGTTCGTCATGGCTGATCCTCTTTCCAAGGAGGAAGAGGAGAAACAGAAGCGCAAGGACGACGTTCGTGTTTTTGAGGAGGTACAGGCGAGATCCCACCTCTGGATCTTCGACATCGCTGCGAAGGCGGCCTCTCAGATCACCAGTGGGAAGGAGTTCATAGTCAAGAGTTTCAGTTGGGCGCCGAGCGGTCAGAGGATTGCATTCTCCGCTGCCCCCACTGCGATGGCGCGCGACGAGCGCGACGTCGTCTACATTTTCGATCTCACGTCTAAGGCCCTGGAACGCATAAGTTCCACTACGCTCGGAACGGAAAGCGCTCCCGAATGGTCTCCGGACGGCAAGACGATCGCCTATTCGTTCCGTCCGAATCCGTTCAAGAAGGATCCCGAAGGCTTTACCCCAAGACCGATCGTGAACGCCCACCTCATGCTCTACGACGTTGCCACCAAAGAAACCCGTGACGTCTACGATCCCACGAGCTTTGACAACGACTTCTCCCGCGCGACGTGGGCCCCGGACAGCAAACGGCTGGTGTTCGGCACCTCTCACCGCGTGTACTACGACGTATTTGAATACGACATCACCACGCGCAAATACAGGGAGCTCTCGCACGGCGATAGCACCTTCATGGGGAACTTCAGCCGCGACGGCTCTCGGGTGGCTTTTGTGAGGAGCAATGTCACCAGCCCAGCTGATGTCTACGTCTCCGACCCGGAGTTCAAGTCGCCGGTGAAGCTGACCGACATCAATCCCCAGGTCCGCGAGTGGCGCTTGGGCGAGGCTGAAGTCGTGACCTGGAAGAGCAAAGATGGCTGGGAAATCGAGGGCGTTCTGATCAAACCAGCCAACTACGAAGCCGGCACCCGCTACCCAATGCTGACCGACGTGCACGGAGGGCCGACGGGAGCGCATGCGGTCTGGTTTGACGCCGACCACCAGTTCTGGGCTGCCCGAGGCTGGGCGGTTCTGCTTCCCAACCCGCGCGGGAGCACGGGTTACGGCGAGAAATTCATGCGTGGCAACATCCCCGATTGGGGTGGAGGCGACTATCGCGACATCATGGCCGGCGTGGATGCCGCGGTTGCTCGCGGCATCGCCGACCCGGACAAACTGGCCGAGATGGGCTGGAGCTACGGGGGCTACATGACCTCGTGGATCGTCTCTCAAACCGGCCGTTTCAAGGCGGCTCGAATGGGCGCGGGCCTATCCGACCTTTACGGTATGTACGGCACAACGGATATCCCCAACTACATTGCTTCGTTCTTCAACGGAGCGCCCACGGCCAAGACGCTGGCGCTTTACCTTGAGCGCTCGGGGATTACGTACGCCGACCGCGTTACGACGCCTCTTCTGATCATGCACGGCGAACAGGACTACCGGGTCCCGGTTTCGCAAGCCATGGAGTTCTACCGAGCCCTGAAGGAACGCGGCAAAACTGTTGAGCTGGTGCTATTCCCCCGTGAAGAGCACGGGAACGGAGAGTGGTATCACAGGTTGGACCAGCTGAGGCGGGAGTACAACTGGATCGCCAAGTACACCCTAGGCGAAAGCGCACAATTGCCGGAAGAGAAGAAAGCAGAAAAGTAACAACCGCTGCTTCAGCCGCGTTGAGAGTGGAGCTTCCAAAGACCAATCAGCAACGACCAACGCAAGGGAGGTGGGTGTGAGAGCTCTTCAGAGGGGGATGTTCACATTTGCGGTGCTGTTGATCGGTGCGCTTGTCGGACTGGCCGCCCAGCGTGCGGATGCGCAGAGCGTTCACCGCGAGAAGGTGCGAATCGTGACAGGCCCGACCGTGCAGGTCAGCAAGGCGTTTCCCGGCCTGCCCAACTACGAGAACCTCGCGGTTGGCGACCCCGAGCACGCTGGCCGTCTCATTACCTGCTCGATGGTGTATCCCGAAGACATAGGCACGCTTTGCCACCAGTACTGCTACGTCTCGTTTGACGGCGGCAAGACTTGGGACCCGTCGCTCAAAGTGACGGAAGGCAAGGTGAACGGTGACCCCACGGTCGTGTACGCCCACGGGGACACGGTGTACGTCGTAGCCCTGGTCATCAAAGATCTCGACAAGCCGAAGGACCCCGAACCCAGCGCGCCCCGAGACGAGGCGAGGACCGTTGTCTACAAGTCGACCGATGGAGGGCGCACCTTTGCCGAGTCGGCGCGTTTCCAGTTCATTGACCGCGAGTTCATTGACATTGACAGGACGAACGGCAAGTACGCCGGGCGAATCTACATCGTGGGCCAGGGCTCCGTCAAAGACATCTCTGCGTCCAGGAGCGGGGCAAGCCTGCAAATCTTCCGCTCACTCGATGATGGCAAGACCTTTCTCGGGCCGGTACACGCCGAGTACCCGGAAGGGACGGAGATTGCCGGGGTTGGCACCGGAGCGGTGCTCTCGGACGGCACCTTCGTCGTGATGTTCGGTCTCACGAAGAAGGGCCGGCAACAGAACCTCGAGCAGGAGCCGACAGTTGGGCCGAACGGCGAGCTGCACGTCATCAGCACCAAAGACGGGGGAGAGAGGTTCCACCCATCGGTGAAGGTCGCGGACTGGAGGGTGGACCGGAGTAGGTCTGAAGGGGGAATGCTGGGGCAGTTGGTGGTTGATCGAGGGAGCAAGGCGTTCAAGGACCGGCTGTACGTGGTGTACCCGGAGATTGTCTCCGACAGGATTCAGATTCGGCTGTCGTACTCATCGGACAAGGGCAAGAAGTGGTCGAAGCCCGTGACGGTGAACGACGACCGTTCACCGGAAAAAGGCGGCAAGGGGCCGGACCATCTGCTTCCCTCGGTTGGGGTGAACAAGGATGGCGTTGTGCTGGTGACGTGGTACGACCGCCGCGAAGCCAAGGACAACCTCGGCTGGAGGCTGCGCGCGGCCGCATCGCTTGATGGTGGCGAGACCTTTTCCGTCAGCATCCCAGTGACCGATTTCGCCAATGCATACCCGCAGACAACGCCGTGGGACCTTCGAGCCGGCGGGTCCAGCGACGACACGACCTCACTCGTCTCGGTGTACGTCGGAATCGATTCCTTTTTCGTCAGCGGCGGTCACACATCCGGCCTTGCGGTCGATGCTGACGGTTCGTTTCATCCGACCTGGGTGGACAACCACACTGGGGTTGCGCAGCTCTGGTCCGCGTCGGTGAAGGTCGAAGGGACGGCCGTCAAGCACGGTGGTCCCGATTTTGCCGACCTGAAGGACATCTCCAAGTCCGTGACGCTGGAGCTGTCGAAGCCGGATTTCGATCGGGCCAAGGGGACTCTGAGCGTGCTGGCGCGGCTCAAGAACATTTCGAAGGACACGGTCGAGGGGCCTGTAAAGGTGCGGGTACTTACGCTCGAATCGGATCTGGGAGTTCCGGAGATCACGAATGCGGACAACGGCCAGGGGGGTACCGGTGCGGTGTGGGACTTCACGGCGCAGCTTTCGGGAGCCCCGTTGGCGTCCATGAAGCTGTCGGCCGTACGGACGCTGAGCTTCCAAATCTCCGACCTGCGTCCGCTGGCTCAGGGCAAGGACTTCAAAACCTCGTTGTTCAACCTTGACACCCGGGTTTTCGGAAAACTCCACAAGGAGAAGTCCGACAAAGACAAGGACAAGGACGAGGATTCGGAGGAAGACAAGGACGAGAAGTAGGTTGCTCTCGGGCGGGCCCGTGTTTCAGCGGGCTTTGCCCGAGCGTCAAGTTGTTTGAGATCGAACCGGATGTCCAGAATCGCAAACGATGAAGGATGAGGTCCACATGCGAACTGCTCTCACAAGAAAGCCAACATGTACGGTTGTCCTGATCGGTGTGCTGGCTGGATTAGTCTCCCACCCTGCCGCCGCCCAGAGCGTTCACCGCACGAAGGTGCCGATCACCGCAGGGCCCACCGTGCAGGTCAGCAAAGACTTCCCGAATCTGGCGCACTACGAAAACCTCGCAGCCGGCGACCTCGAGCACGCCGGCCGGCTCATCACCTGCTCGATGGTCTTTCCGGATGACGCCTACAGGGCATTCGTGATCCACCAGCACTGCTACGCCTCCTTCGACAGCGGAAAGACCTGGGAGCCGGTACTGAAGCTGACGGAGGGCTGGGGCGACCAGGACCCGGTGGCCACCTACGGTCGTGGGGACGACGTGTACGTCGTGACCCTGGTCTCGAGAGACCCCGACAAGCCGAAGGACCCCGATCCCGATGCTCCGCGGGCGCACGACGACGACACCGTCGTCTACAAATCGACCGACGGGGGCCACACCTGGAGGGAGTCGGCTCGATTCGACTCAATTGATCGCGAGTTCATCAACGTGGATACGACCAACGGCAAGTACACCGGACGAATCTACGTGGTCGGTCAAGGTTCAGTTAAGGACATCGCCCGAGGCCAAGCCCGTCACAGCTTGCAGATGTGGCGCTCTCTTGACAACGGAAGGACTTTCCTCGGACCGGTCCATGCCGCATACCCGCAAGGGTCGATCCTTTTCGGCGTGGGGACGGGCGCGGTGCTGTCCGACGGAACGCTGGTCGCCCTCTTCGGATTCACCAAGAGCGGACGCGACCAGAACCTCGAGCAAGAGCCTACGGTCGGGCCGAACGCGGAACTGCACGTCATCACGTCAAAGGACGGCGGTGAGACCTTTTCTCCATCGCACAAGGTCGCCGACGTGAAGCTGGACCGGCAACGCTCCGAGGGGGGAATCCTCAACCAGTTGGCCGCCGATTCCGGCAGCAAGGTGTTCAATGACCGGCTGTACGTGGTGTACCCGGAGATTGTCTCGGACCGGATCCAGATTCGGCTGTCGTACTCGTCGGACAAGGGCAAGAAGTGGTCGAAGCCCGTAACGGTCAACGACGACCGTTCGCCGGAGAAGGGCGGCAAGGGGCCGGACCATCTGCTTCCCTCGGTTGGGGTGAACAAGGATGGCGTCGTGCTGGTGACGTGGTACGACCGCCGCGAGGCCAAGGACAACCTCGGCTGGAGGCTGCGCGCGGCCGCATCGCTTGATGGTGGCGAGACCTTTTCCGCCAGCGTCCCCATAACGGACTTCGCCAATGCGTTCACATCAACCACGCGGTGGCACGTAACTGTCGGCACGAACAGCGATGACAAGAAACCGCTGGTCTCGGTCTTTGCGGGCCTGAATCCGTTCTTCGTGAGCGGCGGTCACACCTCCGGCTTGGCCGTCGATGCGGACGGTACGTTTCATCCGACCTGGGTGGACAACCACACTGGGGTTGCCCAGCTCTGGTCCGCGTCGGTGAAGGTCGAAGGGACGGCCGTCAAGCACGGTGGTCCCGATCTTGCCGACCTGAAGGACATCTCCAAGTCCGTGACGCTGGAGCTCTCGAAGCCGGATTTCGATCGGGTCAAGGGGACGCTGAGCGTGTCGGCGCGGCTCAAGAACATTTCGAAAGACACGGTCGAGGGGCCCGTGAAGGTGCGGGTACTTACGCTCGAATCGGATCTGGGAGTTCCGGAGATCACGAATGCGGACAACGGCCAGGGGGGTACCGGTGCGGTGTGGGACTTCACGCCGCAGCTTTCGGGAGCCCCGCTGGCGACCATGAAACTCTCGGCGGCACGGACGCTGAGCTTCCGGGTCTCCGACCTGCGTCCGCTGGCCCAGGGCAAGGACTTCAAGCGGCGTGTGCTGAATCTCGACACGCGTGTTTTTGGCAACCTTCACAAGGAGAAGTCCGACAAGGACGAGGATTCGGAGGAAGACAAGGACGAGAAGTAGGTTTCTCTCGGGCGGGCCCGTGTTTCAGCGGGCCGTGCCTGAGTTTCGACCGGTTTCAGAACGAGCTGGATGTCCAGATTTGCGGCGACCGAAAGGAAACGGGTGAACCTGCG
>Ga0299912_10002618_pt1 | contig 14748 bp, 14 predicted proteins | sample RVTome_2_FD_207667 | JGI IMG/M metagenome (GOLD analysis project Ga0299912, IMG submission 207667) | Soil microbial communities from uranium-contaminated site in the Upper Colorado River Basin, Wyoming, United States - RVT95D214 (version 2) ... | reverse complement strand
GTAATCGGAATCATATGGCAGCTTACCCTCAACATAATTCCCATCTGCATTATCATCGGGCAGTACCGGACGATGTGGATCTCCGTCGTCATTTTTGCCGTAACTTCGGTAATCATGAAATTCACCTGGTACGACAAGCTCGGACCGGGCGATATGTATATGCCCGAAGACGAATAGAAATATCCGGATATCCGCTTTGATTAAATCGGATGGTGAAAAGAATATACAATATTGATTGAAACTCTCCCTTTGTGTTGTTACACTCCGAGTGGACTGATGTGACCGGTTTTCACTATCGGTTATTATCCGAACAAAGCATGACCCTTTACAATATCAGTGTGTAAAACGGGCCCGTGCCTTTCGGATAGTTAGAAAGACCCTATCGATATTTCTGTAGAACAAGGGCTTGAGAGGGCTGTAAGTACCTAACATAACAGCCCAGCCCTGTCAAACTTGTATCCTGCTAATATTCTTACAATGTTCTGCGCCTGCGTAGCCAGCCGACGAGACCTATGCCAATGCTGCCTAACAAAATAGCACCGGGAGCCGGGATCGTTTGGATCGGCGGATCCGGTATAATCGGCGGATCCGGCAAGACCACGTCATAATCTATCGTCAGTGTGGATGATCCGATTGTTACTGCCCAATACGGACCAGACGGGCCGGGCTGTGTCGCATCAATATCCAGCCATATATCCATTGTCCCATCTAATAGCTCGTCTAAGGCAAGAGCGTCAAGAGTCAAAGTTGTTAAATGCCATGAATCTTCGGGGGCACCCTCAAGCTGGCCTAACGATAATCCATCACCTTCAACAAGATCGACCTCACCATAGTCCGAATCGAATGCATAAATCTCTAAGGTAGCCCAATTTATTGTAACATCCGGAAACTCCGCTGGATTAAAGGTATGCGTCCAGCCCCAGTCATCGTTGTACCAACGATAGGCACCAAAATATGTATCGGGCTGACCACTGCCGGCATCAACCACATCCACATAAGTAATACCTGCCTGAGTCTTGCTGCCTACAACCAGGATCAGAACTGCCAGGGCAAAAATCATTATCAGTTTCTTCATTCCTAATATTCCTTTAATAAGAAGCTTTATACAAGAGTTACACGTAAGACCCCATTCTGAAGGATCTTGCGCACTAACCGTCCTTGTTGTATACAGTTAGAGCTGCCTAACAGGCAAGATCGGACGAACCACAAACCACGTAGCAAAAACAGATGCGGGTATAAAGAGAAAGCACGCTCGACTCATTGAGTCAAGCTTTTGGCTGTCCAGATTGCCGCCCTGAGAACAAAAAGCAGCAGCAATCTATTCGATAGCCTACTATTCTATCTAACACCTCTCCTCTGTCTCCTGCCTGATTATCTTACTCCAACTCTTTCCCCTATCCAACACAATGTCAGATAGTTGCCCAGGAACCGTGGATGCTTCATACGTCATGAAGCTAAATCAGCAGAAGTCAACTAACTTACTTATCTATTTGTACCAAATTTACCCACCTTCCGTCAAGAAAAAAACCCCATATTAATATTTTTTTTACAGTTCTTCTTTCTTTCAAACAATTTTACCCATCTGAGATCCGTCCTCTGATCTCTTAAATCCGGCCTATATTTAATCTATTTCGCGACGGATACGAGGTAAAAGGCATCCGGCTCCACGCTCTGAATTTTCGGGTTTCGAGCTTCATCCCCAGGACTCCTTATGGAGTGTTTCGCATTTCCGGCCCAAGGACGGAGATTGGCTTCGAAGCGGGTTTGTTTTTCGCTGATAAAACTCGCAAAAATCTTCACAACATCCTTATTTCTAAATACTTACACTCATTTAGCTCTTTCGAAAATGGCTTTGTTTTGCATTATTTAGTACAAATTATTCTTCGTCTTACCTTCCTTATTATATTTGGGAAACGAAATTGTCTTATTTATTCTAACTTAACCTTTAACTTTTACCTTTTTACTTCAATATTCTTCTGTCTCATGAATTATGTATTCTATCATTAGTTAGTTGTGTATTATACATAAATAAACCTCAAAATCAAGTAAGGTCCCAAAAAAATCTCCATGAGACGCAACTAACAATGTGCGGCTCACGCCCCATTTCAGTCAGGCAAGTATGAGATTTATATTAGAAGAAATCGTTATTCCGCCAAGCAACCGCTGTCTACTGAACAGATGTTTACAATCGCAGCGAAAAGATTAAGCGACCGTCTTGATAATCCCGAACTAAGTGACATGTCAAGGAAAAAAGGGTAAGATTAATTCGTCATTGCTGAATCGGCCACCAAGGAGCCGATTCGAAGGATCGCGCGGTAATCTCAGGTGTTACGGTGGAACTTTTCAACAACCCCACCCTCCCTTTTATTTAAGTCCTATTCACGATAACTAATCAGTTGGTCTTGATCATTCTCAATTTCCGTGATTTTGTGAAACACTGTTGGAGGGGAGGCCTCACCAAGATTCCTGAGAAATCCTGGAGAAACTTGTAATCCCAAATTCTGTGCCTTATGGACATCTTCCCATGCCTGCTCATACTTTCCCGTGAGGTAGTAGGCAAACGCACGTTTGTCGTAGGCCTTTGCAGACTTTGGACTTAGCTCAATAACTTTGGTGTAGTCGGAAATGGCCAGGTCATATTCACCTTTAGTACCATAGGCAAGAGCCCGACTGTTATAGGCTTGAGCATCAGTTGGGTTTAACTCAATGGACTTGCTGTAATCTAAGATAGCCTGGTCATATTGGCCTTTCTTGTAATAGGAAATCGCCCGATTGTAACAGGCTTGAGCGTATTGTGGATTTATCTCAATGGCTTTGGTGCAATCCGAAACTGCCTCGTCAAATAATCCCTTAGCGATATATACAGCCCCGCGATTGCAGTAGGCCTCAGCATAGTCTGGTTTAATCTCAATGGCCTTAGTGCAATCCGATATCGCCTCATTGTATTGCCCTTTGGTGATATAGGCTGCCCCACGATTGCAGTAGGCTTCAGCATAGTTTGGATTAATCTCAACGGCCTTGGTGAAATCTGAGACGGCCAGGTTATGCTGGCCCATTTTATAGCAGACAATCGCCCGATTGTAATAAGTCTCAGCCAACATTGGATTCTCTTTAATCGCCTTAGCATAGTCAGAGATAGCCCGATCATATTGGCCTATTGCTTTGTAGGCATTACCACGATCGTTATAGACTATTGTATATTGTGGGCATATTTCAATGGCCTTGTCGAAGTCCGGAATCGCCTTATCAAATTGCTCTTTGGCACAGTATAAAACTCCACGGTTGTAGTAGGCTTCAGTCAACCTTGGATTTATCTCAAGGGCCTTTGTAAGGTCTGAAATAGCCTGGTCATATTGACCTTTAGCCTTGCAGGCAATCGCCTTATTGTAGTGGGCTTCAATATATAGTGGATTAATGTTAATGGCTTCTGTGTAATCTGAGATAGCCTGGTCATATTGACCTTTAGCCTTGTAAGCATTGCCTCGGTTGTAGAAGGTCGTAGCATCTCCTGGTTTTATCTCGATGGCCCTGGTGTAGTCTGAGATAGCCTGGTCATATTGGCCTTTGCTGTAGTAGAGAACTGCCCGACTAATACAGGTTTCAGCTGAGCTTGGGTCCTTCTCAATCGCTACGGTCTCATCTGAGACGGTCAAATTACGTTCATCTTTAATCGTTGGGGTGGCCTCCCGATCATAGCCGTCAATAGATTTGTCTCTGCATCCTATGAAGAATATATAAAGGACCATCCCACACTTCAGCAATATTCTAATAGATGCTTTTTCGCTTTGAATCCGCACGATAACACACCTCGCTTCTCTCATTCAATATTCTTCGAATATTTGTGATAGTTTCTATTTCGGCAGGATCTCTTGGCAGTATGAATTCTTTCGTTGTGCCATTCAATAGCTGGATCTAAATTAACCAGAAATTTTCTCTATGGGCCGATAAAGTTATATTGAACGATAGAAATAATTGTCGTTAGTCAAACAAGTCTTGGTGCAGACATATATAACAAAATCAAGGAATCGGATGTATAGGAAGGAGAGTTCATATTGGTAGGGGAATTAAAGGTGTACGGTATGAATGGCGGTTCCTGAAGCCGTATATCGGTCTTTTTCGTCATTATTGGAGGTTTCAGGCGCCGATTGACTAAATTACTTCTAAATGGAGGCTCACGTTAGATTAACAGCATTCCCCTCAGGACGCCTTACGGCAGAGCTGACAAGTTACCCACCCCGCTTTTACCTGCCCCGCCGAGATGCCCATATCGTATGATATGTATTTTCTAAGATAAAAAAAGGCTACTATGAAACCTCTTGTCGGTTTAATGCTCGTAGTCCTTTTGACTAATCAAAAGGACTACGTGCTTTACATAGTCGTTGGATGGTGGGTATGTGAATTATGTGAGGTATTTGAATATAGGTATTTGAGCATTGAGGGAGACGAGCTATGGTTTTGAATGCTAAACAATGTGACTATCTGAGTAAATGCTGGCATTTGACGCCGAGAGAGGTTCAAGTCGCGAAACTGGTATGCGAGGGCCTCGATAACGAGCAGATCAGGTAAAAGCTGCACATCGCATATAACACCGTCCGTGCCCATCTGGGCAACATGTTTCGCAAGGTCGGCGTCAGGGGCAAAGCGACCTTGATTCTCGAATTTGTCGCCGTCCTGCAGAGAGCGAAAATTTAGACCGCGGATAAGCTGATAATCAGCACACAAACCTTACCACCGCCAAGATACTCAACGCAGTTTTTCGTCCTTCCGACAGTCACCATGACACCTTTTTGCTTGATATGCTCATAGTCCTTTTGATTAGTCAAAAGGACTATGAGCTTTGCTGAGTCGTTAGATGGTGGGTATGGGAGGTATAGGTATTTAGGGAGAATTAAAGGTGTCCGGTAACATTTTCTGGGGCATCCTCTCGGCTTTGGGTCTCAATTAAGCAATAGACCGCCTGCCGGGATAAAGCTCAGGTCCGTTTGGTCTTCACACACATTGCTCCAGGGAGCCGGGAGCCCGATCTGGCAGAAAATCGTTGAAATCCCAATAAGAATCTGTTAATATGGATTTTTTGGTAAGAATGGGTGTTTTGGTGACGTATGTATAGGAAATTCAAGATCAAGCTTTCTACGTAAGAGAGTTTGTATTCGTAGTAAAATCGCAAAGAGGGCTTGCAGTAAACTGTTATACCAATTGTATTTAATATGTGCATGTATTGGCAGGATTTTGCCAAGTAACAGCAATTTCCTCTTTTGTTAAGGCTCCATAATGGGTAACAATGGATTCCCGCTTTCGCGGGAATGATAGTGTGGCGCAAGAACTAATTCCAATTGGTATTACAGGTCAGTTACATGAGCAAGTCAACGAGGAGGAAGGAGGTACGGCGTAAAAAAGAATTTGCAGTAGTCACAAGGACTTGGAATCGTATCAAAGGCCACGGATATTCCGCTTTGTTAATTGCGGGTGGTCTTCAGCAAGGTAAAAAACACTACAACGCAACCTGAGAGAGAAACAAAGTATGGTTTCTTTCGAACCGGATGGAGGAACATTAATTATGTTCGCAAAATTTGTATGTATATTGTCATGTATGATGATGATTGTCTCGGCGGCCTCGGCAGCAGCCGTTGTCCGCGTGGACTTATCACAGAATGGAGATGTTGAACGCGGCTGGATTGACTGGAACACCGAAGGCATTCGGTTGGGCGGCGCGGATGTGTCCAGGCGGTTCCAGAACGAAGCGGATTTCGACGAAGATTTCACGATCGATTTCATCGATATCGACAGTCGTAACCGCGGTGACGTGGACGCCAGTATTCCCAAGCAGGATTTGCTCGAAGATGCTTTCAAAAGTAGCAATCCCTTTGATATGGTATTCAAGGACCTGGACGCCGGGATCTACACCATAACGACCTATCATCACGATCCGAAGGAAGATGCCGTGAATGACGATGGGACGATCAATATCACCGTTCAGGATGCCGATGGCACACGGTTGGTGGCCGATCATCTCCAGCAGTCGTGGGGGCCAAAGCCTTCTTTTGTCGGGATAGCGACTTTCAGGTTCAGGGCCGATGGTACTAATAATGTTGTCATTACCTTTGGCGACAATAACGACGGCATCCACAATGAGGCGTACCTGAACGGATTCGAGCTGAGTATCTCGGTCGAGCGCGACCAGGCCAGTAATCCGAGCCCTGAAAACGGCGCCGTCGATGTATGGGAAAATACAATGCTAAGCTGGACGCCCGGTTTGTATGCTCCGGCGATTAGCGGACACCGGGTCTATTTCAGCGATGTTTTTGCCGATGTAAATGACGGGTCGGCAACGGCCCTCCATGGAGTGACAAGCCTTCCGGAATACGCCCCTGCCGAACTCGCCTACGGGACGACCTATTACTGGCGTATCGATGAAGCCAACAATGTGACAGGATGGTTTGAGGGTCAGGTCTGGAGTTTTACCACCGAACCGCTCGCCTATACGATACCCGTCTCAGCCGTTACGGCAACGGCTTCAAGCCGGCACAATGAGACAATGGCACCCCAGAAGACCGCCGACGGTTCCGGATTGGATGCCGACGGGCTGCATTCCGACGACGAAACCGATATGTGGCTCAGTGGAGCCGATGACCTGAGCCCCTGGATACAGTACGAGTTTGACAGGATGTACAACCTGCACCAGATGTGGGTGTGGAACTTCAACCAGACGTTCGAGTCCATTGTAGGATTCGGGCTGAAGGACGTGGTGATTGAGTATTCGGCGGACGGGATTGACTGGGCTGCCGTCGAATCCGGCACGGAACTACCCGCAGCTCCCGGAGCGAACGGGGCTGCTCAAGATATCGAAATCGACATGGGTGGCGCGGTCGCACGGTACGTTCGGATCGCTGCCAAGAGCAACTGGGGCGGCTGGAACCGCTATGGTCTGAGCGAAGTGCGATTCTACTACATTCCCATGGCGGCAAGAAATCCCCAACCCGGGGCCGACACCGGCGGGATTAGCCCGCTGCCTGTTCTTTCCTGGCGTCCCGGTCGAGTCGCAGCTTCGCATAATGTTTACTTCGGCACGGATGAACAAGCCGTAAGGGCTGCAATCGAGCCCGTCGCTACGGTTGCAAATCCCGTCTTTGAGTCGGGCCCGTTAGCTCTGACGAATACCTATTACTGGCGCGTCGATGAGATCAACGAGACCGAGAACCCTGCGATGTGGGAAGGCCAAATCTGGAGCTTTACGACTGCCGACTTTATAGTTGTTGACGATTTCGAGGACTATGACATTGGTAACAATGAGATATGGTGGGCATGGAAAGATGGGATTGGTTATGCCAGCCATCCGACCGAACCGCCCTATCCGGGTAACGGAACCGGCGCGGCCGTGGGTAATGAAAAATCTTCTTCTTACACCGAGGAGACTATCGTCCATAGCGGCAGTCAGTCTATGCCCTTGAGCTACAATAACACGGGCACGACTTATTCGGAGACCACACGGTCTTTTGACGCTCCTCAGGACTGGACCCAATTCGGCATCAAGACGCTGGTGCTGTACTTCCACGGTGCTGAGATTAACACAGGCGGACAGCTATACGTGAAGGTCAATGCGTTCAAGGTGCCGTATGACGGAGATCCCGGCGATATTGCCAAGGCAGAATGGAGCCAATTCAGCATCGACCTGGCCTCGTTGCAGACAAACCTGCAAAATGTCACGGAGATAAGCATTGGCATAGACGGCGGAGGCTCCGGCATCATCTACGTCGATGACGTGCAGTTATGGCCGTAGTCTTCTTAAGAAGATTCTTAGCGAGACCACCGGTCGGATATAAATAGCATGACTTGGGGCTCAGGCTTAAGCTTAGGCCTGAGCCCTTTTTAAGCTATTTGGCGTGAAAGGATGGCGCGTGGGTAGTTTAAAAATGCCGAAGCGCTCGGGGTTTGCTCTGATTGAGCTTCTCGTAGTGATAGCAATAATTACGCTGCTGATGTCGATTCTTATGCCGGCACTGCAGCGGGTCAAAGATCAGGCGAAGGCGGTTGGCTGCATGTCGAACCTCAAGCAGTGGGGGCTGTTCTTTTACATGTACACCGATGATTACAATGGCGAATCAACTGGCACCGGGAGTGGAACCAGGACATTATCGATACCGGCATGCCCGTTTGGCCTGAATGGATGAGAAAGTTTAAAGACTACTGACGTGTCGATTGTCACACCGTCCAGAGCGATATTTCCTTTACATCTTTCAAACTTAGACTTGCCTGGGCGTTCAGCTTTCCGGCGATTCGCTTATTCAGGGCGATCAGTCCTTTGGCAATATCTTCGGTCAGGTCCAATTTCTTTAAGAGGCGCTTGGTGTCGACTACAATGATTTGCTCGATTCTTTCCCTGCGCTGCGTCGGGATGAAAAAAGCCGTTAGCGTCGAGACTGATGCATCAGGATCCAGTTTCAAAAGGGCCTTGCTGTACCTCAGAAGGTCGAGCCGGATGTTTCGACCTCTCTCAAATTCCAGGAACAAGCCTTCCCATTCCGCATCCCAATATCCGGATTTCCTGCACTGCATCTTGAGGATGTGACATAGGTTTTCCTTGTACGGGCTGTAGTCGAGAATCCAATGTCCCTTAAGGTCGGCCTTAAGCGTGTGCAGGTGCTCTCTAAGCCTTTCGTACATAATAAGACCTTTCTTCCATGAAAGCAGCCATACAAATCCCTTTGCATTTATTATGGCTATTCGAAACAACCTGTCAGAGCAGGAAGACTCAAAATGAATATAGCCCTCCACGCCCTCTTCCATATATAGTTAATATTGTAATTATCGGACTTGTTTGTGTGTGTTGATGAATTTTTTTTATTTTCTTTGTAAGGTTTTCAGAATTTTCTGCAGATAAATAAATTTTATAGGACTTTTTTATTTGACACGCATCGTTCATATTGTTACAAGATTGGTTGTGAATATGGAGAAGTGGTGAGAAGGCCCTTTTCAAATCCGGCTTTCTGCCATAAATTATTAGGAAGTACAAGGATGACCGTAGATAGTATCATAAGCAGGCTTACCCAGTATTCTTCATGGTTGTACAATAGGCACTGGGAAAGATGGGAGATCTTGACGATAGCCATCATTGTTCTTGCTGTCGTTTTGTTTGTCGGAGCCGCTCGGCGAAAAACGAGGATCAATACAAGGCATATACATCAATACACGCCGGTTATTGGTATTAGGCTGGCCCATCGCGGAGCAAGACACTAAGAGCCTATACAAATTACGCCTTAGTGTTTGTCATTCTGAGGCTAAGCCGAAGAATCTGGGCTACAACTGGCAGTTCACGGCCTATGTGCTTCATGTAGTTTATCCAGAATGTGGGGCCGGTTGCTCGTTTCGCATCAATCACAAGCATGTAAAACCGACCTTCTCGGAAATTCCGCGCCAAAAAAAGCTGCACGGAAAACATAAATAATTCCACTTTTCACGCCCAAAAAAAGCCTTTTATACCCAAAGTAAAAAAATTCTGAATTTTTTACTTGACTTAAATGTTACGCATGTAACAATAGTATATATTACAAATGTAACATTTAATGGAGGTCAATATGAAAAAGACGCCGAGAGTCTCAGAAGCCGAGTGGGAGGTCATGCAAGTTCTCTGGAAAACTTCGCTGATGACGGCCAATGACATTGTTGAGGAACTGACCGGCAAGACGCCGTGGAAACGAGAGACGATCCGCACGCTCATTAACCGCCTCGTACGCAAGAAGGCGCTGGGCTTCGAGAAGAAGGGCCGGCAGTACTACTATTTCCCGCTAGTCACAAAGACCGAATGCATCCGGGAAGAGACCAAATCGTTTCTCAGACGGTTCCACGGCGGTTCCATTGAACCGATGCTGGCCGCCTTCGTCGAAGAAGAACAATTGTCGCCGGAGAAGATCGCCCGGCTCAGGCAGATCCTGAATGAAAACACCACCCGTCCGAAAAACCCGAAGCCAGGAAAACCTCTGCAATAAAGAAAGGGCCGAAAATGGAAGCCTTGAGCACACAACTACCACCATTCTTTCAATGGCTGGTGAAAGCCTCTTTTCAGGCAAGCCTTCTGGTTTGTCTTATCCTGTTGATCCGACTTGTCTTGCGAGAGAGGCTGCCGATCCGATGGCACTACTACCTCTGGCTCCTTCTGCTGGTCCGCCTGTCGCTGCCGTGGTCTCCGCAAAGCCGCTTGAGCATCTACAACCTGTACCAGCCATCGCGCTGGGCTAGGCCGATCCAGTTTGCTGCAGAGGATACGGCCCCGCAACCCACAGGTACTGACCAGGCCGAAGGCTCGATACAGACCCAGGCAAAGACAAACACCGGTGCAGAGGCAGCCCAAAAGCCCGGTACAAGAGCGACATTCGACTCGCAACACCAACGTTCGACGCCGCTGCCAGAGGGCGACCGGACCGGCGCACACTGGGCGAATGTATTGGCGGCTTTACCTGTGTTCTGGTTAGCTGGTGCCATTGCATTAGGTGGATATGTTCTCTCGCGGAATATTTGGCTTTGGCGAGCCGTCAAAAAGGAGCGTGCCGTAACGGATCAGGCAATTCTGGACCTGCTGGAAGACTGCAAGATGGAAATGCGTGTCCAGACAATAGTCGTTGTCGTCGTGACCGACCGGATCGAGAGTCCGGCGTTGTTTGGCTTTGTGCGCCCGCGAATCCTGCTGCCGCAGGGCCTGATTGAAACACTCGGACTCGATGAACTGCACTACGTCTTCCTTCATGAGCTGGCCCACCTGCGGCGGCTCGACATCTACCTGGCGTGGCTCGTGTGCCTGCTTCAGGTCCTCCACTGGTTCAACCCGCTCATCTGGTTTGCGTTTCGCCGGATGCGGGCCGACCAGGAGATGGCCTGTGATGTGCTCGTTTTGTCGCGGATTTCTACCGACGAGCCTGCGGCCTACGGACACACAATTGTCAGCCTTCTGGATCGTTTTTCCCGGCCCCAGTATGTGCCTTCACTGGCCGGGATATTAGAAAACCCATCCCATATCGAAAGGAGAATGACCATGATTGCAAAATTCAAGAGTGGTTCGTATCGGTTGTCGGCGCTGGGCATTGTATTAGTTATCGCCCTCGCCTGTGTGTCGCTCCCGGATGCCCCGCGCGCAAAAGCGTCAGAAAAGCCCTCGTTCCGTGCAAAGGTCGGGCCGACTCTGAGACGGGTGATGGACTGTACGGCCAATGCCGCTGTCTCGTCGGATGCGAGACTTGTCTGCTACCCCAAATATGACGACAGCGGCGAGCTCGTCGTTCACAACCTCATCACCGGCAAGGAACATATCATCAAGGCGTCGGCAGGAGCCGCAGGACAGGAGGGTGATCCCATGTGGCCCGTTTTTTCTCCCGATGGTCGCACCATCGCCTACATGGTGGCGGACGAACAGGAGGATCAGAAGCAGAAAGCTCATCAACGGGGCCTGTACCTGATCGGCGCCGATGGGACGAACAAGCGATTACTTTGTCGTGGCAGCATCCCGGTTGTTTGGTCCTCGGACGGCAAGAGAATCCTGGTGACAATCGCAAGCAAAGACGACCCGGATTACATCATTTCGGTTTCGACCGAAGACGGATCCATAGAAAAACGGATTGAGTTTCCCACGAAGAGGTGGCAGGCGGCCAGCCTGTCCCCGGATGGGTGTTACCTTGCCTTTGATCGGCCCCAAGAAGGGGATCCCAATGCCACATGGTATGCCGGCAAGTGGGATATTTTCGCGCTCGACTTGAACACCGGACAGGAGTCGGCGATCGTGCGCAATCCCGCCGGCGAGGTGCTGCTCGGCTGGGCACCGAGCGGCAGGTACATTCTTTTCTTGAGCGACCGCATGGGGACCTGGGACGCGTGGCTCCAACCGATGGCCGATGCTGTGCTGGCGGGCCAGACGCAATTAGTCAGTCGAAATCTGGGTCATGTCAGACCAGGAAGGTTTGCCCGAGATGGGTCGTACTACTACCAGGTCGCATACAATTCTTCCCGTATTTATTTTGGGGAGATCGACCCGCACACGGCCCAGGTGGTGTCCGCACCCAAGGCGCTTGAGGGGACCGGCTTTGACACGTGCGTCGACTGGTCGCCCGACGGACGCTTTGCCGCGTACTGCTCGCGCAATCCAGATCGCCTCGGTCCGTTCACGATCCACATTCATGATGTTGCAGCCGGGACTGAGCGGAGATTTGAGCTTGATGCGAAGCTGGAGGTTGTCGGATATCTTCGATGGTTCCCTGATGGGAAGTCCCTGTTGATATCCAGCCTGTGGAATTACACCCTTGGCCCTGAGTACAACGAGAAAGAGGGCATCGACTCGCGCGTTTATCGAATTGATGTCGAAAGTGGCAAGAGCACTGTTCTGATGCAAAGTGAAAGGAGACGCGTCAAGGGGGCCGAACTTTCCCCTGATGGCAAAACGTTGTTCTATTCGTGCAGTTCGATCCTTCGGGATGAGAAAGACCGGGCCGGGAACAGCCTCCTGATTCGAAGAGACCTTGCAAGTGGCGAAGAAAAGACTCTTTTCGAATTTTCCGCTGGCACTGGATGGTCCTTTGCGGTCTCGCGTTCCGGTGAGTTTGTGGCAATTGCTCCCAATGAGCAAGAAGGCAGTTCAGACACTAGGACCAAGAAGATCATGCTCATTCCCTCCGCCGGGGGGCAGACCAGGGAGTTGGTGCGATGGGACGAGACCCCCGGCGTCATCTGGGGCGTTGCCTGGACGCCGGACGGCAAAGGCATTCTCTTTGTCTTGCGAAGGGACATCAACGATGACACGACAATGGAACTCTGGTACGTCTTGACTGACGCATCCCCGCCCCGCAAGATTATGGAGGCCGATCTCGGCGGCTGGAGTGGGCTGCGCGTTCACCCGGATGGGCGACACATTGTGTTCGACGCCGCAGCACGTCGCGACTTTGAGCTTTGGGCGATGGAGAACATTCCGGCGGAGGGTATCGCTGCGAAGGAGCCGAAGTGAGCGGCGCTGGGCGCCTGTTGCAATGTCTGTTACCTGTGACAGTACTGACGGGGCTAAACGTACATCGCAGCGGTGTCGTTCGGAGGGCGGCTTATACTTCGGTGCCGACAAGATATTCGGGTAAGGGACTTTCTTCTCCGGCCTGATTGACAATATTCGTATCTACGATGAGCTGCTAAGCACAGAAGAGGTCGCGGAGCTGGCGCGTTAGAAATTGTGCGACTCAATGTCGGTGGCCCATGAGAAAGAAAGAGTCCCGCCGCTTTTGTCATCTCTGAAAGCGTACCAATTGTCAAGTTGGTTTTATTAATAATTTCATTTTTTTTGTATTGCCCCAAAGGTCGTGGGTAACCCGGTTATTCACTTTCGGAACAACCCTTTGCGTTTATCGCTTTATCAGCTACCAGCAGTCTTGGGGACTCCTTACGGAGAATCTGCTGTTAGTCCTAATGCGATAAACGCTCTCGGACGCGATAGTGTTTTGCCCACAATACTTGGAACGTTAGACATTTTTTATGCCTTCTTTGTTTCATTAGTCTGTCGTCGGTTTCACCAAATAAAAATTGCGTTTTTTCGCCACAGTCATCTCTTCGTCGTCGGAGCGGCATGATTCTCTTCCAGGGACGTGTCGCATTCATTCCGCGAGCCTCAAAAGGCTCATGACAACATCGCGCTTACGTCCCCGTTGGCGAAACCTCCAACAAACCTCGTTCTTGGTCAATATCCAATACGTCGCCTCCGCCAGATGTCGGGCCACAGCCCCGACCGCCTTGGCGTACCCCTTGCGGCCTCGGATCCGATTGTACAATTGACTGACATGCCGGTCGGGAAAGCGGTTCCGATTGACCGCCACCGAGTTGCCCGCCTCACTGAAGGCCCACTTCAAATAGTGATTCGTGTCAGGACGCAGACGGCCGTAACGAACCTTCCCGCCGCTGGCGTGCACCCGCGGGGTCACCCCACTGTACGAAGCGAACCGCTCGGCGCTGCCGAACCGCCCAATATCCCCCACCTCCTGCAAGATCACCACCGCCAGGATAAAGCCGATCCCCTACATCGTCTTGAGAAGTGCGTGCTGCTCGGTTTCCTTGAACAGCTCTTTCATTTGGACCTCGAGGGCTTTGATCTTCTGCTCGGTCTGGTCCCGGTCTGGTCCAACTGCTCCAATAACAGATCGGTCGTATAGCGAGTATGCGGGGGCAACTGCTCCAGCACGCAGACAATCACACGCCGGCCTGTCGTGCCGAAGATGTCTCGACCTCATCCACAATCCAGTACCAGTTGCCGATTGTCTCGATAGCCACCGGGCTGCCGGGTTGTTGTCTGGAGAGAAATACGGCGATGTTACCTCGCCGATGTTCAATCCTGAATTCCTGTGGATTTTTGCCATTTTCGTTTTCTACCCTTGCAAAGGTATAGCGTTTGTGAGAGTCAAATGCTATAATACTCATAGCGTGCCTCCTTTCTATGGCTACAAGCCGTATTAGAGTTATCTTTGCGGCGCTCTATTATACAGCGCCACGAGGCACGCTTTCATACAATCATTCCGACTGAAATGGAGGGATCTGGCTGCGAATATAGGACACGTAAAATCCCCGGCAAGATGTCTCGGCTGCGCTCGACATGACAATAGTGGGGCAACCCTTCGACTTCACTCATGGCAGGTCCCACCCTGCACACCCTGCATGCAAATCTTACGGCATTGATTATTTCTCTGGGAAAATTAGGGAAAATTAAGGGTGTACGGTACTTTTTTGCTTATGGGCATG
>Ga0299912_10002617_pt1 | contig 14752 bp, 13 predicted proteins | sample RVTome_2_FD_207667 | JGI IMG/M metagenome (GOLD analysis project Ga0299912, IMG submission 207667) | Soil microbial communities from uranium-contaminated site in the Upper Colorado River Basin, Wyoming, United States - RVT95D214 (version 2) ... | reverse complement strand
TGGCGTAGATCTCCCTCTCGACGTAGGGGATGAGGAAGCGCGCGGCGTCGTCCCGGCTGACGCCGAGGGTCATCTGGGTCAGGTCGTTCGTGCCGAAGCTGAAGAACTCGGCCACCGTCGCGATCTCGTCGGCGGTGACGGCGCCGCGGGGAACCTCGATCATCGTCCCGACGAGATAGTCGAACTTGATCCCCTGCTCCTTCATGACCGCCTCGGCCGTGGCCCGGACGACCCTCTCCTGGTCGCGGAGCTCCTTGACGTTGCCGACGAGCGGGATCATGACCTCGGGCACGACACCGATGCCCTTCTTCTTCGTCGCGGCGGCGGCCTCGAAGATGGCCCGGGCCTGCATCTCGGTGATCTCGGGGTAGATGATTCCCAAGCGGCAGCCGCGGAAACCGAGCATGGGATTGAACTCGTGGAGCGATGCGACGCGCTCCTTCACTTTCTCATAGGAGATGCCCATCTGGGCGGCGACCTCGCGCTGTTCTTTCGCCTCGTGCGGTAGGAACTCATGGAGCGGCGGGTCGATCGTCCGGATGGTCACCGGCCGGCCGGCCATGACCTCGAAGATGCCGGTGAAGTCCCGGCGCTGGAGCGGCAGGAGCTTGGCCAGCGCGGCCTTCCTCTGCTCCAGGGTGTCGGCCAGGATCATCTCGCGCATCGGGCCGATCTTGCCCTCGCCGAAGAACATGTGCTCGGTCCGGCAGAGGCCGATGCCCTCGGCCCCGAAGGCCAAGGCGTTGCGCGACTGGTCGGGCTGGTCGGCGTTGGTCCGGATCTTGAGCGTCCGGTATTTATCGGCCCACGTCATGACCTTGGCGAAGGTCCGGTAGACGGGCGCCTTCGACGGGTCGAGCGTCTTCTCGATCAGGACCTGGAGGACTTCCGACGGCCGGGTATTGATCTTGCCCTCGAAGACCTGACCCGTCGTGCCGTCGATCGAGATCCAGTCGCCCTCCTTGACGGTCCGTCCCTTGACGGTCATGGTGTGGCCGGCGTAGTCGATCGCCAGATCGCCGCAGCCGGCGACACAGACCCGGCCCATCTGCCGGGCGACGAGGGCGGCGTGGGAGGTCATGCCGCCGCGGGCGGTCAGGATGCCTTCGGCCGCGATCATGCCCTTGATGTCCTCGGGCGAGGTCTCGACGCGGGTTAGAACGACCTTCTCCCGCCGTTTGGCCCAGGCCTCGGCATCGACGGAGTTGAAAACGACGCGGCCCGTAGCCGCGCCGGGTCCGGCGTTGAGGCCCTTGGTCAGGAGGCGTCCACCCTTGATCGCGGCCTCCTTCTCGGCCGGATCGAAGATGGGCCGGAGGAGCTGGTTGAGCTGGTCCGGTTCGATGCGGGACAGGGCTTCCTTCTCGCTTATGAGCTTCTCGTCGACCATGTCCACGGCGATCCGTATCGCGGCGAAGGCCGTGCGCTTCCCCACCCGGCACTGGAGCATATAGAGCTTGCCCTGCTGGATGGTGAACTCGATGTCCATCATGTCGGTGTAGTGCTTCTCGAGAGTGTGGCGGATCTTCTCGAGCTGGGCATAGGCCTTGGGGTCGTCCTTACGCAGGTGGGCGATCGGCAGGGGCGTCCGGGTGCCGGCAACGACGTCCTCGCCCTGGGCGTTCATCAAGTATTCGCCGTAGAAAGTGTTCTCGCCGGTGGCCGCGTCGCGGGTGAAGGCGACGCCGGTCCCCGAGTCGCTGCCCATGTTGCCGAAGACCATGAGCTGGATGTTGACGGCCGTGCCCCAGGCTTCGGGGATGTCGTACACCTTGCGGTAGGCGATGGCCCGGTCGTTCATCCACGAGCTGAAAACGGCGCCGATCGCGCCCCAGAGCTGTTTCACCGGGTCGGCGGGGAAATCGTGGCCGGTTTTTTCCTTGATGGCGGCCTTGAACCGGGCGACGAGGTCCTCGAGGTCGGCCGCCGTGAGGTCGGTGTCGCTCTTGATCCCGCGCTCGTGCTTTTTGGCCTCGATGATGACCTCGAAGGGGTCGATTTCGTCCTTGTGGACCGGCTTCAGGCCGAGGACGACGTCGCCGTACATCTGGACGAAACGGCGGTAGGAGTCGTAGACGAAGCGCTCGTTGCCGGTTTTGGCCACGAGGGCCGCGGCCGTCTTATCGTTGAGGCCGAGGTTGAGGATGGTGTCCATCATGCCCGGCATCGAGGCCCGGGCGCCGGAGCGGACGGAGACGAGGAGGGGGTCCTTGGGATCGCCGAACGACTGGCCGACCGTTTTCTCCAGCTTTTTAAGGTACTTATCGACTTCGAGCCGGACGGCTTCCGGGATTCTCAGCTTGTTCTTGTAGTAGAGGGCGCAGACCTCGGTCGAGACCGTGAACCCCGGAGGAACGGGCAGGCCGATCCCGGCCATCTCGGCCAGGTTGGCGCCCTTGCCGCCGAGGACGTTCTTCATCGTCATGTTGCCTTCGGCGGCGCCGGCCCCGAAGAAGTACACATACTTCTTAGCCATGAGTCAGCTCCTGATTAAAAAAATATTCACCGAAATATACACGGAAACAGCCCCAAATTCAACTCGACCTCTGGGACGGGATCATATGCCGAAGGCACGTATCCCTTTTCTTCAAGATTCATTTCAGATATTTACCAGAATAGCGGCTCCGAGTTGCTCCGCCGCTCTTCTGCTGGTCGCTCCGAAGCCTCCGCTTCCCGCCGGTCCCCTTTCTTTCTTATCTACTCCTTTTCTTAGGGGCGAGGAGAATACAGAGGCCCAGGTAGAGCATCCCGAGGTCCTCGAGGATGACGCCGAGGCCGGCCTCGCGGCCGAAGGCCCCAAAACAGCCGCAGTCGACGTCGAGGCCGCGGACGATCGTGACCAGGGTCAGGACGATGAAAAAGACGAGGAGGCCGGAGATAACCAGGGCGGAGGCGCGCTTCCATACCCCGGCGGCCAGGGCGAGGCCGGCCAGGATCTCGAGCCAGGGCAGGACGACGGCCGCGATGAAGGAGAGCGACTGCCCGACGATGTCGTAGTTGCGGATATTCTGGGCGAAATCGAGCGGGTCGAGGGCCTTGACGACACCGGCGTAGACGAAGAGCCCGCCGAGGACGAGCCGGAAGAGGACAAGGAGGGTTTTATTCTTGATCATCGCCCCTGTCCTCCGGCAGGCCGGCCTTTTTCCATTCCTCCCAGCCGCCGGTCATGACGCGGATGTCCTTGAAGCCTTCGTCGTGGAGCCGCTTCGCGAGGAGGAGGCTCGACTGACAATCCCCGCCCTCGCAGTAGACGACAAGCGCCCTCTCCCGCAGGAGCTTCAGGACATCGGCAGGCAACATTTGCCGCGACTCCGCCTCCGGGAGATTCCGGGCCCGGGGCACGTGTCCTTCGCCGTAGGGGCCCGCCCCCCGGGCATCGAAAAAGACGGTCTCCCCCGCCGCCCAAAGGTCTTCCGCCTCCTGAAGCGTGATCAAGCGGATGCCGGGATAATCAGCCCGGGAAAAAAACGTCTCCCGGAACTCGCCCCGCACAAAACGATTGACGAGGGGAAAATGGACGGCCGCGGCGACGAGGACGCTGAGGACGCCGATCGTCAACGCCTGCCGGATAATCCGCCGCGCGTCGCTCACGGCTTCATCAGCCCTCAGCCGCGGAGGGCCCGGTATTTCTCGAGGCCGGCCTTGAAGACGCGGATAGCCTCGCGCAGGTCGTGCTCGTTGACGACGTAGGCGATCCGGGCCTCGTCCGTCCCCAGGCTCGGTGTCGAGTAGAAGCCCGGGGCCGGGGCGATCATGACCGTCTTGCCGTCGAGCGAGAATTCCGAGAGGAGCCAGACGGCGAAATGCTCGACGTCCTTGACCGGGAGGCGGATGATGACGTAGAAGGCCCCCTGGGGCTTGCAGATGACGACGCCGGGGATGTCCTTGAGCCCGTCATAGAGGATCGTCCGGCGCTTGTCGTACTCGGCGCGGATCCCCTGGAAATAGTCCATGGGCATGTTGTAGGCGGCCAGGGCGGCCATCTGCTCGACCGACGGCGGGCAGAGCCGGGCCTGGGCGAACTTGAGGGCGGCCGCGTAGACGTCCTTGTTGCGGGTGATGATCATGCCGATCCGGGCGCCGCAGCAGCTGTAGCGCTTGGAGATGCTGTCGACGACGACGACACGCTCTTTGATATCCTCGCATTCGAGGATGCTCTTGTGCTTCAGGCCGTCGTAGACGAACTCCTTGTAGACCTCGTCGCCGACGAGGAAGAGGTCGTGCTTCTTGACCAGGCCGACGACGCGGTCGATCTCCTCCGGCGTGTAGACGGTCCCCGTCGGATTGTTCGGGGAGCAGAGGAGGATGGCCTTGGTCCGGGGCGTGATCTTGGCTTCGATCGCCTCGACCGGCGGCAGGCGGAAGCCGTCCTCGACGCTGAGCGGCAGGGGGACGATGCGCAGGCCGGCGAAGGCGGCGTAACCGTTGTAGTTCGTGTAGTAGGGCTCGGGGATGACGATCTCGTCGCCCACGTCGGCCACGACCGAGAAGGTGAAGTGGATGGCCTCGGACCCGCCCGTAGTGATGAGCACGTCGTCCGCTCCGAGGGGGATGTCGTATTTCCCGAAATAGCGGGCCACGGCTTCCCGGAGCTCGAGGAAACCCTGGGCCGGGCCGTAGCCCAGGACCGGCTGGCTCCAGTTGTGGAAGGTGTCGATGACGGGCTGCGGGGCGGGGATGTCCGGGTCGCCGATGTTGAGGTGGAAGACCTTGATACCTTTGGCCTTGGCCTGGTCGGCGTAGGGCTTCAGCTTCCGGATCGGGGACGCCTGGATGTCGTGTCCGCGCTGGGAAATCTTCATGGACGAGTCCTCCCTCGTGATAGGCTTCAATGGCCGGGTTTCATTATAAGAGATATGCGGGGCGAAGCGCAACGGCCCCTTCAGGGCCCGTAATCGCCCCGGAAGTCTTGGGAACTTGGGAAAATTCGGGTCAGATGGCGAAGCCGACGATCAGCTTGAAGGTTGCGTAGCGGAACTTCAGGCCCTCGAACGGGTCCCACAGCTCGTCGAGGCTGCCGCGCTCGAGGATATCCGGCCGGTTGCCGATCTCGCGGTCGCCGAACGAAAAGCCGAGGCCCACGGTCAGCGCCGAGTTCTTGATGGCGAATTCGGCGCCGGTCATGAAATGGTGGATGTTCCAGTCGGTCAGCGAGATATTCGTCGACGTCCCGGATTTCTTCGCCGAGTAGTCCGTGTTGAAGCTGGCGTAACCTTTGAAACGGGGCGAATAGATCCATTCGAACCCGATACCCATGTTCAGCACGGCCGCGAGCTCCTGTGTAACATCCGTCGACAACAATTCCCCTGTGCTTTGGGCGGTGAACTCGGCCGCGTCGACGACGGTATAGGGGCGAACCCGAGCGAACCATTCCGTGCTCCAGTAGACGCGGACCTTCTGGAGCTTGATGGTCATTCCGGCCGCCAGGGAGACGGGCGTCCCGTAGGTCGCGCGCTGGCGGTCCCGGTAATCGGCGGCCAGAAAATCGTCTCTGCCGCCGTCACCGTCCATGTCCAGGGCGATGACGGTGGAGTTGACGCCGGTCGAGCCGGAACCGGAGATGGCCAGACTGGGGGTGGTCAGCGTCAAGCCGAAGGTGATCGCCTCGAAATCGCAGGCCAGGCCGACTTTCCATAGCGCCCGGACATGGCGGTATTGAAACTGCCGGGCCCCCAAGGCCATGGCCACGCGACTTTCGGCGCTCAGCGCTTCGACGAGCTCCTGGGTGCTGGCCCGGTGCGACCGGACCGCGATGTATTGGCTGACGCCGACGCCAACGTTATTCGAGATCTTGTAGGACCAGGTCAGGCCGAACCATCGCTCGGACACCTTCTCATCGAGCCGGAACTGGGTGGCATACTCTTCCGATCCGGGCGCGTCCGGGAGAACGTCCCGGAGGCCCGTCGAGGACACCGAAACGCCGAGCTTGACATCCTGGCGGGAGAGGTAGGAATAGCCGAACCAGTGCCTGTGGAGCCCCCGGAAGCGGAACGTCCCGGCGATGAGCGAGGGAGCCGGGCCAGGGTTATGGGAATTGAGGGGAACGTTTTCCCGGCCGTTCCCGACCAGGGTCACGCGAGGATACTGGAGGACTTTAACGGCCATCAGGGTATCGGGCTTTTCGATCAGGCTCATCCCCCCGGGGTTGTAATAGGTTCCGCTGAGGTCGAGGACGCTCCCGATGACCGCCCCTCCGAGAAGCGTCGCCCGCGTCCCGTATTGGCAGGTCCAGTAGTGGGAGTCCTGGGGCCGAGCGAAGGGAACCAGGCAGAGACAGGCGACGGCGGCCAAAAAGGCAGATCGGAGGGCTCTCATGGCCCCCTATCTATACGCGATTTTTTCTCTTTTCGTCAAGCCGGACGGGAGGAGCGGCGCCGAACATTCCGGTTGCCAATCGGGGGGGATTTCTGCTATTTTACGGGGCGAACCGAGCCCCCGAAACGCCATGACGATCGATCGGAACGCCCGCCTCCGCGACATCCGCAATTGGGGCGATTACTTTCACCTGACGATCGACACCCCGGATGTCGGACGTGAGGCGCGGCCCGGGCAATTCGTCATGGTCAAGGTTGGCGACGGGCCGATTCCCCTTCTCCGGCGCCCCCTGAGCATCCATGACGCCGGGAAGGACGGCATCGAGCTTTTCTTCAAGGTCTCCGGGCAGGGCACGGAGATCCTATCCCGGAAAAAACCCGGCGACTCGCTCGACCTCATCGGCCCGCTCGGTAAGGGCTTCACCGTCTCGGACGCGATGAAAGGGAAGCGGGCTTATCTCGTCGGCGGCGGGCGGGGCATCGCCCCCCTCTTCTTCCTAGCTCGCGAGCTCGGCGCTCGCGGCGTCCGGACGGCCGTCTTCTACGGCGGCCGGCGGCTCGCGGATATCCCGCTCCGCGACAAGTTCGATAAGGCCGGGATCGAACTCCTCTGTTCGACCGACGACGGGAGCTTCGGTTTCGCCGGCCTTGTGACCGAGCTCGTCGGCCGGGAACTGGCCAAAACGAAACCGGACATCATCCACGCCTGCGGCCCGGACGCGATGATGAAGGCGCTGGCCGCGCTGGCCGCGAAACACGGCGTTTCGGCCGAATTCTCCCTCGAGTCCATCATGGGCTGCGGCATCGGCGCCTGCTGGGGCTGCGTCCATCGCATCAGGAACGAGAGCGGGGACGGCTGGACGAAGATCTGCGAGGAGGGCCCCGTCTTCCCCGGGGAGCGCATCCTATGGCCGGAATGACCAATAAAGTCGACCTGTCCGTTGACCTGGGCTTCCTGAAGCTTTGCAATCCCGTCCTCGCCGCGAGCGGCACCTTCGGCTACGGCCTCGAGTTCGAGCCCTACCTCGATCTGGAGAAGCTCGGCGGGTTCGTCGTCAAGGGCCTCTACTTCAAGCCCCGGGACGGCAATCCCCCGCCGCGGCTGGTCGAAACGGCGAGCGGTCTCATCAACGCCATCGGCCTCCAGGGCGTCGGGATCGAGGCCTTCGCGGAAAAAGTCCTGCCCAAGCTCCGCCGCCTCCGGACGGCGGTCATCGTCAACGTCTGCGGCGAGGACGACGACGAGTACGCCGCGGTCGTCGAATACCTCGACGGGCAAGAAGGGATCGCCGCCTACGAGCTCAACATCTCCTGCCCCAACGTCAAGGCGGAAGGCCTTTGCCCGGCCCTGTCGCCGCGGACGACCTTCGACCTGGTGAAGAGGCTCAAGGCCGCGAGCCGCCGCCCGCTCATCACCAAGCTCTCGCCGAACGTCACCAGCATCGTCGAGATCGCCAAGGCGGCCGAGGAGGCCGGCGCGGACGCGATCGCTCTCGTCAACACCTTCCTGGCCATGGCCATCGACCTCGAGACGCGCCGGCCCAAGCTCCGGAAGGTCTTCGGCGGGCTGAGCGGTCCGGCCATCAAGCCCATCGCCCTGCGCATGGTCTACCAGGTGGCCTCGCGGGTCCGGGTGCCGGTCATCGGCATGGGCGGCATCATGACCGGCGCGGACGCCCTGGAGTTCCTCGTCGCCGGCGCGGCCGCCGTCGAGGTCGGGACGGCGAACTTCGTCGATCCCGACGCCGCCGTCCGCATCGTGGCCGAGATCGAGAGCTGGTGTGAAGCGCACGGCGTCGCCGCGGTCCGCGAGGTCGTGGGCGCCATCAAAGTCTCCTGAAAAGAAAGGACGGCGCCATGGACAACGCCAACCGGATCATCATCGCCCTGGACGTTCAGACCAAGGAAGAGGGGATCGCTCTCGTCAGCCGGCTCCAGGACGCCAAAACGTTCAAGGTCGGCCTGGAGCTCTTCACCGCCGAAGGCCCGGCGCTCTTCCGCAAGCTCCGGGCGCTCCGGAAGGACATCTTCCTCGACCTCAAGCTCCACGACATCCCCAACACCGTGGCCGGGGCGGTCCGGTCGGCCTTCAAGCACGGCGTCCAGATGATGACCATCCATGCCTCGGGCGGCCGGGAGATGATGGCCAAGGCGGCGGAGGCGGCCCGGGCGGCGGCCGCGGCCGGCAAGGGGCGGAAGCCCATCCTCCTGGGCGTCACGGTCCTGACCAGCCTCAAGGGGGCCGACCTCGAGGAAGCGGGCATGAATTCGGACGTCGCCTCCCAGGTCCTCCGTCTGGCCGGCCTGGCCAAGGCGGCGGGGATGGACGGCGTCGTCTGCTCGCCCCAGGAGATCGAGGTCCTGCGCAAAGAATACGGACGGGAACTCCTCATCGTCACGCCCGGGATCAGGCCTATCTGGGCGGCGGCCCAAGATCAGAAGAGGATCATGACCCCGGCCGAGGCCGTGGCCAAAGGAGCGGATTATCTCGTCATCGGGCGCCCCATCACCGGAGCGCCCTCGCCGAACGAAGCTTTCCTCAGGATCGTCGAGGAGCTCGGTCAGATCCGGCCGTAACGGACCGCGAAGATCCCGCCGAGGATCCAGGTGAACACCACGTAGAGCACGATCACGACGACGATGCTGACGGCCATATAGCCGACGACTTTGTCCTTGGGAGTCTCCATCATGGGCGTGTCGAACCCGAGATAGAGGATGTAGAGGCCGTAAAGGCTGGCCAGGATGCCCAGGATCCATAGGCCGGGGATGATGTAAAAGACGCCGGCCACCCAGCCCGGGGTCATGCTGTAGACCGAGAGCTTGAGGGCGTTCACCATATTCTTGGCCGAGCCGAAGTTCGGCGCCAGCTCGTTGATGATCAGGGCGAAGAGATAGACGGTGATCAGGGCGAAGACGTAGTAGACGACGGCGTTCCCGAGGGCGTTGCCGACGGGCCACGTGTAGCGCCCGATCATGGGAAGCCGGCGCCCGACGAGGATGTTCCCGAGGAACTGGCAGACGGCCGGAATGGCGGCCAGGATCATGGCATAAGAGGTGAAAAGGCCGGCTACAGTCGCGGGTTCGGATTTGATCTTGACCCACTCCTCTTTCGGCTTTAAAACGATCGATTGGACTCTTTGAACGATATCCATGGGGACCTCCTCGTTGAAGTTAGACTGATGATATACCCGGGCACGGCCGGGTGTCAACGCGAGGCCCCGCGGGGCGGCGGGGAAAAATGGAGGCGCGGGTCGGACTCGAACCGACGAATAAAGGTTTTGCAGACCTCTCCCTTAGCCGCTTGGGTACCGCGCCGTATTGGTCATCAGGATCTAGCGGATGCATGGAGCGGGCGATGGGACTTGAACCCACGACCTTCTGCATGGCAAGCAGACGTTCTACCACTGAACTACGCCCGCCCGCTCGCCCCTCCCTCGAGGGACAGCACGCCTTAAGCTAGCAGAATCCGCCGGCACTGTCAACCGCACTGATAGCCCAAAAACCGGTATTCCCGTATGGGGATAGTCATAGCGCCACAGGGCCCGTGAGGGGGCTATTTAATCTGCTGACGATGCCCGAGGCCCTGTTTAGCGGGCGACGTTGATCTGGACTTCGCTGCCGATGTTGACGGTGTCGCGGGCGCCGAGGATCTTGATCGTCGACGTCGCCCCGCGGACATCGATGATGATGGCGCTGGCGATGGCCTCGCGCGGCAGGTCGGGCCGGGCGCGGAAGAAGACGTTGAGCTGGTCGCCGATCTGGACGCATTGCTGGCGGCCCATGTCGATCAGGGCCCACTGGCCCGAGGCGGCGATGTGGAAGTCGTTCTCGATGTAGACGACCTTGCCCTTCTTGCTGGCGTTCGGGTCCATGTCGCCGTAGCCGAGGTCCCGGCCGATCTCACCCGCCTCCTCCTCGAAGGGCAGCAGGAAATCGCCGATCCGGACCGTGCCGCAGCCTTTCTCGACCTTGGCCGTGGCCATCGTGTCCTCGAGGCGGACGATCCGGGCCCGACCGTGCCGTTCCATCACGGTGCCGATCTTGCCGACCTTAGCCCGGAGCCCGACCGTGAGGAAGAGCTGGCCGATCTCGAGCCCGTCGGCCGCGCCCTTGTCGACGTAGATGACGTCGTTATCCTCAAAGACGCTCTTTTCGTTCATCCGTTCGGCGCCGATGATCCGGATGTCGGGCAGGAGTTTGCCTTCCTCGTGCATGTAGAAGGAGCAGTTGAGGTCCGATTCCGTGATCAGCTGGTAAGTATCCTCGAAGATCTTCGCTCTCTTGATCATGGTCTCCTGGGCGAACGGCCGACCCGGGACGACGAGGGCCAGGCTGGCGAAGACAAGGATGATGAAGCCCGAATAGATTACCGGTTTTCTGCTCATGGTCACACCTCTCGGCTGATGGAATTCCACCTGGCGTTATTATAGGGGCCCATTCGCGCGGCTGTCAACATATAGTTGGCACCCGCTTCCGATAGACAATTGAGCGTCAATCGATTAAAATGATTCAAACCACAAGGTTAGTCGTGCCGAAGGCCCGAATGTCAAAAAAAATATCGATCGCCTTGATCTTCGGCGGCCGGTCGGCCGAACACGAAATATCCCTGATCTCGGCGGCCGCCGTCCACAAGAACCTGGACAAGGACAAGTTCGAGGTCCGGTCCATATACATCACCCGGGACGGCCGCTGGAAGTCCGTCGAGGCGCCTTCGATGGACGTCGAGACGGTCGAGCAGGGCCGGGCCTTCTCGTTCCTCCCCTGGGAGGCCGGGTCGCCGGGCCCGGGACTCGGCGCCGATATCTATTTTCCCATCCTCCACGGGCCCTACGGCGAGGACGGGACGATCCAAGGCCTGCTCGAGATGGCCGGCGTCCCCTACGTCGGGGCCGGGGTTGCCGGCTCGGCCTTGGGCATGGACAAAGCCCTGGCCAAGTCGGTCCTCCGCGACCACGGCCTGCCCGTCGTCCCGTGCCTTGTCATACGGGAGACGGAGTGGGAAGACAACGCCGCGAAGCTCCTCCGCCGAGTCCGCCGGTCCCTGCCTTTGCCGCTTTTCGTCAAGCCCTCCAACCTCGGCTCGAGCGTCGGGATCACCAAGGTCGGGGATTACGGGGACGTTCCGGCAGCCCTCGCCGCCGCGTTCCGGTACGACGCGACGGCCCTCGTCGAAAAGGGCATCGCCGGCCGGGAGCTCGAGTTGAGCGTCCTCGGGAACGAGACGCCCGAGGCGTCCCTCCCCGGCGAGGTCATCCCCTTCCGGGAGTTCTACGATTACAACGACAAGTACATCGACGGCAAGACGACCTTCGTCATACCGGCCAAGCTCGGGCCGCGGACTCTGGCCAAGATCAGGACGCTCGCCGTCGCCGCCTTCAAGGCCCTCGCCTGCTCCGGAATGGCCCGGGTGGATTTCTTCCTGGAGAAGGGAACGAATCGCCTCTACGTCAGCGAGATCAACACCATTCCCGGCTTCACGGATATCAGCATGTACCCCAAGCTATGGGCCGCCTCGGGCCTGCCGTTCCCGCGGCTCCTGGAGCGGCTCGTCGAACTCGGCTTCGAGCGGCACCGGAACCGGAAGGCCTGCGTCGAAAGAGACCGCTGATGCGGGTCCTGGGCATCGATTACGGGGACCGCCACGTCGGCCTCGCTCTGAGCGACCCGCTGCTGATCACGGCCCAGCCCCTGGGGTCCTACGAGCTCTCCGGCCGGGAGAACGTCGATCGGCAGTACTTCCGGGACCTCGTCGCGAAGCACGACGTCGGGAAGATCGTCCTGGGGAACCCCCTCCGCATGGACGGCAGCTCCGGAACGCGGGCCGAGAAGACGCGCGGCTTCGCGTCCTGGCTGGAGAAGGCCGTCGGTAAGCCCGTTGTCCTGATGGACGAACGCCTGACGACGCGACAGGCCCTCAAGACCCTCGACGACAAAAAGCTCCGCGGTAAGAAGAAAAAGGATTGGGAAGACCGGATCGCGGCCGTCATCATCCTGTCGACGTACCTCGAGCGGAAGCGCGGTGAGGGCGATGTTCCTGAAATCGATTAAGGCCGCCCTCCTGGCCGCCGTCGTCCTCGTCCCCGCGCTCACCGGGTGGCTCGCCCGGGAGCTCGCCGGGCCCGCGGGGCGGGGATCCGACGCGGTTCTTTTCGAGGTCGAGAAAGGCACGAGCGCCCGCGGCGTCATCGACGGCCTGCGCGAACGCGGCCTCGTCCGCAGCGCCCTCCCCCTCAGGCTGGCCTGCCGCCTCTTCTACCCGGAGAAAAGCTTCAAGGCCGGCGAATACAGGTTTTCGCCGCCGCTCAGGCCCAAGGACGCGCTCTTCCAGATCTTCGGCGGCCGGATCCACCTCCAGCCCGTCACCGTCCCCGAAGGCCTGACCGGGCAGGAGATCGCCGAGCTCCTCGGGGCGGGCGATCCCGAGGGTTCGGCCGCCTTCCGGCGGGCCTTCCTCGACGTCGGCCTCATCTCCGACTGGGACCCCCGGGCGAAGGACCTCGAGGGCTATCTCTTCCCGGACACGTACCATTTGCCGCGGAAAACTCCGGAAGCCGACCTCGTCGCGGCCATGGTCGCGGAGTTCCGCGAGGTCTTCGATGAGGGCCGCCGGCGGCGGGCGACGGAGCTCGGGATGAGCGTCAGGGACGTGGTCACGCTCGCCTCGCTCATCGAAAAAGAAACCGCCCTCGCCGAGGAGCGGCCGCTCGTCTCGGCCGTTTTCCACAACCGCATGAGGATAGGGATGAAGCTCGACTGCGACCCGACCATTGCCTATGCCCTCAAGCTCGAGGGCCGGTATGCCGGACGCCTCCTCCTCCGCGACCTCAGGTTCCCGTCTCCGTACAACACCTACATGCGCGCCGGCCTGCCGCCCGGCCCCATCTGCAACCCAGGGAAGACGAGTATCGACGCGGCTCTCCATCCCGCGCCGGAGAACTACCTCTACTTCGTCGCCCAGGGCGACGGCCGTCATCGCTTCAGCCGGACCCTCGGCGAGCACCTCGACGCCGTGCGGAAATACCGGGCATTGAAAAATAATTGAAATTTGATATATTAATTCACTCTTTCCGCCTCATGAGACACTTGCGTGAGGTCCGTTAGAAGGCTGTAAAAGACCTTTACACGTTCCGCCAGGTTTTCTCGAGAGCCCGAGAGTTCCTGCCAGAGAAGTTGGCATGAGAATTGCTCTGTAGGAAAGTGGAAGTGAATGAGGTCATTCCAACAGGAGGAAAAATGAAAGCTTCCAGAACGATCGCGGCCGCGCTCGCGCTCCTTTTCGTCGTCAGCGTTCTCACCGTTTCCGTGCAGGCGGCGCCCGGAATCCAAGCCGACAAGCAAGAAGCCAAAGCCCCGGCGAAGGGTTCGCTGCCCAAAGAGATCGCGGCCCTCATCCAGGAAGGCCTGGCCACCCGTCAGGGGCGTCAGGATATTCCCTTCCGCTTCTCCAAACAGCTCATCCTCCCCGCCCAGGGGAGCAACAAATACCCCGTCTTCTTCTTCAAGGCCAAGAACGGAGACCTCGGTTACGCGCCTTCGGCCACCGGCACGGCCGAGATGGAGACGACTCTCAACGTCTTCTTCCAGTTCTACCAGCCGGCGGCGGACGGGTCGCTCAAGCCCACAATGGGCGGAAAGACCTTGACCGTCCTGAAGACGGAAGGCAACGGCTACAGCGCGGAGAAAGAGGACTGGTACTCGTTCGGAACGGCCCTGCCCGCCGGGAAATACACCTTGGCCTTGGTCCTCAGCACTCCCGATATGAAGAAGCTGAGCGTCGGATACAGCGACATCACCCTGCCGGGACCCGAGGCCTGCGAGACCGCGCTCTGGCCGACGGACCCGGTCATCGTGACGGCCATGGACCAGGTTGAACCCGATCCGCGGCCGACCATCCACCGCGGGTGCTTCACCTGGGGCGCCGTCAAGGTTGTTCCCAACGCGGCCGGCGAGATCGCGGCCGGCGAGAATTTCGAAATCTTCCTCTTCGTCCTCGGCGCCTCCTACAAGGACCCCGCCGCCGAAAGGCCGGTTATCGATCTCGAGGCCAACTTCGAGGTCCAGGGCGAGGACGGCAAGCCGGCCATCAAGTGGACGCCGAAGGGTTATGAAGCCTACTTCATCAGCCAGCCGCTTACCCTCGTCCAAACTCTCCAGAAAGTGGACGAGAAAGGAACGGTGTTAAGCACCGAGCAGAAACCCCTGCCCGCGGGGAAATATGTCCTCGTCGTCACGATCGCGGACAAGATCTCGGGGAAGAAGGGCGAAACCAAGCTGGCCTTCGCGGTCAAGTAGTCGCCGGATCCGGAGAACGGAACAGGACCGCCCTCCGGGGCGGTCTTTTTTTTTGGATCATCTCCCGATTCCGGGATATCCATCTCTCCGGCTTCGCTCAGGATATCGCCCCTCGCATCCCCGCGCCCCGGAAACCTCCGTAAACG
>Ga0299912_10002615_pt1 | contig 14764 bp, 13 predicted proteins | sample RVTome_2_FD_207667 | JGI IMG/M metagenome (GOLD analysis project Ga0299912, IMG submission 207667) | Soil microbial communities from uranium-contaminated site in the Upper Colorado River Basin, Wyoming, United States - RVT95D214 (version 2) ... | reverse complement strand
TCGCCGTGTTTTGATTAAATGTTTTTCCTTTTGGGGTCAGTAGCGCAACCAGAGAATTTTTTTTCCGTTTGATTGTTCTGAGGCATTTGTAAATTGGTTCCACCTTGAGCAGCATACCTGGTCCACCGCCATATGGTTTATCGTCAACCGCGTGGTGTTTGTCTTTGGCAAAGTCGCGAAAATTATGGATATTAATTTTAATCAACTTCTTTTTTTGGGCACGCTTAAGAATGCTCTCGTTGAGATAAGAGTCGAAGATGTGAGGGAAGATGGTTAAAATGTCGTATTGCATGAGGTTATTATAGCACATCAGTGAGTGGATGTGCCTACGCGCTTGTCATTGCGAGGAGTGAAGCGACGAAGCAATCTCCAGCGGTTTACCATTTGAGATTGCTTCCCCTTCACTCCGTTCAGGGTCGCAATGACAATAGTAAGGAGAGACAAGCGCGGATGTTTTTGTACAACAAAACCGCACCACAAGTGCGGTTTTGCTTTATATTGCGTATTTGGTTTTATATTTTCAGATCGTCGACAGCTGATGTATCAGCTTCTTCTGAACTGCGGGGTCCCTTGCGGAAACCCTCCGGTTCGTAGATCTTCAAGTTCACGCGGGCGTGATTCTTGGCGCCGACCACGCGCAGAAGGGTCCGGATGGCTTTGGCGGTCTGGCCTTGGCGGCCGATAACCTGACCTAAGTCAGCGGGATTCACCTTGAGGGTGATGAGGACGCCCATTTCGTCGACGGTCCGGTCAGATGAGACATCTTCGGGACGGTCAACGAGCATTTTGACCACGTACTCGACGAACTCTTGATCTTTAATTTCTTGAGCTGGGGCTTTTGCCATAATGGTGTTCTTTGAATATTATCTATTAATGTGCCAGTACTGTCGACCTTGGAACAGAACTGGATATGTACAAATACATTTTAAAGTTTATCGTGTTTTTCGTCCAGCAGTCTTTTATGCTGCCGGTTTTTCTTCTCCTCCAGAGGCGGATTCGCCTTCATTTGATTTTTCAGCAGTGGGCGAACTTTTTTCTCCGGCTGGTGCGGCTGGTTCTTCTTTTTTTTCTAGTGCCGGAGCAGATCCTGTTTTTGGTGCGGCTGCTTCAGTTTTTTCTCCTTCCTTCTTTTTCTTGATGTTGGCTACTTTGATTTTCTCGCCGATGATTATTTTTTGGTCAACCAAAAGATTGTGCACCGTACCTGAGGTCTGGGCACCTTTTCCAAGCCAGTATTTTATGCGATCGGCTTTTAATTCGGCTTTATTGGTGTGGGGGTTGTAGTGGCCAAGCAATTCTAGGTATGTACCGAGCGTGTCTTTGGCTTTCTCCGATATTATAACCTTGAAACTTGCCTGTTTTTTCTTCCCAACTCTGGACAATCTGATTATTAGCATAGTGGTTTATATGGTAGATTATTTTATAATTTGTGTCAAGAGATAGTACTTAGGTATTTTGTTTTGTCATTGCGAGCCCGAGGCTTGGGGAGGGCGTGGCAATCCGATGAAGTCGTCCTGAGCGGATGCGAAGGATCCCTATCGCTCTTCATAGATGAGACCCTTCACTTCGTCCAGGGCGGTGCTACGCACCGGATTGCTTCGTCAGCTTCACTTTGTTCAGCCTCCTCGCAATGACATAAAAATATAAAAGCGTTGGTTATTTGTTCTCAATTACTTTTTCCGCTTCGGTCATATTGATCGACAGCAATCGGGAAACGCCGTCATCCCCCATAGTCACTCCGTAGAGGATATTGGCCTTGTTCATGGTGGCGCGGTTATGGGTGATGAGCACGAACTGGGTTTTTTTGGAAAGGCGCTCGATAATAGCGGCGAAGCGGATGGAATTTGATTCGTCAAGCGCCGCGTCGACTTCATCCAGGATTACAAATGGCGAAGGATTGTTGTGGATGATGGCGCAGATCAGAGCGATGGAAGTAAGCGCTCGTTCGCCGCCGGAAAGCATGCTGATGCCGCGAAGTCTTTTTCCAGGAGGAGTGGCGTGTATATCTATTCCCGTGACCACCCTTTCTTTTTTTGCTGAAAATGTTTTTTGGGGCTCTATCGGGGCGGGCGATTTGTCACTGTCTAAGTTTTCAGCTTCGTCTGAGCCCTCCTCATCATCCAGTTCATCGGGTTCTTTTATTTCTTCCTTGGCCAGACTTAATGAGGCATTGCCGCCATTGAACAAAATTTTGAAATACTGCCCGAAATGCGTGTTAATTTGTTCAAACGATTTATCGAACTGTTTTTTTATTGTTTCTTCCAGACTGGCAATGGCTTTTTCCAAATCGGCAATGGCCTTGTTTAAATCCTCGCTTTGGTGGGTGAGGAAATCGTAGCGTTCTTTAGTTTCTTCATATTCCTTGCTAACTTGCGGATCTATGCCGCCGATTAAATCAAGGTTTTTTTTGAATTTTTGAATTTCTGAAAACATTTCCGGTTGTGCCCGACCGGGTTTACTGTTTCGATAGACAGCGCCTCGTTCTTCATCGGATAGTTCGTCGATCATTTCTTTTTCCAGATCTTCTTTTCTAGTTTCAATTTTCGCCAGTTCGACCCTGATGGTGTTTAATTCTCCGGCCAGGTCATTGGCCTGCTGCTGTTTTTGGGAAAAATCGTTCTGCATGGCAAAAACCTCCTCCTTTTTCTTCTGTTCGTCCTGGTTGAAGTCCGTGAGTTTGGTATTGATTGATTTAAGGTCAGTCTCGAGCTTTTGGATTTTTTCGGTAATTTCCTTTTCCTCGAAGGCCAGGCCAGAAGCGATTTCCTGGGGGGATTTTTTGGCGGTGGTTTGCGTTAATTCCCTGGAAACTTTTTCCAGCTCCGTCCCCAATTCTGAGAGTCGCTTGGTCGCCACGGCTTCACGCTCTTTTTCTACTTGAAGTTTGATTTTCACTTCGGACACACTGGTAGAGAGCTCGTCTTTGGCCGTGAGTAAATTGGAAATTCTGTCTTGCAAGTGAATAATGGCGTGAGGATCGCCGCTGCCTGAATCTTTTAGTTTATGGTGCAATTGCGCCAGCCGGGTGGTCAGGGCCTTGGCTTCCGCTTTTATGACCTGGAGATCTTCGGCAGAAGCAGCCGCCTCGATTTTTGTCAGAAGTTCTTTTTGTTGGTTATAGATGCCGTCAAGCTCTTTGCCGATTTCCGGAATGGTCGGCGGTTTTTTGGTAGTCAGTTGACGCTTCATCTCCGTTAGTTGTTTGAGGAGATTCTGATACTCGTCACCCAGCGAGAAATATTTTTTATTATATCCGTTAAGCGAACCAGTCAACGTTTCCACGATTTGTCGGTGGTCGTGCCAGCTGGATTTTACCGTGCTGATTTCATGGTCCAGTTGCTCGTGCCGCCGTTCCAGCCAGACCAGATCGAGGTGACCGCGCTGTTCGCGGTCAATCTGCAACTTGCCTTTCAGAACCGCTTGCTCGCGTAATAATTTATTTTTTTCATTCTGCAGTTCGTTGTACTGTTTTTGTAAATTCACAAAAAGTTCTTGGCGCGTTGAACCCAGGGCCAGATGTTGCATTTTTTTCTGGATATTTTCCAGTTCGGCTTGGGCGGTTTTTTGTTTGTTTTCGAGATGATGATATTGATCGTGGTACTGCTCGAGTTTTTGCTTAAGTTCGTGCCATAAGCCGGAATAATAGGTGTGCTGTATTTCTTTTAATTGTTTTAGAATCTCCTCGCGACGTTCTAGACGATGCACTTGCCTGGTCAAGGAGCGCAAACGCGGCTCTATTTCTTGAACTAAAAGTCCGGCTTGGTTTAGATTTTCTTTGGTCTGGTCTAGTTTGTGCTCGGCCTGTTCTTTTTTTATCTGGAATTGCCTGACGCCAGCTGCTTCGTCAAAATATTCCTTGCGCGCGGCCGGAGTAGCGCTCAAAAACAGGTCAATCATGCCCTGACCGATAATACTGTAAGAGCGCTGGCCAAAGTTGGATTTGGCCAGGAGCATAAGGATGTCCTGGAGCCGCACTTTATTTTTATTGATGTAGTATTCCCCCTCTCCATCGCGGTACATTTTACGAGTGATGACTATTTCTGAATAATCAATAGGTGCGGCCCGGTCCTCATTATTCAGATACATGTTGACATAGCAAAAACCCAATCGGGTCTTTTTGTCAGACCCGGCAAAAATGACATCCTGGGATTTTTTACTGCGTAGGGATTTCAAGCTTTGTTCGCCCAAGACCCAACGGACCGAATCAGCCACATTAGATTTGCCCGAACCGTTAGGCCCGACGATAGCGGTGATACCAGGCACGAATTCCAGTGCAGTTTTATTGGCAAATGATTTGAAACCCTGAATTTCCAGTTTTTGGAGATACATAGAATTTAGAGGTGGAAGAGGTGTTAGAAGTGGAAGAAGTGAAAGAGGGGTAGAGAGGTGGTTGTTAAAAATTATAAAGAGGATATTAACCCTCTTCGTGCTAAATATTTTAGCATATTTTCGGAGTTTTGGCAAAAAGAAAACCCCGAAGTGGATGACCACTTGGGGTTTTTAGGTTGTTCTATTTTTCCTCCTTTAGGTATATGTCTGTCATTTATGGATGTTTTGGAGCAAATCGTTCTAAACTGCTTTTAGAATATTATGGAAAATGAGCTGTCCATGGGGGTTGTCATAGGGACGCGTCATGTGGTCCATAATACCGAAGACGCATCCATTTTCCGTACTAATGGCGGCAAGGTGACCGCCATTGGGAGATTCAGATTCATAGGCCATGACTGCGTTAAGTCGGTTAGTGTTGCCGACCAGTTTGCCGCCGTGATGGGCCGAAGGGAATGAAAGTATTTTTCCTGCCAGTCCGGTCGTCCAGAGACAATTTGAGGGTTTCACCAGGTGAAGTACCGGCTGGCTGCAGAATACCCCGGAGTCGTTTTCTGTCAGGGTGATATCGTTGCCGAAGAAACCGGCCCGCATGAGGATTTGGAATCCATTGCACTCGCCTCCCACAGGAATACCAATTTCGCGAAGTAAGGGAAAATAGTCACGCAGGAGTATGGCCACCACGGTTCCGGTGTTGATATGGTCGCCGTAGGAAAATCCGCCGGGCACGAAGAATATATCGCAGTCCGTGATTTTTATCCGTCCCTCGATAATATCATCCAGGAAGACGAGCTGGGTATCAGCTCCAGCTAGATTGAAAGCCTCTATTGTTTCCCATTGGCAGTTTGTTCCAGGAGCGTAGAGTATTGAGACATGTTTGTTCATCAGGCCACCTCCTTTACGAACTTGGTATTCCAGTTGCTGAAGAGTTGTTCCAGTTTAATTATTTTTTCGCCAATCATCAGGGTCTGAGAGGGGATTATTTTCCCGACCAGTCTGGGATTAATGTCAGAGTATTCGGTTAGAATACTCGCGGCGACAGAAGTTGGTACTTCCAGCAGGGCCGCACCAAAGCTTTCCGGAAAGAGTTCCTGACAAAACGATGTTTCAACGCCGAAGCCCGAAGCGATTATTCCCTCGAACAGGCGCAGCAAGGTTCCTCCCCGGTTAATCGGTACGGCTGATAAAACATGGCCGGAAGTTACCAGCTGGTGAAGCCGATCAAGGTATTCCCTGACTTTTTCTCTGGGCATACTTTCGAGTTTAACGCCGGTTAGGCCGAGCGACGATGAGAGCAGGGAACCGCTTAAGGTTTTTGATTCCGGCCCAACGGCCAGCAGGGTACTGTCAGGGCGCTGCCACTGGTGCAGAATCAGGTTGCGGTAGTCACGGATTTTACCCATAGCCGTAATCACCACACTGGGAACAACATTGATCCCATGGCCGGTGCCGGACGAGCTGTCCTTGCCGCTGATAAACGGGGTTTCGGTCTCTTCGGACAGAGCGGCGATTTCTCGCACTTGAGCATCCAGCCAGTAATAGGCGTAGGGATCCTGACTGGGTGTATAGAAGTTGTCAGCCAGGCAAATGTCCGTCCTCTTAACCCCGCTGATCACCTGGGTAACTATGGCATCAAGCATGGCGTTGCGGGCGGCCAACTGCGGGTTGATCTCAAATTGCCACGGGCTAAAACTCTGACTTACGGTAAGTCCATAAGGTTTGCCGTAAACAGGCCGACTAACGGCTAGATGTGAGGTGATATTGTGGTGGCGGCCGAAGAGCGGACCCTGAACCGTGATTCCTTGAACAGTGGAATCATACTGGGTGGTAGCCCAGGCTTGGTTGCAAGCATCAAAGTGGTTAGTAACTAAGTAGGCCATTTGTTCCACATTGTTCAGGGTGATAGCTGGAAATTTGACCGTCTCAGTTCGGGTTAGTGGCTCGATGATTTTAATTGGCGGCAGCGGACATTCATCAAAGTAGTGGTACGGTACATCCAGGCAGATTTCTCCGGAAAGTGGCATGTCTGGATTAAGTTTGGTCGCCTCCGGATCATATATCATCTGGAAGCGGCCATTGCCGGTAACGATGCCGACGACGGCAAATTCAAGCCGGTGACGCTGCAGAATTGTCATGGTTTCGCCCAGTTTTTCGCGGATAATGATAAGGCCGCCCCGTTCCTGACTTTCCGACAGGGCAATTTGCCAGTTTTCCAGGCCAGCGCATTTGAGCAAGACCAGAGCGAGATTTACCAGGATGCCTCCCCCGCCCTGAGCATGTTCGCCCATTTCGCCGATGGCTGAAACAATGCCGGCCGCCCCGAAGTCATTCTGTCGGCGAATACAGTCGGCGTCACGCAGTTCTTCAATGGCCATCACCATTTTCTGTTCGGGGAATGGATTTCCTATTTGAACATGGCAGGAATCTCCACTGTCAGTGTGTTCGGTGATGGCGCCGGAACTTACGGTGGCTCCGTGTAAGCCATCATTGCCGGTTCGTCCGCCAATTATTAGGACGCAGTCACCTTTTTGGGGAATACCCTGAAGAGCGCAGTCGGCTCGCCCGATGCCGACGGTGCCACCTAAGGCGAATACTTTTCCACTGTAGCTGGGGTGGCTGAGCATGCGGGCTAGACCCATGGGCACGCCCATGGGGTTTCCGTAATCGGCGATGGCCCGAATAGTTTCACGAGCGATTGTTTTAGCAGAAAGGGTTTTCTCTTTGAGCCAGGGATACAGCTTTCGGATGAATTCTCCGACTACCGTTAACTCAATGTTGAAAATTGGTCTGAAACCCAAGGCGCAAAAAATGATGTCGCGCAGGACACCGCCAAGCTTGGTCAGTTGTCCGCCGTATGCCTCCATTTGGGACGGGCTGCAGTGCGTTTCCAGCTTAAGGGCAATGACGATTTTTTCGAAGAATTTCCAGACGCCAGCGTTGTCAACGAAGGCGGAGACCAGGTTAGGATTTCTGATTCTCTCGGTCGCCATTTTCAGAATTTTGAAAAGCCCCAGGGCCTTCCATTTCTTATGGTGGCAGTGATCTGACCACTTGGCGCCAAAAGTTTCCAGAAAAACATCGGTCACACAGGGCAGCTGGTCGCGTTGCTGTAGCTCTTGGAGTTTTTCCATATCTTTCAGGGTGAACGCCAGGTCACAGCCCGGCCGCCGCTTATGAGTACCATTACCTAAAGCAATGAGCTCGTCATCACTCATGGACATCAGGTCAAAGACCTGCATTCCCTTGCGACTGCCTCGGGGACGAAGCGTGTCGAGTTTTGGCTCATCGATATATGTCATGTGCACCATTTTGTTCACATAGACATTATCCGGCGCTTTGCCGTAGTAGCGCTTTGATACCTTGGCGGCAATCACCGGAACGCCGAGTGACTGGCAAGCCTCCAGAATAGAGCCTTGGTCAGGGTCAATGACGCCGTTGTGATACATCACTTCAAGAAAATTGCCAGACGGCATTTTCTCAACCAGATGCTCTGTTACCGGATCAAAAAAGTAGTCCGAGATTGCTTGAGTATCAAGCGGCATAGAGTCGTCTGTTTCAAAGTTGAAGATCTTAAGGATCTCCGGGTGACTGCGTGAGCCAATGGCAAGTCGATAAACAGCCACAATTTACTCCTTTCTTTTATTTTCAAATAACCATTTCATTTTGTTTTAAGGGATTTTTTATCTTATCAGGAAAGATAGTAAAAGGCAAGAGAATTTTATGAGCTCAAAAATTTCAGGGAGATCCCGCTTTTCTCCCCTCATTTCATTCGGGTCGATAAGCGGGATTGTTACTTCTAGTGAAATTTTCTGCGAGTTAACAGTCAATGGTTGATTAATAGGGGTTGTTATCCCGCTATCGTCCCTTGCGGGACTTCAGCGGGATTGTTTAATTAGCCAAATTTACTTCGCTGATTTTTCAGTTTAGTGAAATTTAATCAGCTCGAAAATTTTGCTAATTAATCAAAAAAACCGCTGAAGCTATATTCAGCGGTTAATTAAGTAGAAATAATGTACGGTTAAGCAGCTTGCTTATATTTGATGCGCTCGATGAAGCCCCAGTTTTCTAGCAGGATTTTAATGACGGCCATGCGGATCGGTACACCATAGCTGGCTTGTTTGAAGAAACGGGCTTTAGGATGGTCATCGGCTTCGGGCCTGATTTCAGGAGGAAATTCATCACTGTCGGATTCAATGGGCATAGGGTGCATAAAGATTGAGCCATCAATCATTTCATCAGCCAGCTCACGGTCAAGAATGTACAAGCCACGGATTTTTCTGAAGTGCTCGAGTTGTTGCGGGTTATTAAGGTCAAACCTGTTTTTCTGGACGCGAGTCATGTATAAGACGTTAACTTTTTTGACCACCTTCCTGAAGTCGCTGGCATCCGTCTTTTCAGCAAACCAGACGTTGTGCCGCAGCAAGTATTGCTTGAGATCGTCTTTGATGGCAAATTGCGGATCGGAGACCAGGTACATTTTGACATTGGGGAATTTGGAAAGAAGGTAGGCAAGTGAATGAATAGTCCGGCCGTTTAGCAGGTCGCCGACCATAGCAATGGAAAAGTTATCGGTTGGACCGAATTCTTTGTAGATGGTAAACAAGTCGAGCAAGGCTTGGGTGGGGTGTTCGCCAATGCCATCGCCGGCATTGATGATCGGCACACCACTGACTTTCATGGCTTTTTTGGCTGCGTCTTCCAAAAAATGTCGCATGATAATCAAGTCGGCATACCTACAGACGGAGTTGTCTGAACCGCTGATGACTCGGATGCCGTGTTCCAGACTTTCACCTTTTGCCGCTGATGAGAATTTTGCGGCATTCTCGGTGGAGATGACTTCGGCGCCAAGGCGGTAAGCGGCGGTTTCATGAGACCAACGTGTGCGCAGGCTTTCTTCAAAAAAATCGCTGGCAATAATAATGCCCTTGTCCTGAAATTCCCGGCGGACACGGTTGCGGTAATCACAGATGTCAGGATCATTCCTGAAATTTAGGAAACGCAGCATCAGATCCGCTTCAGCAAAGATTTGCTCGATCAGCGGTTTGGTTAAAAATTTACAGCGTACCAGATGCCTGAATTCACCCTCTGTATGCATGATAAAACCTCCTGTCCCTCCATGTAGGGGACGGTTATGATGTTAATTTACTGTGTTTATTTTTCTATCTTCACTGAATTTACTGAATCGTTGATACAATAGCATAGACAGTTAAGTTAGGTCAAATAGCCAAATTGTTGCTTGGCAAAAACCAATAAAAAAGCGCAGATCAGGTGATCCGCGCTTGAGTGGTTATTGGTGTTGGTTTTCTGCAATAAATTTCTTGATTTCCAGATGTTGTTCTGGGGAAATCAGACCCTCCTCCTCAAAAGTCCGGGCGACGTCCAGAACTTTGAAGAGCGCTTCGGTTTTGTAGCCGTCCCAGGCCAGTGATTCCAGGTCACCCTGCTGGCGGTTAAAAGCTACTAAAACGGTAATCTCCTCTGTAGGGAATCCGGCAGTTACCAGCTTGTCTATAGCTTCGCGCTTGCTGGCCGAGGTAGTGATGACATCGTCAATCAAGTAGAGGTGGTTGCCCTCTTCATATTGTCCGATCACCCCTGACTGCTGGCCGGCGCCATGGGTTTTTGGCTGCGACCGCAACACTACCAGTCTGAAATCCAGGCCCATATCCTGGCCAGCCAGTAGGGTGGCCGTGGCCAAGGGATTAGCTGCCTCTGGAACACCGCAGATAAGACACTGAGCTGTCTGGCGCTGGGGAATCAGGCCAGAAATTTGGGTAGCAAATAAGTTTCCAAATTTTGAGAGCAAATGGGGGACAGCCCACATCTTATCCCGCAGATTAATGTAGATCGGCGACAGACTCCCGTCTTTGAGTTTCGTTTTGGGGCCGATGATAATCAGCCCATGTTCGCGCAGCGATTTCAGGAAACCCAGATATTCCTGGGGATTTAAACTTGGCATTTATTACCTCCTTAAGGCGTTGGTTTTTCTTGGATTGTGTTGATCTGATCGCGTAACCGCATGGCAGCCCGACCGGCGGCGTCAGCGAAATCCTGGCCATTTGAGGCATAGATAATTTCGCGAGAAGAGTTGATTATCGCCAAACCGTTATTGTTGCTTTTTAGTGTAGCTTCCAGGTCGCCGCCCTGCTTGCCGATGCCGGGGATAAGGATCGGGATTTCCAGGCCGACGACATCACGTACTGAAGCCAGCTCCTGGGGATAGGTTGCTCCCACCACCAGGCCGAGATTTCCGGTGGCCGCGAATTTGAAATTCAATTTTTCCGCGATTCTTAGATAGAAGGGCAGGTGATTGGATGAAGAAGTGACAACTAAGTTTTGAAAGTCTGCGGAGCCGGGGTTGGATGTTTTGCAGATGGCGATGACGCCGAGGTCCTGTTTGAAAAAGGGTTCGAGGGTTTCACTGCCGAGATACGGGTTGACTGTACCCGCGTCAGCGCCCAACTCTTTGTACATTTCCGCATACATGGCGGCGGTGTTGCCGATATCCCCGCGCTTACCGTCGATGATGACGATATGATTTGGATAGTTCTTTTTAATGAACTCGACTGTGCGTTGGAGCGCCAACCAGCCGTACTGGCCCAGCACTTCATAGAAAGCCAGATTGGGTTTGTAGGCGCAGACATACGGCGCCGTGGCTTTGATGATTTCCTTGTTGAAGATCTCCAGTGGTCCGTCCAGATCTGGCAGACGGTCCATACCGTATTTATTGACAATAAATTCCGGTATTTTGGTCAGGTCAGGATCCAGCCCGACACACACCCAGCTGTTCTGGCGCTGTTGGGCAAAGAGCAGTTTTTCCGCGAAATTCATAGAGCTTCTCCTCTTTTGGTTTATATGTTATCAAGCTTCTTTTTTTGTTTGGTTTAAATTACCTTATACTGGCGATGCTCATTTGTCAAATAAATAAAAAGCGCAGGTTTTTTTGAACCCACGCTTGGCTTTTTGGAAAAAGAAGAACTAATTTTACGCTGGCACGAGGTAGACCTCGGTGCCGTATCTTGGCAGTTCTCCAGGGGGAAGGTTTAAGCGGACGGCACATAACTGACCGGCGTCCACTTCTTCGACTGGCTGGTGGTTTATTTGGACTGAATCGGCGGTCTGCAGATACTCAAGGCATTTCCTGGCGTCATAGACGCCTGCGTTAACGAATTTCAGTGTCGAGCCACGTGCGAAAGGCGCATTTGTTTTGATGCCGACGCACTGCAGGCGCGGAAAAACCCGCGTGACTTTGCCGACCAGTGTTTCCCTGTCAGCGCCACAGTTGTGGCACGTTTTGTCCCAGTCAAGATTTGCCAAATGGCAACGCGGGCAAATCCAGGAGCTTTTTCCCGTCATTTCTCCCTCCTTACTTAGGGTTGGTGGTTTTTTATGATTTTTGCCAGATCAGCTGGTGTGTCTAATATCAGATGCGGCGGAACACCGGCCCTCAAAAAATCCTTCCGCTTGAAAGGCCCGGTGCATAAAGCGATGAAATGCCCGCCAAATCCGGTGATGGCCTGCATATCTATGAGCGTGTCCCCGGCATAGGCGATTTCGTCTTTCTTGATTCCTGACTTCCGTAATTTGAGCCAAACGGAATTAAAGACTCGAGGGTCGGGCTTGTGGTAAGGTGTGTCGTCCATGGTAATGATCATCATGAAAAGATCGGTGGGAATGCCGGCTTCGGCCAGACGACGGAGAAAAGTAGTTTTGTCGCGACTGGTGAGTACGGCCAGCTTGAGATGCCCTGATAGCTTGGCCAGCTGGTTGGGCAGACCGGGGAAAGTTCTATACTGCACGGTGTGGTAATCGGCCAGATATGTGTCAGTAAACCGCTGGTGTTCATCGGGCCAGAAATATCTGACTACTTCGTGCCAGGGTCGTCCCCAGATGGTTTGGATTTGACGCTTGGTGGGTTGAGTTAAACAGAGATTTTTGGCTACTCTTTTAAACCTGGCGACGGCAATCCGCGACGAGTCAATCAGGCCGCCGTCATTGTCTAAAATCAAGACTTTGAGTTCTAGCAATTTTTTTTGTGCCACTTATGCCTCCAATATTGTTTTTTTTTAAAAGTTCAGTATTGATACACCTTATAAAAAAGGGAGCTGTTTGTCAAATTTAAAGACAAAAATCGGCCAGACAACGGTCAGCATGAATATTGGCGATTAGTTTTTACCAACCCTTCACTTCCAAAGCTTTCTGGGCGGCATTGACCTGGGCTTCCTGTTTGGAGGTGCCCTCGCCGATGGCCACCTCTTCATCGGCCAGATAAACCCCGATGACGAAGTTTTTGGCGTGGTCGGGTCCGTTTTCCGACAAAACTTTGTAAGAAGGGGTGATGCCGTATTTATCCTGACTGGCTTCCTGGAAGCGGCTTTTGGGGTCCATGTACAGTTTGTGCTCGATTATATATGGTAGGTGGTTCAGAATGTTGCTGTTTATAAATTGTTTGGCTTCATCCCAGCCGCGGTCTAGATAAATAGCCCCGATCAAGGCCTCCATGGCGTTAGCCAAGATGTACTGTCTGGCTTTGGAGTTGGAGTCTTTGGATTCGCCGCGGGAAAGATAAAGATAGGTGCCGAAATCCAAGTCCTGGGCAATGGTCGCCAGCATTTTGGAGTTAACCAAGCTGGCGCGCCAGTTGGTGAGCTCGCCTTCGGGATTGGGGTAGTTGTTGTATAGATATTCAGTAACCACCAGTTCCAGAACCGCGTCGCCCAAAAATTCCAGGCGCTCGTTCTGATTCAGGGAAAAATCAGGGTGTTCGTTCAGGTAGGAACGATGCACCATGGCTTGTTTCAGGAGATCCTGGTTTTTGAATTTTGTTTTTATCTTTTCCTCCAGTTTCGAAAAGTCTTTCATGTGCTCTGATCCTTTTTTTGTGAGATCAGCTTGAACCAGCGCTGGTCATGGATCACCAACCCTGATTTAAGCCGACGGTTGATTAGTTGGATGTGGGGGTGGGGTGGGTTTGGGCGCTTCCGGTTCGGAAATAACCGCCTCGCCGCGTTTGATCATTTCTTTGTAAATCGTGCCCAGCACGCCGTTGATGAATTTGCCGGATGATTCGCCGCCAAAAGTCTTGGCTAGTTCAATAGCTTCATTGATGGCGACCTTGGGTGGGATTTCACCTTTGGTAAACCTAAGTTCGTAAATGCCGATGCGCAGGACGTTGCGGTCCACTACCGTTATCTGTTCCAAGGGCCATTCCGGCGCGTAAGTGGTGATAAGCTTGTTGATTTCTTCGAGGTTATTAATTACCCCTTTGACCGTGTGAGCGGTAAAACCGTTATCGTCAAAATCAGGCGCGAACTCTTTCAGGTTACGCATCACTAGGTTGGGGATTTCATCAATGTTGGTTTTATTGAAATCCCATTCGTAGAGGGATTGCATGGCTATTGTCCGTGCTAAATGTCGATTAGACATATTTTAATGAATGATAGTTGTGTTTGTCAAACGAGAAGTTGTATATAACGTTATTAAATATCCAATTCCCTAATAACCAATATCCAATGAATTCTCAATGACCCAATGTCCAATTAATAAAATCATTAGAAAATTTAAGAATTGGGATTTTATTGGATATTGGAAATTGGTTATTGGACATTACTCCAGACGTTTTTGAATAAACGGCAGATATAATCAAAAAATGAGTAAAATTAGTAATCCTCTATTTATTCTTTGCTCTATCCTCTTTCTTCTTGGCTTTTTTCTTTTTACGTTCGGCTTTGGTATCCAAAAATAGGATGTCCTCACCTTGGTAATAGCCACAGAAGCGGCAGACGTGGTGCGGCAGGACTGGTTTTTTGCATTTGGGGCAGGCGGTCAGCTGCCGATGCTCTAAAGCAAAGTGAGAAGCGCGTTCGCGTTTGGATTGTTTTGTCCGGCGTTTAGCGGGCAGACCCATACAATTTCATATTTTAATTAATCTACTTTCAGATTATAGCGTAACAGATGTTTTTTGACAATAGTATATTTTGAAATTATAATTGACAACTGCGAAAAATAATGATAGCATGCGATAAAATAGTCAATTTCATTCTCAAACTCCAGGAGGGAAGATGGCAAAGAGGCGCAAGCTGCAATTGGTGCTACCGGAAAAAACATGCTGGCATCTCTATAGTCTGCAAAACCTGCCGCCGGCTAAGTTCATTGAGGTGGTAGGGAAAATATTGAAGAAAAAACATGTATTGATCAAGTGAAGATCATCTACGGGGTGGACACCAGTCCGCCCTTTTTCAATAAAAAACCGACTCAAGTGATGGAGCCGCTTTTGCGATTTTAACCCACGGTAGCTTCATAATTGTACCGGCATCGTTCAGTGGTAAAATACCGCATCACGATGTTTTTTTGCAGTGAAGTCAGGTCGTCGCGTCTGAATAACTCCGCTTGGACAAGAATGTCATCCTCAGCCATTTTCAGCTGACGCAGACAGACT
>Ga0299912_10002614_pt1 | contig 14769 bp, 17 predicted proteins | sample RVTome_2_FD_207667 | JGI IMG/M metagenome (GOLD analysis project Ga0299912, IMG submission 207667) | Soil microbial communities from uranium-contaminated site in the Upper Colorado River Basin, Wyoming, United States - RVT95D214 (version 2) ... | reverse complement strand
TCGACATGTCATTCGGGACAAATTAAGGGGAAGGATCGATCCGCATGTTATTGCGCATGCGCGGGGTCCGATGTCATTCGGGCGTCCACATTAAGGGGGGACCTCGCCAACGGCATCAATCCGGAGCATTTCGTTCATGAACAGAACGAGAGTGCTGTGGTTGCGCCGCATCCAAACCTTATCCATCCGCACTAAACTTGCACTGGTTTCTGGACTGGTGGTGTTCGCGCTGGTTTCGATACCTTATATCAGTTGGTACCGCGATGCCTCGATCCGCGACATGAACAACACCCGTCTGGCGATTTTATCGTTGGACCGAATGCTGCTCAGCCTGCAACGCAGCCAAAACGACTTTATCAACCTGTTCGATCCTCATTTCCAAGATGAATTCAGCTTGACCTTCGAAACCTTCGTCGAAAGCACCGAGGATTTGAAGGTGCAATTCTGGACTCTCGGCCTGCCCATCGAAACCCTGGAACAACTGGTGGTGCTGACCAGTGAATATCAATATTTATTCGAGGTTATGGCCGAGCTGCAGCAACAAATCGGCCAAGACGACACGAAGGGTATCCATAAACGCATTCATGACGGCCTAAAAAAAATCGAAGCCTCGATCCAAAGTTCACCAGCCGATGACGAGGTGCGTTTGACGCTACAGCGCCATGCCGCAATGCTGCAACTGACGGTTCAAGACCTCATGATCGGCCACCAGATGAAGCAGATCGCCGCCATCGAACAACAATACAAAACGATGGCCCAAGACGCCCGCGCGCTGGTTCAAGATGACGCCTCACGCACGCGCATTCTTGCCGCCATGACCGAATACCACCAGGCCTTTGTCGATCTAAGCGAAGCTACGGTACGCGTGGGCCTCACTTACGATGATGGCTTGCACCGTGAAATCGGCGACATCGTGCGCGCCACGCAACTGGTGCTTTCCCAACTGAACATCGAGGTGAATGCCGCAATCAACGTTCGGGAACGCCGCCTCAACATCGCGTTGGGGTTGATGGCCGGATTTTTTGCGATTTTGTTCATGATGTCGGTGGTCATGTTTTTTCGTTCCATCAGCGCACCCATTCGCGGGGTCACCGCCATCATGACCCGCCTTGCGGACGGGGACCTTACGGTCAGCATCCCCAGCGACGCCAGACGCGATGAAATCGGCGATATGTTCCGCGCCCTGCGCGTCTTCAAAATGGGTTCGATCATCCGCAGGCGCACCCAAGAAGAATTGCGCAAGGCTCATGCCGAATTGGAACAACGCGTCGAAGAGCGCACCCGCGCGCTAAGCGAAGAAATTTCCGAACGCCGCTTGGCGGAAAAGAAATTGGATCAAGCCCGCAAAGAAGCGGAAGACGCCAACCGCGCCAAATCCCTTTTTCTCGCCAATATCAGCCACGAATTGCGCACCCCGCTCAACGCCATCATCGGTTACGCCGAAATGCTGCAGGAAGACGCCCTGGACGAGGGCAATACGCATCTGAGCAATGATTTGGATAAAATACACGGCGCAGGTAAACATCTGCTGGGCATCATCAATGAAATTTTAGACCTGTCGAAAATCGAAGCCGGACGGGTGGACATTCACCTCGAAACCTTCTCAATTCTCGACGTACTCGAAACCGTCACCGATACGGTGCGACCGCTCGTCGCCGCGAAAGGCAACGCCTTTGTCCTTGATGCCGTTAAGAACCTAGGAGACATGAACAGCGATCTTACCCGGCTGCGTCAAATCCTGTTCAACTTCCTATCCAATGCCGCAAAGTTCACTGAAAATGGCGCCATCACCCTGGCTTGCCGCCGCAATGCGGATACCATCACATTCAGCGTTTCCGATACCGGCATCGGCCTAACAGAAGAGCAAATCAAGCGAGTGTTCGAACCCTTCACCCAGGCCGACGCATCAACGACCCGCAAATATGGCGGCACCGGATTGGGGCTTACCGTAAACCGTGAGTTTGCGCGACTGCTCGGTGGTGAAATCGAAGTTGAAAGCCGCTTGGGCGAAGGCTCTACCTTCACCGTACACCTGCCCGTCACCGCCCCCGTCCTCCCTGTCAAAGAGCGACGTAAATCATGACAAAGCTACTTTTGGTCGAAGACAACGCGCTGAACCGCGATATGCTTTCCCGCCGCTTGGAGCGCATGGGCTATAATGTACTGGTGGCTTGTGATGGCCAAGAAGGCGTGGACATGACCCGTACGCACAAGCCCACGCTGGTATTGATGGACATCAACATGCCGATTATGGATGGATGGCAGGCGCTCAAGGTCCTCAAAAAAGACCCCGACACCGCCAATATCCCCGTCATCGCGTTGACCGCCCACGCCATGACATCGGACCGCGACAAAGCCGATGAAATAGGCTTCAATGCGTATGCGACCAAACCCGTAGACTTTCCGGCCTTGGTGCAGATGATTCGAAACCTCCTCCACTCTGGCATGGTGGATAATGACTGATATCGCCGAAGCAACAGCGCAAACTTTGGTTTTGGTTGTCGATGACAACGCGCTGAATCGCGAGCTTTTGATCCGCCGTTTGGAAAAGCGTGGCTTTACCACAGCCGAAGCCACGGGCGGCCGTAAGGCCTTAGACAAAATGCGCACCCTGCCAGTGGATCTGGTGCTACTGGACATCAACATGCCCGATATGGACGGCATCGAAGTCCTGGAATCCGTACGCCAAACCCACGATGCGGTGGACTTGCCCATCATCATGGTGAGCGCACATGACGAAAGTGCGCGCATCGCCGACGCCATCAACAAAGGCGCCAACGATTATATCACCAAGCCCATCGATTTCCTGGTGGCGATGGCGCGCATCAACACCCAATTGTCGGTCAAACGCGCGCACAAAAAGTTGAAGGAAAGCGAAGAGCGCTATGCACTGGCATTTCGCGGCGCAAACGACGGCCTGTGGGATTGGGACTTAAGCACAGGACACATTTATTTTTCCGACCGCTGGCGCGACATGCTGGGGCTGGAGGCCGATGAACTGGGCGATAGTCCGGAAAGCTGGTTTGACCGGGTTCACCCCAGCGAACTGGAAAACCTCAAACGCGCCATTGAAAACCATCTTCTTGGCCAAAGCGACGCATTGGAATTTGAATATCGCGCCTTACACAAAGACGGCAATTTTCGCTGGTTGTTGACCCGTGGCGTCGCCAGCCGTGGCGCAGATGGTCAGGCGGTGCGCTTGTCCGGTTCGCAAACGGATATCACGCGCTCCAAGGTTTACGACCCCATTACCTCGATCCCCAACAAGTTCCTTTTTATGGATCGCTTGGAATGGCTGCTGGACCGAGAAAAACGCAGCCACATGGGTTCTTTCGCAGTGTTTTTAATAAAAATCGACCGCATGGGTGAACTGCGCCAATCCTTAGGCCCCGTCGCGGGTGAGGATATTTTAATCGAAATGGCCAACCGTCTGATGGAAGGTCTACGCGATGAGGATACCGTCACGCTCATCAACGAAGCGGAAACCTTCACCGTCAGCCGTCACGACGAAGGCGATTTCGCCATCCTCGCCGAAGGTTGCCGCGATGAAACCTCCACGCCGAAACTGGCGGAACGTCTGCACAACATGATCAACAAACCGCTGAGCATCCGCGGCGAAAACCTCTTGCTGACGGCGTGCATCGGCATCGTCGCCAACGTCGGCGATGACGGTCGAGACGCCGTAACCGTCATGCAGCACGCCACCAATGCCTTGGAGCGCGCGCGCGCCAAGGGGCCGGGTAATTTTGAACTGTTCGACCGCGACCTACAAGAACGCGCGCTTAAGCGCCTGAAAATGGAAACCGAATTGCGCCGCGCCGTCGCCGATGGCGGCCTGCACGTAAACTTCCAGCCCATCGTCCACATCGATAGCGGAAAGATCGCCGGATGCGAAGCGCTGGCGCGCTGGACCCATACACAATACGGCCAGGTTTCACCCGTCGAATTCATCCCGCTTGCGGAAGAAAGCGGCCTGATCGATGCCATCGGCGAATGGATATTGGAAGAATCCTGCCGTCAGCATGAAACTTGGCGAAACAAAAACAACATTGACCTATCGGTCAACCTGTCGCTCAAACAGATGCAGCGCGACGGCGTGGAAACCCGCATCTTGAGCATTCTGGAACGCACCGGCATGGACCCCCACCGGCTCAAGATCGAAATTACGGAATCCATCTTCATGGAAGACATGGACCGCATCAACACCATCCTTACCACCTTAAATAACCAAGGCATCGATATCGCCATTGACGACTTCGGCACCGGGTATTCGTCCTTGACGTATTTGAACCGCCTGCCGATTACGCACTTGAAAATCGACCGCTCCTTCATTACCGACGTCAGCACCGACCGGGCCGCTCAGGCCATCGTGCAAAGCACGCTGCTAATGGCGCAAAGCCTGGGCATAAAAGTCATCGCCGAAGGCATCGAAACCGAAGACCAAGTGGCGCTGCTTAAAGTCTTAAAAGCGGAATTCGGCCAGGGTTTCCACTACTGGCGCCCCCTGGCGGGCGAAGATTTCGCCGCGCTGCTGTAACAAAAAAGGCCGCATCCCACCCGGAACACGGCCTTTTGTTTGTATTGGATAAACCCGCGCGCTTTAAGCCTTAGCCGCACCTTTCAGCGCTTGATCGATATCGGCCAAGATGTCGTCGATGTGTTCGATGCCCACGGACAGACGCACATAACCTTCGGTCACGCCGCTGGCCACTTGTTCATCTGCCGAAAGCTGCGAATGCGTGGTGCTGGCGGGATGAATCGCCAGCGTGCGCGCATCGCCGATATTAGCGACGTGGTAGATCATTTTCAGTGCATCAATGAAGGCGCGGCCCGCATCCTTGCCGCCCTTAAGCTCGAAGCCCACCAGACCGCCGTACCCGCCCTTAAGATAGGCGTCGGCGCGGCGTTTCTCCTCGCCCGTTTGCAGGCTGGGATGGATAACCTTGGTGACTGCCGAATGTTTGGCCAGATGCGCCGCCACCTGGCTAGCGTTGACGCAATGTTCGCGCATGCGCAGCGGCAAGGTTTCCATGCCCTGAATGATCTGGAAGGCGTTGAACGGACTCATCGCCGAGCCGATATCACGGAGCAGCGTGGTGCGTGCTTTGATGATATACGCCACCGGGCCGATGCCTTTAACCGCTTGGGTCCATACCGCGCCGTGATAGCTGGGATCGGGGGTATTCAAGGCCGGCTGACGCTCGGCCCCCGCCGCTTCCCAATCGAAATTACCGCCATCCACCAACACGCCGCCGATCGATGTGCCATGACCGCCCATATACTTGGTGGCGGAATACACCACCACCGCCGCGCCATGCTCCAACGGACGGCATAATACCGGGGCCGCCGTGTTGTCCATGATCAACGGAATGCCCATTGAACGACCGATGTCGGCCACTTCCTTAATGGGAAATACGCGCAATTTCGGATTGGGCAGGGTTTCGGCATAATACGCCCGGGTGCGGGCATCGGTGGCCTTGCGGAAATTTTCCGGATCACGTGGATCGACAAAACGCACTTCAAGGCCCTGGTCTTTGAGCGTATTGGCGAACAGATTCCAGGTGCCGCCATAAAGATCGGTCGAACTCACCACGTTGTCGCCCGCCTTGGCCAAGTTCTGCACCGCAAATGCCGAGGCCGACTGGCCGGATGCCAACGCCAAAGCAGCAACGCCGCCTTCCAACGCCGCGACGCGCTTTTCCAGCACGTCGTTGGTCGGATTCATCATGCGGGTATAAATGTTGCCCAGTTCCGATAGCGCAAACAGATTGGCCGCATGTTCGGTATCGCGAAACTGATACGACGTGGTCTGGTAAATAGGCACGGCCACGGCTCCCGTGGTAGGGTCAGCGCGCCAACCGGCATGCAGAACTTGCGTTTGTGGATGTTTGCTTTCCGACATGAATTCCCTCCCTAACGGTTCCCCGAATAGACGCCCCCCTGGCCCGTGCCCGTATTTAAGACCGAATCTTGCCGAGTTCGCAAGACACACCCGCAAAAGCAGTTTTCCCAAACAAGCAAATGCGCTAGGGTGCGCGCAACATTAGTCTTTATGCATCTTGAGAAAAGTCCAACCTTATGAAAATTTTAGTCACCGGCAGCGCCGGATTTATCGGCAGCCGCGTTAGCGAACGACTTTTGGATCGCGGCGACGAAGTCGTCGGCCTGGACATCCTTTCGACCTATTACGACGTCCAACTGAAGATTGACCGTCTGGCCAAGATTAAGGATCGTCAGGGCTTTACCGAGGCGCGCATTGATCTGGCTGATCGAAGCGCCATGGTCAAACTGTTCAAGGATCACAAGTTCGACGGCGTCATCAACTTGGCCGCCCAGGCAGGCGTGCGCCATTCCTTGGAAGCGCCGCACGATTACGTGGATTCCAATCTGGTGGGCTTCGTCAACATCTTGGAAGGCTGCCGCCACACCGGTGTAAAGCATCTGGTGTTTGCATCGAGCAGTTCCGTCTATGGCACCAATGCGCACATGCCGTTTTCCGAACATGACCGCGTTGATCACCCCATCAGCCTGTATGCTGCATCCAAACGCGCCAATGAACTGATGGCGCATACCTATTCGCATCTATTCGGATTTGCGTGCTCTGGCCTACGCTTCTTTACCGTTTACGGCCCGTGGGGTCGCCCCGATATGGCGTTGTTTATGTTCACTCAAAACATCATCGCCGGAAAGCCCATCGATGTGTTCAACAACGGCGAGATGAAGCGTTCGTTCACCTATATCGATGATATTGTCGAAGGCGTGATCCGCACTCTCGACACCCCGCCCGCGATCAAGCCCGTCATCGGCGATTTTGAAGACCCCGCTTCCAGCGCCACCGCGCCATTTCGTGTGTTCAACATCGGTTCCGACAACGCCGTGGGACTGATGCGCTACATCGAAGTGTTGGAAGAAAATCTCGGCATCAAGGCCATCAAGAACATGCTGCCGATGCAGCCCGGCGACGTCGCCGCCACCTGGGCGAATGTCGATGATCTTCGCGAAGCCGTGGGCTACCACCCGACCACGACGGTAGAAGAAGGCGTCAAACGCTTCGTCGAATGGTATCGCGAATATTACAAAGTTTAACGAGGCCGAGACTTGGCCGGAGGCTCTTGATCCACAATGGCGAAGCTTCTGATTACCGTGACTGAAGATTGGGCGTTTTGCTCCCATCGCTTGCCCACCGCGTTTGCTGCGCGCGATGCGGGCTATGACGTGGTGGTCGCGGCGCGCATGAGCGAGCACCAAAAGCGCATCGAAGCATTGGGCTTTCGCACCGTTGCATGGGCGATTCGGCGCGAAAGCCTCAACCCATTTTCCGAGTTGGCGGCGCTGATCGATCTGGTGCGCATCTACAAACAAGAGCGCCCCGACGCCGCCTATCACGTCGCCATCAAGACCATCATGTACGGCTCCATCGCAGCAAAGCTGGCGGGAGTAAAACGCACCTACAATCTTTTTTCCGGTCTGGGCGTGGTGTTCATCTCGAACGCCCCCAGATTTCGCCTGATCCGCGCATTGGTGACGCCGCTGGTGCGCTGGGCGCTGGCCCCCGCGACGGCTCGCTTACAGGTGCAAAATTCCGACGACTTGACGCTATTGAATGCTTTGGGCATCTCAACCCCAGACAAAACCGATCTCGTCCCAGGCTCTGGCTTGGACATCGAAAATTTTCCCGAAACGCCTGAGCCTGTGGCCGAAACACCCAAGGCCGTCTTAGTTTCGCGCATGCTGTGGGACAAAGGCGTAAGCGATTTGATGGATGTCTCGCGGATACTTAAAGCCCGCGGCGTGAAGCTGGACATTGTTCTTGTCGGCGCGCCCGATCCGGCCAATCCCGCCTCGATCCCTGAACACTTGATCAAGGCTTGGGTCAATGAAGGCCTAACAACATGGCTGGGCAAACGTTCCGACATCGCCGACATTCTCAAAAACAGCCATATCGCGGTGCTGCCGTCCTACCGCGAAGGCATACCGCGCAGTTTGCTGGAAGCCGCCGCCATCGGCCGCCCATTGGTGGCATTCGATGCGCCCGGCTGCCGCGATTTGGTGCGTGACGGCGAAAACGGCCTGCTGGTCGCCTTCAAGGATGCAAGCGCACTGGCGGACGCGCTGGAACGCTTGGCCAATGATGCCGATCTACGCCGCCGTCTAGGCCATCAAGCGCGCCTAGACGTTGAACGCACCTATTGCGCCGACGCCATTCGTGCCCAGCTTAGAGCTATTTTTGCGCGTTTTGCTTAAATCCCATTCACAAATTTTAGGTTCATCCGTCATCTCAACAGTGCAATTACCCCTTGCTTTCACATAGGTGGCCACCCTGTGCGCAACCTTGATGCAAGGAGGACTGGGGAGAGAGAACCATGACCGATCCGACACCGTTCAGCGACACCGAGCAAACCACCTCTGATGTTTCTGCATTTATTGACGACGACCCGCTGCAGGTAAACAGCATCATTTCCGAGGCCGCCGCTATACAGGAAGACGTGCAATCCCTTGAAGCCATGACGCATGCCTATGAAAACGATGTCCAGCAATTCACCAATGGCTTTGCAACCGCGTGGGATGAATCCATGCTCGCTTTCCAGAGCGAAATTGAAACTTGGCAAGCTGAAACGGCTAAGGCCCAAGCCGCCATGACGGCAGAACCTACCCCAGCGACGTCGAATGCAAACGCAAAGACACCCCTCATCACCCCCGAACAATTGCAGGCGCTAAAGCAACGGCTGAGCGGTGCAGCAACCAAAAAAACGCCGGGACCGGACGCCTAACATGGCGGAATCCGGCAACGCAAAAGACGGGTTGGATGCGCTGGTGAAGTCGATCATCGGTTCGATCCAATCCGTCGGCGCCACCGAACAGGCTATTCACCAACAGACGCAAACTGTATTGCAGGCCACGACTCAAGCGGTGACGGACTTGGTGAAGAACAATACCTACTCACCCGAACTGGCGACGGAAAGCCTGAAGATGCAAAAGGCGATGATTAACCAGACCATCGAGATCATCAACGGCCTACCGACAGACCTAATGGGCGCGCCGTCTAAATCCGGCGGCAAAGCTTGATCGTCAAATATTCTAGGAAACGATGATGAGCGATTATCCTCAACAGGCTCCCCATACGCCACCGGCGCCCCAATTCACCCCACCCATATCCGGCGCACCGGCGCCTCATGTCATCGAGCCGCAGATCCCCCAAGTCAGCATTCCTCACATGGGCACCTCTGCAGTCGCCGTGCCGACGCCGCCAGCCGCTCAGCCGCAAACCCCACCTAATGTCATTCCAGGCCAACAACAGGGCGTCACCCAGGAAGCCATCGATGCAGCCATTCGCCAAGTCGAACAGACCGGACGCACCGATGGTATTTCACCGCAAACCCTGGCCGCCGCCTGCCAACACATCGAAGCCCAGGCTGCTGCGCAGGGCATCGATTTAACCCAACCCACGGATCAGCCCGCATCGTCAAATCCAACACCTTCAAATTATGTCGAAGCCGCGGTAATGGATAAACGCGGCACCTTTGAAAACTTTCACAATCAGCGTGAACGCTTGAGCACGGCAGTTGCCGAACAACGCGACGCCGCCAAACGGACCTACAAAGATGCCTTAAGCAAAGGCGAAGGAATATCCAGCGACGATGCACTCCATCAAACCAACACCGAAGCCATGAAGGCCTTAGTCAAAGAGATCAGGTCCTTAGATCCAGAGACCATCGCGTTAATCAACGCCATGGGCGTGCTATCCACCACACCCGAGCTGCTGAAAAGCATCGTCTGGATGGAAATCATCCGCGCCATGCGCAATCTGATTTCCGCAGAAACGAAACAGCAGGTCAAAGCCTGCATGAGCGTCGATCCGTCAAACGCCTAACGCCCCCGCCTCAGGGCTAGAAACCCCGCCTCAGCGGGGTAAATTAATTTCACATAAACACCTATAAAGTGCATTTATTCACTTATTTGAAATAAGATGGATCCATAGTTCCTCTCGATAAGCGGCATATCATCCATTACATACACCACCAAGAAGAGTGTCTATGCCGTTAATTTTTCGCTATTTTCTGTCACAAATTTAGGGTGGCTAGCGTCGTTACTATGTGCGACTGCACCGATATGCTCTTCAAGGTAGCTGGTCGGCTGTGGATTAAAAAACAATTATATCGTGTATTGAATAGGGAGGGCGTGCCGTCCGAAGAAACCCCGATCGTTTTCATGATCAGCGCTTTCTCACGTGAAGGCTTGCACGGGCGCGGTTCGAACCGTGCGTCATAAACGGGGCATTTCATCGGGTCGCCGCAACAAAAGAGCATGGGGATCTACAAATTTCCAGCCTTTCGGGGCACACCATCGACCGGGCGGGCATACGGAGAAGCTTCTGGACAGGAACAAGAGGACGAGCCTCAAAGGGGCAATCCTGTCGATGCTCAGGATCAAGGCGAAAGCTACGGCGACGCCGTTCACGAGGTTCCGGGGCCGGGGGCTCAACGCAAGTCCCGCAGTAGGAAACGCCTCTCCCCGGCGGCGGTCATTGCGCGGTCCTTGGCTCCGGACGCTACCCATTTATCCCCTGCCGACATCATTGCGCGATCCGTCGAAAACGCCTTTGGCGGATTTCCTTCTCCATTTGAGCGCCCCCTTACCGCCCCCGCGCCGACGCGCCGCCCGGCGCCACCCAACCACCCCATGTTTGCCCCCTCCCCATTCCCACCGCAAATCGATCCCTTCAATGATTTTTGGAACGTATGGATGGAGCACCAGGATTACCTGCTCAAGCAGGGCCTGCGTTTCATGTCGGGCAACATGGCCGATGCCGAAGACGCACTCAGCCAAGCGATGCTCAAAGGTTCGCAGCACTTCGACGGTAACGAGATCCGCAACGAACGCGCCTGGCTCACCCGCTTGGTGCACAACGCCTGCATGGACCAACACCGTTCGCGCAAACGTCAGCAGCGCCTGAGCGACGAGGTCATTCCCGACGATCCGCAGGACTCGCCGACCCTGCAACCCCAGCCGCACCGCACCCCGGATGAAGCACTGCACATGAATCAGGTGTTCGCGGAACTGGAAGATCAACTCAAACAACTGCCCATATCGCTGCTGGAACCGCTGATGCTGCGCGTCATCGAGGACAAATCCTACGATGAAATTGCCGCCCTTTTAGGGTTATCGAACTGCGCGGTGCGCAAACGCATCCAACTCGCCCGCGACCGGCTCAAGCAGGCCGGGGTGGCTTAAGCCACCCCTCTCTCCCCTATTCCACCCCAAGCCCCATCCAACGCCTCACTCCATAAAGCTCCATAAAAAAAACCGCCCCATAGGGGGCGGCTGAGGCTTTGGCGGGAGGAACCACGTGTTGCGCTGTGTTTTACCGCAGGGCCGGGTGCAACGGCCCTTGGGCAGGATCAAGCCTTAGACGGAAACGTGTTGGCGATGGTGGCGGCCGTAGCGCCGACGGTAGCCAAGTTGGTCGACGCGGCGATCACCATTTCCTGCAACGTCGCCAACACCGGCGTGTAAATGGGAATCGAGGACTGATCGGCCAGCATCTTGGCGACGATCACGCCCTGGGCGGTCATGGCGATGTTTTCCACGTTGCGTGAATAGTCGGTGGCGTCTTGCACCGCAAACGCGGACGCCTGGGCGACTTTTTGGTAAGCGGTAGCTGCACCCTGGCTGATGGCGCTGCTCATGACCAGGGTCGTGGTCTGATTGACGGCATCGAGAATCTGCGCGTTCACGCCGCCCCCGGAAGGCGCGGCAGGTGGCGCCGCCGGTGGCAGCACTTCGCCGCCGCCAGGATTTGCGTCGGCATTTGCATCGGTATCTTCGGTTTGGCTATCGCTCATGTCGTCACCTTACAGCCCAAGCGGGCCTCCTCTCCCCTTAAGTCAATCCAATCGTGCAACGCTACGTCAGCTTTTCGATCCGCCGCCGGAACCATTGGCGGCATCGAAGATCATGCGCACGCCGCTCGACGTTACGGCGTTGCCGATCTGTTGCAGACCGCCTTGCGCCTGCATGGCGTTTTCCATCGCCAGCGAGATGGAATGCGCCATCGTCTGATACACCATGGCCATGCTTTGGGCCGGAGCCTCGGCAACCACCTTGACGTTCGTTTGCGTAACGGCATCGGTGATCTGAGCGTTGACACTAGTTTGGTCGACCATTGTTTGACCTTTGAGTTAAATGTTTCACCTTAGGCGGCACTCGATTGGACCACCGGATCAAAGTTCCTTACTTTTTGCTCGCCGCCAGCGCCATCATCAGCGCCATCATGAAGTCCGGCGTATCACTTTGCGCAATCTTAGCCGTCGACATTGCCGACGCCATCGGCGGCACCGAATAAAGCTGCATCACACCCTGATTGGTAGCGGCTTGGGCGCTGATCGCGGCATGCTGTTGAGCCTGCGTCGCATTTTGGAACAGCACACTCAACGAATGCGCCGCCGCCTGGTAGACATTGCCCATCGCCTGGGCGGGCGCAGAGCCGAGCACCGCCACGCTGCTTTGCGTGACCGCATCCGTAATCATGCTGTTGACGGGTGTAGGGATCGCCATCAAGTGTTCCTTCCTTTGCCTCCCCTCCGGCGCGACATCGCAACCGGGACTTCGTTCCTTTAAGTCTGACGCGCCGCGCTCACCGTTGTGACAAGGGGTGTGACGGAACGCGTTAAACCTGTATTACGATGACGCTCCCGCCTTGGTAATCATCGCCATGATGGCGACCGCCGCGGAATTTCCCATCTGCTGCATACCGCCTTGAGTATGGGTTGCATTTTCCATTGCCAGCCCCATGGCATGCGCCAGCGCCTGCGACGACACACCGAGGGCGCCGACCGGGCTTTCGCCCAGAACTTTGACGTTCGTCTGGGTGACCGCATCCGTGATCTGAGGTTGAACGATGTTCGCCATGTAAGCAGCCTTTCATACTCTGAACCTGCGCAATTGCGCTTCTTTAAGTCACCATCAACCGATTGCGGGAGTTTTCACTCATGGTGTTCATATGATTGGTCATGTCCTTCATATGCCCATCTAAAAGATCAATAAATTTCGCCAGCAACTGATCCAACGGCATCCCGGAATCGGTGGCATGCGCCTCGGCAGTAGAGGAGATATCGCTGAGCGCATCTCCGCCCGGTCCAGCGCCGCGCATGGTTCCTCTATCCACCGTACTGTTGGCCGGTGGCGCAGGCGGAATATCGACAGGGATCGGCTTCGTGCGTCGACATGATCGACACGAGCCGTACACGCCTGGGTCCAACACTTCGCCGATGGCGATCGCCAATGATTCAAGCGCCAGACTGCCAGCTAGGTCATGATCTCTGACCATGCTGGCCGACAACAGAGATTGCGTCTGCACCAGATTGAACATGGATTCCAACGCGGCCAAGCCGACGCCGTTGCCCATGACCATGGCATTAACATCGAGAAGCCGTTGATTAGTTTGACCAGTCATAACAAGCCTCCCCAACCTTTCGTTTAAATCCGAACATGATCAGTCTTGATCCCGATTATTGTTCATGTTCAACAATTGCTGCACACAGGCGCTGGTGCAGCACAAGCCAACCTGATCGAGTTGGCGCTGCGTCTGCACGGCATTCATCAGCACCGCACTTTGCGCGGTCGTGTTTGCCATCATGGATTCCAGCGCGGCGAACGCAGGCCCAGAACCCAACACCAAAGTCATGCCTTGAGTCACATTGTCGAATTGCTGCGCATTCCATGGATTTGTTCCCATGTTCTGAAAGACGCGCGCCAGAAAATCGAGATAATTCTCGCTATCGCCCATGCGCATACCGCCCCCCGGCATATTCGCCTGAGACTTATTCTGGGCGGTTGCACGGGGATGGGCTTGAGAATTTTCCTGAGTGCCATTACCTGCACTTCCAGATGATCCCGATCCATACGGGTTACCTGACCAAAACGGACCCGGACCATACAACCCCGGACCGTACAATCCTGGATTTTCGTTGACTTGAGGTATGGGTTTCACGGGCTTTGGGCTAGGCTTGGATTTAGCAGCGGGTTTGCTTGCCTTTTTATTCTTGGCGGCGGGCTTGGTCGCCGTCTTGGCGACCGTCTTTGTTTTGGAGGTAGACTTGGCTGAAGGCGCCGGTGCGGGTTTGGCCACAGAATTCACCTGCGGATTTGCCGAATTTGTTGTGGACGCTCCTGTTGGCGCTGCCTCGCCGCCAGTCGGTTTCTGAGCATTCTTCGCCATTGATCGTCTCCAAACCAATTCAATTTCATTCAAGGTTTGCCTTGACCGGGTATATGAGTTCGGACGGTCCGGCCAATCGCCGATCTGTCCTCCCCCTTGCAAGACGCGCTAATGCCCAGTTCGTGAACAAAAAATGGTGACCTGATTTCATCGACCCAAATGTGTCGGCTCAATATGATTGACCTGAACCGGACCGCCGCTCCTAATCGATAGAGCGGCGGTCCTTGGGCCCAAAGCCATCAGGTCCGCCCACCTAAGCGGTTTAGCTGACGCCCGAAGTCGAGGCGCGCAATGCGCTCATCAACGCCAGCATGTTATCCGGCACGTCGGACTGCGAGATTTTCGACGTCGCCACGGCGCCCGCCATGGTGTCGACGCTGTAAATCTGGATCACGCCCTGGTTGGTCGCAGCCTGCGCCGCGATGGCCAGCTGCTGCTGCGAGCTGACGGCATTTTCAAACAGAATGCCGGTGGAATGCGACAGCGACTGATACAAGGCGCCCATCGCCATCGCCGGGGCATCGCCCAGCACTTTGACGTTGGCCTGAGTG
>Ga0299912_10002613_pt1 | contig 14771 bp, 13 predicted proteins | sample RVTome_2_FD_207667 | JGI IMG/M metagenome (GOLD analysis project Ga0299912, IMG submission 207667) | Soil microbial communities from uranium-contaminated site in the Upper Colorado River Basin, Wyoming, United States - RVT95D214 (version 2) ... | reverse complement strand
CACTTCTCGGGGAAATACGGGATTTTCAGGATCGGCGAACAGATGAGAAAAACGCCCGGCAATCAAGCGCAGCAAGAACTTTGAACGGTTGCCGGATTCTTGGGGCTGTCCGGCCTGAACGGATTTTACAGGACCGGCCGACACGACGGAGCCAGGCCGGGAGCCGATTTGGGCGCGCACGCGTTCCGCCACTTCATTGCCGTGATTGAGCATGTTGGTGCGGATCACGACCTCGATCTCGCGCACCAATTCCTTGATGTCTTCGTCCAGCTTGTCGGTCTTTTTGTCCCGAGTGAGCAGGTTATGGCGCATCATCAGATCCAAAACCGAGCGAATGATGGTTTTGGTCGCAGATGTAGAGCGTTGCGCCACTTGAATGGTGCCCGCTCCAGTATCAGCCGTGTCGCCGTTATCAACCATTTAGATGACCGTTAGATCGTTTCGCGCCAAAACGTTCATGCACAGATGCGCATGAATAAACAACACAATAACCGGGATTCGTCCCGGCGTCCCTAGTCGTTCCTAACATAACAACCCTAAGAGATCACTAACCCGTTAAAATGGAACCCCGCGAAATTAGGCATCCATGGCCTCTAATTCATCGATAAATCCGCGGATTACGGCCAGTCCCCGGTTCCAAAATTCCGGGTCGGCGGCATCTAAGCCAAACGGCGCCAGCAATTCCTTGTGGCGCTTGGTGCCGCCCGCTTTCAGCATTTCCAGATATTTTTCCTGAAACCCTGGGTGTCCGCCGGAAAATACCCCGTAAAGCGAATTCACCAGACAATCGCCGAACGCATAAGCGTAAACGTAAAACGGGGTGTGCACAAAGTGCGGAATGTAGGCCCAAAAGTGACGGTAATTGTCGTCCAGACGAATGGCCGGGCCGAGGCTTTCGCCCTGAATGTCCATCCAAATTTCGCCCAAACGATCACTGGATAACTCGCCCGCTCGCCGTTCGTCATGAACGCGGCGCTCGAATTCATGGAACGCCACCTGACGCACCACGGTATTGAGCATGTCTTCAACCTTGCCTGCCAGCAAAATACGCCGCTTTTTAGGATCGGTCTCGCGGTCCACCATTTTGCGAAACGTCAGCATTTCGCCAAACACCGACGCCGTTTCGGCGGTGGTGAGCGGCGTGTCGGCCATCAACGCGCCTTGATCGGCCGCCAACACCTGATGCACGCCATGGCCCAATTCGTGGGCTAGGGTCATCACGTCGCGCGCCTTGCCGTGAAAATTCATTAAGATATACGGGTGCGCGCTGGGCGTCACGGGATGCGAAAACGCACCGGAGTCCTTGCCTTCGCGCGGCGCAGCATCGATCCAACCTTCGTTGAAGAAACGCCCCGCCACAGCAGCCATTTGCGGGGTAAATGCGCCATAGGCATCCAGCACCAATTCGCGCGCATCGCTCCAACTGAAAAGCTTGCTGTTGTCGTCAGGCAGCGGCGCATTGCGATCCCAGTAATTCAGCGCCTCAACGCCAAACCATTTGGCTTTCAAGGCATAATAGCGATGCGACAAATCGCCGTAAGCGCCGCGCACGCTGGCGGTCAAGGCGTCAACCACTTCGTCTTCCACCTGATTGGCCAAATTGCGCTCTGAAACCGGGCGCTCGTAGTGTCGCCAGCGATCTTCAATTTCCTTATCTTTGGCGAGCGTATTGGTGATCAACGCCAACAGCCGGATATTGGCGCCCAACTTGGCGCCGAACGCCATCGCGGCGGCCTTGCGCTTGGCCCCATCGCGGTCACTCATCAGGTTAAGCACCTGCGACTGGGTCAATGCATTACCCACGCCTTCAACATCAAAGCGCATATCGGAAAAAGTTTCCTCAAACAAACGCACCCAGGCCGCGCGTCCGGTGACGGATTTTTCGTGCAGCAACTTTTCCATGTCGTCGGACAACTGGTGGGGGCGGAACTGGCGCACTTCACGCAGCCACGGGCGATAGCGCGCGGCATGAGGATCGGTCAGCTTGTCTTCCAGGGTTTTGTCGTCGAGACGATTGATTTCCAGCGTGAAAAACAGCGTTTGTGTGGAAATTTGCGTGATACGCTCGTTGAGCGTCTGATAAAAGCGCCCGACTTCCGCATCCGAAGTGTTGACCGCAAACAGCAATTGGCCGTAGCTCATGGCGCGATGCAGGATTTCGCTAAAGGCTTCGTATTCTTGAATGGCAACGGCGAAAACCCCACCATCCAAGCCTGCCAGCTTGCCTTCATACCGCTCGGCAAAGGCTTTGGCGCGGCGATCGGCATTATCCAAGTCCGCTTTCAGGGTCGGCGCGTCAGGCCCGTCATAAAGGTGCGACAGGTCCCAATTGGGCAATTTTTGTTTTAGTGTTGTGGCCATCTTCAATCCTCCGCTAAAACCATATAGGATTGAATGCGTGACCAACACAACCGCCATCTGAAACTTATTTATTTTTAGGGGATATTCACGCCATGGATCTGGCCGCTTGCCCGAATTTGGTGAATCTCTTTTTCGACCGCGCTGAGTTGCGCGGCGAACATCCGTTTCTTTGGGCTAAGGCGGACGGCAAATTCCATCCTCTATCCTGGCGCGAAGTGGCCAGACAAATCAGCGAACTGGCGCACGGGCTCCAGGCGCTGGGCCTGAAAAAAGGCGAGCGTGTGGTGTTGGTGTCGGAAAATCGCCCCGAATGGCTGATTGCCGATCTGGCCATCATGGCGGCGGGCGGCGTAACGGTTCCCGCCTACACCACCAACACGGTCGAAGACCACCGCCACATCATCAACAATTCGGGCGCGGTGGGTTTGATCCTTTCCACATCTAAACTGGCCAAAACCGCCCTGCCCGCCGCGCACACCGCCGACACGCTACGCTTCGCCATCACCATGGAGCCGGTGGACCTACAGCAAAGCCTCAACGTCGAGGTGTTGGACTGGCAATCCGCGCTCAATCGCGGCCTGCACGTCCACAGCAACATCATGCAAGAAGCCGAAGCCTTAAAACGCACCGATACGGCGTGCATCATCTACACCTCCGGCACCGGCGGCGTGCCCAAGGGCGTGATCACCACGCACGGCGCAATTTTGCACAATTTGGCGGGCGCGACGGCGGTACTCGACGAACTGGGCTTAAAGGACGACGTGTTTTTATCGTTCCTGCCCCTGTCGCACGCCTATGAACACACGGCAGGTCAATTTTTTCCCATCTCTCTGGGGGCGCAAATTTATTACTCCGAAGGCGCGGACAAATTGCTCGCCAACTTATCCGAGGCCGAACCCACTTTGGTCATGGCCGTGCCGCGCCTCTATGAAATGATGCATACGCGCATCCTGCGCGGGGTGGAAAAAGAGGGCGGCAAAAAAGAAGCCCTATTCATGAAGACCCTGGAACTGGGCAAAAAAGCGTTCACCGCCCCCGATACGCTAACGCTGATGGAAAAGGTGCAAAATTTTGTGCTGGAAAAACTGGTGCGCAAAAAAATCGCCCAGCGCTTCGGCGGCAGATTGAAGGCGTTCGTATCGGGCGGCGCACCGCTCAACCCTGACATCGGCTTATTTTTCACCGCACTCGGCGTGCGCATTCTGCAAGGCTACGGCCAGACGGAATCCGGTCCGGTGGTCTGCGTCAACGTGCCGCAAAAGGTGAAGATGCACGCGGTCGGCCCGATCTTCCCCAACACCGAGGTCAAGATCGCCGAAGATGGTGAAATTTTAGTGCGCGGCGAATTGGTGATGACGGGTTATTGGGGCGATGAACAAGCCACCAAAAACACCCTCAAAGACGGCTGGCTGCACACCGGCGACATCGGCGTGATCGACGCCGACGGTCATTTGCAAATCACCGATCGCAAGAAAGACATCATCGTCAATTCCGGCGGCGATAACGTTGCCCCGCAGCGCATCGAAGGCATGTTAACGCTGGAGCCGGAAATCGCGCAGGCCATGGTTTACGGCGACAAACGCCCACACATCACGGGCCTGTTGGTGCCCGATGCCGATTGGCTCAAAGAATGGACCACCCGGCACGGAAAAACGTCGAGCCTATCCCAGCTTGTCGACGACGCGGATTTACACAAAGCGCTGATGGATGCGGTTAACCGGGTCAACGCACACCTTTCCAATATTGAAAAGGTGCGTAAATTCATCATCGCCGATGAGCCGTTTTCCATCGAAAATGCGCAGATGACGCCGACCTTAAAGGTGCGCCGTCACAAACTGGTCGAACTTTACGGCGAACGCTTAAATAGACTTTACGCTTAACTTAAGAAGTGCAAATTAAGTCAGCTATGGGAAATATAATCGTTTAACGGTCATAACTGGATTTAGAACATTAAAATAGTCGGAGTTTCCATCTTCAAAATGCGTCTGAACCAAGCCGGCGAGCATATCTGCAAATTGAACGTTAAGATGGCTTTTGCTATCCATCGGGCGGGTATCTAAAACTGTCGCTACCTGCTTTTCAAACCAGAGTGTCGTTTGCAGGTAGTCATGTAAGCTATTTCCGCTTTGCACCTTAATAGACTTAGGATCAGGACTAAAATGCACCTCATTTGCCTGAGCCATTGGATCGACTAAGGACAGACGAATCATATAATTATAGAGTTTGTTTTGATCCGCACGAATATGCTGCTGGACGTTTTGCTTATAGACAACGATTGCCTTCAGCTGGATATCCTCGCGGTGCGCTTGAACAACAGACAGTGTCTTAGTAGCGAACTCGAGACGCTGAACATGATTCATATCAGTCCATTTAAGCTCATCACCCCGAGCAACACCGTATTTCTGATGAAGCTTCTTTACAATTCGTTTTGGCAAATGACGTTTTGCTTCCGTCGAGATGACGCTTGAAATCGTCATATGGCGACTGGAGCCACCCCGACGATAAGGTTTGGAAAAAGTCCACCCCAAATCACCACTTTCATCTGTGCAGATGTATAGCTTGGTCAAATTATTCTCAGTAGTTGTGTAATTCCCCAAAAAAAATGTGCAGACCCTGGGACTCTCGTTCTTACAGAACGATTAAGGTAGGCCGAAGCCCGCCTGAGTTGACCCAGGATTTACCTGCACAATATGTGTATGCGCTCGCAGCAGTTAAAAGTCAATAAAAATTCATTAAGAAAAAGGATTTTTTGCCTACAAAATTGGTCGATAGCATGTCACTTGTTAGTTATGAATAACCCAAAATAGTTATGAATAACCCAAAAAATTAGATAATTTTTGGGCAAGAAAAAATCCGGAAAGTCATTGACATAGAAGCCCAATAATTAGTTTGCGCAATAGGACTCAAACCTACGACCCGTCGATTAAGAATCAACTTTTTTCGCAACCAGGGCGCTGCGCGTCGTCGGCCCCGTGCCCGCGATGGCGATGCCGAGCAAGATCAGAACCAGCGCAACAAGGACTGCGCGCGTGATGGGTTCGTCCAAAAACAAGAACCCCCACAGCACGCCCAGCACCGGGATCAGATAATTGTTGAGTGAGAGAAACGTCACGCCACGGCTGGTGATCACGCTAATCAACAAAATCGTCGCCAGCGCGGTGGGAAACACGCCCAGATACAACGCCGCAGCCAAAGCCTCGGCGCTATAGGTCAAGGCCCACGGCTGCTCGGTTAAAAGAGCCGCCGGAACCAACAACGCGCTGGATGCAATCAACACCCCTGCACCATGTTCTTCCGGTTTGGCGCCGGGCAATTTACGCACCAAAATGCCCGCGATGGCGTAACACAAAGCCGCCGCCGCTACCGCCAACTGGCGGATCGCATCGTCGCCCAAGTGCAACAATTCCTGCGGACCGATCAGCGTCACCACGCCCGCAAAACCCACTGAAACGCCGATGATGCGGCGCACATTCAAAACTTCGTCGGAAAAAATGCGCCCCAGCAACAGCGCCGCCAGCGGCATGGTCGCGATGATGATGGCCGCCAGGCCCGATGCGATTTTCTGTTCGCCCCAATTGATCATGACAAATGGAAGCCCATTGCCGAACAGACCAATGAGAAAAAACGCCCACCATAACCGCGGTTCTGTGGGCAAGCTCAATTTACGGATTTTCAGCCAGCCGTACAACACCAGCGCCCCGAACCCTACCCGCAGCATCGCAAACGTGACCGGCGGCATAAGCTCCGCGCCTACCTTGATCACGGTGAACGACGAACTCCACATCACCGCCAAAATCAGCAGCATGGTCAAATCGCGGGCTAATGTATTTGGCACTTAAGACTCCGAGTTAAAGAACGAACCACAACAACATAGGCAATGTAGCGAACGAAATCACGGTGGAAAGCACCACCGCCCCGGCCACCGCTTCGGGTTCAGTGTTGTAGCGTTGCGCGAACAGATAATTGAACACCGCCACCGGCATGGTGGACTGCAATACCAATATGCCCAGCATAACGCCTTCAAAATCGAGCGCCCACCCCACCCCAAGCGCCACGGCAAAACCTAAGCTCAGACGCAGAGCCGCCACCATGCCGCTGGTTAAAAACTGGCCGACCTTCAACTGCTGCAGCGAAATGCCGAGCGTGATGAGCATCAAGGGAATGGTGAAGCCGCTCAAAATCTGAATGGTATTGCCAGCCCATGCCGGCACGTCGGTACCGCTGGCCTTGAACACCAATGCAATCGCCACGGCGTAGATGGTGGGCACGCGCAACAAAGCCTGCACATTCATCGCCCCCGCCGACAATGCCACGCCCAAGGTGAACTGAAATATGATGCACACCGTAAAGTATGCCACCGCCAGCGCCATGCCTTCATCGCCAAACGCCAGTAACGCCAGCGGCAGCCCCATGTTTCCGGTATTGGGAAACACCACCGACGGCAAAAATGCGCGAATAGATTTCCCCCACAGTTTAAGTATCGCCGCGCCGAGCAAGGCCATCGCCCCCACTGCCGCGACACTGGCCCACGCCATCCGGCCCAAAGCATTCAGATCGATGTCGACGTTGACCAATGTGGTGAACACCAAACATGGCACCCCCACGGCGGTCACGAGATGGGTCACCATTTCCGTATTGAAGGGTCGGCCCTTCAACGCCCAGCCATAACCGATGGCGGCGCAGATCAAAACCGGGGCAATAACCGAAACGAGTTGCTCAAACACCGATCAAAGTCCATCACGGGTTGACGAGTTTTTTCAAGAAGGCCTGAGGAGACGAACTCACACATAGCGCATCGTGCGCGCGGCTCCAAAGCTTTTCGTTTCCACCAAACGAAAACGGCGCCCCGAAGGGCGCCGCTTCACCTGAATGCCAAAGGTGGCGCTTAATCGTCGTCCTTTACCTTGGCGATGTGCATAATGTTGGTGCCGCCGGGAATGCCGAACGGAACGCCCGCCACGATAACGATGTCGTCACCATCTTGGGCAAATTTCAACCGCTTGGAAATGCGCACGGATTTTCCCATCATATCGGCGAAGTTTTCCACATCTTTGGTGCGCGCGGAATGCACGCCCCACGCCAGCACCAAACGCCGCGCCACGTCCATATTGGGCGTCAGGCCCAAAATCGGCACGGAAGGACGTTCACGCGCAATGCGCAACGTGGTTGATCCAGTCGAAGAAAACGACACGATAGCCTGGGCCGAAATGGTTTCCGCAGTTTGACGCGCGGCGGCCGAAATTGCATCGGCGGCCGTAGCCTCGGGAACGGAACGTGCGGCCTCGGTCATCTTATGATACAGGCGGTCGCGCTCCACACGGTTAATGATGCGATCCATGATGGTCACGGATTCCACCGGATATTCACCCACCGCAGTTTCGGCAGACAGCATCACTGCGTCGGCGCCGTCATAAATGGCGGTGGCGACGTCAGACGCTTCGGCGCGAGTCGGCGTGGGCGCAGTAATCATCGATTCCAGCATCTGCGTGGCGACGACCACCGGCTTGCCCGCGATGCGGCACGCATTGATGATGCGCTTTTGCTGCACCGGAACGTCTTCGGGTGGAAGCTCCACGCCCAGATCGCCACGGGCGACCATGATCGCATCGGCCAATTCCACGATGCCATGCAGGTGTTCGATGGCCGACGGCTTTTCCAGCTTGGCCATAACGCCCGCACGGCCTTTGACGATGTTTTTGATTTCTTCGACGTCGCTGGGGCGCTGCACAAACGAAAGCGCCACCCAGTCCACGCCCATTTCCAAACCGACTTGCAAATCGGCGCGGTCCTTGTCGGTCATTGCCGACAATTCCAAAATGGCGCTGGGCACGTTGACGCCCTTGTTGTTCGACAATTTACCGCCGGTCACGACGACGGTTTCGGCAAAATCCTTGCCCGCCTTATCGACACGCAGCCTGATTTTACCGTCGTCCAACAGCAGTTCCATATCGGGGCGCAGCGCGGCGAAGATTTCAGGATGCGGCAGCGAAGCCACCGTTTCATTGCCCTTGACGTTGGTCAGTTCCAGGCGGAACGGTTGGCCTTTTTCAAGGCGGATGGAGCCGTTCTCGAACTCGCCCACGCGCAGCTTCGGACCTTGCAGGTCCATCAAGATGCCGATGGGGCGGCCAAAACGCTCTTCGAGTTTGCGAATGGTATCGTAGCGGCGACGGTGATCGTCATGCACGCCGTGGGAAAAATTCAAACGAAAGACATCCGCACCAGCTTCAATCAGATCGGCGATATCTTGTTCCGAAGATCGGCCAGGCCCTAGCGTGGCGATAATCTTAGCGTTTCTATTCCTTTTTATCATGGTCCGTAACATACTGCGCCCGTTGATAAAGCGCTATCCTTTTTGCGTTAAGCATTTGTGATATCACGCACGCGAAACCGCGTTTGCGATGGGTGAAAATGGGGTTGAAAAAGTCCCCGCGCCCAACCAAGGCGCGGTAGGGCATGGCTATACGCCCGCACGCCATAAAATGCCAGTACATTTGCACCTATTTCAACACATTAGGGACCGGACATAATACGTCGATTTGCCGCGCCGGTGGGAATCGGACTACCATAGCACCGCTGAAAACTTCGGGAACCGCAACCATGGCCAAATTGGGCAAAACCTTGATGTCTTTGTTTTTGGACAAAAAAGCCCGCGCTGCCCTGGAAGCAAAGGCAGCCCTCAAGCAACTCCCACAATCCGCCCATCCCGCTGCCAACATGCCCCCCAACGTAGCCCCTGGCACTGGCCTCGGCGTCCGCCAGCCGACGCCCACCCGCGAAGAAATCAACGCCCGTTTGCTGGAGGCAGAGCAAGCCGTCAGCGGACGGATCAATACGCCAGATCGCCAGCAACTCATCAATCAAGCCCTAAAGGTTCGCGCCAATAAGGCCAAAATGCTGGAAGAACTGCCTGAAGAACAACGCCGCCGCCTGCAGGCGCTGGCCTTGATGAGCTTTATGAAATCACGCCCTGACGGATAGAATTTATGGATTTATCATTCATAAAGCATGCGGATCAATATTAGGGTCCGGACCCATTATTGTGATGGGTTTGGCGGAGACAAATTTCCGCCTGGACTAGGCGGTAAGGCCGCCGTAATGTCAGCCATTACAAGGCCTTGCCAACGACGTCCGGACGGAAATTTGTCCCGTCCGTAGGATTTGCAAAAACCGCTCTCCGAGCGGCGTCAAAGGCGCTTGCAAGTGGATCGGCACTTCCAGCGCACCTTTTCCTTGTCGGAAAACGGTTTTAGCAAACCAAACCGCAACAGAATAATGAGTCCGGACCCTAACAAACGCTCATAAAAATCGCTTTTATTACGGCCTTTAACAAACTTTCCTGATACGTTATGTTGAATATCATGGCTGCAACGCCGCCGCGCGTTGCCGATTGACGGGAGTAACGGCGCAATAAGCGCCGATTGGGGCTGATAACACGAAGGGACGCGGCAACACATGACGGCGCCAATGGACCAAATTGAAACCGAAGCTCTGCGCACAGAGCTGATGGGCCTGCTCAAATATATCAACCGCGTACGCCTGGAAATCGCCACCATTTCCCGGCCCGCCGACGAAGACCATCAATTTGTAACCATGTCCGATCAACTGGACGCGGTCATCAAAGCGACCGACGATGCGTCCAATTCCATCATGGCCAGCGCCGAAAACAATGAAGATGTCATCGCCAAGCTGCGCACCACGCTGACCGATCCAAAACAGGCGGCGCTGTTGGACAAACTGTCCGAAAACGACATGAACATCATCCAGGCGTGCAGTTTTCAGGATTTGACCAGCCAGCGTGTCACCAAAGTGGCGCGCTCCATCACTTACGTCGAAGACCGCGTTTCCGCGCTGGCCGACGTGTGGGGCCGTGAAGAGTTGGAAAAGGTCGTGGTCAAAGGCGAGGAAAAAACCGCCGACCAAAAGCTGCTGCACGGTCCGGCGCTGGACCCCAAAAAATCCATCAGCCAAGACGAAATCGACGCGCTGTTCGACTAGAATTTTGGGCAAACGAATTCAACGCCCCGCCACCACCCGCGGGGTTTTTGTTTTCTTCGACCCGTGATAATGTCGCGGCCAATCTAGTGATTGGACCTGCTTCGGCGCTAAACCCAAGAGGAATATCATGAACCGCTTTTTGACCCGTATTGCCGCTACCCTAATGGGAGTTTTTTTGATGACCACCCAAGCCCAAGCCCAAGACCCTGAAAACACTCTGTTTTTGGATTTGAAAAATGGCCGCGTGGTGATTGAACTGTTGCCCGATTTGGCGCCCAAACACGTCGCGCGCATCAAACAACTCACCCGCGAAGGTTTTTACAACGGGTTGGTGTTTCACCGCGTGATCGACGGCTTCATGGCCCAAGGCGGCGACCCCGATGGCACCGGCATGGGCGGTTCGGGCGTCAATCTGCCCGCCGAGTTTTCGCGCGAACCGTTTGCGCGCGGCGTGTTGGGCATGGCGCGTTCCAGCGACATCAACTCCGGCGACAGCCAATTTTTCATCATGCTCGGTGAAGCGCCGCACCTGAACGGCCAATACACCGTATGGGGCCGCGTTACCGAAGGCATGGAATTTGTCGACCGCATCAAAAAAGGCAGCAGCCGCTCGAACGGCGCCATTGAGGGTGAGCCCGATAAAATCGAACGCATGCAAGTCGCCGCCGACGCCAAGGACTGAGAGTCCGTACGCTAAACCTTAGTCGCCACAACCCGCGTTTCATCGCCATCCCTTAAAGGAGCCTGCGCCTTGCGTCTCGCCATCGTTGCGTTCGTCATCGTGCTCGTCATCGCTGCTGTTGCGGTGCTGATGAAGCTGAAAAAACCCGCCCTGCCGGATGGCGCGCAACTCTATCAGGGCGCGGGCGAGACCGATCTTGATCCAAACAGCCCCGACAATACGCTGTATGTGGATTTGAAAGACGGCCGCGTCACCATCCGCATGCGCCCCGATCTGGCGCCCAAGCACGTCCAGCGCATCAAGGAACTGACCCGCCAGGGTTTTTACGATGGGCTGACCTTTCACCGCGTAATCGACGGCTTCATGGCGCAAACCGGCGACCCGGATGGCGTCGGCATGGGCGGTTCTGGCGTATTCATACAGGCGGAATTTAGCGGCGAAAAATTCGTTCGTGGGGTTGTCGGTATGGCGCGTTCCGCGTTGGACAACAGCGCCGACAGCCAATTTTTCATCATGCTCGGCGACGGCCGTTTCCTCGATGGCAAATACACCATGTGGGGCGAAGTGACCGACGGCATGGCAGCGGTGGACGCCATCAAAAAAGGCAATCCCGCCGCCAACGGCAAAATCTCGGGCGAACCGGATAAAATCCTGCGCATGCACATTGCAGCGGATGCGAAATAAACGGGCCGACGCCCACCAAGACATCGAGCAAAAAGCCCCCTCGGCATCGGCCAGGGGGCTTTTTCATGGCATGAAGATGTAGCGCTTAACCCGCCGCCAGCGCGGCCTCGATGGCGTCGAGCCCGGCTTGCGCCTTGTCGACGTCGGGGCCGCCGGCCTGGGCCATGTCGGGACGGCCACCGCCGCCTTGGCCACCCACCGCCGCAGCGCCTGCGCGCACCAAATCGACGGCGCTGATTTTGTCCGTCAGATCACTCGTAACCGCCACCACCAACGACAGTTTGCCGTCGCAGACCGACACCAGCGCCACCACGCCGGATTTGATCTGAGTTTTGATGTCGTCCGCCAGCGCTTTGAGTTCTTTACCCGGCACGCCGTCCAGCAGGCGCGGCGCAAAGGTCACGCCGCCCACGTCTTTGCTTTCGCCACCCCCCGACGCGCCGCCGGAAGCGAGTTTCTTGCGCAGATCTTGAACTTCGCGTTCCAGCTTTTTGCGTTCGTCCAGCAACTGCTGCACGCGCGCCGGAACCTCGGCGGGCGAGGATTTGAGCGCGTGCGCCGCCGCTTGCAGGGCCGCTTCCTGAGCTTCCAAGTATTCGACCGCCGCCGCGCCGGTGAGCGCTTCGATGCGCCGCACCCCCGCCGCCACCGCGCCTTCGGAAACGATCTTCAGCAGGCCGATGTCGCCGGTGCGCGCCACATGGGTGCCGCCGCACAGTTCGACCGAGAAGTCTTTGGTTGCGCCCCCGGATTCTTCGGCGTCGGGATCAAGCCCCATCGACAACACCCGCACTTCATCGCCGTATTTTTCGCCAAACAAGGCCATCGCGCCGGCGGCAACCGCCTCTTCGGGCGCCATCAGGCGCGTCACCACTTCGGTGTTGGCGCGCACCTGGCCGTTAACCATGGCTTCGACGTCGGCCAATTCATCCGCCGCCACCGCCTTGTGATGAGAAATATCAAAACGCAGCCGTTCTGCGTCACATGATCGCCCAATTCACGCCGAAGCGCCGCGTGCAGCAGGTGGGTGGCGGAATGGTTGGCGCGGATTTCAGAGCGATGGCCGTGATTGACGCCGAACGTCACGTTCTGGCCGACCTTCACGATGCCCTTGACCACACGGCCCACATGCACGTGCAGCGCGCCCAACTTCTTTTGCGTATCGCTGACTTCGATGCTCAGGCCGTCCGCCGTGATCAACCCGACGTCGCCCATCTGGCCGCCGGATTCACCGTAAAACGGCGTCTGGTTGGCGACGATCTGCACCACGTCGCCCTCGCCCGCTTCGTCGACGCGTTCACCCTCCATGACGATGGCGACGATTTGCCCTTCGGCCCGTTCGGTTTTGTAACCCAAGAAATCGGTCGCGCCGAGTTCGTCTTTGATGTCGAACCACAGCGCATCGGTCGCGGCTTCGCCCGAACCCGCCCAACTGGCGCGCGCGGCGGCCTTTTGCCGTTCCATCGCGGCGCTAAAACCGTCTTCATCAACACGCAAATTTTTGGCCTTCAAAGCGTCTTGCGTCAAATCCAAGGGAAAACCGTAGGTGTCATACAGTTTAAACGCGGTTTCGCCATCCAGCTCGGCCCCGTGGGCCAAGTCGGCGGTGGCTTCATCAAGCAGCTTCAGCCCGCGATCGAGGGTTTTGATGAAACGGGATTCTTCAAGCTTCAAGGTTTCGGTGATCAGCGCTTCGGCGCGGTTCAGTTCCGGGTACGCGCCGCCCATTTTCGATTGCAGCGCGGGGAACAATTTGTAAATCACCGGTTCGGTGGCGCCGATCAGGTGCGCATGGCGCATGGCGCGGCGCATGATGCGGCGCAGCACATAACCGCGCCCTTCGTTGCTGGGCAACACACCATCGGCGATCAAAAACGCGGTGGCGCGCAGATGATCGGCGATCACGCGGTGCGAAATGCGGTGTTCGCCGTCGGGGTCTGAATGGGTGGCGACGGCGGAGGCTTGAATCAGCGCGCGCAGCAAATCGGTGTCATAATTATCGTGCACGCCTTGCAGCACGGCGGCGATGCGCTCCAGCCCCATGCCGGTATCGATCGAGGGTTTGGGCAGCGAGATACGCGAACCGTCGGCATGCTGTTCGTACTGCATGAACACCAAGTTCCAAATTTCGACAAAGCGGTCGCCGTCTTCATCCGCGCTGCCCGGAGGCCCGCCCCAGATGTGATCGCCGTGGTCGTAAAATATTTCCGAGCATGGCCCGCACGGCCCCACGTCGCCCATGGACCAGAAGTTATCGGAAGTGGGAATGCGAATGATGCGTTCGTCGGCGAAACCCGACACTTTTTTCCAGATGCCGAACGCTTCGTCATCGGTGTGATAGACCGTCACCAACAGGCGCGAAGCATCGAGGCCATAATCCTGGGTCAGCAGTTGCCACGCCATCGCGATGGCGTCTTCCTTGAAATAGTCGCCGAACGAAAAGTTGCCGAGCATTTCAAAAAACGTGTGATGGCGCGCGGTGCGCCCGACGTTTTCCAGATCGTTGTGTTTGCCGCCCGCGCGCACGCACTTTTGCGACGATGCGGCGCGGGTATAATCGCGGTTTTCCAGCCCCGTAAAGACGTTTTTGAACTGCACCATGCCGGCGTTGGTGAACATCAAGGTCGGATCGTTGTGCGGCACAAGCGGGCTTGAGGCCACGACACGATGGCCGTTCTTGGCGAAGAAATCTAAAAACACCTTGCGGATATCGTTGGCGGTCTGCATTTCAATTCCGTTTTGCTGGTCAATTCCGTTTTGCTGGTCCATAACCGTCTTAAATTCCATCGCCCCACCTTCAAGACCCACCTTCAAGACCCACCTTCAAGATAAGACGTGAACCGTAGCTTTTACAGGGCTTAAGCGGGCCTGTCCACCGGGCAACCGCGCCCCCGCCTGCCCCGCCCCGCCGCAGCCAAGAAAACAAACGCGGCCCCAGGGTCTGAAGCGGGAGTCATAATATTTGCGCAGCCCCGGCATTGAAGCCGGGGCCGCCCCGCCCGAAGCGGGAGTCATAATATTTGCGCAGCCCCGGCATTGAAGCCGG
>Ga0299912_10002612_pt1 | contig 14772 bp, 13 predicted proteins | sample RVTome_2_FD_207667 | JGI IMG/M metagenome (GOLD analysis project Ga0299912, IMG submission 207667) | Soil microbial communities from uranium-contaminated site in the Upper Colorado River Basin, Wyoming, United States - RVT95D214 (version 2) ... | reverse complement strand
CTCGCCCCGGCTGAGTTTTCCGAATAGGTCCATCAGATCGGGCTCGCCGGCTTCCTCGAATTTAGTGGAAAGCCCCACATCCCGGTTATCGAATCGAATGACATAATAACCGTGTTCCGCCAGATCACGGCAAAGATCTTCGTCCCAATGGTTCAATTGCCCCCCCAACCCGATGATCAGAAGCAGCGGTCGGCCGGATGCGTTTCCTATGGTTTCATATTCAATCTGAATCCCATTGGCATTCACTTTAGACATTTAAATACCTCCCTGTTGAACTTGATTGTATAGTCAGAAGGGACATTAGAAGGATCGATGTTTCTAAAACAAGGTATTTCTCCCCATTTGTCCGATTGATTCTAATTTAACCCAATTATTATACTCCCTTTTTTCACCCACTGCAAATCACAAAATCCCTTCGTCGCAAATCGGAATTATTATGCTTTTTTTCCACCCGTCTAAGGGGATATCCCGTCCCCAATTCCCATTTTCCTCGACGGCAGGACGACCGTTGCCGATCCGTTCGGTATCATAAATTTGCCGTCGTGATCCTCAAGGGTAATCGACAGGTCGACCAGGTGTTCCCCCTCCTGCACGTATTTTTTGACTACCTTGCCTTTGCACAGGGCCAGGGAATCCCGATACAACACCCCGCGAAGCTGGTCTCCCATCTTCTTGATGAACCCGTCGTCCCCCATCCAGTTCGAAATCATGCGTCCCAGCCAGGCCCGCATTTGCATGCCCAAACCATTGGCGCGGGGCATGCCGAGCCGTTGAGCGGCGGCGTCGGTCAGATGCCAGTGTGTAAAATCGGGCAAACCGCTCTCCGGATCGATCATATTCTTCCAGCTGTCCCGGTTGTGCGCCATATGCGTTCGCCAACTGACGCTTTTGCCCATTGCCGAGGAATAGGCGATTGCTTCCGCCAGGGTAAAAACGTGGTGTGTCGATGGAAGTTCGTCCCCTTCATTTACCTCCTCCCAGAAGCGCGGATTTCCGCCCCGAATTACTTCTCTTTCCGCCCGCCTATACCAGTCTTCCACTTCGCGACTGGAAAAGCGGCGAAATTGAGGCGGTTTCCCGACCTGGACCCTGTCCGACGAAGGCTCCTTAAGAACAACGGCAATCCCGGCAATATCCACTACGGCCACGACTTCGTCCCGTTGATTATTAAACACCCGGTTTCCATTGACTAAAAATTGTAAGGCGGTATTCTCCCACGTGATGTCCTTCACCGACGTAGGATATTCAAATACCGTAAACCGGTCATCCTCCCGTATGATCTTAAACCATTCGACGGAAACTCCCGCATCGACCCGGGCAACATGAAAATCCAGATCTTCCGCCGCTTTGGCGATCCCGGAAAAGGGGGCAAGGGCACCCAGGAATTGAGGAGGCGCGATAATGCCGCCGTAGCGGCTGTTTTTTACATAATCCCGGTTGCGATACAGCGGATTGAAATCGCCTATGGCATCACAGAATTGTCGTATGGCGTCTTCGGTTGCCACCCGGCGCGTCATTCGGTAGGCGCCCATCTTATAACCGGTTTCCGGGTCAGGCCCATCAACCGTCACCGGCCGCGGCTTTCCTTTTTCCAGTTTCGCTTCAATTTCAGCAATAATGCCTTCCCTTATTTTTTTATCCGCCTTCGCCCGCTGTATTTCTTCCTCGGTCAGATATCTCTTCATGAATTGGACCTTTCGTCTATGACGCGTATTTTGATATAAGGGGAAAAGGATGTCCGTTTTTTTCCACTCCGAAGGCGTTCAAATCCAGGTCCGGATTTACCCGGCCTTTGAATTTTTAAAACCGGACCTTTTTGATTTTACGATTAAATCCTCTAAGACGGCAATGATGACTTTGGTTTTTGTATTAATGAGAGTACCCTTCATGGCCTCATCGATTAAATTTTCCGGCAAATCAAGAGGTGTTCTCATCATCGGCCTCCTTATTCATATGCAAAATAATAGCATCATATGCATTTGATATCAAGGTTTTCACAAGGAATGAGCAGGTTTTGACTAAATGGTCTTCCTGTGCTATTCTGTCGGGAATTTTCCAAGGAGAGGTATTTATGAAACCCGTTACCAATAATCCGGCCCAAACCACAGAGGCCTATATTGAAGAATTAAAAGAAGCTCTGACCAAAAACCCGGACTGCGGGACTTCCCATTATAACCTAGCCGTGGCTTTTATTAAACAAGGGCAATGGGATGAGGCGATCCTTGAACTCAAAGAAGCCATCCAAAGCAGCCCAAGTCTGGCCGAGGCCTATGTGGACCTGGGGGGGATCTATTTTCAGCAGGGGGATCTGGAAGGGTGTATTCAGCTAAATCAGGAAGCGATTAAAGTCAGGCCGAAGTTTTCCGTGCCTCATGGAAACTTGGGCTTTGCCTATCTACAGAATGGAGACGTCGAAGCCGCTGTCGAATCCCTGGAAAAAGCTGTTGCCATAAACCCGCAATTTATTCAGGCCCTGGCTACATTGGCCAGCGCCTATTTTATGCAAGGGCGTCTGGAAGAAAGTATTGCCGCCTCCCAAAAGGCCTTACAAATGGCTCCCACATTTGCCGTTGCCCATAATAATCTGGCCTTGGCCTATTTTGAAAAAGGAGAAATTCAAGACGCCGTTGCCCATTGCGATCAGGCCATGACCTATGGATTTTCGGTTGATCCCCGGTTCTTAGAAGTGCTTGAGCCTTATCGAAAAACAAAGTGAACAGGGATGAAGCATGAGGGACGAGGGATGAATCATCAACCCGTCGTTTCTTTTCTATTTTCCTCCCTTTTAGGGAAAAAGCCCTTTACCCCGGACCGGCTAAACAGCCGGCTGCCTTTGTCTCAATCCGGTCTGGCCGAACCGGAACAATCCTCTTGGACCTATGGTGAATACTTCCAGACCATACATGAAGTCCTTGCCGAGGATTCCTATCGATTGCTTTTGGAGGCCGTCAGGCGGCAATTAGCCGTCCCAGTCCCCTATTCAAGTTTACAAAAAATTCTCGTTTATGCTGAAAAGCATGGGAACTGGTATCATCCGGCCAAAATAGAGGTCATCACCCGTCAAGGATGCGCCCGTTTTGTTTTGAATGCGGCTCTGACCGAAAGAGGACGGGCGGTCATGTTTCAGGAGATTCGGGCCTTAAACCGTCTTTCCGAGAAATATGACTACCCCTATCTGCCGACCTTGTATTTCCAGGCCGAATCGAGAAAGGTCTCTTCTTTACAAAGTCTTGGAGGACGTTCCTTGAGTTTGTTTCTGGCGGAATGGTTTGGAGGATTCCAGGAGTTTCACCTTTCTATCGATCCTGTTGACGGGCGTCAGAAACTGATCCTTTGGGATGGAAGCCCAAGCCCCAAGTATCTCTCCGGATTACAAGCTAAGCAGGTCTATTTTAAGATTTCAAAAATGCTGACCCTTTATTATGACCACGAGAATTATGAACAGATCTTTCCCTGGCATCATGGAGCCGGTGATTTTGTAATAAAAATTAAAGGAGACCGGATCAAGGTAAGATTGGTGACGGTAAGACAATACGGGGCCTTGGCCGACCCCCAGGAGATGGCCGTCGAAGAGGCCCTGCTTTTCTTTTTTTTAAACCTTTCAATAAGAATGAGGTTGGATCGGCTGGACGGGGTTGGGGAAATCGTCTGGGCCGGCAACGAATGTCTGAATATGACCTGGGAAGGGTTCCTGGAAGCCCTGTCGATCAAAGAAAAGGAAGGGGTTCTGTCTCCGGGGTTTCAAAAAAATTTCCTGAAAGATCTGCACCGGATTTCCGTAGCGTCCTTGACCGAACGGTTTTTCGCCCTCCTGGAGTCTTATGATCCGGCCGCCCCTGATCTGCCTGTCATCAAAAACCATATTATTTCTCATATTAACCGGGTCCATGGGGCCATTCAAGACCCGGGGAAATAAGGGTCATCAGGGGACCTCAGAATTTTTTTCCGAAATCGCTTTTTCGATTGGTAAACGGCCCAATAAATTTTATCCCAATAACTTTATCTTGACAAAATCCTTGAATTTATTATTATTAATATGGTTATGGAACATTTTAACGCAGACAGATTCGTATCAAGCGGGGGCCGAGGGGTTGCTTTTTACCGAGTTATCAACACCGGGTAACGACATAAAAATAATGGCCGAAAATGAAGATTGGAATATTATCCGATACCCATTTGACCCGGGTAACACCGGAATTTAAACTTCTCTTTAAGACCTATTTTAAGGATGCGGATCTTATCCTGCATGCCGGGGACATGGTCGGTCTGCCGGTGTATGAATTTTTGCAATCCATGGCGGTTGAGGGGTCCAGGGGAATATGGATGAAGGGGGTTTAAAGAGCGTCCTGCCGTCCAAAAAAATATTTACTTTCGGCGGCTTTCAGATCGGATTGATTCACGGTTGGGGTTCCGCCCATGGGTTGGAGGACCGGTTGCTTCCTGAGTTCGACCACATTAATTGCCTGGTGTATGGTCACTCTCACAAACCGGCCAATTACTGGTCCAACGGGGTGCTTTTATTTAATCCGGGGTCCGCTTCCGGAATCGGTTTTTTCCGAAAAAAGACTATTGGACTTATCCATATTAACGATTCGGACATAAAGGGAGAAATCCTGGAAATATAATAGGATAAAGGTTTCAAGGATTCAAGAAAAAACAGGCAATAAAATCTTATTATTTATAGCCTCTGGCCCGGAGCCTATTACCCCTAATAAATCGATTCCCCTTTTTGGTTAATCCAATATCGGGCAAGTCGGCAGGTTGGGCAAGGAAAGGATATAGAAAGGATTTCGGAATGAAGGTGTTGTGGGCCCCTTGGCGAATGGATTATATCTTGAATAATACGAAAGACAACGGCTGTATCTTCTGTCCGGGGAAAAAAGAAAATCGATCGGAACGATTCATCCTTTTTATGGGAAAACGCTCCCTAGTGATGATGAATAAATATCCTTATATCAACGGTCATTTATTGGTGTCCCCCTTAAGACATGTGGCCGCCCTGGATCAGTTGGAAGAAACTGAAATGACCGCCCTGATGACTATGGTCGGCCATTCGGTGGCCATTTTGAAAAAGATCATGAAGGCCGAAGGATTCAATGTGGGCCTGAATCTTGGGAAAGTGGCCGGGGCCGGGGTGAAAGATCACCTTCATTTTCATATCGTTCCCCGTTGGAACGGGGACACCAATTTTATGACGGTCTTTGGGGATCTCCGGGTGATCCCCGAATACATGGAACAAACCTACGCCAGACTGCTTCCATTGTTCAAAAAGGTCAAGGAGGATTGCCATGCGCACCGCTAAATTGTATTTCTATGGTTTCCTTGTTTTGCTTTTTGTCATCTTTGTCATTCAAAATTATTCCACCTTAACTTATAGCGTCTCCCTTCGATTGAACCTGGGCATCCTGGCCTTGGAATCGGTTCCTTTGCCGTTTTTTTTGATTGCGCCCGTTATCTTTTTTACCGGCCTTCTCCTGGCTACGGTTATCGGGTGGGTGGATCGCCGCCGCCTGTCCAAGGAACTGAGGCAATTAAAAGGCGGCCTGCGCGAGCCTGAATCTAAGACGGCACCTCATGAGGAACCACCCGCACCTTCTTCTCCCCCAGGCGAAACGGGAAATTTGACTTCGGAAACCAAACCCTCTACTCACTCTTAATTCCCTTTTTGTTCATGACCAAAATTACCCCCATGCTGGAACAATACCTGGAGATCAAGGAAAAATACCAGGACTTTGTCCTTTTCTATCAGCTGGGGGATTTTTTTGAGATGTTTTATGAAGACGCTTTGCTGGCCTCTCGGATTTTGGAAATCACTTTGACCTCCCGCCACAAAGGGGACCGGATGGATCAGATCCCCATGTGCGGGGTCCCGGTTCATGCCGTTTCGGGTTACGTTGCCCGAATGGTGGAAAAAGGGTACAAGGTGGCCCTGTGCGAACAGGCCGAAGACCCCACCCAGGCTAAGGGGATCGTGCGCCGTGAAGTGACCCGGCTGATTACACCGGGACTTTATATTGATGAGACTTCCGGTAAAAGCAACCGTTATCTGGTGGCCCTTTCTTCCGATGAGACGCGCATTGGACTGGCCTCGGTGGACTTGGCCACCGGAGAATTCCGGATGACGGAAGTTGCCGACCGGGAAAAGGCTTTTGAAGAAATCGGCCGGATCGACCCTTCGGAAATCCTGATCAGCCAGGCATTAAAACAGGATTCTTCCTCCAAGCCTATTCTGGATCGACTGTCCGCTTATTTCCTGACCTATGGAGAAGAAGGGCCTTTTGAAAAAGGACGTGCCCAAGATCTGCTGATCAAACATTACCAGGTCCAAACTCTGGCCGGTTTCGGAGCAGGAGCCTTAATCCAAGGAATTCGGGCCGCGGGGGCCCTTCTTTTTTACCTGATGGAGACCCAGAAGGGGAGTGTGTCTCATCTTCAGCCATTGCAGGTTTATTCCCTGTCTCAATTCATGGTTCTGTCCGAGACCACCCAAAGACATCTGGAATTGACACAGACTTTGTATAGGGGGACCCGGCAAGGATCTTTAATTTCGGTGCTCGATCAGACTATGACCGCCATGGGCAGTCGAAAACTTAAACATTGGCTTAACTATCCCCTGCTGGAACTGGAAAAGATCCGGCAGCGGCAGGATCTGGTTGAGGCCTTTGTTGAAGATTCCGTCCTGCGTCAGGCCCTTCGCGCTCACCTCAAAGAGATTTATGATATCGAACGGTTGGTCGCTAAGGTTTGTCTGAATCAGGCCGGTCCGAGGGACCTGGTGGCCTTAAAAAATTCCCTCCTCCATCTGCCTTCAATCGGCCGGATTCTGGAGGAAAGCCCGCACACCAGGTTGAAGGAAATAGGATCCGGATTGGACCCCCTGCCTGAAGTAAGCGACCTTATTGCCCGGGCCGTTCTGGATGAACCCTCCTTGAATTGGAAAGATAAAGAGGCCCGGATTATCCGTCTGGGCTATCATTCGCAACTGGACCAGTATTTGACGGTGAGCCGGGAAGGCAAAGAATGGATTGCCAAGTTAGAGGCCCAGGAGAGGAAACGGACCGGGATCAATTCCCTGAAGATAGGCTATAACCGGGTCTTCGGGTATTATATCGAGGTCTCCCGGCCCAACCTTCCGATGGTTCCTTCCGACTATCAGCGGAAACAGACCCTGGTCAACGGGGAACGGTTCCTGACCCCGGAGCTTAAAGAATATGAAGTCATGGTCTTAGAGGCGGAAGAAAAACGTTGGCAACTGGAGATTGAGCTCTTTCAGGAGGTTCGTCGCCAGGTAGCCCGGGAAAGCTCCAGGCTGCAACAAACGGCAGGGCTTCTCTCCGACCTGGATGTTCTTACTTCATTGGCCCAAACGGCCCAGGAAAACCGATACCAGAAACCCATCTTGAATGAAAGGGATGCCATTTCCCTGAAGGAAAGCCGGCATCCGGTTATTGAAAAGAATCTTCCGGCCCAGCGTTTTGTCCCCAATTCCGTGGAACTGGATAATGAAGAACAACAGATGATCATCATCACCGGCCCCAATATGGCCGGAAAATCCACCATCCTTCGCCAGACGGCCCTGATCTGCCTGATGGCCCAGATGGGTTCCTTCGTCCCGGCGGAAAAAGCGGAAATCGGCTTGATCGACCAGATATTTACCCGGGTAGGGGCCTCGGATGATCTTTCCTCCGGTCAAAGCACCTTCATGGTGGAAATGCAGGAAACGGCCCAGATCCTCCATCAGGCCACCGAGCGGAGTCTGGTCTTGTTGGATGAAATCGGAAGAGGAACCAGCACCTTTGACGGCCTGAGTATCGCCTGGGCCGTGGCCGAACATCTGCATGACTTAAAAGGAAAAGGGGTAAAAACACTTTTCGCCACCCATTACCATGAATTGACCGACTTGACCCAGACTAAAAAAAAGGTTAAAAACTATCATGTCTCGGTAAAAGAGTATAACCAACAGATCATATTTTTGAGAAAGCTGCAGCAAGGGGGCACCAGTCGAAGCTACGGGATACAAGTGGCCAGGCTGGCCGGTATCCCTGTGCCGGTGATTGAAAGGGCTCGGGAAGTACTGAAAAACTTGGAAAAAGGGGAGTTGGATTTCTGGGGCTTCCCTGCCCTGGCTTCTTCCAGCCGGACGAGGGTCTCCCATCCGGCCCAGATGGAACTCTTTTCCGAAGGGGGGCAGATACTCCGGGAAAGATTGAAAGCCCTTTCCATCGATGACCTGAGTCCTCTTCAGGCCTTGCTGACTTTAAAAGAGTTGAAAGATCTTATTGAAAAAGAATAGAATTCCAAATAGTATCCATCAAAGGGTTCAAAGGGTCAAGGATTCCAGGATTCCACTGAAAGGTATTGAAGTTAAAACCCTTGAATCCTCAAATTCTGTCCCGCCTATGGCGGGATCGAATCCTGTTTTCTTACGAAACCCTCCTGTCTCTTTCGGACACCCAAAAAGCATGAAGATTAATTTCGCCGAACCCCGGACGCCGAACGCCGAACGGTATTTTCGTAATGAACGGTTGCGGTTCCTTCCGATCTTCATACTCCTGGGGATAATTTGGCTGCTGGGGGGAGCGGTCAATCAGGCCCAGTCCACCCCGGTTGATAATGAAATTGAGACCAAATACAACCAGACTCGGGAGGCCTTCTTTGCCCTTGATAAATCTCCTCAAAAAAAACAGCGTCAATATTGGCAGCCCATGATCGATAGCTTTAAGGAGATTTATAAACAGTATCCCCAAACCGTCTGGGGAGAAAAATCCATGTTCATGGTGGGCCGGGTTTCATACGTCCTCTACCAAAGGTCGGGGATGGAATCCGATCTGGACCTGGCCCTCGATCATTTTTCACGTTTCGTCAATCATTACCCACAAAGCTTCCTCGCCGACGACGCCCTTTTTTTATCCGCCGAAATATTTTTTCTGCACAAAAAAGACCGGGAAAAGGCCCGACAAACGATCCTGGGTTTGATCAAAACCTATCCGAAAGGGGACATGAAGAATCGAGCCGAAGACCTGTTGGCGAAGCTGGACCAGAGCGGCCTTTTATCCGAGGCGGATAAGGCCGACCTGTTCAAGGAAGAATCATCCATAGAAGGGAAGAAGGCTCCGGCAGAGATAGAACGCCCAAGGAAAAGCTATCCGCAAGTGACCGGCCTGCGTCATTGGTCCACCCCTCTTTATACCCGCGTGGTGGTGGATGTTGAAGAGAAGATCTCATATCGTCAGAGACTGCTCAAAAAAGATCCGGCGATCGAAAAACCGGAAAGGCTGTATCTGGACCTCTATCCGGCCCGACTGGCCTTAGGCACTTCTCCGCTAACCATTCAAGATGGGCTTTTGAAGGGGGCCCGAATCGGCCAATTCGACGCTTCAACCGTTCGATTGGTCCTGGATATTGAGAGTATCAAGGGATATAAGATATTTTTCCTGGAAAACCCTTTCCGATTGATCGTGGATGTTTCCGGAAAAGAAAAAACCATGGCCCAGCCTGTCGAACCTCCCGGCCGGGAAAAGAAACTTTCCTTGGCCCAGCAGTTGGGGTTGGGGGTAAAACGTATTGTCATTGATCCTGGTCATGGAGGCAAAGATAAAGGGGCCAGCGGCAAGAACGGTTTATATGAAAAAAACATAAATCTTAAAATAGCCAAAAAATTATCTCAACGGATCAAACAAGACCTTGACATGGAAGTCTTGTTGACCCGGGATTCGGATCATTTTATCCCGCTGGAAGAGAGAACGGCCATAGCCAACACCAAGCATGCCGACCTGTTCGTCTCCATCCATGTCAACGCCAGCCCCAATCCTCAAGCGGAAGGTTTTGAAACCTACTTTTTAAACCTGGCCACCGATGAAGAATCCATTCGGGTAGCGGCCTTTGAAAATGCCACCTCGACCAAACGGATCAGCGATATGCAAAAAATACTCAAGGATCTGATGCTGAATACCAAGATTGATGAATCTTCGCGTCTGGCGGGTCATGTTCAACAAAACGTTGTTCAAGTTTTGAATGAAAAATATTCCCCGGTAAAAAATCTCGGGGTCAAGCAGGCCCCTTTCTATGTCCTGATCGGCGCCCAGATGCCCGCTATTTTGATAGAAACCTCTTTTATTTCCAATGAGCGGGAACGGGAACGATTGTCTCAGGATGACTATCTGGACCAAATCGTCGAAGGTCTGTTAAAAGGGATCGAAGGTTATATCAAAGAGATCAAACTGGCCGGGACGTGAAGGGGAAGATAGTAAAAATGATTATGGCAAAGCCGGTTCTGGAAGTAATGGTATGAAATCCCCACCTCCATGTTTGGGACAATACTCGGTCGGTTGGGTCCCTTCAATATAAAATTCTTCCTGTTTTATTGGGCATTCCTGAGTAGCTAAGTAGCCGGTCGTAGGGTCAATTAAGGCCGATACAACCGAACCCGGAAGGGGGAAGTCCATGACCGGTTTGTCGGCCAGAACCGACCGCATAAATTGGGCCCAGATCGGGGCACAAACCGCCCCGCCGGTAAAACCCTTTCCTACGGGTCTGGGCTTGTCATAGCCTACCCAAATACCCGTTATCACCTGAGGGGTATACCCGATAAACCAGGCGTCCCGATAATCATCGGTGGTCCCTGTTTTTCCGGCCGCCGGTCGTTCCTGACTGAAGGCGTGAACGGATTTAGCCGTCCCGTAAATCAACACATCCTTGAGCATCTGAGTCGTTACATAAGCGGTGGCCGGAGAAAGGACGGAATTGACTACCGGGGGGTTTTCCAGCCAGGTATTTCGGTTTCGGTCATAGATACGAACAATGGTCCTAGATTCCGGACGCGAGCCCCCATTGGCCAAGGGGGTGTAAGCCAATATCAGATCATTAAGAGTGACCTCTTCGGTTCCCAGGGCCAGGGAAAGGTCATTGGGGGAACGCAAAGAAAGGCCCAACATTCCGGCAAAGTTAACGAAATAAGGGACACCGATGGTATCCAATACTTTTACGGTTATGATATTATTGGAGTAAGCCAGGGCCTGCCTGAGCGTTAGCTCCCCATAGAGTTTTCTTTCATAATTCATCGGCTTCCATATTTCATGATTGCCCCAACTATAAGCTACCGGCGTATCATTCCATAGGGAACTGGGAGTAATCCCTTTCTCCAGGGCAGCGGCATATATAAGAGGTTTAATGGCTGATCCGGGCTGGCGTTTGGCATAATAAGCCCGGTGATAAGGATTCTGTTTGTAATCCACCCCTCCAACAGCCGCCAGAACATCGCCGGTGTTGGAATCCAGGCACATCAAAGCGCCTTGTAACTGAGGGGAAATTCGTCTAACCCCTTCGCTCAAGACCTTTTCGGCCAGCTTTTGCAGAGGCAGATCCATAGCAGCGGTGACTTCCAAACCGCCTTGTTCGATAACCTCCGGTCCAAACCTTTCGATTAACTTGTTCCGCAGATGAGCCAGATAATACGGGGCTTCCCCGGTTTTGATGACTGCAATAGGTCGGGTTTTCAGTTTTTCTCCCTGTTGTCGGGGGATCATCTTGAGTTCTACCATGCGTTGCAGGACCAGGTCTCGTCGACCTCGAATTTTGGCCGGGTTCCCCAACGGATTGTAACGGGACGGGGCCTTGGGTACTCCGGCCAACAAGGCGCATTCGGCCTCATTCAACTCCTCCGGATTTTTGTCGAAATAGAATTGGGCGGCCTGGGCAATACCCCAGGCCCCATTACCAAAATAGACCTCGTTAAAATACATTTCCAGGATTTGATTCTTGGTGTATTTACGTTCGTATTCCATAGCCAGGAGACCTTCCTTAACCTTCCTCTGGAAGGTTTTCTCCCCGGACAAGAGCTTATTTTTAATCAACTGCTGGGTGATGGTCGACCCCCCCTGGGCCATTTTCCCTTTGACCATGTCTTTGACCAAGGCCCGGGCGATCCCCCGAATATCGATCCCCTTGTGTTCGTAAAAACGGGCGTCTTCAATAGCCACCAGGGCCTTTTGCAAAAAAACAGGTATTCGGTCAATGGGAACCCAGTATCTTTTTTCCGGCAGGATCCTGCCGACGAATCTTCCCTGATTGTCAAAGACCTTGACGGTGCTGTAACGGACCGGCAGGGGGGGGAAAGTGGCGATTTTTTCCTGGGCCCAGGTGAAAGATCCAAGGGCAATGCCCCCTAATGAAACCATCAATACAACCAAGGGCATTTTTTTAAAAACAGACTTTAAGGGAAACAAAATAACCGGTCACTCCTTTAGAAAAAATCGAAAACCCTTGCCAATAAAAAAGTATAACAAATTTCTTGACAAAACAACCAAAAAAAAATAAGTTTAAAATTTTTAATGAGTCCATAATGGACCCCAAATCCCTTTGTGAGTCATTCCGGTCCCGCTGGTAGCGGGATAAACTCCAGCCGGAATCCAGAACTTTAAATGAGTTAAAATTCATCTGGGTCCCGGTGCCTGCCCCGGACCTGATCCGGGGTTTTCCGGGGAGACGACTTTTGCTGCTTTTTACGAGTTTGTCGTCTTTATATTGGGCCGTTAACTCAGGAGGTAGAGTATCTGCCTTTTAAGCAGAGAGTCGCTGGTTCGAGTCCAGCACGGCCCACCATCCGCGTCCCCATCGTCTAGCCTGGCCCAGGACACCGGCCTTTCACGCCGGCAACACGGGTTCAAATCCCGTTGGGGACGCCAAAAGAAATCAAAGGGTTAGCTGATTTGGCTAACCCTTTCTTTTTTTCGAGTGACCAAATAGTGTCCATTTGAAAATAAAATGGGGGTTTCCAAGTATAAGAGCAGGGTCTATCCGGTCATCAAATTACTTTCCATTTCAGGAAGGGAAAGACTCCTTTCCAGTGTGCAGACCGCTTCTTGTAAATACTCCGGGGAAAGATGAGAATACTTCATGGTCATTCTTAAATCTTTGTGACCAAGGAGAGTTTGAACGGTCCTTAAATTAACCCCTGCCATGACCAGATAAGAGGCGAAGGTATGCCGTAGATCATGAAAACGGAAATCATCAATCTCTGCCCTTTTACAAGCTCGTTCAAAGGCCACTGTTACCATGTTTCCGTTTATATCGGGGAAGGTTAATTCCGTATGAAGCTGAACAGGGAGGGACTTCAAAACTTTTAGAAGGGTATCGTTCATGAAAATGGTTCGCCGTTCATTGTTTTTCGTTTTTGTTAGGATGATTCTCTTTTCCTTGAAGTCAATATCCTTCCATCTAAGACCCATGATTTCCCCTCTCCTCATACCGGAATGGATAGCTATTTGAACAATGGGCTTAAGATAAGCGGTAATCAGTTTTGAGAGATTTCGATTTTTATTATTAGGATTCTCCAAAAGGCTTTCAGGATCACAGGCCACAAGAAGACGGTCTATTTCTTCATGGGAGAGATAGCGGACCCTTCCGGGGGGTTCCTTCAGTTCCTTGATCCCTTTGCAGGGGTTATTCTTAATATATCCCCAATCAACCGCACACTTGAACATATGCCGGAGTCTGGAAAATTCCCGGTTAACGGTGGCCGGTTCCACTTCCTCAGACCGTTTCTGTTTATAAACTTCAACGTCCTTCCGGGTTATCTTAAAGAGGAATCCGTCAAAGTGGGAAATAATATGAGTCTCAATAATTCCCTTACACCTTGAAAGGGTTGACGGGGAAAGGCTGGTCTTGGCAAAAGGAAGATAGGTCTTTAAGGCAAAGTCTTTGAAGGGTACTTTCTTCTCTTCATAAATCCCCAAATATTCCCCCTTGGCAATCTTTACCTTAACATCCTTCAAGGCAATCCGGGCCAGAGTCTTCTGAGTACCGATCTTTCTCCGGTGTCTTCTACCATCACCGTCATAATAATCAATCCAGTAATTCCCGTTGCGCTTAAAGACTCCCATGATTAAACCCCCTTTCTCTTCTTCCTCTTGACATTTTTCCCCAATTTATCCCCTATTTCTTTATCATATTTTTTCGACATTCTCTCTTTCTGTTTTTCTAAATAAGCCTTATATTCTTTGGGGTTCTTTTTAAGTTCATCTCTTTTCTTTTGAGCATTAACCTTCCACATACATTTGGAAGAACAAAACTTTTTTATTCGCAAAGATGTATTGATAAAGTAACCATCACACCCCGGACACTTCATAATGGTTGTAGTCGGGAGCCCATCCATAAGCCTATAAAGCTTTAGCTCTACATATTCACCATGAGTCTTTGATAAAGGGATATAGAAGAACTTGAAAACATTTTCTTCCCCACTAATTTGAAACTGTGTCTCTCCTGCAAAATTAAGACTACCTAAGCCTAAATATTTTGTCCCATCCTTCTCAGTATATGGACCTAAAAGGGTTAATAACGTATTCTGAATAACCTCTTGCAAATGGGATATGAGGTTCCAAAATTCTTTGGTATCCTTTTGCGGAAGATTTAAAGCCCAATCTCGAAAAGATGAGGGGACTTTGATTTTTCCACCCGGAAATCTAATCTCCTTTTCCTTCGCCTGTTCCTTTAATATTTCAATAGGGATACCTAATTGTTCCAGTTCAACAGAGGGAAACAAGTTTTCCCCTGCTTCTATGCTTAACTTGGCCCTATCTCCGGGTTTCAATTCATCAAGTTTTAATTGGGCGAATTGAACATACCATTCAAGCAATTCCAACCGTTCTTTATTCATATCGTTAAGTCTCTTTCTATTGAAGTTGGTTTTAATTTAGTCCAAATAAGTTCAATTGTCAAGTTAAATATGTTAGACTAAGCATTATTTAATAGTACAAGCATGTTTTAACTTTTTGT
>Ga0299912_10002611_pt1 | contig 14781 bp, 14 predicted proteins | sample RVTome_2_FD_207667 | JGI IMG/M metagenome (GOLD analysis project Ga0299912, IMG submission 207667) | Soil microbial communities from uranium-contaminated site in the Upper Colorado River Basin, Wyoming, United States - RVT95D214 (version 2) ... | reverse complement strand
AAAGAGATCTTGATCTTCTTTAATTTAGAAAAGGCCGAGAGCCTCTTCACAACCTCTCGATCAATAGAAAGACCATTGGTGATGATCCCCAACTCTTCAACAACAGGTTTTTGATTCAGTTCATCCAAAAGTAAAAATAACTCTGGTTTTAATAGAGGCTCTCCGCCGGTGAGATGGATGCAGGCTTTTTTTCCCCATTTCTGTAGGGTGGCAAGGATATTGTCAGAGATCTTTTTAAGTCCTGACCAGTCCAAATCATTCTCTTTCGAGAAATCTTCTTGATAGCAATGCTTGCAATGAAGATTGCAAAGGTTTGTGATATGCCATTGAAAATGGAATAGATCCTTCATTGTTATCTATTCTAAGATTAAAACGAATGAGTTACAAATTTATCCTTTATTTTCGAGATGCTAAATTCAATAGGAATTCTGTCAAGAATATAATGCGGATTCTTTATTTTATTAATTGACAACTTCAATCTTGATGTGTTATAGAAAATTAATGCTAAAAAAGGGCTTAAATATATTCATCTCAATTCTTTTGCTGCTGCCTCTTTTCACAGGGGTGGTCGGGTTTTCCCAACCGATCAATAAATCTCCTGCCTCTTTCCAAAAAACCTGCGATATGGATGACTGCAATCCCTATATGCCGAAATGTCCTCTCTGTCCCTCTTCAAGTTCCACCATTCAATTTTTTCACCAAGAGGCTGCAGCCTATTTGCCAACGCCCAGTTCCTCTTTTATCCTGCCTAGCGTGAGCACCCTGTCCGATCAGGGGTTTGTAAAAGCAATATTCCATCCACCCACATCGATTCTCTAAATCTATCTCTAACATTCAAAAAAACCGTACTGAATAATTTTTAATCTTATTCCAGGGAGAAGTGATGGAAAAGTTACTCATAGACTTCTCCAGGAAATTCTCCATTCAAACAGACATCCCCTCTATGTATCATAGAGGAGGGGAGCCAAAATGAGATGTAATCAATGCGGGCTGGAAAACCCGAAGCAGTCAAAATTCTGCAGGAAATGTGGAACATCCCTTGGGGTATACCTTAAATGCTCCCAGTGTGGCTCTGAGAATCCTGGGGATTCTACCTTCTGTATCGAATGCGGGGAAAGACTTTCTGCGATTCAAAAATCGGTGAAGGGAACTCAACGTAAATGCAGGAGCTGTGGCCATTTCAACGAACTGGATGCCTTTTTCTGCGTCACTTGTGGTGAAGAAATGATCAAAGCACCCAAAGAAGATCACAAACGACAATCGGTTGGCCCCTCTTACAAGACGATTGCCGTCGTCATCGGAATGGTCTTTCTCCTTGGATTCTTTGTTAAACTGGGAATGACCATCTTCAAAGAGGATAGATCTTCTAAACTGTCTTCATCACCTGCTTCTACATCAATATCCTTGAAAAATGTGAAAGAGGCACAGGTGATCGCTGTGGCTAAGAATTTCAGATGTGCCTGTGGGGGATGTGGAGAACTTCCTCTGGCGACATGTGAATGCGATATGCCAAAAGGGGCAGTTGAGGAGAAGAGATTCATCCGTGAGAAACTGGTTGAAGGTTTCTCGGTAGAACAGGTCATCGAACTGTTAGACAAAAAGTACGGTCACCGAGTTTAAGGAGAAATTTAAGGGAGGGAAAGGACATGGAGAACGATTCTCAAAGTACCAAAATGGCAGTGTGCCCTTCTTGTGGCGAAGGGAATGAAAAGAGGGCTCGATTTTGTATCCACTGCGGGAATCAGCTTCCAGGGAGAAGAAAAATCTCGATTAAAAATCGACACTTCTTTCTTGGAGCGATTGGTCTTATTTTTATCGGGGTAATCAGTTTTTTCTGGTTGGGTGGCTTCGAATCCAAACTGGTTGGAAGAGTGAACGGCGAAGGCATTATCCGAAAAGAGTTTTCAAAGAGGGTAGACCGTGTGAAGAAATTCTACGAATCTCGTTACGGGCAAGGCCTTTTCGAAGGAAAAACAGGAAAGGAGAATTTGAACCGTCTTAAGGCCGATATTCTCGATGAAATGGTCACAGAAAAGATCCTGCTCCAAGAAGCAAAAAGCGCTGGTTATACCTCCATGCCTGAGGAGGAGATTGAGAAACAGGTGGAGGCCATTAAAAAACAATACCGTCTATCCGAGGATGAACTTAAAAAGATGAGCGGCCAAAGTATTGAAGACTTAAAAGCGGAGTTAAGAAAAGAATGGGTCATTTCACAATTTGTAGAAAAAGCTGTTCTCAAAGGGGATCAGACAAACGCAGAGCAGCTCTTCGGGCAATGGCTTGCACAAGCAAAGGCCAAGGGTAAGATTGAGACCTATGAAAAATTGAAACCTGTTTATGCAGCAAAGGCCTCCTGTTGCAGAAGCGGATGCGGTGGAGGAAGAGCTCAACCTCTTGATCCCAAGATCGAACAGGAGGCAAAAACCAAAGCCTTAGAATATTACGAAAAAAAGACACAAAAAAGGGGAGCGGATGCAAAGGTCACGAATTTCGGATGTCATATTCAGGTCGATATTATTGAAGGGGGAAAGATTGTGGTCTCCCTCACTTACAATGGGGGAGAAGTTCAGGAAATATGAGAAAGGATTCAATGGGTCCAACCTTGTATTTACAAAGGAGGATGATTCAATGAGAGCATGTCCAAAATGCCAAACCAAAAACCAAGCGTCAAGTAATTTCTGTAAAAAATGTGGTTTCCAACTTTCAGATTCCTCATTCCAAGAGAAGAAGGAGAAGGTCCTGGGTGAGAAGAAAAGGAAACGCCTATGGATTCCGATCTCCTTAGCCATCCTTGCTATCGTGTTAGTGGGGGTGGGCTACTGGATCATCGAGGGAAAAACTAGAGCTAATCCAAGAGTTTCGTCCCAACCGAAAGTGAGCGGGAAAGTAGACTATGCAGGGCAGACCATTCGTATGACCGATATTCAGGCGAAAGTAGAGAAAGGAAAAATTTCCATCCCACTCGAATTGGTAAAGGAGAAGAAGATGGTCTACTTCCAATATGAAGGCAATGGGAAAATAGTTCCCCTCCTTGCTTACATTACGCAGTCTGGGAGAGTGGTGACAGCGGTAAGTATGTGTGAACCTTGTCGGTCCACCCGATTTCATATCCAGGATAAAACAATCGTATGTAATGCATGTGCTACCGAATGGAATCTGGAGACCCTTAAGGGAATTCAGGGAGGGTGCCTCAATTATCCGCCCGATATCATTCCAAGCACGATTGAGAAGGATCGTATCCAGATTGATGAGAAAATTGTCACTGAATGGAAACCAAGGGTCTAAATCAGTATGCAGTAGGCAGAAGGCGGTAGGCAGTAGATACCTATTATTAATTACTGCTTACTGCTTAGTGCTTACTGCTTTCTGATCCTAATCGAGGTGACATCTATGCGACTGAAAGATATTTCCATCAACAATCTATGGAGGCGAAAAGGTAAGGTCTTCTTCCTCATCCTGGGTCTTACCATCGGTATCACAACCGTGGTCACCCTCATCTCCATTACCCGGATGATGAATGAAGATATCTCTAAAAAATTGGATGAGTTCGGAGCCAATATCCTCATCATTCCAAGATCAGATGACCTCTCCCTCTCTTACGGAGGGATGAATATTGGAGGGGTTTCAATTGATACCCAGACTCTGAAGGACTCGGATATTCCGAAGATTCGCCAGATCAGGGTTCGAGAAAACATCAGCACTGTTTCTCCCAAACTGATTGGAGTGATTGAAATAGAAGGGAAAAAGGTTCCTCTGATGGGTGTTTATTTTGGAGAAGAGTTAAGACTCAAGAAGTGGTGGAAGATCCACGGGGCCGCACCCAAGAATGGGGATGAAGTCCTTCTGGGAAATGAAGTGGCTGTTCGGCTTTTCAAGAGCAGGGGAGATACCTTATCGATTCACGGAAGGTCTATCAGGATTTCAGGGGTTCTTGACGAGACAGGATCACAGGACGACTTTCTGATCTTCGGGGATTTGAATTTTGTCCAGGAGACGATGAAGAGGCCAGGGGTCTTGAGCCTGATCGAAGTCTCAGCCTTTTGCAATACTTGCCCCATCGAAGAGATCGTGAAGCAGATCTCAGAAAAACTGCCCCATGCCAAAGTGACGGCGATCAAACAGACCTTGCAGACAAAGATGGAGGCATTAGACCATTTCAAGAAATTTTCTCTCGGGATATCGGTCATTGTCCTCCTCATCGGAAGCCTGATCGTCTTCACGAATATGATGGCTTCGGTGAATGAGCGAAAGAGAGAGATTGGAATCTTTCGAGCCATTGGCTTTCGGAAATCCCACATTATCAGGATCATCTTTTTAGAGGCATTGATCGTCGGTTTGATTGCAGGGATAGTTGGATACCTGCTCGGTTTGGGAGTTTCTCAGGTCATTGGTCCGATGATTACAGGAGTGAAGAGTGGGTTGTTGTTCATTGATCCTCTCTTGGCTATAGGGGCTATTTCCCTTTCTTCTCTAATCGGGGTCCTTTCGAGCGCCTATCCAGCTATTCATGCCTCAAAGATGGACCCGACAACAGCGTTGAGGGCATTATGAAAAGGTCGAAAGTTCAAAGCTCAAAGTTGAAATGAAAAGTGAACATTTAACCACAGGCTTTAGCCTGCGACTTCGGACACGAGACACGCCTGCCTGCCGGCAGGCAGGGAGGACGGGCACGAACATGAGTTTGATCGAGATTAAAAATCTAAAAAAGACTTATGAGAGTGGAAATGAGTGCGTCATGGCCCTCGTCGATGTTGATCTGAATATCGAAAGGAGGGAGTTCATCTCTGTGATGGGACCCTCTGGCTCAGGGAAGTCAACCCTTCTGACTATTTTGGGCGGCCTCAACCATCCCACAAAGGGAGATGTTGCGGTCGATGATATCCCCATTTACAAACTTTCACTGGAGAAGTTGGCCGACTTCAGAAGAGAATATCTGGGTTTTATCTTTCAATCCTTTCAGTTGATCCCCTACCTCACGGTGATCGAGAATGTGATGCTCCCTCTTTCCATTACTGACAAGTTGAACCGGGAACAGCAGAGGATGGCCGAGGAGATCCTGGAAAGGATTGGGTTGAGAGGCAAGGAGAGGAGACTTCCAGATCAACTCTCCGGAGGTGAACAGGAGAGGGTGGCCATCGCAAGGGCCTTAGTCAATTCACCTCCGATTCTTATGGCCGACGAGCCCACAGGGAACCTGGATTCTAAAACTGGGAAAGAGATTATGGAACTCTTCAAAACCCTCAACAAAGAGGGGCAGACCATTGTCATGGTCACCCATAATCCGGAGAATACCGCTTTTTCGACCCGAACTATCTCTCTCAGAGATGGGAGATTGGAATGAGATCTCTTCTTTAACTCTTCCCTTCCTTGAGCCTTTTGATCTTTACCCTGGGCGATAGCTCAATCGTGCCGCTCAAGGGATCGAGCGCCACATTGTCCTTTGCAGTAAGCAAAGTGTTATAGGATGGCCCTTTTTTTGAAACCGGGTTCATATGGATCGTGCCTTTGCCATAGCATGCAGGAATACCAACCACCTCTGGGTGAATGAGCTCAGTCAATTTCACCCTTCCCCTCGATTTCCCATACCTTGATTCCACCTCAATCCAATCTCCATCCTTAATCCCCTTCTTTTTTGCCGTCTCCCTGTTGATGTGGATGAACATCTCATAGGGATCCCTTTCACCAAGCTCTGCCAACCACGGATTTTCCTGAGTGCCTCCCGTTGCAAATGGCATGAAAGAGGTCTTCCAGTTGGCCACCCAGAGATCGAATTCAGGAGGAGCCTCAAACTCACTGTTTGGAATCCAGTGAGGGATGGGTTCGAAGTAGGCAAAGAAGTCTTCCATCTCCTCTTCCTTCCATCCTGGAACCTTCACGTTCTGTCTCTTCAGATTCTCCCGGAGGGTATCGCCGGTCTTTTTCGTGTGTTCAAAGTAAATAGGATGCCGGGTCTTATTGTCAGGCCAATAGTAGTAGTTGTAACCTTCCTTCCCTGTGGCGGAATATTTATAGAAAAGCCCCTTTTTCAGACCTTCCTCAAAGCTATGCTCATCCCCGAAGATCTGCTTGATTCTCCGATCAATGATCTCATCCAGTGTGTACCTCTTGTCGAGATCAAGCTTCCGATGATCCGTCAGCATGAAGGTGCGATTGACGACGTCGTTCAAACCTCCCTTCCCTTTCAGGAACCCTGCCCGATCGGCCAATTCGAGGATGATCTCATCGACCTGCTTCGTATTGAACATGGGCTTCACGGGATTTCGACAGAGGACCATTTCCAGACCGCGCACATCGTCTGCAATGGACTGGTGGACGACCAGATAGAACCGGCAGAACTTTCTTTCGAGGAAATAGGATTCCGGAAGAACAATATCGGCCATCATCGTCGTCTCATCAAATTGCGTAGAGACGGTCACAATGAAGGGAACCTTCTTGAAGGCCTCGATGAAGATCTCCCGGTCTGTGATTGCCCGGATGGGATTGCCACCGCAGATTAAAAAGGCCTCTATGGGGAAAGTGAGATAGTATTCCTTCGGATTGACAATGGCCCTTACTGCAAGGTGAGGAGCAGTATGCTTGGTGGGATAGAACTCAGCCATATCGACATGGTCAGGTGGAAACTTCCACGGAACACCGATGGCCTCGAGGATGGGCTTCACGATCCCGTCTTCATTCGGCCTGAGGGTATCTGCACAAGGACCTGGATTTCGATTCCCTGTAGCACCCCCTGGAACCTCCATAGCTCCCACCAGCATGTTGATGATCTTCGTAGCAAGGTCGAAGTACATGCCCCCTTTGTGGGAGACAGCGCCCCGTCCTGATCCTGCAATCTGAACGGGTCTGTATGGAAAGGTGAAGTCGTCGATCACAATGGTTGAACCGATCATCGCATGGCCAACAAACTCCTGCGTTGTGACACGAATGGTTTCTGCAGGGACAGAAGTTATTTTCTGGGCCCATTCCGGCGTGTACTCTTTCACTCGTTCTTTAATCAACTGAAATGCGGGCTTTGCCCAGATGCCCTCTATTTCATATTCTCCCTCCAAGGCGTAGTCCTTAATCGATGGATCGTCAAAAACTTTGGCCTTTTCGTCAACCGGGTCCCAGAGAAGAGGCTTTTTTGACTTCGGGTCCCTCACATAGTAGCCATTCGGACCAATGAGATAAGGACCATTTGTCCGATTCTTGACAAACCACTCATCGAGCTTGCCGATTTCGTAAAGGATGACATGGATCATCGATAGAGCAAAGGCGAGTTCTGTCCCAGGCCGAATGGGGATCCATCGATATCCCTTGGAAGCCTCCACAGAACAACGTGGATCAAGGGTCACAAGCTTCATTCCCCTCTCAATGGCTTCGAGGAATCGCCGGGTGGATCCGGGGGTCGAAACGTTGGGGCCTACGGTTCTACCGGGAGCGATGAGATAATTACAGTACTGAAGGTCTGAAATGTATTCCGGGTGCTGGCCATGGACAAGGTTGGAGGCATAGTGAATGGAGCAGAGGGGGCCGTGGGAACCCACAACATTGGGGGTCCCAAAGGCCTCGGCAAAGATCTGCCCTGGCACTTCATAGTTTGTTGCCTTCTCCACCTCCTTCGGAGTGATGAAGAGACTTTCAGCGCATCCCCACCCTTCCCACACCAGGAGCTTCCGGGGATCTTCTTCGCGAATCTTTTTGAATTTCTCCGCCACGGTATTCAAGGCTTCTTCCCATGTAATCTCTATCCAGCCAGGATCTACATCTGGTCCTTTCTCAGGATTTGTCCTTTTCAAAGGACCTTTGACGCGGTAAGGGTTATACAATCCCATAATCGAAGAGATAGAACGAATGCAGATTTTTCCTCGATTGGTGGGACAGTTAGGGTTACCCACGATATTGGTAACGATGCCGTCTTCAACATGAACGAGTGTACCGTCATCCGCCTGCATGCACATCATACAAAAACTGGGGATCCACCGATCCTCTGACTCCCTCTGTGTCTCCTGGATTAACTCTTTCAAACTGATTCCTCCTTCTAAAAATCGAGCGCTGCCAGCGGGCTGCTAAAAATCAATCGTGCTTAAGTTCTTTGCAAAGACTTCGCATTTCCGACAAACATTCATTTTACTCCTCCAATTATTTTGAGGTTTTCCCCTACAAATGGTCCCGTTGATAAACCAGCACAGATGGCCTGCATTGAATTCCCATGCTGGACAGCTACGGCGTATTTCCTGAGAACAGCTCTGAATATCCCAGCAGGGCCGAGCATCTTTAGCTCCGCCTTTCTGCATCATTAGTAAAAACAGCATTTGGCGCTCGATGTGACCGGGGACCTTCCGCCATCCCTGTTCGAAGCTCTGAACCGCCTTAAGAGAAGTTCCCAGGAGTTCTGCCATCTGTTTCTGGGTCTTTTGCAGTTTCTGGCGAAAAACATGGAACTCGTCGCTGTTCATCTCTATTCCTTCCCCGGGAGCATGAAGAATATACCATTGACAGATATACCACATTGTGGTATATACATCAACAGATTTTTGGCTCTCTGAATCCGTTTTGTCAGGAAGGGGAAATGCCAGAGATATAGGACCGCAAAAGGGGATGTCTTTTCTGAAAGCGAACCGGCTGAGGAAACATCTCTTGGAGAAAACATAGACAGTTTATAGATAGGTGAGGTAGAAAGTGGACGTAAGTTTAGAGGTGCAGGAGATTCAGATTAACAAGGAGTTAAACTTAAAAGGAAAAATCTGCCCCTATACTTTCATTGAATCTATGTTGGCCCTGGAGGATATGGAAATAGGGGAAGTGCTGCGGATCATTGTTGACTATCCGCCGGCAGTCTGCGACGTGCCTAAAAGCTTGAAAAATGAGGGTTATGAAATCCTGGATGTCAGACCAGTTAATGAGACGGATTGGGCCATCGTTGTTAAGAATACAGAGTTCAAATAGAGGAAGAAATGAGATTCTCCGATGAGCAAATCCACCGCTATTCCCGCCAAATGATCCTTCCGGGAATAGGGGGCAAAGGTCAGAGGAAATTAACAGAGGCCAAGGTTTTCGTTCTGGGAGCGGGAGGACTGGGTTCTCCCTCATCTCTTTACCTTGCGGCCGCAGGTGTGGGGACCATAGGACTGGCTGACTCTGATCAAGTGGAGCTTCACAACCTACAGCGTCAGATTCTTCACAGGACATGTCACATCGGTCTCCCCAAGGTTGAATCCGGTAAGAAGACCCTTGAATCTTTAAATCCAGATGTGAAAGTGCAGATCTATTCTGAGCGAATCACCTCTGCAAACATCCGGGAGATTATCAAGGACTACGATCTTGTCCTTGACGGGAGTGACAACTTTCCAACTCGGTTCCTGGTAAACGATGCCTGCTACTTTGAGAAGAAAACCTTGATTTCAGGGGCCATCCTGCAGTTCGCCGGGCAGTTGAGCACTTTCAAGTCCCACGCAGGGGGGCCTTGCTACCGCTGTCTCTTTCCGGAACCTCCTCCCCCTGGACTTGTTCCAAGTTGCCAGGAAGCTGGGGTGCTTGGAGCAGTTGCCGGGGTCATTGGCCTCTTTCAAGCGAACGAGGCGCTGAAAGAAATCTTGGGCATTGGGCAGTCTATGGTCGGGCGGTTTCTTCTTTTTGATGCCTTGGGTTTATCCTTCACCGAGATGAAGATTTCAAAGAACCCTAAGTGCCCCCTTTGTGGAGAGAATCCCACAATAAAAGAGTTGATCGAATACTCCCAGTCCTGCCAGGCCGGAAGTTATGAAAAAGGCTCGTTTCATGGAGATGTGTGCAGCGGAGAGGATTACAATCCACAGAGCCCTTCCTAATCAAAATGAATCTCATTCTTAGTAGGCGCCTTCGGATTTTTCAGGATCTTATCTTTAAAAGTTTTCCTTAAGGTCTGAATGAAATGATTCCATTTTTCCTGGTTCTGCAAGATCACCCCTATCCTTGTTCTGCCATATCCTTGAGCCTTTTCTTCATACCATTTTGTTATTGTTTCGATAAACCTTGATACTTCCTCATCTGTAATGAACTCAGCGATTTTATGCCCTAAGATGGGGTGCCTTCCATGTCTGCCGCCAACTCGCACGATCCATCCTTTAACCTCTTCTTGCCAGCTATCGGTAGGACAGGCCCGTATGCAGTCTCCACAGTATAAACATTTATTAGGGTCAAATATGGGTTTACCCGTATTCACATCGCTTTCGATAGCCCCTTCCTGACAAGCCTTTGAGCAGAGGCGGCAACCCGTGCAGGTCTCTTCATCCCAATCTGGCTTGACCGCCCCTTGAAAACCTAAATCATTTTCATTCGTTCTTGCACAGTCAATAGGACAACCTGAGAAAGAGATCTTAAACTTATGGGGGAGGTTTTTGCCAAAGAATTGCTCATCAACAAGTTTCGCCATCTTCTGGGTATCCATAATCCCGTTAGGATTGTATTCGCATCCAGAACAGGCAGTGGGCACTCTTACCCGGGGTCCACAAGAGGCTACCTTCTGCTCCTTTTCCGCCAGTTCTTGATAAATGACCTTAAAGTGATGATAGTTCACGTATGGGAGTTCAATTGATTGCCTGAAAGATAAATGGATATAGTCGCCAGCATATTTTTTAGCTACTTCGACGATCTTCTCCAACCTTGAAAGAGGAACCCTACCCCCAGGACAACGGAGTCGCACCGTAAACATATCTTTCTGTCTTTGTTTGATTAAACCACCTGATTTGAGGGTACTAAAATCTATCGATCCAGTCTTCCCTTCGATTTCTGTATCAATATTTATTTTAGTACCTTTATCCTCTATAAACCTATCTACCATTCTTAAATCCTCCTTTTCTTACCAGGAGCTTAAAACTGCCATCGGAAAGTTTTTCAACTTTTATAATCTTATGCCCTTCTTCTTTTATCGAACGGGGAACATTCTGCATCGGCTCTCCATCGTCTATGATGATCTCTAAGTTTTGACCATCCTGCATCTCTTCCAGTTTCAACTTCGTCTTAACAAAATTGATAGGACAAATCACCCCTTTTAGATTTATACTGTTGTCAACTTTCTCTTCTCGCTTCTCCTCGTCCAAAGTGAATCCTCCTCCTCCCCAACCCACAACCCCCTTTGTTAAAGAGGCAAAGGGGGATTATAAATGACCTTATTCATTCGAAATAATGCATCTTCCTATTCTTTATTTAATCACAGGCGTTGGTAAAATGAACCCACCAAACAGAAGATACGCCAGGATCAAGGTCCAGATAACGTTAAAGGCCTGGGCTCCGATAAAGGCAATAGCTGGTCGACCTCCCCCCATTCTGAAAAGCTCTGTAAACTGCGTTTCCAGGCCGATGGATGTGAATGCAAGGGCAAACCAAACCGTCCTGAGCCCGCCCAGTATCCCTTTGGTCTCCTTCACAAGGCCTGGATCGAGAAGGAACGAGAAGACGAATGAGGCAATCAGGAATCCGAGAACGAATTTTGGGAACCGTTCCCATATCAACCTGATGCTCGGCCGCTCTCCGGTTTGCGTTCCCTTTTTCAAAGCCCACCAGATCGAAAGGATAAATGCAGCTACTCCAATCAGAACATTTTGAGAGAATTTCACGATGGTCCCAACCTTCATCGCGACCTCACTGATGAGGGCGCCTGCTGCTACCACGGAACCGGTCGTATCAAGCGTTCCTCCGAGCCAGGCCCCTGCGATTATGTCAGGAATACCAAATGCTTTCGCAATCCATGGCTCCAGAACCATCATGGGAACTGCGACAATCAGAATAAGTGAGATGGCGTATGAGAGTTTCTTCTTGTCACCCTGAATCGCTCCACAGGCGGTGATGGCTGCGGAGACACCGCAGATGGAGACTCCGGTGGCGAGCATTACTCCTAACTCTTCGTCAACCCGTAGCTTCTTTGCCAACCATACACAGGCGTACCAGACCGTGAAAACGACCACAAGCGCCTGGACAATTCCTATTGCCCCAGCTTGAAGAATCTCAAAAAAAAGTATGCCAGCTCCAAGAATCACAAGGCCTGTCTTAATGTAGTATTCAGTCCTGACCGCCTCCTTCAACCAATTAGGCACGCCGAGGACATTACTGATAAATAAGCCGATCAAGAGCGCGAAGATGACGTATTCCAGACCCCAGTAGTTAATAGTGGTATTTCCTGCAATGAACTGGGAGAGCCAGGAAAGACCATAGACAATTGGGAAGCCCAATATGAAGGTACCCACTTTACCACCCATCAGCGCTATCCCAATAGCAACGAGGATAAGAAGTGCGATGCCTATGTAAACTGATTTGAGGATATTCTCAGTTGATAAGACTTTACTGGCGAGAGCCCCGGCCCCCTCACTCAGCTTTTTGCTGAGATCGCCCCCCTTCTTATTGAGACCGAGGTCCCCGGTTGTCTTTGCAGCCTCCCCCAGTTTCTTGGCGGCCCCCTGAATAGCCAATCGATCCCCAGCGTCTATCGCCGACTTGAGGGCCAAGGCAGCCGCAAGGAGTTTCACATCGCCTTTGACCTCGACATCTTTAATAAGCTTTTCAACTCCCGACTTTGACTCAGCCACAGTAGCGCTGAATGCACCTTCTGTTGCCCACTTGAAGGTTGGCATCTGGGGTCTCACTCCAATGAGGACCAGTACAATAATGAGAAACCCGAGCCAAACAGCCAACCAATCTTCTGTCTTGAACAATCCTTTTTTTATCTCCTCTCTCATGTTACACCTCCTGTTCGTCCTTTCTCCCCTTTAGCAAAGGAGAGAGAGGCGAGATTTGCTTATATCTGAAATTCTTAGCCCATAAAAAAAAGAGGCTAAAAAAACTTAAGTCTTCTTAGCCTCCAGTCGTCTGGTCAGCCTACTATTTTAAATGTAGCTTAGTTTAAAGGAATCATTTGCTTACGAAAACTAAATAATACTACCTTTATTGACTAACCTCCCCCTAATAGTTTTGACAATCCTTCCTTATCAAATCGGATCTTTTCAGTTTTATCTATCTGAACCACTTTGGAATCTTGGATATAGATTTGCACGCACCCGTATCGGATGTTTTTCAGCGCTTTTAAAATTTGAAGGATAAGTTTCTTTTCACTTTCTTGAAAATCGACTATATCCTGAACCATTTCAATTTCCTCGATTTTACTAAGGTATACTATTCCGGTAGACTTTTAAGCTAATATTTAGATATGGTACATCAAAATTTCAGCCCTTCGTTCTTTCATACCTTTTGTCCTGTTACATACATCTGCCAATGTAACACGATCCAAGATTTCTGCTGTTGCATTTGTCACATCAAGCATTACGCTACGAATCCCACACGTTATCTCTTTTGGGCAATCAACATGCTCAGTGCTCACACACCCCAAGGGTGCCAATGGTCCGTCAATCAAACGAATAACTTCCCCAAGCGAAATCTCATCAGGAGATTTAATCAAAAAATATCCACCACCTATGCCCCTTTTACTCTGTATAAAACCTGCGTTTTTAAGTATGACCAAGATTTGCTCTAAGAATTTCTCCGGAATATCCTCTTCACGGACAATATCCTGGATTTGTCTCATACCTTTTTTGTAATTTAATGCAAGGGCCATCAATGCCCGCATCGCATATTCTCCCTTTCTAGTAATTTTCATAAATCCTAACCCTCATATTTATTAAAGTATACTAAGTCTATCAATTAAGTATACATTTAAAATATTATTCAAAATTTGTCAAGTATTTTTTTAAAAATTTTTTAAAAACCTTATAATCAATTAATATTATTAATGAATTTATTTATAAAAAACAGAATATAATTATTCCACTGACTAAACGTAAAATTTATATATTTCTGTCTAAAATTTCAATAAGGGCTCTAAGTATTACATATTATAAGTAAATTCAATACATTAAGAGATTTATATTGAAATTTCCGATTTGACATATAGGAATTTCTCTTTTAATCTGATTGCATTTCAATCTAATTTTTTCGAGGAAGGAAGGAGGTGAGAGCCAATGAACCGCGTTTGGATTTTTCGATACCGTCCATGAAATGAGTCTCTGGATGCCCATGGGTTTGGGCTGACACCGTTAAAGGGGCAGGGAGAAGAATGGGTTGGTTGGACAGGAGGCTCTCATCTTTCTAAAGGATCCATCTCAAAACGTTGTTTGTAACCTGAATTAACCTTTCCTTCTAACCCAAGTTCAATCTCTCCCATCCCTCGATAAATCGTCATCCAAGTCTAATGGCATGATCGCCTGCCCGCGGGTAGGCAGGGGGTCACTCCCTCAGGTTTAAAAAAACAAACTGCCTTTGTGCAGTTATAAAAGGAGAAACCATGGAAAAGAAAGATTATCGGCCAATGTGGAAAGATTTGGATTTAAATTTAGAGGCTCATGACCAGCTCTTGGCCATCCTTGGAAAGGCTTATAAAGACATTTATCTATCTCAGGAAAATCGACCGAAGGCAATGCAGTATCTTGACTTTGTGATTTCGGAGACTCATGGGCTCCGGATAGAGGAATTGATGGAGGAGAAAAGAAAAGGGAACAAGGTGATCGGAACATTCTGTGTTTATGTCCCTGAGGAATTGATCCTGGCTGTTGGGGGAACTTGCGTTGGCCTCTGTGCAGGAGCTGAAATCGGCATCGATGAAGCCGAAAAGGTCCTTCCCCGAAACACGTGCGCGTTGATCAAATCCTTCATGGGATTTAAGCTTGCCGGCTTATGTCCCTATATCCAGGCGAGTGATCTGGTCGTAGGAGAAACCACTTGTGACGGAAAAAAGAAGGCCTATGAGATTCTAAACGATTACAAAGAGACCGGGCTCTT